>Ga0126382_10000877_pt1 | contig 12005 bp, 13 predicted proteins | sample PanSoiMetPlot_30_FD_92548 | JGI IMG/M metagenome (GOLD analysis project Ga0126382, IMG submission 92548) | Tropical forest soil microbial communities from Panama - MetaG Plot_30 | ecosystem: Environmental > Terrestrial > Soil > Tropical forest > Bulk soil | place: Panama | collected 2016-02-17 | reverse complement strand
CGGTCGACGGCACTGTCCTCCTCCGAGCCATGGGCGATCACCACTGCGGGATATGGCGGCGGCCCCAGGGGCGACACCAAACGCCCGCGAAAGCGAAGCCCGTCTCTCTCGAATGTGAACGGGGTCTCAGGCAAAGCGAGTCGCGTGGCGTGGACGACTGGTTCGCCCAAACGCGCCCAGGTAAATCCAACAGGCCTTCCGTCCGCACCCACCGCGAAGGTGAGGCGAAGCGAGACGGGCTCGCGATCCCTCCAGCCGGGCCCTGATTCGTAGGAGCGGCCGCCTGTGGCCCAGAGCATCCGGCTCTCGCCGCTCAACATTCCATAGCGCAGGTTTTTGCCGTCCCGCGCGATGATCAACACGAGCCGGCCATCGTCGAGGCGGTAAGCGCCGTTGTAGCGAGTATCGAGCGGCGTCGGAAGCAGCCATGCGATGATCGCGGCTGCCGCGGCGACCGCGAGCGCGAGCACCAACCCTTTCCTGCGTCGGGTCATCGCCCCGCCTGCTGCGGCAGGGCTTGCTGGATCTCCCGCTCGAGCGTGTCTGCCAGATCCGGCTCGAGTCCCTGGTGGTAGTGAAGCGTCCTGCCCTCGGGAGAAATCACCACAGAAGAGGGAAGGCCAGGCGAGCCAAAGGCCTGGAACAGCTTTCCATCGTCGAGTAGCACCGGCAGGGCGAGGCCTTTCGATTGAGTGAGGCCTCCGACCCGGGCCCGGCGTTCCACGTCGTCGGCAAACCGCTCGAGCGTGTTCACGGTGAGAACGGTTACCGGGAGCTGCTTCGAGGCCGCCCAATCCGATACCCGGTGCAACTCGGCCAGGGCCGCCCAGCAGGGAGCACACCAGCTCGCCCAGAAATCCAGCAGCACCACTCGGCCGGTCAATTGCCGTGAGGAGACGATTCCCCCGGCCAAGGTGGGGAGCTCGAAGGAAGGCGCGGGCTTGCCGTCCGGCAGTGCAGTGGAGTCGAGCTCGGCCAGACTCGATACGGCGCGGCGTCGTCCAGGATTGAACGCCACCTTTCCGGCGGCGCCGCTCAGCACCGCTGGAGCGAGCGTGGCGCGGACTTCGACGAGGACCTCGCGGGGAGCGTCCTTCGGCGTGAAGCGGAGCCCGATCGTACTGAAGAAATGTGTTTTCGGATCGAACCGCGCCCGAACCTCTCCGTTGCTCGCGGCGAGCTGGATTTCGTCCCAAGGCCGCCCTGTTTCGTCGCGCACCCGTCCCGCGCGGGTCAGGTGCAGAGGCGCCAATTGGTGGAAGCGGAGCGAATCGATCCATGCATCGAGCGTCTTTCCCGTACGCATCGCGACCTGCGGCGGTTCGAAAAGCGAGCTCCGAGGTCCCGCAAGACGCTCCAGTGCACGGGCGAAATCACCAGAGTAGGGGCCGGCGGCGTATCTCGCAGCGGAGCCAACCTTGGTCAGATAGAGAGTGTTGTCGACCGCGACCGCCTGAAGCAGGCCGTCAGCGACGGAGACGTCCTTGCCCCCGCCAAGCCGGATCTCGATGCGCTTGGGTTCGCGCTCGGCGTTGGGCGCCTCGAGGACATAGCTGAGAGTATCTCGCAGCGCCGGAGCCGTTTGGTACGCCCGGGCTGCATCGGTGAGGATCTTCCGGGCGCGAGAAACATCGTCCGAGGCGCCGATGATGCTGGCGGCGCTCAACAGCAGGAGAAAGGCATTCACACCGGCTTAGACGCCGCGCGAGGCCCGAACGGATTCATTCCCTTTGCATCAACAGCGCGGCGACCACGGCCACGGGTAGGACGCACCCCTGCCAGCCCGCGGCCCGGCCGCCTCCCGCGAGAAGGAGTGCGCCCACCGCACAAGCCAAGGAGGTAAAGCCCAAAATGACGCCGGCTCGCAATTGGGGATTTCGCCGCCGCTGGGGCAGCTCGGCGAGAACTCGCGATTGAAATCCAGTGTCAGGGGAACGCATCGCTCAGGTCTCCTGCCAGATGGTGCGCACCGTCAACAGCTCGCGGAGCTTCCGTTTGCCGCGCGATACGTGCGTTTTGAGGGTTCCCAACGGCCACTGCATCAGTGCCGCAGCTTCCGAATGAGTGAGCTCCTCCCGCAACGTCAGGGTGATCGCGGTGCGCTCCTCGACCCGCAGCTGTGCCAACGCCCGCTCGAGGTCGTGCCGAAGAATCAGCTGATCGGCCGGTGAGCGTGTCTCTGCAGCGGGCAGCTCCACTTTGACATCGCTTTGCCTTCTCGCCTCCGAGAGGAACAGGTTGATGGCGATGCCGTAGAGCCAGGACGAGAACTGCGCCCCGCCGCGATAACTCGCGAGGCCGCGGTACGCGCGAACAAAGGTCTCTTGGGCCAGGTCATCTGCAAGAGAGCCGTCGCCCCCGGTCGCTTTTCTGAAGAACCCGCGCACCATCATCTGGTGGCGCTCGATCAGCTCGCCGAACGCGTGGCGGTCATCGTCGGCAAGGACAAGTGCGATCAGCTCGAAGTCGGTTCTCATGGTTGCTCAGCGCCGGCGCTCAAGTCGCCAGACAAGAAGAAAGCCGAGTCCCACGAGCGCGGGTACGGCACCCGTCGCCCAGAGGCCGCGCTGGAGCGGAAAGGCGAGGAAGAACACCGACAGACCGAGCCCAGCCCCGAGGAGCACGATCCCGCGGCGCAAGTCGGAGCCACTTGGGGGCACCAAAAGCTCGGGCGGAATCGCTGCGCCTTTTTCGATCATCACCCGGAGCGTCTCGTGGCGAACCCGGTCGCGCCGGAAGCCAGCGTAGAGGACAGCCGACACGATCGCGAACAGGGTCGTAAAGGCGGCCAAGGGCACGATCCATGAAACCACGGGGACATCGATCGACGACATTTCTAGGTAAGACGCCCCCAGCCCTAAATTGGATTCACGCCGCTCAACCGAGTGCGTCGGGCGCGCTTACCGGGGCATTCGATGCCGTTGCCCCATCCTGGTGAGCCTTGGGACAAAACGGTACACTTTTCGCACCCTCCCAGCCCAAGGCTCACGCAACACTCGAGCGCGCGTGGAGTGCTAACCTCGGCCACTCCTTCGAGACGGCCCCCGGCTGCGAGGCATCCGGGAACTACTTGGGAGTCGGATCGTCGCTCGATTTGTCGTCTTCCGTTGGTGTCGGCTTCTTGGTGAGGCCGGATAAGATATCTCGCAGAGTCCGCTCCGCCGACTCCATCTCCTCGGCGGCTCCCTTGAGGAATTCGGCGGCGATTTCGGTGCTGGCCAGTTGAGGAGTGACAGTGGGCGGCAGCTGGGGTTGAGCGACAGGAAGGGCAGAGGGGCTCGGCTCAGCTGGTGTTTGCTGCAGAGGAACGGCGGCCATGGCCGGCAGAGTCGCCTCGGCAGGCGCGGATAGTACATCAGGGGTTGTGGCCGCTGGCTGATTGAGCCCGAGCTCGATGTCGCGAAGCATGCACTGAAGCGCGATGCGAAAGTCCTGAACGAACTGCTCCGGGAGGTCCCCGTTTCTCTTGAACCTTCGGCCGCCGATCTCGATCTCGTCTCCGAAGACCGCGCAGTGAAAGCTGTTGTAGATGTTCTCGTACGAGGCACCCTTTTTCGACGCGGATTTGGGTGGCGCTCTGTCGGTTTTCCCAAGCACCTTCGCAACCTGCGCCTCCGTCATTTTGACGGTCCAGCCCTCGTCGGCAGCTTGTTTCGCCAGCATCAGCCTACTCTTCAAATCCTTGATTTTAGTCAAGAACCGTACATGTGCCTCTCCGAGCTTGTCTTGAGACAAAAAATTTTGGATGAGCGGCGGTTGGTCCAGCAAATCCACGATGCGCTTCACCGACGAGGCCGCGCTGAGTCCAAACCGCTTGGCAATATCTTCCAGGGTTAAGCTGCAGGGCGGCCTCATCAGCCGTTTGTAGCCCGCGGCCTTCTCCATGATGTTGGCATCGCTTCGGATTTCATTTTCGGTGACGACCCGAGCTGCAGCGTCGGCATCCGTCATTTCCTCGCAGATTCCGCGAATGTTTTTCCACCCCAGCTCCTGGGCGGCCCGCCAACGACGCTCGCCGGAGACGAGCTCGAATCCATCCACGTGAGCTCGGACAAGAATCGGCGTGCTCAGGCCATTCGCCCGAAGCGACTCGACGAGCTGTCGCTGCTTCTGGTCATCGAAGCGGGTCCGATACTGGTACGGCGATGGCTTGATCGCGGCGACCGGGACGTCTTGAAGCGCGGCTTGTTGGCTCATGCGCCCCCCCTACTATGCGGGGAGTGCAGGCAAATCGCTTGCCACGCCAGCGAGGTCTGCGTTTGTTGCGGAGCTCCTCAAAGATTCGCAAGCGCAAGGGAGCCCAAAGGAACAGCGCGAATCGCAACTTAGCCGCGGTCAGTGGTCGGAAGAGCGTGCATCGAGGATCGCGCGACGTCTTGTTCATCCCCTCAGCGAATTGGCGAAAGTTGAGCAGCAGATCGCCTAACTGGCTAAGTCTTGCTCAACCGCACGAGCCAGATCGAGGTCGCATGAGATACCTGGAAGACTTCAGCGAAGGTCAGGTATTCGAGTTGGGCGAAGAGACGATCCGCGCGCAAGAAATCATCGATTTCGCGCGGCGGTACGACGCTCAACCCTTTCACGTCGACCCCGAAGCCGCGAAGAAGTCGGTGTACGGTGGTCTGATTGCGAGCGGATGGCACACCGGCTCGCTCTTCATGGGGATACTGGTCCGGGGTCTCATCCACGACGTGGCGAGCATGGGTTCCGGCGGGCTGGACGAGCTTCGCTGGCTTAAACCGGTGCGGCCCAATGACGTGCTGCGCGGTAAGCTGAGCGTGCTGGGTGTTCGTCCATCGACGAAGCATCCGAATCGCGGCTCGCTGACTTGTCTCGGCGAGCTGTTCAATCAGAAGGCAGAGCGGGTCTTCTTTGTCCGCTGGTCGGCGATCATCGCCCGCCGGCCCTAGCTCTATGCGGATATTCGCGCGGGCCAAGCTTCTGTTGCGCAGCGTTCCACAGTTGGGGTCAGGGTCGACTAAGATGAGTCTGAGAGCTTCTTTGGTAGCGGCGGCCGGTGCCTCGCTGATTCTTGCGGCCGGCACTGTTCATTCTTCTAAAAGCTCGTCCGCTCGCGATGATGCGGACGTTGTCGCGGCGCTCGATGAGAAGTACCAGGCGGCGGTGAAGGCAAACGACGTCGCGACGATGGACAAGATCCTGGCCGATGACTTCGTGCTGGTGACCGGCACGGGTAAGGCATACCGCAAGTCCGATCTGCTTCAGGAGGCGCGCAGCAAAAGCACGGTCTACGAGCATCAAGAGGACAGCCAACGAACGGTGCGAGTATGGGGTGACACTGCCGTGGTCACCGCCAGGTTGTGGGTCAAAGGTTCGAGCGAGGGAAAGCCCGTCGAATACACGCTTTGGTTTAGCGATACCTATGTCCGTACCTCCAAGGGTTGGCGATACGTGTTTGGACAAGCGTCACTTCCGCTGCCCAAAGCATCTTGATGGCTACTCGGTTGCGTGCCGAGTCGACTAAGAGCGGCTTGAGATTCCTCTGGAGCTTCAGAACAACCTTCGGCCTTCGAACACGATCAGGTAGCCGTGGATGAACATCGGAATACCGGTCGTGATGCTGATGAGAACCGCCGCGTAGATCGGGAATCCAAAGCGCTTGCGCATTAGCCACACCAGCCACGAAAAGTACGGGAGGTAGAGCGTGACCGCGGTAATCACTCCCGGCGAATAGCGCGCATGAACCAATGTGCCGACGATGTGAAAGATAGCATTGGCAAACATCAACAGTCCGAGCCAGGCCACTGCCGCCAGTAGGGTTCCGACGCTCCGGGAGGTCGAAGCCACCGCGGACAAAGCCAGTGTCACCAAAAAGCAGAAGGCATTCACCCGCAGAAAGTTGCCTTGGGAGATATGTGGCTGCACCAGACTATTGAACCAATCGACGAAGCGCGGAGCTTCTTCGAGCACGTGAAGTAAGAAGATCGCTGGGGCCAACAAAATCACACGTGCCGGATCGGCCTGCGCTAGCGACTTCACGGGTCCGACGAGCTTAACACTCCTTCATTGTTCAAGACTCGCGAAGCCACCGGTCACTCTGCGAATACTTGAGCCCCGCTCGTTGGATCGGCGCGTCCGGTTGCTGGCTCGCGAGCGGCCAGAAGCTCCGAAAGCATGTCGCGCACTTGAGTCGCCGAGGTGCCGGCAAGCACTCGTTTGAACAACGGCTCCGCGAACCTGCCGTATTTGGCGCGCAGGGCCCGCTCAGCCGCCAACCTTTGGGCCGACGGCAGCTCGCGCAAGCGCTCGAGGTCAATGCGAACCAATCGCTCCTGCTCAGGCGTCAAAATCTCCACCCGCCCGATCAGCACCCGAACCAGCTCCGTCGGTTCCGGGCTGATCGCCAGAGGGAGCTGAGCTCGGGTGGAAGCCGACGGCATCACGAAGAAGGCTCGAAGTCCTGGCTCGAACCAGCTGCTTCGCCAGGTCTCAATCATCGCTTCCGCCTCCTTCGGATAGAGGCCCTGTTGAACCAGGATTCGATTCAACGTGCGCAGCACGCTGTCCAGCTCCTCGTTCAACTCGGGTCGCGCCACGACCTGCTCCGCGGCTCCCACGGGAAGGACGCGAAACCCAAGTCGATCTTCCACCCGTTCGAAGAGAACCACCTCCTCAATCGGTTCCTTTTCAGTGCCCCGAAGCCGCACGTTTCTTCCTTCCAGCTTGATGGCGAGTGGCGGCTCGAAACTGCCGACTCCTCGGTAGAAGAGAAATTTCTCCGATTCGGCGCCCGTCTTACCGGATACTCGAATCGGCGTCGCATCGGTCGCCCGAGCTGCGTAGTAGGCGCTCGGATTTGCTTCGCGACGGAAGTCTTGCGCGGCCTCGGGAATCAACCGGATCGTGCCCCAGTCGATTCCGTCAGCGACCGAGCGGGCCTGGGGATACCACTCGGTGACCGTGCCGGAAGGAAATCCCACCTTCACCGAAACCTCCCGCTCTTGCGGCGTGTAGAAATAAAGGACCGGCGTCTCCATCCGAACCGTTCCGGAAAGAACGCCCTTGGTAATGGGATGGCGCAGCTGCCCGGTGGCACTCGCCATGCTGTGGACAAAGGGCGGCAGCTCCGATGGCGGTGAGAGCGGTCGCCATGAAATCATCCGTCCATCTTCCCCAGCCACGGAGGTAAAAGTTCCCCACTCGTGCACCACCAATGGCCACCCGGAGGCAACACCCGCTTGCCCGAGCGTCGCGGCTGCCAACGCAATTACCAGTCTCAATTGTCCAAACATTTTGCACTCCTTGGAGCGCCCGAACGTGGGCACCTGGTTGGCAGAGACGGCCAAATCCTTTAGAGCGTTAACGCTATGGCCCGGCTGTTAACGCATTGGGTCTGTCGATCGTCTCGATCGAGGTTGCCTCGCAAAGGTGCGCTCTTTGTCCACCTCCGCCGAGAGAAAGATGCCCAAGGCTTCGCCTGCTGAGCTGGTGGTAGAGGCAGCGCGCCGCGGAGATCGAGCGGCCTTCGGTCGAGTGTTCGAGCAATTTGCGCCAATGGTGCACGGCATCCTGTTGGCGCGCCTGCCCTCGCAAGACGCAGACGACCTGCTTCAAGAGGTTTTTCTACTTGCCCTCGAGCGCCTGGATACTTTGCGCAGCGCTCCCGCGGTCGGCGGATGGCTGGCGATGATCGCGCGAAATCGCGCGGTGGATTTTCACCGCACCCGGCCCACGCTGGTGGCGCTGCCCCCGAATCTGTCGATCGCCGACCCCCGTCGATCCGAGGCGGCCGAGGTGCTCGCGATGATACGCACTCTTCCCGAGGCGTATCGCGAGCCATTGGTGTTGAGGCTGGTGGAGGGAATGACTGGGCCCGAGATTGCCGAGCAAGTGGGACTGACCCCCGCTTCGGTGCGCGTCAATCTCCACCGCGGCATGCAACTGCTCCGAGAGAAGCTGGGGCAGGAGGAAGAGCTATGAGCGACGACTATTTGTGGGATGGCTCCGGAGAACCGGATCCCGAAGTGCAGCGGTTGGAGAAGCTTCTCCAAAAGGCTCGGTACCGCCCTCCCGCGCGTCGGTTTGCGCCGCCGCGGTCTCGTGTGGCGCTGCCCATCGCGGCCGCGGTCGTTCTGCTGGTTCCCTCCGCCCTGGCGATTTATCAGGCCCTACGACCCGTCGGCTCGGTCCATGTAACGCGCCATCGGGAGGGCCTCTCCAACGGCGCGGCGGTGGGCTCGCGCCTGTACGAAGGGAATTGGCTGGAGACGGACTCGCGGACTCACGCCGAGATTGCGGTGGCCAATCTCGGAGAGGTGAAAGTGGCGCCCTCGTCGCGGGTGAGGTTGGTCAGCGCTCGGCAGTCCGAGCAGCGCTTGGAGCTTGCGCGCGGGCAAATCCAAGCTCGGATTTCCGCTCCGCCGCGCCTGTTCATCGTCGACACTCCCAGCGCGACTGCCGTGGATCTCGGTTGTGAATACAGCTTGACCGTAAGCAACTCCGGAGCCGGCGAGTTGAAAGTCACCTTCGGTTATGTGGAGCTGACGGGGCAGGGGAAGACTGCGCTGGTTCCGGCTGGGGCGCTCTGCGAAACGCTACCGGGACGAGGGCCTGGGGTTCCGTTTGCCGCGGATGCGCCGCCAACGTGGCGCGAGGCGTTGAATCGGCTGGACTTCGAAGGCGATACCTCGGCGCTCGGCGTGGTGCTGGAGCAGGCTCGCCGCTCTGACGCGCTGACCCTTTGGCACTTGCTGTCGCGGGTGGATGTCGCCGCCCGCCAGCGGGTTTCGCAACGGCTGATTGCGCTGGTTCCCTTGCCCGCTGGAGTATCGGAGCAGGACGTTCTGCAGCTCCGAAAATCGGCGCTCGATAAGTGGTGGGATGCGATCGACGACAGCCCCTGACTCAGGGGAGGGGAGTCGGGTTCACGAAGTAGTTGGCGACTGCCTGCCGGAACCGGTCGCCGTCGGTGGTGATGTACGTTTGATTGGCGGCGCCGACTCTGAAGGTCGCGCCGACGCGCGATCGCTAAGGGACAGCATTCCGTGTTTCTTACTTGTCGAGTCGATGTGAATCGATCGGAGCGGATGTTTCACTGCCCCTCCCGTACTAGCAACTGCGTAAGAATGATTACTCGATAGTGAAAAAGAAAGAGGCCGGATTGGTACCCACCTCTCTAAGGATGTAGAGATGCTTTCCGTTCAGGCTTGCCGCATCCACGATGGTCAAGAACCTGAATCCGGGTCCGCCTGAGTCATTCAGTTGCGTCGCGCAGTGTCCAGCAGCGAAGTCGGAGATGCTACCCGCGCAGAGCGCCAGGTTGTCGCCCGCAGTGGTCGTCTCAAAGGAAATTTTGAGAACGGTATTGGCGGTCACGTTCACGGCGCTTCCCGTGAGAAGGTACTTCTGGTTGCTGACGGTCCCTGAGATGCTCAATGCCTCTGCCTTGCTTGCCCCGACCAGCGCGAGGACTGCGCCACAGACTGCAGCTGTAAGCGTTGTTCGTCTCAATATTGACCGAGCTCCTGGTATTTTCTTAAGCATTCTTGTGTTTCCTCCCGATTGAAGTGAAAAAATTCTGATGGTAGTGGTGGCGGCGGTCCCGCCCGAGTGGCCATCCGACGATCTGGTGGTTGGCCCTCGCCCCGGATGACACGGGCAGTGGTGTGACGTTGCGTTGCCGAGTTTTCGAACGACCTCACGATATGGGGAGTGCTTCTAGCGATGGGCCGAATCACCGCGCCACGTAGACGAAACAATTGGGCGGCCAATCAGCGCTTGCTCGCGCAACCTGCCGTGCCGGCAAATTCAGCTAGCGGAAGTCGTCACGGAAGGCGCCTTGGCGCTCTCCTTCTCCCTGGCGCCCATGACTATCAGCCAGAGCAGCAACGCGACCTCACCGAGGCGAATAGGCTCCGTGAACTTGTATACGCGGTCGTAATATTCCGGCGCCAACAGGCCTGTGAGACACACCACGATCCAGCCAAAGCAGGCGAGTATCAACCAAGCGCCCAGCAAGCGAGGTAAGAAACCCGAGCGAAAGACGAGGAGGCCTAGCGGTAGGAGCCACAGTCCCCAGAAGATCTCATTCACCACGAAGGACTGGGAATGCAAATCGAGGGAGAGTCTAGCGAGCGCCTCGCGCTGAGGCTTATCGAGAACGGAGAGGTAATCTGGACCGCGGATCAAACGCAGCGCGGCGGCGTCGGTGAGCACATTCACGCATTCGATCGCCACCGAGATGATCACGAAGATGACCATGAGCGACGCCAGGCTGTTGTTGACGCCACTGAGCAATCGGTAGAGCGCCAGGGCCACGAAGAGGAAAATGACTATCCCGACCAGGCTTGCCGCCATGCCGAGGCGGAAGAGCAAGCTATTGGCGGCGATATTGGCGGCCGTCGCGGCCGCGTCGCCCTTCACGAACAGCTTGTTGGGTATGTACAGGAGGCGAGTGAGTCCGACCGCGATCATCAAGAGGTAGAGCAACCCGGCGATCCGGGCTCGTCGGCTGAGCGAAGTCATGTGCCCTCCCCATGCGCGAGGTTAGCCCCTATAAACGCCCGTCAGCACCAAAAAGTGACACCATCGCCCGGCGCTAATTGGCTTTCGCTGGGGCGCCCGTTGCGAAGGTCTCAGGCAGGTTGAGGCTCTGGTTGATGAAGCTCAACATTCGCGCATAGAGCCGTTCGCGATTGGCTTCGTTTTGAAAGCCGTGCTGCTCCTTCGACTCGACCAGCCACTCGGGCGACCTGCCGACTTTGGTCAGCGCATCCCGCAGCCGCTCAGCATGCTTCAACGGGGCCCGTTCGTCGTCTTTGCCGTGGATGAGAAAGACCCGCGCCCGGAGTTTGTCTGCGTTGTAGGCAGGTGACGCGTCCTTGAGAGCTTTCTCATTCTCACCTAAAACCCGGCGAACGTAGCCGCGGGCGAGGCGAGACAATCGCAGGTCATTACCACTGCCCATGATCGTCAGGTCATGGACGCCAGCGTAGCCAACGGCACACTTGAATAGTTCGGGTGCTCTAATGCTGCTTTGCATTGCCGCGTAGCCACCGAAGCTTGCGCCATAGATGCAGATGCGGTTGGAATCGACCATTCCCTTTTTGATCACCAGGCGGGTGGCATCCAGGATGTCATCGATGATGCGGTCTCCCCAGTGGCGGTAGCCGGCTTCTCGATACTTGCGCCCATAGCCTCCGGATCCCCGATAGTTGACGCGCAAAACCGCGAAGCCCTGGCTGGCGAAGAGCTGCGTTTCGGCATCGAAGCCCCAATCATCGCGCGGGCCGTGCGGACCCCCGTGAACCATCACCACGAGCGGCGGAGGCTTTTGGGTGGCATCGGGTTTCGGCACTGTCAGGTATCCGTGGATTTTCATCCCGTCCGAAGCCGTGAACAGAACCGAGGAGACGGATGCCATCTCATCAGGATGTATCCAGGGGCGTGTGGAGATGATTGGCTCCGCCGACATGCTCTTCACGTCGACGAGCAAGAATTCACCTGGATTGCGGTCGCTGAACACCTCGACGACCGCCTTGCTGTCATCGTCCGTTCGACTGACGAGACGCACGTGGTGATCCGGGTAGGCGGCCAAGAGTGCTCGCAGAGCCTTGCAGACCGGATGATCCGGAGCCACAAAGTCGTAGCTCGGCATGTCCGGCTCGTACTCCACCGCGAGGACTCTGCCCGTACCGTGATCTAGAATAAGTTCGGTTGGAGGAACGCTGTCATCTTTCGACAGCAGCGCAGTCTTACCGCTGTCAACGTTGACAGAGAACAAGCCGAAGCCACCTCCGGGAACCGCCTGGGCCATGTAGACAACACGATCCGTGGCGCTGAAGGCGAATTGATCGCCTTCTGACCATGGGTCGGCTTCAGCAAGCCCGTTCAAGGTGGTCAGTTCCCGCCATTGGCCGGCGGGCTCGCGATAGAAAATCCTATTCTCGTAGTCCTCAGACTCACCCACCGCAAGGCGCACAACACCGTTCTCATCGGCCACGAAGTCAGCACCCTTAATCGGACTGCTGATGAGGTGCTCCTTT
>Ga0126382_10000876_pt1 | contig 12008 bp, 12 predicted proteins | sample PanSoiMetPlot_30_FD_92548 | JGI IMG/M metagenome (GOLD analysis project Ga0126382, IMG submission 92548) | Tropical forest soil microbial communities from Panama - MetaG Plot_30 | ecosystem: Environmental > Terrestrial > Soil > Tropical forest > Bulk soil | place: Panama | collected 2016-02-17 | reverse complement strand
TTAGCTTATTTGCGTGCTAAGTCAAGCAATTCACAAGAAAAACGAGGGGTTTGAGGCGCCTTCGGCAACAATGACGATCAATCAGATGCAGCGCTGTACCATGGCTTCCACCTTAGCTTCAAAAAGCGCTCGGGAAAATCTGAAACAAGCCCTTGCACCCCTAGAGAAGAGAGCGTTTGCATGTCGAGGGGATCATTCACGGTCCAGACGTGGACATCAAGACCAGCTTCCCAGGCTTGTTCCAAAAAGTTTCGCGACGCGAATTCCCGTTGTATGTGGATCGATGCAGCGCCTATTTCTTCCGCAACGGCAAACGGATTCTCCGTGACGCCGGCCCCGTGGATCAAGCCGATGCGCGCTTCCGGCGCCAGTTCGCGGATGCGTGCAAGACAGGAGTAATTGAATGATGAGAAGATCGTTTGGTCTAGGTAACCGTAATGGCTGAGAATGAAAAGCAACTTGATTTCGATTCCTGGCTGCGAACCAGCAAATTGCTTAACGTCGAGGCAGAGGTCAACTTTTCCCGCGACGGTCTCTAAAGTTTCTTCCAGCGTAAGAATCCGCTGCCCGCGAAAAGCTTTCTTTTTCCAAACGCCGATGTCGAGTTTTTTTAGTTCCTCCAGGCTCTTTTCTCTAACCATTCCGCGGGCTCGTGCGGTGCGACGCAAGCGCTCGTCGTGGAAAATGACCACGTGCCCGTCTTTGCTAATCTGACAATCAAACTCGATCATGTCGGCTCGTGCTGCGATTGCCTTTTCAAAGGCGAGTTGGCTGTTTTCAGGGAAATTTCCGGATGCGCCCCGATGGGCTATTTTAATGAAGCCAGCCATCGCCCGTTTGCTTATGAAACGAAGATCGGGAATGATTCCGCCATGGAATTAATACAATCGATCCTTAGCCCTGAGCTAAATACATCAAAAATTCTTTGTTCCCCTTGGGACCCAACAAGGGAGACTCCGTAACCCCCCGTGCCATGAATCCAAGTTGTCCCGCTGCGTTCTTTACCTCGTCGATGACTCGCAGGTGCTCTTCGAAGGAACGTACTACACCACCCTTCCCAACTTTGCCCTTACCCACTTCAAATTGTGGTTTGATGAGCGCTATGATCTCGCCAGTAGGAATCAACAGAGTCTTTACTTGGGACAGGACTAGTTTTAGGGAAATAAAGGAGACGTCGATGGTGGCCAAGTCTGCGGCCATCGGCAGAGCGCTTAACTCAAGATAGCGGACATTAGTCTTCTCGAAAATTACGACTCGGGTATCGTTTCTTAGCTTCCACGCGAGCTGTCCATAGCCCACATCGACGGCAAAAACTCGCGCCGCTCCATGCACCAAAAGACAATCGGTGAAGCCTCCCGTTGATGCGCCGACATCGAGGGCGGTTTTCCCTGTGACATCGATCTGAAACTCTCGAAGCGCCTTTTCCAACTTGATTCCGCCTCGGCTCACATAAGGTTGCGGCGTTGACCGAAAGCGTATCGCCACGTCCACAGCCACGAGGGTCCCGGCCTTGGTGATGGGCCGGTCATCGACTAAAACCTCGCCCGCCAGAATTCTACCGCGTCCCTCCTCGCGGCTGACCACGAGTTTCCGTTCGACTAGGAGTCGATCTAAGCGCTCCCTCTTTCCCATCCCTCCTTATTTCTTTTCCTCCCGGCCCGAACCATCTGCAAGGCAGCCTGCGTGATCGCTTCTTGGTCGAAGCCACAGAGCTTGCGTAGCTGATCCTGAGTACCATGGGGAATGAACCGGTCCGGGACCCCCAAGCGGCGAATTCGAACGTCGTTAATGCCCTCTTCGGCGAGGAATTCTAAGATCGTGCTGCCGAAACCGCCGGCGGTGGCGTGGTCTTCCACAGTAATGATGTTGGGGACTTGTACCAACAACTGGCGGAAAAGATCTTTGTCGAAAGGTTTCACGAATCTCGCATTGACAACGGCAGCGTCGATTCCCAAGGGTGCCAGGTCTTCCGCTGCTCTGAAAGCTGGCAGAACGGTATGGCCGATGCCAAGGATAGCGATGTCCTTTCCCGATCGGAGAAGCTCGCCGCGACCGATCTCAAGGTTTCTTAGCTCATGATCCATCGTTACTCCCCAGCCCTCCCCACGCGGGTAACGCAGCGATACCGGACCCTGATACTCTACCGCCGTCTTGAGCATATGTTGCAGCTCATTTTCGTCCTTGGGCGCCATAATGACGATGTTCGGAACGGACCGCATATAGGCGAAATCAAATACTCCGTGATGGGTGGGTCCATCGGCTCCGACCAAGCCGCCGCGATCAAGTGCAAATACGACGTGCAGATTCTGAAGACAGACATCATGAACAATTTGGTCGTAAGCGCGCTGCAAAAAAGTGGAATAGATCGCGACCACGGGAATAAAACCTTCAGTAGCCATACCTGCGGCGAACGTTACTGCGTGCTGCTCCGCGATACCGACATCGTAGGAGCGACCAGGCATTTCACGTGACAGTTTGTCAATTCCGGTTCCGCTTCCCATAGCCGCCGTAATACCGACGACTTTGGGATTCTCCCTGGCTATCTTAATCAGCGCTTGCGCAAATACGTCCGTGTAGGTTGGTACCGGACCCCTTTCCTTTTTCGCTTTTCCCGTCAATACATGAAAGGGAGTAACGGCGTGGTACTTTATCGGCTCCTTCTCGGCTCGCGCATAGCCCTTGCCCTTCTTCGTAAGCACGTGCACCAGTGTGGGTCCGTCAATCTTTTGGACGTTTTCCAACGTGGTCACCATCTCGATGATGTTATGCCCGTCGATGGGCCCGACATATTGGAAACCCAGGCTCTCGAATAGAAACCCCGGCGTAACCAAGCCCAAAAAGGAATCCCTCAGCTTGCGCGCCAAGTGTTTAAGATTCTCCCCGCTCGGTAGGCTCTGGAGTAAGGTTGAGAGGTTTTTCTGCATGCGAACGCCGAGATCGGTGGTAAACTGCTTGCTAAGAAAGGAAGAGACTGCGCCGACTCTGGGATCGATAAAATGTTCATTGTCGTTGAGAACGACGATGAGATCCTTATCCAAATGACCCGTCTGGTTCAGACCCTCAAAAGTGAGACCCGCGCTTAATCCACCGTCGCTTATTACCGCCACGACTTTCCGTGCCGATCCTTCTAAGGTTTTAGCTTCCACCATGCCCAACGCGGCGGAGATCGATGTTCCCGCATGGCCCGCGCCGAAGACATCATATTCGCTTTCTTCACGGCTTAAAAATCCGCTGATGCCGCCGTACTGGCGAATCGTAGCCAGTCGTTTGCGCCGACCGCAGAGGAGCTTATGGGCATAGGCTTGGTGCCCCGTGTCCCAGACGATGCGATCTTCCGGGGTGTCAAAGACATAATGGAGAGCCAGCGTCAGTTCTACAGCCCCAAGGGTCGACGCTAAATGACCGCCGACTTCAGAGACCACCGAAATCACTTCTTCGCGGATCTCCTGCGCGACTTGGGGCAGCTCGTTGACGGTCAATCGGCGAATGTCTCTGGGATATTCGATCGCATCAAGTAAACGCGCCATAATGTATTTGTATCTCCCACACTTTTGAATTTTTTGGTTCGAAGCTTGTGATTCGTCACTGTCGCCGTTAAAAAAAGTAGCCAGCTCGCGATAATTTACCATTGACTTGTTTAACTCTTCAAACGCACCGACGAAATCACCGAGCCTCAAAAGAGTCTGCCATTTACTAGTAATGTGACGAGAGTAATCTGACGGCTACTAGTCTTCTGGTTCTTGGTCACTGCCTAAGGCTTCCATGGCCTTGAACTGAAATTTTCCCTCCTTGTCCTTGACTAACACTTCAACTCGCTTCTCGACTTCGGTCAATTTTTGATTGCAGTATTGAACCAGGCTTACGCCTTTCTCGAAGACCGCCAGCGAATCTTCCAAAGACAAGTCGCCCGACTCCAACTGCTCGACCACACTTTCCAATTCCTCCAAGGCGATCTCAAACTTTTTTCCTGCCTGATTTTCTTTTGCCATCTTATTCCCCCTTGGCTCTGGGTCTTGCCCCGCCGCCGTCAACGGGTTGATCTCTTTCACTTAGCTTTTCGATCAGCTGAAAAGGATCCACGCGGGCACTGTTGACGCGGGCGCCCCAGTGGAGATGAGGGCCGGTTACGCGTCCTGTCATGCCCGACAAGCCGATAACATCCCCTCTATGCACTTCAGCACCTGCGTCCACTCTCAGTTCCGAAAGATGGAAGTACATCGTATATAATCCACCACCATGGTCCAAAACAACGCTTTTGCCGCTAAAAAAGAAGTCTCCGGTTAAGGCGACCCGTCCATGATTTGCAGCCAGCACTGGGGTTCCTAGAGGGGCCCTAAGATCCACTCCAGTATGCGGTGCTCGAGGTGTCCCATTAATTATTCGCCGATATCCAAAAGGAGAGGTTATATCCGACGAAACTGGCGCAATGAATGGTCGTTCCCACATTCGCTCCGGCGTGAAGGTCGCGAAGATCCGATCCAGCTGCTGCTGGTCCTGGCGAATTCGCTCCAGTTGGTCCGGTCCCAGATCGTCAAATTGAGGCGCCACCGAGAATGATTCCTGTTGGAACGATTTCGTTTTCACCCTGATAGGAATTTGGATACCGCGAATATTGCCGACTTTCGTAGCGCCTTCGATAACCATTTTTACAATGCCCGGCTTGGTTTCCACATCGATCCCTATTAGTGCGGTATAATTCTGATCTTTACCTGGATAGAATCCGATCTTGTTTTTTCCTAGTTGTACTTCCATTGGGGTTAGATCCGTCCCGGGAAGTTTCAATTCCACGATCTCGCCTTGAAAAACCTCTACGGGCTCGCGCTCAAGAAGCTGCTCCGCGGGCCACGCGAAGTGAGCACCGCTTAATAGCCAGAGCGTCGAGGCAATGATGGCGCTGGCGCGCTGTGCTCCCATATCATTCCTTTCCATCGACGCGGCATATCGCTTTCCCATGCGCAAAACTGATTCGCACTCTATCGCCTAATTCGAGAGAATCGGCATCTTTGACGATTTTCTCCTCCGGCACCTTGTAAGTGATGCTGTAGCCTCGCTCCAAAACCGCCAGTGGACTCAGAGCATGTAACCGCCCCGTTTCAATCGCCAGACCCTCTTTTAGCTGACGCAAACGGGCATGGAAGCGGCGCAGAAGATCCACTGACGCTTCGTCCAAACGCTGCTGGTGGTCACGCAGCTTTCGCCTCGGATCCGTAAGTCGTTTCACCAAACGGCGCCAGCTTTCTTTCGCCATATGTATCCGACTCTCAATGCCTTCCAGAAGCCCCGCTTGAAGATTTGAAAGGCGCTCCACGAGATCCGCCCGTCGCGGAATGACCATTTCAGCGGCCGCCGTGGGTGTCGGCGCGCGATAATCCGCCACGAAGTCAGCGATGGTAAAATCGATTTCGTGGCCTACAGCGGAAATAACCGGTACCGTGGACGCAAAAATAGCCCGCGCCACAATCTCTTCGTTAAATGCCCACAGATCTTCCAGCGAGCCGCCCCCGCGGCCGACAATCATGACGTCAACCTTACCCGATCGAGCCAGCTCTGCGATGCCGAGAGCGATCTCTTCAGCTGCACCCTCGCCCTGCACCTTGACGGGCCGGATCACGACGCGACGATCAGGAAACCGGTCTTTGATGATTCGCAGCATGTCACGAACCGCGGCCCCCCTTTCGGAGGTCACAATGCCGATGCTGACTGGCAGGAAAGGCATTGCTCTTTTTCTTTCCGGAGCGAACAGTCCTTCGGAGGCCAGCTTCTTTTTCAGTTGTTCAAAGGCTAGGTAAAGCGCGCCCTGCCCTCTCGGTTCCATCATTTCGACATAGAACTGCAGGTCGCCGCGAACCGGATAGAGGCTAACCCGTCCGAAGCATAGGATTTCCATGCCGTTTTCCGGCACGAAAGAGAGCGCTTCACCGCGCTGCCGAAACATCACCGCGGAAATCTGGCACTTGTCGTCCTTTAGAGTGAAATAACTATGACCCGAGGGGAAAACGCGAAAATTGGAAATTTCTCCCGAGACCCAAACCGCATCAAGCTGCGATTCGAGGGTTCCCTTAATGACCGCGTTGAGTTCGCTGATGGTTAGGAATTGCCTGCTGAGGCGAGCGAACAGAGGGAGATCGATTTCTTTGGCCATATTTTTGTGGGCGACTTTATCATATGCCATGCCACAAAAAAAATTAGCCCTCCTAGGGGAGGGCTAATTCGTCAGCATCGCGGATCACGTGAACGATGCGAAAAAAATTTTACGCCGCCTTCTTTTGCACCAGCTGTTTGAAAACATCCCAGCTCTTGAGCAGATCAAGAGCCCGCTTTAACTGGGCATCATTGTCAATGCTTTCATCTCCCGTAGGCGCAGAAGGCGGCACCAATTTTTCTTTCTCCTTTTCCCCCTGGTCCGGTTGTTGCCCAGGTGCCGATTGCGGGCTTGGCAAATGGCCGGGAAGATTTTCCTCCCTCAACATAGGCCGCTTTTTCTCGTCCGGTTTGCCATCTTGCTGCGGGGTAGCGTCGACCACGATGTCCGGGACAATGCCAGTCGCTTGAATGGAACGGCCACTCGGGGTGAAGTATCGGGCGGTAGTTAGGCGGAGGGCCGAGTTGTCGTCGAGGGGAAGAATGGTCTGCACGGAGCCTTTGCCGAAAGTTTTTGTTCCGAGCACCACTGCCCGCTTATGATCCTGTAGAGCACCCGCTACGATCTCTGACGCGCTGGCACTGCCTCCGTTGACGAGGACCACCATGGGAAAATCCATCCACGAGCCGTCCTTTTGTGCAAAGTACTTTTGTTTCTGGGATTCGATGCGACCCTCGGTATAAACGATTAGTCCGGAGTCCAAGAACAAATCGGCGATCCTGACTGCCTGAGTTAGAAGTCCGCCCGGGTTGTTACGCAGGTCTAGAACAAGTCCTTTGAGCCCGCTCTTCTCTGCGGCCAGCTTTTCTAGTGCCTTCTGGACGTCACGGTCGCTTCGTTCTTGAAATTGAGCAAGTCGAATATAACCATAGCCCGATTCCAAGACTCGGCTGCGCACGCTCTGCACCCGAATCGTATCGCGCACGAGCGTGAAGTCGATGAGCTCTGGCACTCCCTCCCGTTTGATAGAAAGATTGATTTTCGTGCCCTTGGGACCACGCATTTTCTTCACAGCATCCACCAGCGTCATATCTTTGGTGAATTCGTCTTCGATTTTAAAGATCATATCACCTGGCTTAATGCCAGCTTTAAAAGCGGGAGTATCTTCTATGGGGGATACCACCGTTAGTACTCCCCCCTTGACCGTGATTTCGATCCCTAGTCCTCCAAAGCGTCCTTGGGTGTCCATTTGCAGGTCTTTGTATAATTCAGGAGTCAGATACGCGCTGTGTGGGTCCAGCGAGTTTAGCATACCGTTGATCGCACCATTGACCAAATTTTTGGTCTCCACCTCTTCTACATAATTCTTCTTAACGATAGATAAAATGTTGGTGAAAGCCTCCAGACTTTCGTAGTCCTGGCGTGGAACCGCTGAAACGTTCGGTACCCACTGGCCCGCTAGAAAAAAGCCGAGAGCTACCCCCAAGAGTAGTAAAATCACGGGCATGATGTGTTTGCCTGCGCTCTGCATAACTATCTCCTCATTTAGAATCTGACCCTCGGTGAAATATACTATCCCAACACAATTAAAATAGCTATTCCCCTACTTTGAACATTTTTCCAAACTTCTTGAACCCAGAGCCTGGCTTGGAAACCGCGCGCGATGGCAAAAGAGCCCGAAACTAAGCCGGTTTGAAAATCTGCCTCCTGATTGCCCGGTGCTACGCAAGGACCACATACCCAGCGAAGGATGTCATAACGCGCCAATCCACCCTTTACAATCCTTGTTGCCAACCCTAAACTCAACCAGGGAGAAAGAGAATAACGAGGAAAAAATCAGAAGACAGTAGAAAAACCACTCTAACAACGTCAGTGCGCGGGAGCGTTAGTTCCGCCGGATATCTTTGTGAAATACTTTTTTATCCAGTCCGTATAATTTCATCTTTCTGTGAATGGTTCTTACATCTACTCCACAACTCCTTGCGGTAAGATCAATTCTACCGCCGGCGGCCTCCAATTTTCCCTTTAGATAGAGTTTTTCCTGCTGCTTGATCCATTCAGGGAGGGGTAAATCAGTGCGCCCTCCCGCAGGTCTCATTTCCTGCTCCATTACCGGATCGGACAATTCGATCTCTTCTATCACCTTGAATCGCGTCAACACTATCGCCTTCTCCAAAACATTCTGCAACTCCCGTATATTCCCAGGCCAGTCATACTCCATCAATTGGTTCATGACCTTCGAGGAAATCTTTGTGATTTGTTTTTGGATCGCGACCGAGTGATGACGGAGAAAGTCTTGAACGAGTAACGGAATATCGTTGAGGCGCTGGCGAAGCGGAATCAAGCGAATCGGAATGACATTGATCCGATAGAAAAAATCCGTGCGCATTCTTCCCTGGGCCACTAGGGACTTAAGAGGCACGTTGCTTGCCGCAATAACCCGCATATCAACCTTTGTCCAGCGACTAGCCCCCAAGCGTTGCACGCGTTGGTCGTTAAGAACGAGCAACATCTTTGCTTGCATCGCTAACGGCATATTTTCAATTTCGTCGAGGAACAAAGTCCCCCCGCTCGACAGCTCGACTTTGCCAGGTCTCGGCCTATCGGCGCCAGTAAAAGCACCACGCTCATATCCGAAAAGCTCGCTTTCGAGTAGAGTTTCCGGAAACCCTCCGCAGTTGATCGTAACGAACGGTCCGTCTTGGCGCGGGCTCTGGTAATGAATAGCGCTGGCAACGAGCTCTTTTCCCGTTCCTGTCTCTCCTTCGACAACGACGCTACTGTCCGTCGGTGCAACCATCCTAATTACTTCGAAGACTTTGTGCATCTCCGGTGTTCGACTGAGCATTCCCCCAAATTCACAGGCCTCTTTGATTTGTTGCCGAAGATGTCTAATTTCAGTGAAGAGACTCGATTTTTCTAAAACGCCTCGTGTTGATTCTTGTATGGCAGCCGCACTGAATGGTTTAACAAAATAATCACTTGCCCCCAGCTTGAGAACTTCGACGGCATTCTCGATATCCGCATAGCCAGTCATCACTATAATGGGGACATCGCTCCATTGCTCGACGCATTTCTTGGCTAGTTCTACACCGCTCAACCCGGGGAGGCGTATATCTGTTACAACCAAATCGATATCCTCGTCCCCTAACAACCCGATCGCCTGTTCAGCAAATCCTGCCACGGTCACCCTATAACCGCTGTGCGTGTATAAACGTTCCAACTGCTGACAAATCACCGGGTCATCGTCAACAACCAAAATATGGGGCGTTGACGCAGCCAATGGGGTGGACGTAACACGGCCGCGGTGCTTTCCTAACTTGACAACGGGGACCAACGTAGTTGTATTAGATAATTTAGGTTCTTGCCGATGTGTTTCCATTAAAGTCGAATCAGTTCGAAATGCGAGATGAAGGCCAGTCAATCCCGTGACGACGTTGGATCGTCTCGCCCGAGGATTAGATAATCCTGCAGCTCTTGGATTGAATGATTTAATTCTTTCAACGCTCCGGCGAATTTCTTGCTGTCGAGACTTGCTGCCGAGTCTAACTCTGCGAGCTCCAGTTCCATACTCAATAAATGTAATCGATTCTTTATCTCGTGAAATATGCAACCAATGGACTCACGCAGCTCCTCCCCAAAAAATGCGTGGCGGCATTCCGATGAAGGTCGCTTGCGCTCGGAAATATCGCTAAACATGCTTATCCATTTCCATTCAACATTGGAGTCACGGAGGGGAAAAATGATTTCTCTGATCCAAATGGGTTCGTTCAACCCTTTTGGATAAAAACGATAATCACAAGTGATCTCTGGAGCTCCGCGCTCCATTTTTTTTTGACGTTCAGCAAGGATAATCCTGTCTCTGCAATAAACACGCTTACTCCAGAACTGGCTGTCTTCTACCACATCAGACTCCGAAAACCCGATCAGACGTCGCGCGCTTTCATTCAAAGCAAAAACAGTCCGTGGACTACTCCAGATGACAGCGGCAGAAGGTACGACTTCCAAAAATCCCTTACTATTAGCGTCAAAGTTGAAACCATTTTCGTTTGACTTCACATCCATACTCTTACTTCTCAGCTCTCGCGTTGTCTACAAAAGTAAAAGCAAAAAGAGCGTAAAAAATCACGGCATCAGTGTCAAGGGATTGAAATACTGATGTACTAAAGACGATTAAATTCGGAGAATGGTCCCAAAACGAATAGCAACCATCATGTTGTAAAAAGAATTTACACTATTGATCAACGGCCAAATTTTATAGCGGAGAGTAGCAACTAACATACCAAAATGTAGGGTCGGATTTTAGGATGCACCGATTTTCATGAAAGCGTCGCAACCAACACCATGATCTAATCAACAAGAAGAAAAGACTGTCCCGCCAATAAGGCGCCCTGTAGAATTTCCTGACGTCATAATGAACAGCCTGTGATCCGATGATTCAAGAATTCTTCAGCAATATAATGGGTTACCCACGAAAATTTCGTAAGCTATTAGAACCGTTTTGCAGTCTGTTAAAGACCGATTGAAACACTCAACGATTGAAAGGTCGCACAAATTAATCGTAGTGAGCAAGTAGGTGTTCAAGATAATAGCAGCTTCATTGCTGATATCCATCCCACTTATATTTCCCTCTCACTAGCACACAATTTTATAACTGAATTGAGCACCGAAGATTGTCAAGAATGTCAAGAATGTCAAAAATATGCGCAATTGCGGAGTCGCTGTCACCAGGTATCGTGGCTTGAAAAAATGATTGTCCTAACTTTTCTTAGTCTGGCGCATAATGTACCGCTTTTTCGTTCAAGAGAAGGACGTAAGTTACTTCGTACGGTTAGAGCATGAAATTCTTCCCTGCAAGAGCAAAGAACCCAACCACCCGATTCGTCGCTTTCCTACTAATCCTCTCATGATTTGTAGAAAGGCGATGTCCGAGATCAAACTATCGAAAGAATTTGGGAATGCGATTATTTGAGAATGCGATTATTGGGTAAATAATGATTGGGTAAATATACGAACGCAATTTGCATGACTAGTTTGTCCGATAGGAAAGATTTTGCCGAAATCAAAACTTTTCAAGTTTTTAGAACCTTAGATCAACGAATCGGACAGATATTTCCTATTTTAGATAAACTTCTCAAGTGTTAAGAAAATCTACACAGACAAAATTTTTTTTAAAGTTCAGTTGTTTAACTAGTTGTATTGAGTAGTCTTTTTGATGGCACATATGTTGCCTAGATTGTCTGAGGTGATTTGAACAGGGTGACCGAATTAGTGTCTGATCCTTCAGAGCGACAATGGTATGTGGTTTATAGCAAGCCTCAGAACGAGGACTATGCTAGATTCCACCTCGAATCAAAAGGCCTGCAAGTATTCTTTCCAAAACTTCTGTTACCCGAAGGCGCCAAACAACGAAAGCGGATCATTCCCTTATTCCCCAATTATCTTTTCGTCTACATTAATCTCTTCTCACGTGAGTATTATTCCGCGGTATGGTCTCCTGGAGTAAAACGTATCATCAGTTTCAACGGCTATCCGGCATCAATCGACAAAACAATTGTGGAACTGCTGATGCAAGAATCCGGTCGTGACGGAATTATTGCCGCCCGATCAACTTTGAAACTTGGGCAAGAAGTTCAAATAATGGGCGGGCCATTCACCGGTCTCATGGGAATCATTCACGAACCTCCAAACGCAAAAGGTCGTGTGAAGATCTTGCTACAGATTCTCAACCGGCAGGCAAAGGTTGACGTGCCGGTTCAATGTATAAATGCGGGCTGGGTGGCAAGCATACCTGGTCTCGAAGCTACCACATAGGATCGGATCGATTACCCTAAAAGGAACCCGATCCCTATCATCATAGGTTCCTGTCAAAAAAGGCTTCGGCCCCAATGGGCGGAGCTATATATTCAGAATGCATCAGAGCCTT
>Ga0126382_10000875_pt1 | contig 12012 bp, 12 predicted proteins | sample PanSoiMetPlot_30_FD_92548 | JGI IMG/M metagenome (GOLD analysis project Ga0126382, IMG submission 92548) | Tropical forest soil microbial communities from Panama - MetaG Plot_30 | ecosystem: Environmental > Terrestrial > Soil > Tropical forest > Bulk soil | place: Panama | collected 2016-02-17 | reverse complement strand
GCCGAGGACAAGCAAGACGGTTGCAAGAATGTTTCGACCAAGGTCGTGAGACCGGTGAACAATCCGGGGGATGAACGCGGTTCAGACCTAAAACATCAATGCTTTCAAAGCAATTTGGCGGAGGGAGAGGAACTGGAAACTAACATTCTCCTCGTGTTGTAGCGTATTTCTGCGTGTTTGTGCGTATGGGAGAGCGAGTGAGACTAAAAAACCGGTCCGCTAAGGGCAAACGACGATTCGCCGTCGAATGCAGCGCACCGGGACATTCTAGGCGCGCAGCTCCGGTAGATCGCGGTAAAGGTCGAGCGACTCAGGATTTGAAAGTGCGTCGGTGTTCTTCACCGGCCTGCCATGGATCACATCGCGCACCGCAAGTTCGCTGATCTTGCCTGATTTGGTCCGCGGGATATCAGCGATCTGAACGACTTTCGCGGGCACATGGCGTGGGGTGGCGCCGAAGCGGATCTTCTTCCGGATAGTTTCGCGTAGAGGATCATCTAGGGTGAGGCCCTCACCAAGTCGCACAAACAGCACCACCCTGACGTCGCCCTCCCATTCCTGTCCCACGGTGACAGCCTCGATGACTTCGGGAATCTGCTCCACCTGACCGTATATTTCCGCGGTGCCGATGCGCACGCCGCCCGGATTAAGTGTCGCGTCGGAGCGGCCATGAATGATCATACCGCCGTGGCCAGTCCATTCGGCGAAGTCGCCATGACACCACACCCCAGGAAACCGCTCGAAATAAGCAGCAAGATACTTTCGGTCGTTGGGATCATTCCAGAACGTCACAGGCATGGACGGAAACGGTTTGGTGCAGACCAACTCGCCCTTTTCTTTGCGTACCGGCTTGCCCTCTTCCGACCAGACGTCCACTGCCATTCCCAGACCCGGCGCCTGAATTTCACCGCGCCAAACCGGTCCGGTTGGATCACCTAGGACGAAACAGGACACGATATCGGTTCCGCCCGAGATCGAGGCCAGATGCACGTCCGCCTTGATATGGGAATAGACGTAGTCAAATCCATCACCAGCAAGAGGCGAGCCGGTAGATGCGATCATGCGCAGCGCCGAAAGATTCTGCGTGCGTATTGGTGCAAGACCCTGCTTTTTGCACATAACGATATATTTGGCCGAGGTGCCGAAGACATTGATGTGCTCTTCCTGGGCGAAGTCCCACAGCACGCTTAGAGGCGCGAAAGGCGACCCCTCGTATAGGACCAGCGTTGCTCCGCAGCCGATACCGGACGCAAGCCAATTCCACATCATCCAGCTACACGTAGTGAAGTAGAAGAGTCGCTCTCCTGCGCGAAGATCGCAATGTAACCGATGCTCCTTGAAATGCTGCAGCAGAGTGCCGCCGGCGCCATGCACGATACATTTCGGCACGCCCGTGGTGCCCGACGAAAACAGGATGTAGACAGGATGATCGAACGGTAGCCGCTCGAAAGTAAGTGGCTTGGCCGTGTAGGGTTTAAGAAAATCATCGAGCGATAGCGCCCGCGGGACGTGAGCAGCGGCTTTGCCCGCATCGCCCAGACCGGGGACGAGCAAGACGGTCTGGGCAGAAGGCAGCCCGTTGACGACCGCAGCAACCTTGTCGATGATTGAGATCAGTTTGTGATTGTACCAATACCCATCAACACTAACAAAGACTTTGGGCTCGATCTGGCCGAAGCGATCGAGCACTCCGCGCTCGCCAAAATCTGGAGAGCAGGATGAGAAGATTGCGCCCAGCGAGGTGACCGCAAGCATTAGCGCGATGGTCTCGGGTAAGTTGCTTATCATCGCTGCGACACGATCACCTACGCCGACACCGGCTCCGCGCAACGCTTGCTGCAGTCTTGAGACGAGCGTCGACAATTCCTCCCACGTCATTCGCGATTCGATCTGGTCCTCGTCTCGGAAGATCAGTGCATCGCCAGAGCCGGGGGCACGCAGCAGGTTCTCGGCGAAATTGAGCTTGGCGTCAGGAAAAAACCGGGCACCCGGCATCTTATTGCCGTCGATAAGGCGCCGCTCGCCCTTCTCTCCGACGATGCCACAGAAGTCCCAGACTAGGTCCCAGAAATCGGCGATCTGCGACACCGACCAGGCGTGTAGCGCACCATAATCATCGAGCTTAAGTCCATGACGCCGATTCGCCTCGGCCATGAACGCCATGAGCTGAGTGTTGTGAATGCGCTCCGGCGTGGGGCGCCATAGAGGTTGGTCCGAAGCGGTAGGTTCTACTTGCACGATGCTGCGCTGGATTAGGCTAACTGAGGACGCCAACGAAGGAGCCGACTAACCGGCATGAGGGAACATCATTCGCATGGCTACATGCAAGCCTAACGCACTGGACCAGCGGGCGGAGTTGCAGGCGCAGCCGGGGCCGCTGGAGTGGGAGACGCAGCCGGCGGCGTGACGTCGGTGACCGGATTGCGCGGCGGCGTGATATCTGTGACTGGATTGCGCGGCTTCTGCGGCGCCGCTGGTGCAGCAGGAGCAGCCGACGCCGGTGCGGGCGTGGACGCCGTCATCGGCAGTTTTAGCGTCTTCGGGAGCGGCACGCGGTGCGGATAATAGGTCCAGAACACAAAGATCGCCGTGAATAGCAGCGCCGACAGCACTGAAGCTGTCCAGCGATGGCCGAAAGACAGTACGCTGCCGACGAAAGTCGTGACAAGGACGAACACCGCCAGCACAGCGACATACAGCCAATCCACCTGTGCGAGATCGATCGGCATCGGAGGTCACCCCTTCCTTTCGCGATGCATAGTCCAGCTTACCGCATACCCGCGATGCCGGTCACCGTCGAGTACCTCGGAAAAAGCGAGTTCCAACTTTTTGGGATCACGCGCTATACCTGCCCATCATGCCTAATGTCCTTATTCTCACCGAAGTTCAGGAAGCCATGCGCGCCCATTACAGGGCGATGCTGCTTGAACGATTCCCGCAACTGACAATCAATGTCGTCGGTCATCACAACGATGTCGGCCCCTACATCGCCGACATCGACATCCTGCTGTGCTTTTCACCGCCGATGGCCGACCACGTGGTGCGCGATGCGCCCAAGCTTAAGTGGATCCAGGCCCTTGGCACAGGCATCGACAATATCATTGACCTCCCCTCCCTTGGCAAAGAGGTTTTGGTCACAAACGTGCGTGGCATTCACGGCCCGCCCGTGTCGGAAGCAACTATCGCTTATATGCTTGCGCTTGCGCGCGATTTGCCCCGCGCTACCCGTGCGCACGACAGCAACCAGTGGGAGCGCTGGCCGGCGCAGCTCCTCACGGGCAAGACTGTTGGCATTCTGGGCGTCGGCCTGATCGCAGAATATCTGGCCCCGATCTGCAAAGCCCTTGGTATGAGAGTCATAGGCATAAGCTCTCACCCACGCAATGCGAAAGGATTCGACCGCATGGCACATCGCGATGATATCGCGAACGTCGCTGCCGAACTCGATTTTTTGGTCGCTCTATCGCCACTGTCGGCTGAAACGCAGGGCATCCTCGGTGCGAAGGTCTTTGCCGCTATGAAGCCCACGGCCTACCTCGTGAATGTCGCGCGCGGCGGCGTGGTGGATGAGCCGGCGCTGATCGCCGCGCTGGAAAGCGGTAAGATTGCCGGCGCCGCGCTCGATGTTTTTGCTCAGGAGCCGCTGCCCGCGAACAGCCCATTGTGGAAGACGAAGAACTTGGCGATCTTCTCTCATCTCGGCGGTTACTCGCAGGGTTACGAAGATCGCGCGATGCCGACCATCGCCGGCAACATGGCCAGGTTTCTCGCCGGCGATCTCAAATCCATGATCAACATCGTGCGCAAGCCCGCCTCTTGGAGTAGCTGAATCATGGCCTTATCGGAACGACTGAACACTCCGATCTCCAATGCCGAGCTCGAGCGCCGGTGGCACGCCGTGCGCGCCGCCATGGCGGAAGAAAAGATCGACGCGCTTCTGATGCAAAACAACAACGACCACATGGGCGGCTACGTACGCTATTTCACCGACATGCCGGCGACCAACGGCTACCCTAACACGGTCGTTTTCCCACGCGATGACGAGATGACCGTAGTATGCCAAGGCCCATTCGGCGGCAGTGAAGCAACCGCACAGGGCGACCAGAGCTGGCGCGGCGTCAAGCACATCCTCACCACGCCCAGTTACGCCTCTGCGCACTACACCAAGTATTACGATCCCGAACTCGCTGCGACCGCGCTCAAGCCGTTCGCTCAGGCGACTATCGGCTATGTCGGCGCCTATCAGATGTCCTATGTGGTGCTCGACTACATGAAGCGCACATACCCTCAGGCACGGTTCGTCGATGCGTCCGAGATGGTAGATAAGATTAAGGTCATCAAGAGCGCGGAAGAAATAAAGCTGGTGAAACGCGCTGCCCTGATGCAGGACGGCGCCATGCGGGCTGCCTTCGCGGCGGTGAAGCCCGGTATGCGCGACATCGAGGTCTCCGCGGTCGCGCAGCATTACAGCCAATGTCATGGCAGCGAGAACGGTATCTATCTTTGTGCGTCGATGCTGCTAGGTAAGCCGTCGAAATTCGCCAACCGTCACCTGCAGAACCGCGTTATCCGGAAAGGCGATCAGATCGCGTTGCTGGTGGAAGATAACGGCCCAGGCGGAATGTTCACCGAGCTTGGCCGCTCTTGCGTGGTCGGTGTCAAAGTGCCGCAGGTAATGAAGGACGAGCTCGAGTTCTGCAAGGCCTCGCGCAAGTTTACGCTCGATCTGCTCAAGCCAGGGACGGCTTGCAAAGACATCTGGGACGCCTTCAACGATTTCATGCGCAAGAACGGCCGCCCGGCTGAGGCACGCCTTTACTGCCACGGTCAGGGCTACGACATGGTGGAGCGTCCACTGGTGCGCCACGATGAGACGATGGCGATCGCCAAGGATATGAATATCGTCGTCCATCCGACGTATATACACGCCGGCTACCTCAACTGGCTTTGCGATAACTACCTGATCGGTGCCAACGGACCCGGCGACCGGTTGCACGAATTTCCCGAGAAAGTTGTCGAGGTCGGTTAGCCATGCGACCCCGCTCCGCTTGACCATCGGTCGCTCGCGGCGCAAGGGTCTGCTCTTTTGGTGGAGGACAGCAATGAAAAAGGTTCTGATCGCCGCGACCTTTGCCGTACTGGCTTTGGCCGGATCGGTCGCCGCCCAGGATTTCCCAACACGCCCCATAACGATGGTCATCCCGTTCGCCGCTGGCGGACCGCAGGACACCATCGGCCGCATCATTGCCCAGCGCATGAGCGAACTGCTCGGCCAGCAGGTAGTCGTCGAGAACGTTGGTGGCGCCGGCGGCATGACCGGTTCGAAACGCGTCGCAGATGCGAAACCGGACGGTTACACGATGGTGCTCGGTAGCGTCGGCACCCATGCGCAAAATCAGACGCTCTATAAACATCCCCTCTACAATGTGGTGACTGACTTCACGCCGGTTGCCTATCTCGCGGTGACGCCGATTGCGATCATTACCCGGCCCGATCTGCCCGTAAGCAACTTCAAGGAATTCATCGCCTACGCCAAAGCAAACCAGAGCAAGATGCAATATGGCTCGGCCGGCGCCGGCTCGGCTACTCACCTTGGTTGCGTCGTACTCAACAGTGCCATGGGCACAACGATCACGCATGTTCCATACAAGGGCACTGGCCCAGCGATGCAGGACCTCGTCGGCGGGCGCATCGATTTCCTGTGCGACATCATTGCCACCGCCAAACCACAGATCGACGGAGGCAAGGTCAAAGGCATCGCCATCATGACCAAGGACCGCTCACCGGTGTTGCCAAATCTCGCAACGACTGGTGAACAAGGAACCGATGTGCAGGCTTACACCTGGAGCGCACTATTCCTGCCGAAAGGCGCGCCTGCCGACGTCGTAAAGAAACTCAATGATGCGGCGGTCGGAGCCATCTCGACGCAGTCGGTGCAACAACGCCTTTCCCAGCTTGGCACGACAGTCGCGGCAACAAATGAGCGCAGCCCGCAATGGCTGGGCGATTTCGTCAAGAGTGAAGTTAAGAAGTGGGAAGAGCCGATTATGGCGAGCGGCGTGCAGGTGGAATGATAAAGCTCCCGCAATGGATTGGCCGTGGCACGCAGGCAGGAGGAATCGAGGATGGCCGACATCAAGATTCTCAACCCCGACGCACTCGGCAAGCCGCTGGGGCAATATTCGCACCTCACCCGCGTGAAGGCGTCGGAATTCGTCTACATTGCCGGCCAGGTGGGCGTTGACGGTGACGGCAAGGTCGTGGGCGTCGACGATTTCGACGCCCAATGCGTGCAGACCTTCGCCAACATTGAAGCAGCACTGAAATCCGTCGGAGCAGGCTGGAGCAATATAGTGCAGTTTACGACCTACATGGTGCACTCGCAGGACATTCCAAAATTCATGAAGTACCGGCTGCGGGAGTTTCCAAAGATGTTTTCGAACGGTGCTTATCCGCCTAATACGCTGCTGATGGTCGACCGGCTTGTGCAGGAAGCGTTGCTGGTCGAAGTGCAGGCGGTAGCGGCGCTTTAGCTTTACGTGGCTACCTTGTCTATCAGGCTGACGTGACCGACGACTACACGCCAGCCCTCCGGAAATTTTACCCAGGTCTGTGTCTGCCGGCCGATTTTGCCAGGAGCCGAAGGGCGCTCGTAGAGCGTCGAGGCAACCGCAAAATTGCGACCAAATGTGGTGATGATCGTGCGCGAAAGCCTACGGCCGAGCGCGACCGGCGAGCGGGATGCGCGGAATGACTTGATCTCGGCGTAGCCGTAAAGAATTTCTGCCGCGCCATAGCGGATGGTGCGTGAATCGTCGCGGAATAATTCATCGAGTACCGGTACGTCGTTTGAGACGAGCGCATTTTCGTAACGCTCAAAGGCGGCCTTCACTTCGGCCATAACTTCCGGTAGGTCGATTTCCATTGTTGCCCTCATCTTTTAAGCTGATGTTTCTCGCTGCCTAGCGGCAGTGCGGCTGGCGCCCATACTTTGCAATGGCATAAGCTAAAGGTAAGACAAACTTGCCGCGAGCGCTGGATGTGGTCGAGTGGAGTGGAGATTTTTGCCGTGAAATGCCTTAGATCGCTGTTGATCGGACTGGCTTTGCTGTGCCCTGCCCTCGCTGTGGCACAGGATTTCCCCAATAGGTCAATCCGGTTGATCGTGCCGTTCCCGCCCGGCGGCCCAAACGACATCATCGCACGCGTCGTCGCGCAGCGTATGTCGGAGATTCTCAAGCAGCCGATAGTGATCGACAACCGCTCAGGTCAGGGCGGCGTGGTCGGGACCGATGTGGTCGCGAAGGCCGCACCCGACGGCTACACAATTGCTATTGCCAGCGCCGGGGCGCTCGCCATCAGCCCGAGCATGGAGAAAGTTGCCTACGATACGCTCAAGGATCTGCAACCAATCACGTTGGTCGCGAAAGTGCCGGAAATGCTGGTTGTGGCGACCAGCGTTCCTGCAAACAACATGCAAGAACTGGTGGCGTTGGCAAAGTCCCACCCCGGCAAGCTGAACTTCGCTTCCTCCGGCCCCGGCAGTATGCCGCATCTCGCTGGCGAATTATTCAAGCTCACCGCCGGTATCGATATCGTGCACGTACCTTACCGCGGCGCCGCACCTGCGGTGAACGATCTGCTCGCCCAGCAAGTGCAAATGGTATTTCTTGATTTGCCGGTGCTGCTGCCGCAGATTAAGGCCGGCAAGCTCAAGCCGATCGCAGTTGGCGCAATGGAACGTGTGCCAAGCGCTCCCGATGTGCCGACCACTGTCGAAGTCGGCATGGCTCATCTGCAAACCGAAAACTGGTATGGCATGGTCGCGCCGGCCAAGACGCCGCCGCAGATCGTCACCGCGCTTAACAAGGCTGCAGTCGAAGCCATGAAAGACCCGACCGTAATCGAGAAACTGGCAAGCCAGGGCGCCATCTTGATTGGCGATACGCCCGAGCACTTCCGCAACTATATCGACAGCGAAACCAGCAAATGGGCGAAAGTGATCCTGGACGCTGGCGTACAAACCGAAAAAGACAAATAAACGGGCCGGCATATCGCATGTCCGCCGCAGATAATTTTGTGCTGCGCTCAACACTGACGTCGCCATTCGGCCGCAAGGTCCGCATGGCGATCGACGTATTGGGGTTGAGCGGGCGCGTCACTATCATCCCCGCTGATCCCCTCGACGAAAACGATACGCTGCGAAAGCAAAACCCGCTTGGCAAGATGCCCTGTCTCGTGCTGCCCGACAAAAGCACGATCTACGACAGCGGCATCATCATTGAGTATCTGCAAGACGTCGCCGGCACCGACCGGCTGTTGCCGCTGCGCGGACGGCAGCGCTATCGGGCGCTCACGCTGTCGCGGCTCGCCGACGGAATCATCGATGCCTCGGTCCTGGTTGTTTACGAGAGCCGCTTTCGTCCCGATCTGCCGCATTCGCCGCGCTGGCTCGCGCATCAACGTGGCAAGATCCGGCGCGGACTGGCGGAGTTCGAAGCGTCGCCGCCCGACTCAAACAAAACCGACGTGATTTCCATAGGCTTATCTTGCGCGCTCGGCTATCTCGACTGGCGCAAGCAGATAGACTGGCGCCCTACCTATCCCGCTCTGGTTGAATGGCTGGAAAGGTTTTCCGCTCGAGAGCCGGCTTTCGAGCGCACGCGCGCCAAGGAAACGTAATGAAGTACGGCGCCGATACGGCCGCAGATGCGCCCTACTGGATGGCGGCACCCAGCAAGCCGAAGCTGAAATTGCCAGCCGGAGCTTGTGACGCTCACGTGCATGTGTTCGGCCCTCGCGCGAGCTATCCCTTCGCCGAAGGGCGCAGCTACACGCCGTCCGATGCGCCAAAGGAATTGTTGTTCAAGCTCCACGAATGGCTTGGCGTCCAGCACTGTGTGATCGTTCAACCGGCCTGCCACGGCTTCGACAATTCGGTCACCGCCGATGCGACCGCCGCCACCGGCGGGTCCTACAAAGGCGTGGGATTGGTTCCGCCGACGATTTCCGATGTCGAACTCAAACGTCTCGATGTCGCCGGTCTGTGCGGGGCACGCTTCCACTACATGGCACACTTGGCGAGTGGCCCGAGAATTGACGAGGTGATCACCTTCGGCAAGCGGCTCGCTGGGATCGGATGGCATCTACAAATCCACATGGAAGCGTCAATGATCGCGGAGCTGGCGCCCGCGCTGCGGCGCTCCCCCGTGCCCGTTGTGGTGGATCACATGGGGCGCGTCGATGCTTCCCTCGGACTGGAACAGCCTGCGTTCAAGGCGTTGCTTGCACTGCTCCACGACAAAAACGTTTGGGTGAAAGTAAGCGGATCAGACCGTGTCACCCGGCAAGGCCCGCCTTATAGAGATGCGGCCCAATTCGCGCGCAAGCTGGTTGCTGAATTTGGCGACCGCTGCGTCTGGGGCACCGATTGGCCGCATCCGAATCATCAGGGGCCTATTCCCGACAATGGTATTCTGGTCGATCTCCTGGCCGAGATCGCGCCAAGTGAGACTGGGCGACAGGCCCTGCTGGTAGATAATCCGCAGCGTTTCTACCGTTTCGCGCCGGCACACCGTCTGACTGGAGCCACATCATGAGCGGCCGCCTGCAGGATCGTATCGCGATCGTGACTGGGGCCGGCTGTGTCGGGCCCGGCTGGGGTAATGGCCGCGCCACTGCCGTGCGCTTCGCCGAAGAAGGCGCTAAGATCTTTGCGGTCGATCGCAATCTCGACAGCGTGAAGGAAACCATCGAACGCGTGAACGCTGCGGGAGGTGAGATCGTCATCCATCAATGCGATGTCACAGGCGCGGCTTCAGTCGAAGTTATGGTAAAGACCTGCCTCGATCGCTTCGGCCGCATCGATATACTGGTCAACAACGTCGGCGGCTCCGCCCATGGCGGACCGGTGGAAATGAGTGAGGATGTCTGGGACGCCCAGGTCGATTACAATCTGAAGAGCGTATTCCTTACGCTGAAGCACGTGCTGCCGGTTATGGAGAAGCAAAAAACCGGTGCAATCATTAACATCGCGTCAACCTCCGGCCTGCGCTGGACCGGTGCCGCGCAAGTTGGCTATTCAGCGACCAAAGCAGGCGTGATCCAGCTTTCGCGCGTGGTTGCCGTGCAATACGCGGACAAAGGCATCCGTGTGAACACGGTCGTCCCTGGGCAATTGCACACGCCGATGGTTGAGGCGCGGCTTGCCGGCCAACGCGCCGGCGGCGACGTGGAGGCGCTGCTCAAATCTCGGCTCGAGCGCATCCCGATCGGTTTCATGGGCGACGGCCGCGACACTGCCAACGCGGCGCTGTTTCTCGCCTCCGACGACGCGCGCTTCATAACCGGTACCGAGATCGTCGTGGATGGCGGTATGACGGCACGCTGCGATTAGATCTACGACACCGTATTGAACCGCTCGATACAGGTGCGGAGTACTTCGTCGCCGGGCCTTTTCCACCAATTGTCGGCCGAGAAAATTTCCACTTCGGTAAAGCCGCGATAGCCGGCCTTCCGCACTAACTCACGAATGCGCGGCAGGTCGATAATGCCGTCGCCCATCATGCCGCGGTCGGTTAACATATCGCGCGTCGGCACCAGCCAGTCGCAAATGTGATACGCAAGGATTCGATTGCCTGCCCCTGCCCGAGCGATTTGAGCTGCGAGTTCGGGATCCCACCAGACGTGATAGGTGTCGATGGCAATCCCCGTGCCATCGCCGAGCAAATCGCAAAGGTCCAGCGCCTGCGCAAGAGTGTTAATGCAGGCGCGGTCGCCTGCATACATCGGGTGAAGCGGCTCAATGGCCAGCGGCATCTGGCTTGCGCGCGCGTGCGGCAAGATAGCCGCCATGCCTTCGGCTACCATCTGGCGGGCCCCATCGATGTCGCGGGAATTCTTGGGAAATCCGCCGGCCACCAAAATCAGGCATTCAGCTCCCAGCGCAGTGGCCTCGTCGATGGCGCGCATATTGTCGTCGATCGCCGCAAGCCGCCCCGCACGATCCACTGCCGGAAACATGCCGCCGCGGCAATAGCCGGTTACCCGCATGCCGTTTGCCTTGATTACGCGCGCCGATTCATCGAGTCCGATTGCAGCAACCTGATCGCGCCAAGGGTCGACCGCCCTGATGCCGTGACGCACACAGGCTTCGACTGCGTCACGCACATTCCATTGCTGGCGCACAGTTGCGAGATTGATGGAAAGACCGTCGGTATTCATCGGCGAGCGGCGTTCTATGCCAAGCCGTGCGTCGCGAGCAGCCTGCTCATGCGCGCGGCGGCCAATTCCGGATCGTGCAGCACGCGCGCTTTGTCGGCGAGCCGGAACAGCTCGGCGAGATGCAATAGCGATCGAGCGCTTTCCTGCCCTCCGACCATGATGAAGTGATCTTGCAAGCCATTGAGCCATGCAAGAAACACGACGCCAGTTTTATAAAACCGCGTCGGGGCTCGAAAGATGTGCCGGGATAGCTGCACCGTCGGCTCCAAGATTCCATGGAAACCTTGCAAGTCGCCGGCCGCCAGCCGTGCAAGGCCCGCAGATGCGGCGGGCGCAATCGCGTCAAATATGCCCAGGAGGGCATCCGAATATCCCTCTTCGTCGCCGGCGATCAGTTCGGCGTAGTTGAAATCGTCGCCGGTGTACATTCGTACGCCCGACGGTAACCTCCGGCGCATCTCGATTTCCTTGTCTTTCGAAAGCAGCGATATCTTTACGCCGTCAATCTTCCCCGCATTGTCGTGGATGATGCCGAGACAATTTTCCATAGCCCCAGCGTGATCGGCAGAGCCCCAGTAACCAGCAAGCGCCGGGTCGAACATCTCACCGAGCCAATGAATGATGACCGGCTCGCGCACCTGCCGCAGAATCCGTCCGTAGACTTTGGCATAGTCCTCCGGACTTTTTGCCGCCGTGGCGAGAGCTCGGCTAGCCATCATCACAAGCCGGCCGCCCATCGCCTCGATCGCCTCGATCTGCTCTTCGTAGGCGCGGATAATGTCGTCGATG
>Ga0126382_10000874_pt1 | contig 12017 bp, 11 predicted proteins | sample PanSoiMetPlot_30_FD_92548 | JGI IMG/M metagenome (GOLD analysis project Ga0126382, IMG submission 92548) | Tropical forest soil microbial communities from Panama - MetaG Plot_30 | ecosystem: Environmental > Terrestrial > Soil > Tropical forest > Bulk soil | place: Panama | collected 2016-02-17 | reverse complement strand
CCGTGCATCGGGAGCCCGTGTTCATCGAGGTGAAGTAGCGGCGATGCCGGATCGAGTTCCACCTCTCGCCCGGCAGCGCGATAACGGGTGCCCGAGAGCCGATTCGCCCATGGATGAAGTAACGGAATCCCGGCAGTGCTACCTTTAGCAGCAGCGGCCCCGAGGTCTTCGATGCGTCGCAGAAGCTCCACGTTCTGGTGGCGAAGCGAGGCGCCGAGCATACCGTGGCGCGGCAAAAACACAGCCTCGAGGTTGCCCGCGACGATGGTGCGAGCGGTTGGATCTTCGAATAGGCTCTGCGATTGGGAACTCGACTTTTTCATAGCTTATTCAGTTTCCTTGAACTCCCTTTGAACGAGACATCCGTCGTTGGTGATCGTGACTATCAACAGCCGCCTGCCCTCATTGCTCAGTCGGGACGAGGGAAGAGCAGCTCATTGCCGTCAGGGTCATCGACCTGGAGCGTGTCGTAGCCCCACCATGTTTCCCTGGTGGGAACCGAGCGCTCGACGAACTCACGGCGAAGCTCTGTTAGTCCCTCCGAAGTGAGCTCGATAAACAGGCGTCCTTTGTCTCGACGCGTCGCATCTTCACAGAGGATGATCTCGCACTCTCCATGATTGACCTGACAGACCTTTCCTGCACCGTCGCCAACGCGCCAACCTTTCTCGAATCCGAGCATTTCGACGTAGAAGCGCGCGGCGCGGTGCACGTCAGCAACGAAGAAGACTGGCCGTGTGTACCACCGGTGAACAGTTTGGCTCTTCGAGGTGTTCTCCATCATGCTCGCCCTCCCTGATCCGCATAACGCCCGGCGTCAGTGGGCGCGGAACGTAACACTGAAAGAAAGTTAAGAAATCTGCTTGCCGCGATACACTGCATGCCACTGGTGACGCGCCCCGGCTACAGCGCAGCTTGATTCCTCTTTGGCCATGCTTGCTTCAAGATGCCCAACGGCAACTCCTCCCCTTCCACTCTAACGGCACCCACTTCCCTTCTCTCTTTTGAAGCACATGAAACCCGCCTCCGCCGCATAGCCCGCCGCAACTATGCCCCACATAAACCTCTGACACTGACTCAGCACAGGCATAGGACTTTAATCTACGCTACAGTGAAATAATAGAGCGAGCAGTGGGCTGTCTCAAATAAGAAAGTCGCCTTGTAAGATAATCTGACCTGACGAGTTCTCGACGTGCCTGATATTCGTCACGGGTTGCAGCGAGATCGGCAGCGCATTTGGGCCACTTGAGTTTGTTAGTTGAATGCGCAGATATGCAGGCCTGTTGGTCTTTGATTGAGCAACAACCTGCCCAAAGTCTATGCCATCGACAAGGACTCTGTACGTGTCGCCTGTCAGAAGCCCGCTCGCTTCGATTCAAAGTTCTTCCTGCTTTCCTTTAATCTGAGCGTTCGCTTTTCCACGTGCCTCTGCAAGCACAGCGGTGGCAGTGAGCGGGGTCCGCTTCTCTACCAATTTGATAATTGGTTGACTTGCATCAATCGGGACGAAGGCGCCTGCAGGACAACACGATCGCCATCCAAAAGTTCGAGGTGTCGGATGTTCGTCACGGGATAAAGCTCGGCTGGAAGACGCAAACGTACCTTGTCGCTATCGTCATCGTTCGACTTCGATCAGGAAGCATCACACACAACGGCGATACCAGCGGCACACGCGGAACCCACAAAGCTTAAGGGGTCTAAAACTCACGTTCATATAGAAGTCGATCTGCCCTATGCTGAATCGTCGTAGATCATCCTCAGCCTCATTTTGATCTTCATACTGATCACCATCACGGTCAGCCTCATCATTCTTTCATGCCCCTTCTATCCTTAAGGTTCAAGGAAACATCGTAGCCAAGATCCGCACTCCTCGCTCTGCCACCCTCGGGGCGCCTTGGAACGGATATTAGGGGACGTGGCCGCGTCCGCCTTTCAAAGGAATCTCAGGAAGTGTGGGAGGTTAAATCTTTGTTAATTTATCGCACGCTTTTTGCTCTTTTGAACGAGAGGATGAAATAATAAACGCTTGGTTGTATTCCAGTTTTCAGACACCTACTTCACAAATGGAGGCTCTCTTCTTGGACAGACGGGATTTCATCAAGATCATCACGACCGGGACAGGCGGCGCGATACTTTACTCAGTTGGTTGTACATCTGTACCGACATCCTCCCTCCCGACATCTTCCAGCTCCTCACTATTCTTTTCTCCTGTCCGCGGTCCTATGCCGATCACAACTGACGGCATTCTTCCTGCCAGGCAGGCGGCTGCCTATGCGCAGTTCGATGTTGTCGATGATCTCGTATTGCCCGAGGGATTTACCTATGAAGTTATCGCAGTTTGGGGTGATCGTGTGGGCGATACGCGCTTCGGTTATAACAATGATTATCTATCTCTCGTCGAGACAGAAAACTCGCAGGGATATCTCACCGTGAACTTTGAGTACATCAGTCCGATTCCATGGTTTCAGGCTTGCGAGCAAATCGCTGGCAGAAATATTCCGTTTACGGAGCTTCAACGGGAAATTGAACGCCCGATCAATGCTTTCACGCTCGATGATGGCAATCCGCTAAAAGAGAAGATCCGGGTAGTTTGCAAAGAGGCATTGATCGATCAGGGTCTCGGAATCATTGCGCTTCAAAGGGGAACAGACGGTAAGTGGTCGAGAAGAAATGGGGGCGCCGAGCGTCGCATCACCGGGATCTCGGGACTGGAAGACCGTAGATATCTGGGCTGCACCGGACCCGCGCGCGCGATATTCCGCAAGGACTCAGGTCGTGGCTACATAGACAAATTGGGCGAGCGCATCATAGGCACTTTTGCCAATTGCGCCGGGGGAACCACGCCGTGGGGCACGGTTCTAAGTTGCGAAGAGAACATTCAGTTCCAGGTTCCGGAAGGTGTATACCCAGACGGCTCTTCGTTTGATCCGGGGATGGTACCCTTTACGATCAGCCCTCGTGAACTCAATGGCCAGGCCAACGTTTTTGGCCTTGCGGGCAATAAATACGGATGGGTTGTCGAAGTTGATCCGGCGAACCCTGGCGACAACGGCGTTAAACACACCTGGCTCGGTCGCTATAGGCATGAGGCGGTAGCTATTCGCGGCGTCAACGGCAAGCCGCTCGCTGCTTATTCCGGCGACGACCGCACGGGCGGACATCTCTATAAATTTGTGAGTCGCGAAAAAATAAAAGACTTAACTGACAAGAAGAATTCAAGTTTTTTCGATAACGGAGCGCTCTTTGCCGCGAAGTTTTTCCCAGACGGCAGTGGCCGTTGGATCGCCCTCACGCCAGATACGCCCGTAGACCCGGATCTGCCCGGCAGCATTGCAGGCAACATGCTCACGCTACCGCTTCGCCCAACCGGTGGAGCCTTCCGAGCTGAGACCGACGCCGACGTTGCGAATTTCAAGTCGCGTTTCCGCACGCTTAACGACTTATATGAAGGAAGCGCCGAAGAAAAACAGGGCGCAATTCTGATCGATGCCCATCAGGCGGCCAACGCGGCTGGCGCAACCTGCACGGCGCGGCCGGAAGATACCGACCTTGCTCCTGACGGTTCCTTATACATCTCTTTTACATCGGGCTCTCCTTCAATAGATGGCGGGTCAGATTTGCGGATCTTTAAAGGTCCGGGCGAGATAACGGCACATGAATATGGCTTCGTAATGAGGCTGCGCGAGGATAGTGATGACCCGGCGGCATTGAGCTTTCGCTGGGAGATGTTGACGACAGGAGGAGAGCCCGCTGACGGCGGATCGGGGTTTGCCAATCCCGACAACTTAGTGGTCGATACCGTCGGAAATGTTTGGATGGTGACCGACATCGCCACAGACCGTCAAAACCGCGCGGCGCCTGTGCGAAAAGACTCGACCGGCAAGGCGCTCTCGCAATCTCTGCTCAGTGGATTGTATGGGAACAGCACGATGTGGTTCATCCCAACCGCCGGTCCTGCAGCGGGACAAGCATACTTGTTTGCGATTGGGCCGATGGAATGCGAATTCACCGGGCCATTTTTCAGTCGCGATGAGCAGGCTCTTTTCGTGTCCGTCCAACATCCAGGTGAGCAAAATGGAAAGCGTATAGCGGGGGCGTCGGAATCGCGTGAGTTTGCAATGAAGACCACGGAAGGAACTGAATTCAAGCAAGCTCGTCGAGTTCCGGTCGGTTCGAACTGGCCGAGAAAGGGCATGGACGATCAACCTCTCTCGGCAGTAGTAGCTATTTATTCGCCGCGCAAAACTTTCCGATCAGACCAGGCTTGAAGAACTAGCGGTATTGGTTTGCCAAAGGATTGCGAAAATACCCTCGACTTCAAGAAGAGTGAAATAATCGAAAATACCACCCACGGTTCCGTGGGTGGTATTCCGCTGCACCGGAAAGCCGCGGCTGACCAACTCAGCCCTTGAGGCGCTGACTTAGTGCTTCTGCCAGTGGAACGGCCGAGTTCGGGCTCTGTCCGGTCATCAGCGGACCATCAATGACCACGTTCGGTTCCCAGTTCGCCTTGCTCGTGTACCTGGCCCCACGCCTCTTGAGTTCGTCCTCGAGCGAGAAAAGCAGATGGTGCTGCAGTTCGATCTCGTTGTCTTCGTCATTCTTGAAGCCGGTGAGATTCAGCCCTGTGACCAGGTACTCACCATTATTCTTCTTGACGTCGCGCAGAATTGCTGGCGAATGGCAAACCATGGCAATTGGACGGTTGCTTTCGTAAAAGTCGCGGATCAGCTTTATCGCATAGGAATCTGAGGCGAGATCCCATAACAGGCCATACCCTCCGGGGAAGAACACCGCATCAAAGGTACTGTAATCGATGCTTCGCAGTTTGCGGGAGTTCTTCACGGCGGACAGCGCGACCGGATCATTGAGGAAGCGGTCGGTGTATTTGGTAGTAAAGGGTGGCTTCATGCTGAGCAGATCGATTGGAGCTTCGCCGCCCTTCGGCGAGACAATCACGACTTCGTAGTCGGCCTCGGTGAGGATGTAGTACGGCGCGGCAAGCTCTTCGAACCATGTACCAGTCTGCTTTCCGCTGATGCCCATCTCATCGACCGAGGACATGACGAGCAGGACGCGTTTCTGTTGATTGATGTAAGCCATAGTTTATTCCTCCTAACGAAATGAATTGATTTAGAAGGAAGGGGCCAGGGCGACCCTTCCCTCTGGAGACAGGAGGTTCACGATGGAAAAATTGCATTGTGTTCTCTCCTGCCGTTATCATCACAAGCAGGATAAACACAACATAATCCATTGAATAGTAAGCACAATTCGGTGTGGTAGGTACTTTTCGGTCGATCTTTATGAAAGAAGAGAAAAAGATTTTTCCGCGCAAGAGACCTCCACGCCAGAGCGCCCGCATGGTCGAATCTATCTATGGCTGCAAGTGGTCGCTGACCGTCTATCAGCTGCTGGCGCACGGCATCAATCGACCGGGCGAGATGGTGCGCAGTGTGGAGGGACTCACCACCAAGGTGCTCAACGAATGCCTGCGCAAGAATCTGAAGTTCGGCATTTTGCAGAAGCAGGTCTTCAACGAACTGCCCCCGAGGGTCGAGTACCGTGTGACCCCTTTTGGCGAGCGCTTCATGGAGATCCTGGAGCAGCTCGAATCGCTACAAGAGGAATTGGAGAGCGACAAAGCGGAGAGTGCTTAGCCCGGCAGACGATGATTGTCTACCCCGCGAAACCATCCGAGTGATGTACCGTAGAATGTCAAGTCTGCGGATGTCTGAGAATTCGTAGACATTCGCAGACTGGACAGTCTACGGTACATCACCGCACGCCGACTATCACCGATTTCTCTTCAACTGCGCCGGGAGGAGCAGTGGTTTCTGGAATGAGGTTGTCGAGCAGCATTATGAGCATTCGATTTAAGGTAGTGAAGCGACATACGATCATTGAGTACGTATGATCTTGCAAGTGTAATTACACGATGATAGCCATAATCGCGTATACAAGGATTCCCTCGATGTCCAAACAGTCATCACGAGAATACATCGAGTTTGAAGCGGGTGTGTCATCGTATAGCCTCCTCGTCTGGGAAGATCCTTCCTCTCGACAATTCATACAGAGTTGATTCAGTCATTCGATTTCTTGTTTCACGAGCGCGGCTGTTGCTTCGGCTCAGCCCGGGCTGACGCCTACTACTGCGCATCCACCAGGTAGCCCGAAATGACCACGTCTAAACTCCCGACTCCAGATGCTATCGGTCGGATGATGGCAGCGACCACCTGAGTTCCCGGGTCTGCATAAATCTTGAGCGGCTGCGTGATTCCGTATAACATCGCCGATCCACTTTGAGGGATCAGGCCCGGAAACAAGCTGTAGTTAACCACCTCGCCACCTACACTCGTTGCGATGCTAACGCTGTCGTAGTTTTGGCCCGATGGTAGAGTAATCAGCACGCTGACGGTTTCGATCACCAGACGCTTGGCGGCAGGCACGGTGAACGTGGCGCTCGTGCTCGTTCCGTTCGCCGGAAAGGGCGCGTTGAGCTCTTTGGCGAACGGTTGGAGCGCCGGGCTGCTCGCAACGCTAAAAGCGGTTGTCTGCACAGTGCCATCGGGGAACTTCACGCCGCCGACCGTTGTCTCGATGGCGCCCGCAACGGTGAGCTTGGAAGTCGGGACGGTAGTGCCGATGCCAACCTTCCCATTCTTGTCTTCACTGATGCTGGAGTCACCAAGCACGGCGGCTCCCGTCCATTTCGCCACCTGTCCGGCGGTGCCGCCACCGGTAACCGTCGTGGTGGCAGCCGTGGGCAGGTCGCCGCCCTGTTGGGCACCGTGTTTGTCGTCGCTTGCGCGGGTCTGTGCGTGCGCCGTAACGGCGTAGGACGCCAACAGCAGCACCGTCCAAAGCACCCAGCTGACCGCTAACTTCGATTTGCTGTTCATTGTAGTATCTCCTTACAAGTAACTTGGATTCTGAATTGGTGGCCCGCGTCGTTGTTCACTTCGCCGACCACGCGCCGAAGATACCTCAATGCCCACCCGCCGTGTAGAGCATACTTGTGCGTTTTGGATTGATCTGAATAGTGTGTTTGGCATTTCCGCAAAGGTACGGCCCAAATGCCTACGAGATCTGCGAAGATGAATTTTTTGGAATGGATGCAGCTTTCGAAAATGCTGCGGAGGTATTGTGGATCATATTGATGCTGACGTTCATTCGAGCCGCGGCATTCTGATAGCTGTATCCATCAGATAAATACTTCGGAAGACGTATTTCTTGTAGTGGCTGATCGATGATCTCGGGCAGCGCGGCTTCTGGAAAAGGCTCACCACTTAGCGCGCGAATCTCCGGGGACATTAGCGCTCCTTTGTATACTTCTCTTGTCGCCTCAAGCATCGCAGCCGGATGCGTCTTCAAGAGCATATTTATGCGTGGCACCTACGTCGTCGTCTTCATCTCGAAGAGCGTTGCGCAGAGGTGTGCATCTTCGCGGAACTCTTCGAGGATGTTTCTTCGCCGCTTGTGCGAAACCTTCACGGAGAGCGGTCTGGCTCTTGTAAGGGGGTCAGGCTTGAGTTCATTGACATTTGCTCTTGAATCGAGATTTAAGACGAAGGATCGTCAGCAAATGTCAACAAACTCAAGCCTGACCCTCTTTGGTGATGTAACTTTATTGCCGATAGGAGACAAGCGGTGCGGGTCGGCTGCGATCCCAAAGTCAATGATCAGCTGATTCTGCCAGTTCGTCGCGCGGCGGCCTGCCGTTGGCAGCGTCTTGTGCTTTCCGCACCAGACGCGCCCTCCGTACAAGGTCGGCGAACCGCGGATCCGAGCGAAGGCTGTCTAATATGGCGTCGTGAAACAGGTAACCAAAAATATCCGGATCGCGAGCGGCCAGACCTTTCTCCAAACATTGAATCGCTTGATCCTTTTCACCAAATGCCAGGTAGATGATTGGCATATCAGCCCATGTAAACTCACATCGAGGCAGGGGATTCAACGGGGTTTCTCCAGTTCATAGAAGATGTCTAAATGAGTCGCTAACGAATGGACGATAATGCACTCTTATCTACATTATTGCCTTCAGACGACCAAAAGAAGCGAACTGCTTGTGGCCAGACCGGGATGGAAACGAAGAGCACTAACCTTTCAATGTTGTCTGAGATGTCAAGAAAATCGGCTTAATTGCCTTTCGCGGCAGGTCGCTCGGTTACTGGCTTTTCTCCGACGCCTGGAATACGTGTTTTGTTGCCGCCCGCTCCTTCTCCTTCCAGAATGGCGTCGACATTGGGGTAAGCATAGATAGTCGGCGCGTGATTTTGCATCAGCCCACCGGTATCAGCGGTTGGGCCATAATTGCTATACACGTCGCGGGCCAGGCTGCGTAGCAAGGCCAGGAGTTGTCCCCGATGCTGAGAGGTATGGCAGAGACGACGCACCATAATCCATGTGCGCGGCCGACGCACGTCGAAAAAGGCGGCATCGGTTTCCCACCAAGGCTCGTCCTTTTCGCGTAGGACGGCTAAGCGCTTCTCGCTATCCGCACTGTACTGCTTCATGAACTCCAATCGAGTCTCAACGGTTGGCAGAGGCGGTGCACCGACATCGATGCCGAGCATTGTCCGAAACCACAAATCCTCACTGACACATTGATGCACCATCTGCTCATGGAAGCTGCGTCCGCGGGTGTCGACAGGGTGGGGACGCACCTCGAGGTCCTCGTCTCTGAACATAGCCCAAGTACTCACCACCTTGATGCGCTCTGTTTCATAGGTCTCAACCAGAAAATCGTATTTCATTGACACATCCCCTTTTGAGACAAGTACAACTGCGCTTTGCTTATGAGCTCAGTCACTATGGGCTTCACTACCATTTCTTCCATCTCACAAGCGTCGGCTGCCGATCTTCTCTCAAAGACTCCGGTTTTGGTATCCAAATGCACTCAACAGGCTTAATCGCGCCTGCCTATTCTTTGTTGACGAGATTATACTGCCGTAGTTGATAGTGGAACTCAAAAAGAGGGTCAGCCATGGTTGACAGAGGAATGCGAAAAAGGGGTCAGGCTTGAGTTCGTTGACATTTTGTTTGGAGGATAGGGGTCAGGCTTGAGTTCGTTGACCTTTGCTCTTGATTCGAGATTAAGACGAAGGCCCGACGGCAAATGTCAACGAACTCAGGCCTGACCCTCTTCGGGTTGTGGTGATGATGAATTCGCGGACTGGGGATGACCATTCCTCAGTAGGAGGCGGTCGATTTCACGATCAAGAATTGCGAGTAGCGCCCGCAACTGAGTTCTGTCTTCAACGGAGAGTTCTCTGTACTTATACAATACGTAAACCACATCATTCCCGTCGAACTCTTCCAGATCCACGAGCGACAGCCCGAACGCGGCAAAGAATAACTGAGTTTCCGTGACACCCAGACCGCGCGCCAAGGCGCTCAACTTGTCAAGCGAGGGATTCCCGATGTTACCGCTCGAGATGGCGTGCACATAGCTGTCACTAATGCTTTTCTCCGAGCGGCGCTCCACATCGGAGAACGTCAACTCCTTTTCCTTCAAGATGCTGCGTACGTAGTTGCACAAACCGTCTCGTTTGATCACTTGTTCCCTTCTCTTTCCACTGCCTTAGAAGCCGGGTGCTGATTGCTGCCGACCGTGGGTTCATACACGCACAAATCGCGTCTGCTAATGACATAGATTGGTATTTGAAGTCGATCGGCCTCTTGCATATCCTGCGGCGACGGCCAGGGAGACACTCCGTTCCAGTGAGTATGAAAGATCGCTATTGTCGAAGCCGGAAGGTTCGCCTTCCATACCCCAGCCTCGCCTCGAGTTACAACCGTTGCCTCGAAGCTGCCGTCCTGGCTTCTAATAACCCCGAAGCCAAACTCAACGTGCAACGTTCCACTCCCCGAAAGCAGGTATGCCCGGAGGATAGCCTTCTTTACCGAGGTAGCGTTTAGTAGAGAGCCTGGTCTTGCAAACTCGTCGTTCGCGACCCTTGTGCAACGGGGGCGCGAATAACTGTATTGCGGATGACATAACAAAGCGGCTCCAAGCACCAGGGCATTAGTCAGGGCAATGATCTTTCGCATGGCTCACTCCAGGATGTGGGCTTTTTGATGTGAGCCAGTGAGCACACCTCTCGCTGTTCCCTTATCGCATTCCGTCCGCCTCAAAGTACTAATCGCAAGCCGGTTGTAACGCTAAGGGCGTTGCAGTAAGATGTAGGCGTTCAAGTTCGATTTGAACACCTTCACTGGCTCACTTCGCGCTAACTTCGGGGCGGACGATACTGGAATCGCGACTCTGAAGTCTCAGGAAAACCTTGGGAAAACTTCAGAATTACTTCAGCAGTGTCTTAAGAACAGGCAAGGGGAAGCGATGAAAGTGAACGGTTGTTGTATTTACGTTTTCGAGCCCTTTCGCCTGGACGCGGACGAGCGCCTGTTACTGCGCGACGGGCAAGTCTTACCGCTAACGCCCAAGGCGTTCGAAGTACTCCTTGCACTTGTCGAGAATAGCAACCACACGGTTAGTAAGGACGAGTTGATGAGGCGAGTCTGGCCGGACGCGTGTGTGGAGGAGGTAAACCTTGCTAACAATGTTTCCTTGTTACGTAAGGTCCTCGGCGATGTCGCAGGCAGCGAACGCTACATTAAAACAGTTCCTCGTAGGGGCTATCGATTCGTAGCCAGTGTCGGTGAGTTGCGAGCTGCGGATGAGAACGTTGAGGTCGAGTCTTTCGGTTGCGCTCCAATTGTGGACCCGATACAGGTCTCCCGAGAGCCGATCAGGCACGAACTCGAAAACTCGCCTGAGAAAGCCGTGAATTGGCGGGCGAAGGCGTTTAGGACACCGCGAGCCGCGATAGCCGTCGTAATAGTTCCCGCTATAGCAATTACCGCCCTCTATCTGTGGAAAGACAGTCGAAAGCCTTCCGACGAGCGTGCTCCAACTCCGATAAAAGCAATCGCAGTGCTTCCAATTAGACCGGTTTCAGCTGGGAGCCATGATCAAACGCTAGAGATGGGAATGACTGATGCTCTCATCACACGACTAAGCGGAATAAGAGGATTAGCTGTTCGCCCGTTGAGCGCGGTGCGAAAGTACGCTGATCCGCAACAGGACGCAGTGGCAGCTGGGCACGAACAGAAAGTGGATGCGGTGGTTGATGGGAGTATTCAGCGGGCTGATAACAAGATTAGGATTACTATCCAGCTCTTGCGTACACGGGATGGCGCAAGTATCTGGACAGCCAAGTTCGATGAGAAGCTCAAAGACCTGTTTACTGTGCAGGACGCCATTGCGGAACGATGTGTGGATGCGCTTGCGCTGCAGCTTACCGGTGAGGAGAAGAAACAACTAACCAAGCACTACACCGAAAACCAGGATGCCTGGCAGCTTTACATTCAAGGCCGTATCTTCTGGAACAAGCGAAACGGTGAAGGTATGAAGAAGGCCCTGAAGTGTTTTCAAGCAGCCATCGATCTGGACCCCAACTATGCCGCTGCTTACGCTGGGCTGGCAGACACGTACTGGTTCTCTGGTTTGTATGGGCTCCCACCGGAGGTAGCGGATGAGAAGCAAGAGGCGGCGGCGGCGATGGCGTTGGCGCTTGATCCAGCCCTCGCAGAGGCTCACGCGGCGATGGCCGTGTTTAAGTGGGACAGAGAAGGCGACTTTTGCGAAGGTGAAAAAGAGTTCAAACGAAGCCTTGAGCTGAATCCGAATTACGCTACTGCACATCATTGGTATGCAAATTTTCTCTCAACATTTGGACGATGTGATGAGGGTCTCGCTGAGATAAAGAGAGCGCAGGAACTCGATCCGGAATCGCTGATCATCAATGCAACTGTGGGACGCCAGCTGTGCCGCTGCGGACAAATCGATGAGGCCATTGAACAGCTTGGACGAACTCTCGAAATGGATTCCAACTTTATGACGGCTCATTGGTTTCTCGGAGGAGCATATCTGAGAAAAGGGAAGTATGAGGAAGCGCTGCGTGAATTAAGAAGGGTGTTCCCGTCTGGCAAGGAAGGTCTAGATTTTGCCTATGCCT
>Ga0126382_10000872_pt1 | contig 12033 bp, 8 predicted proteins | sample PanSoiMetPlot_30_FD_92548 | JGI IMG/M metagenome (GOLD analysis project Ga0126382, IMG submission 92548) | Tropical forest soil microbial communities from Panama - MetaG Plot_30 | ecosystem: Environmental > Terrestrial > Soil > Tropical forest > Bulk soil | place: Panama | collected 2016-02-17 | reverse complement strand
TTACGAGCTGGTCGGGTCTGATCCTCTGTATGCCCTCAGCAACTACGCTCTCACCGGGCTGCAACCCCTCGTCAATGATCCACATTGAGCCGACTTTTTCGCCGACCTTCACTGGACGTATTCTCACTTTGTTTTCGCTGTCGACTACAGCAACGCGGTAGCTGCCCTGTAGCTCGGTGACAGAACGTTGAGGAACCAGCAGCGCGTTTTGTTTGAAGCTGGTGACCGCGCGAACTCTCCCATATTGACCGGGGCGCAGGAGATTTCCCGGGTTAGGAAACGTGGCGGCCAACTTTATCGCACCGGTCTTCACGTCGACGTTACGATCCACTACATAGAACTTGCCTTTGTGTTGATAGACAGTTCCATCGGAGAGAACCAGCTCCAACTCCGGTTGTTGTTCAAGACGTTCTCGATTTACTACGTTATTGAGGTAATCCTGCTCGGATACATTGAACCACACTCGGATCGGATCGACAGTTGAGACGACAGTCAGCGGAGGGCTATTGGGGTTGTTGGGCGTAACGAGATTGCCTACCTGAACTGTCGCGACACCGGCAACGCCATCTATTAGTGATGTGATCTTCGTAAAGCCGAGGTTCAGCTCAGCGCTCTTTACCGCAGCCTCCGCTGCTTGAACCGCGGCCCGGGAGGAACCGATGTTCGCATTCGCTGTTTGCACTCCGGCCTCGTTCGCTTTTACCTGGGCAATCGCAGCCTGGTTCGCCTGAACTGCGTTATCGAATTCCTGTTGGGTTGCTGCTTGCGCCTTCACCAGCGGCGTGTAGCGCTCCACATCAAGGCGGGTTTTTACCTGGTTCGCTTCAGCTTGAGCGACCTGCGCCTTCGCCTGCAGGAGCTGGCTGTTGGCTTGCTCGAGCTGCCCGTTTGCCTTTGCCAGATCGCCTTTCGCTTGATCCAGCGTTGCTTGAAACGGACGCGGGTCAACTTCGAAAAGCAACTGGCCCTTCTTAACAAAGGTCCCTTCAATGTAGTCCTTCGCGAGAATGTAACCGGTCACTTGAGACTTGATCTCGGCATTAACTAGTCCATCAAGCGTACCGATCCATTCGCTGTAGATTGGGACATTCTGTTGCTCCACTCGAGCGACTTCGACTTCCACGGGCGCGGGTGGTTGACCGGCGCCCTTGCTCTTCGAACGAGTAAAGGCCAGCACAAGTACAATAGCTGCGAGAACGGCTCCTGTACCGATAAGCACCTTACGCCTGGTCATTCTTTGCTTGCCTCTCTTTCAATTTCGTCAACTATCGATTTCATGAAGCAACCGGTCGGGACCAACACCGCACCCTGCTTGCGCATCCTGCACAGGAGCTGCTTGCCCTGCGAATCGATGAAGCCGACGGCGGAAAGATTAATGCGAACGAGTTGTGAGGGCCGCTCTGCAATAACTTTTTGCCAGCACTGTTCCAGTTCTTTTACCCACGGTCCAACCAGTTTGCCCTCCACCCGGAGGGTAGTGAGGTCGTTTTCATTAAGACTATCTATTCGGAGCACTTTCGCCTTGCCTCGCCTTCAAGTTAATCCCGACAGTAATGGTTGGGAAGTGCAAATTGCGTGGCCATCGTAACTTGTGCAAACAGGTCTATAGAGCTTTTGCGGGTGACCAAATACGGTCATATGACCTATAGTGGTCGGGGGTTCTTCTTTGCGAGCCTTGCGCTTTTGCGCGGAACCTGAATTGTGGTTCCAAAAACAGGCAATTACCTGTCCACGCATCTCTCGCTTGACTAGAAGCCACCTCATTGTCACTCTTGATAAGGACTTATAAGTCAGCACATGAGTTTCGGTACCGATAGTGCACAGACCGCATCCGGATTGCCTGCGCAGCAATACCTGACCCTGCTCGAGCTGTCCAAAGCGATTGCCTCTCACCGAGAAATGCCCGATCTGATCCATGAACTCGCCGGGCACCTTCACAAACTTTTTGATTTCCAAAATTTAGCAGTGATGCTTCATGACCCACGCCGAAACCTGATGCGCACGCACACCCTCGATACTACGCAACCCGCTATGCTGACGGCGCCGACCCAAGTCCCCGTGGCCGGCTCCATCGCCGGTTGGGTCTGGCAGAATCAAAAACCGTTTCTGACCGGCGATGTGCAACAGGAGACGGGCTTCGTAACTACTCAGATCGCTCGAAACTTTCCGGTTCGATCACTCTGTATTCTTCCATTGACCACCGCGAATGAATCTCTGGGTGTTTTGAGTTTCTCGAGCGACAAGACTGGTGTTTACGATGATCTCGATCTTGACTTCGCGCAGCTCGTCGCCGGTCAGATCGCCGTTGCAATGGAAGCCCAATGTTACCGTGATCAGCTGACACACGAGCGCGATCGCTCGCAGCTGCTGCTCGAAATCAACAACACGCTTGTATCCAACCTCAACCTTAGAGAATTGCTATCGGCAATCTCCGCTTGCCTGCGAAAAGTGATTCCTCACGATGGGGCCGGTCTGGCTCTTTACGATTCTGAGAGCGACACGCTGCAAGCGTCAGCGCTGGAGTTCCCGGCGAACGAAGAGTTGTTCATAGAGAACGAGTCTATTCCGCTCGAAGGCACGTCCGCTGGTCGGGCGTTCATGGGCCGCCAGACTGTAATCAGCAAGACTCACGAATTCCAACAGCTTCCATTCATCAAGCGCTTTGCAGAAGCCGGAGTAAAATCAGTCTGCAGTGCCCCGCTGATATCACATGATCGAGCGCTGGGAGCACTAACGGTGGCCAGTCTCAATGAAAACGCTTTTTCAGAAGAAGACGCAGAGCTTCTCGGCCAGGTTGCGGGACAAGTCGCGATTGCGGTCGAGAACGCGTTGGCCTTTAGAGAGATTGACACGCTTAAAGACAAACTGACGAAAGAGAAGCTCTACCTCGAGGAAGAGATTCAAACCGAATACAACTTCGAAGAGATCATCGGAAACAGCCCAGCCCTCAAAGAGGTATTGAAAGATGTCGAGACTGTTGCCGCTACGGATTCAACAGTGTTGATCTTCGGTGAGACGGGCACCGGCAAGGAACTCATTGCTCGGGCGATTCACAACCTGAGTCAACGTCGCGATCGAACTCTGGTTCGAGTCAACTGTGCTGCGATCCCGACTGGTCTGCTCGAAAGCGAGATGTTCGGTCACGAAAAGGGAGCCTTTACCGGCGCGATCGAACGGAGAATCGGACGTTTCGAGCTGGCGAACAAAGGCACAATCTTTCTCGATGAAGTCGAAGACATTCCTGTGGAGCTTCAACCCAAGCTGCTTCGAGTACTGCAGGAGCAGGAATTCGAGCGCCTTGGCAGCGCAAGATCGATTCGCGTCGACGTGCGCGTCGTCGCTGCTACAAACGTCGATCTTCATAAACTTGTAATGGATAAGAAGTTTCGCAACGATCTCTTCTACCGGCTTAACGTCTTTCCCATTTCGTTACCGCCGCTCCGTGAGCGCCGTGAAGACATCGCCTTGCTGGTGCCATTTTTCGTCAACAAGTCTGCTCAACAGATGAACAAGACTATAGAGCGGATTCCGAGGGAGACTATGCAGGCATTGATGGATTACAGCTGGCCGGGGAATATCCGGGAGCTTCAGAATTTGATCGAGAGAGCGGTGATCCTGACCCGTGGAACGGTGCTTCAAGTACCGTTATCGGAGCTCAAGCAATCCGGTTCGAATGTGCTTGATAAAACGCACTTGTCAACACTCGAGTCCGTCGAGCGAGAACACATTCTCAGAGTCCTGCGCGATACGAGCTGGGTGATTGGCGGCCCAAACGGCGCTGCGGCTCGACTGGGTTTGAATCGAACCACGCTCAACAATCGATTGCGCAAGCTTGGAATCACACGCCCCCGCGCCTAACGAATACCCGCGTGGCTGTCCGACGACCGTCTGCTTCAACAGCTCATCCGTGTCGCGAGAATCGTTATGAAAGATATATGGAACGGTCCAATCCGGCGCGCAGGGCAGCTTGCCTCTGAAAAACGAGAATCCACTGAGTTGTTGAAATTTTACGGCGCACTGCTTTCCGCACAGAGGGATATTTATGAGTGTCTTCGGACAAGAAAGAACTGGCTGCCATCCGGAGAAATCGAACGAGACCTGCAAACCCTGCAGTCAATGCTGCCGAATTTGCTTCGAGCGGTCGAAGCAATCGGACCCGAATTGATTGCGAGTCAGGCAACCGCCCTTTTGCAAGCGAGCGAGAACGAATTGAAAGAGATGATGATCGATTATTGGAAAGCACCGTCCGATACACAATTCTTTGCGAAAGCATTCCTCCAACCTTATACAATTTGGCTACGAGAGACTGGGACAACACCGCCGGTTCGGAATCTGCCAGGCGCCGAGAATCGCTGTCCTTTTTGTTGTAGCAAGCCTCAAGTCAGCGTTCTTCAAATTAAGGGAGCATCTTCGGAGAGCGGCGGTCGTGATTTGGTCTGTGCGTTGTGTCTTTGGGCCTGGCCGTTCCGGCGCGTCGTCTGTGCAAATTGCTTTGAGGAGAATCCGGCGAAGATTGGCTTCTATCACGCTCCTGAATTCGACTATGTTCGGGTTGAAGCTTGCGATACATGCGGACATTACATTAAGGGCGTCGATCTTACGCGATATGGTTTGGCCGTCCCTATCATTGATGAGGTCGCCGCTGCACCGCTTGATCTCTGGGCCCGCGATAAGGGCTACACGAAGATTGAAATGAATTTAGTCGGCTTGTGAATCCGCAGTTCAGTCCGTTACCATCGGACTATTCAAAACTCCAAAATACCACACACAACGAGCTAGTGTGAAAAATCGAAAATCCGACGTACGCATGCGTGGATATTTCAGGTCAGATAATATGGGTACCAGGCCACCCACAGACAATTTATTGTTGATCTCCAATTGACATTTCATACTGGTCGGGTGTACATCTGAAATTAGATCAGTTCGGGATTCGGACGCTTCCCCCTACAGATAACTTTCTGGGATTCCTGGACGCTGTCCCACACAGGATAAGGAACTCATGCTGTAGATCACAAAGCTACAGTTCAAGAATTTCTCTTTCAACGAGCACAGAGCTTAGATCCGCCGCCTATTAATCTCCTCACTGGGCACTCTCCCCGCGATCTGCTGCCACTGCCCCAGCTCGAGCATGCTCAGCGCTCGATAAACGGAGGTCATCGTTCATGGAAGTTTCAAGGAGAACTTTCATCAAGGTCGGTCTTGTCGGGGGAGTCGGAGCCTCAGCCTTCGGTTTCAACCTCGCGCCGGTCTACGCGCAAACACAGGCGCTCAGAATCTCGCGCACAACTGAGACCCGCAGCACCTGTCCTTATTGTTCGGTAAGCTGTGGTGTAATCATTCACACCCTCGGGGACAAAGCAAAAAACGCAACGCCGCAGGTTGTGCATGTTGAAGGCGATCCCGACCACCCGATCAACCGCGGCACGCTCTGCCCGAAAGGTTCGTCGCTCGAACAGGACATCCTCAATGATCGGCGCTTGACCAAACCTCAAGTGCGGCGGCCCGGATCAGATCATTGGGAGGACATCTCCTGGGACCAGGCCATCGACGAAATCGCTCGGCTGGTCAAGAAGACTCGCGACGATACATTCATCGAGAAAGACGACAAGGGACACACGGTCAATCGCTGCGAGGGCATCGCGTTCAGCGGCGGGTGCACTGACACCAACGAGTTCAACTGGCTGGTTGTTAAGACGATGCGCGGAATGGGGGTCTGTTACCTGGAAAACCAGGCCCGTGTTTGACACGGCCCCACGGTCTCCAGTTTGGGGCCCACATTCGGACGCGGCGCAATGACAAACGGTTGGATCGACATAAAGAACACCGACATGATGTTGATCATGGGCGGCAATCCCGCTGAGAACCACCCATGCGGTTTCAAATGGCCAATCGTAGCAAAGAAAACTCGTAACGCGAAAATGATAGTGGTGGATCCGCGATTCACTCGCACCGCGGCCACCGCCGACCTGTTCCTGCAAATTCGGGCCGGATCTGACATCGCGTTTCTTGGTGGGCTGATTAACTATGCCCTTGAGAACAATCGAATCGCGAAAGACTACCTGCTCCACTACACCAACGCGGCATTTATCATCAAGGACGGCTTCAAGCTTCCCGAAGACGGCTTGTATTCCGGATTCGATCCCGCAACTCAGGTATACGACAAGTCGACCTGGAACTATGAAGAAGGCGGAAACATGACCGGAAAGGCTGCAAGCACGGAGACACCTGCCCAGGCCGGCCTTGCGTCAAATGCTCCGCCGAAACCGAGCACCGACGCCGCCACCGAGAAGGCCCAGTCGCTGCCTGGAGGTCAGCAGGACAAGGCTGGACAGGGGCAAGGTCATCAGGCTGGCGGACCCACTGGTGCAAAATCTACCGAGGGACCAAAGCCTCCTCCTGAGCTTCCACCAAACATCTCTTATGATCTTTCGCTTCAACATCCGCGATGCGTCTTCCAGTTGTTAAAGAAGCAATATTCACGTTACACGCCAGAAATGGTCGAACGAATCACGGGGATTCCGAAAGACCAGTTTCTCAAAGCCGCCGACTTGTTCACCTCAATTCGCAAAGACGGCGATATGAAGAAGGCCGGAACGATCATCTATGCCGTCGGTTGGACGCAGCACACCTACGGCACTCAGATAATTCGAACCGCAGCGATGGTACAGTTGCTGCTTGGGAACGTCGGGCGTGCAGGAGGCGGCGTAAACGCGCTGCGCGGCCACTCTAACATTCAGGGCGCTACAGACATGGCCGGTATCTTCGACATCCTGCCCGGCTACCTTAAGGTGCCCAATCCGAATCTGGATCCCGATTTCGCTACCTACATCAAGCGCACCACACCAAAATCGGCTAAGCCATCGGAATGGGATTCTTACAACTACTGGTCGAACACGCCTAAGTTCGCGGTCTCATTCATGAAGGCGATGTACGGCGACGCAGCAAAAAAGGAAAATGATTGGGCTTTTCATTACCTCTCCAAAATTGATCGACGTTACTCCTGGACCGACATATGGAATGACATGTACGACGGCAAAGTGAAAGGGATGTTTGCTTTCGGCATGAACGGAGTGATGATCGGTCCTGATTCTCGAAAGAACATTGAAGCGCTGAAAAAAGCAGACTGGCTTGTCGTTTGTGAGCTTTATCCTGATGAGACGAGTGAGTTCTGGAAGTCACCCGGCATAACGACTGACGATATGAAGAACATCAACACCGTGGTGTACCGTCTTCCGGGCGCGGGGTTCGCCGAGAAGGACGGGACGTTCGTCAACTCGGCTCGTTGGCTCCAGTGGAAGTACGTAGCGCTGCCGCCTCCAGGTCAAGCCAAAACAGATCAGGAAATCCTTGCGAGAATTTTTCTGAACGTGCGCGACCTGTATCAAAGCGAGGGCGGCAAGTTTCCGGATCCTATTTTGAATTTGTCGTGGAATTACACGACTCCGCTCAGTCCTTCTCTTGCCGAATGCGCAAAGGAAATTAATGGAAAGGCGCTTGCCGACGTGACCGATCCGGCCACCGGTCAGACGATCAAGGCCGGCCAGCAGCTTCCAGGTTTCGCATTTCTTCGTGACGACGGCACAACGATGAGCGGCAACTGGCTCTACTGTGGCTCCTGGACCGAAGCCGGCGCGATGACTCAGCGGCGTGGGACCGATGATCCATCCGGTCTCGGCATCTATCCAAACTGGGCGTGGTCATGGCCGGCGAATCGCAGAGTAATGTACAACCGAGCATCCTGCGATTTGAACGGAAAACCGTGGGACAACTCGCGACCACAAGTCTGGTGGAGCGAGTCCGCGCAACGTTGGATGGGGAATGATGTCCCGGACTTCAAGGCCGATTCGAAGCCAACGGATCATATGGGTCCTTTCATAATGAACCCCGAAGGCGTCGGCCGTATCTTCGTGCCTCTCGCCGCTTTGGCCGACGGTCCATTCCCTGAGCATTACGAACCGGTTGAGAGCCCAATTTCAAATCCGCTGCACGCAAATCAATCCTCGAGCCCGGTGGTGAAGAAGTTCAAGACGGAGTTCGACAAGTTTGGAGCCCCGGACCAGGGTTTCAACATTGTGTGCACGACGTATCGATTAACCGAACACTATCACTATTGGACAAAGAACAACCCGATGAACGTAGAGCTCGTGCCTGAGCCTTTCGTCGAACTTCCGGAGGAGCTTGCCAGCGAGCTCGGCATCGTGGGCGGTGATAAGGTCAAGGTCAGCAGCGCTCGCGCTCAATACATCGCAAAGGCGATGGTGACAAAGCGCATCAAGCGAATGATGATCGACGGCAAGGCAACATATCAGATCGGAATTCCAATTCACTGGGGATATCGAGGCATCGCCGAGGACAATAACAAGACCGCGAAAGATCCAGCGAACCTGCTGTCTCCAACGGTCGTCGATCCGAACGCCTACACGCCTGAGTTCAAAGGTTTTCTGGTGAAGGTAGAAAAGGCGTAGTGCGCTTACGCGACATTCGAGGAACACGCTATGGCTACAGAACGAACGCTTCAGATACTTCAGATTTCGGGTCACGTCGGTTCCGTTCCTGCCGCCGGAATGCAACGAGATCTCGAGGTATGCAAATTGGTAGACGTGACCACCTGCATCGGCTGCAAAGCGTGCGAAGTCGCCTGCGTCGAATGGAACAAGTATCCCTTCCGCGAGACGACGTTCGACAACACTTATCAAACGATGCCGTCTACCGAGTGGAATTACTGGAACCTGATCAAGTTCAACGAGCACCAACGCGAAGACGGCACGCTGATGTGGCTGATGCGCAAAGATCAGTGCATGCATTGCGCCGATCCGGGTTGCTTGCGTGCGTGCCCGGCCGATGGGGCGATCGTCCAGTACACCAACGGCATCGTCGACTTCAATCAGGAGAACTGCATCGGTTGCCAGTATTGTGTATCGGGTTGCCCGTTCAACATCCCGAAGTTCAATGCTTCAACAAAGACTGTGTTCAAGTGCACCTTGTGTTCTGATCGAGTCGGAGCAGGACTGGAACCCGCATGCATCAAGGCCTGTCCTACCGGCTGTCTGCACTTCGGGACTAAGAGCGAGATGAAGGAGCTTGCCGAAACTCGGGCGGCGCAGTTACGCGAACAGTCGGGTTTCGCAGACGCGGGGGTATGGGATCCAAGCTCAATCGGCGGAACTCATGTGATCTACGTGCTGCACGACGCCAAACACCCGGAGCTGTACGGAGGATTGCCCGCCGATCCGCAAATACCGTTCAGCTACACCGTTTGGAAGTGGCTAGCCAAGCCAATCGGCCTTTTCATCGCTCTGATGACACTGCTGGGAGTGATTTTTCACTACATAGTTATGGGACCGAAACGGCCGCAGCCTGAGCCAAGACAGGAGGAACTATGATGGCTTCTGCCGAACCGTATGATGAAGCAGTAGTGGAGCGCGATCTAGGCGGGCTCGGTCGCACCGTCGTCCACGAGGGTGAGTTGTTGCGGCACCCAACCTACACACGATTCCTTCACTGGACGGTCGCAATCTTTTTCTTCGCCGCGTTGCTGTCAGGGCTGGCTATCTACGCGCCCTGGTCCTTTAGCTGGCTCACGCCGCTATTTGGTGGCGGGCAGATGACCAGACTTCTACACCCGTGGTTTGGAATTGCATTCGTCGTCGCCTGGTTTTTCCAGTTCCTTAATTGGCTAGGGATCATGGCCTGGACCGAAGCGGATTCACGATGGCTTCGCGGGATCAATAGGTACGTCAAGAATGACGAAAAGGTCGAGCCTGAGTACGTGGGTTTCTTCAATGGCGGTCAGAAGCTTCAGTTCTGGGAGATTGCGTTCGGCGGCCTGGTGCTTTTGATTACCGGACTGCTGATGTGGTTCCCGGAAGTTTCCGGTCGCATCGGAGTGGCGATCAGCTACCCGCTGCACGACATCGCGGCGTTGATTATGCTCGCTGGGATCTTTATTCACATCTATCTGAGCACTATTGGGCAACCGGGAACGCTCCGGTCAATGACCCAGGGCGTAGTCACCCGCGCGTGGGCATGGACACACCATCCGGCATGGTATGGCAGGGTAACGGGACGAAATCCGCGTGAGGACTATGATGCGGCCCGACGGCGTCAAGCGGAGCGCGCTCGAGAGATGACCAGCTTGCGGCGCGAGGACAACAGACCAGTTACCAAACCTGAGCCATCGAAATCGCCGGACTGATTGATCGGCTAAGTTGCCGGCGACTTCGCTGTGATCAATAACGATAGGCGGTCTTTGACTTTCGACCGAGCATTCTCTCCCCTCCTGCGGACGCAAGAAAACTTGAACTCTCTCGCTTCCAGTAGGAGGTTCCTCCGATGAAATTTTTGCGCCATCAATTTGTCCTTTTGTTCATTCTTGTAGTCTCCGCCACACAAGTGTTCGCACAGCAAGACAGCGGTTCTGTAAAGACTCCTCTGATTCGCCTGCTTCAATCGAAAGGGATTATTACCGAGCAAGAAGCGGCAACGGTCAGCGAGGCCTCATCTCCGGCAGAAGCAGAGCATCGACTTGCCGAGTTGCTTCTGTCCAAGGGAATGATTACTCGCCAGGAGTACGACCAGGCCCTCGCGTCAGCTCGAGTGGCGCCGGTCGACTCGTCGTCTCCTCGTGCGATCACAGCGGGAGTGCACATCGATAGCGCCGAACCGGCCAAGGCGGCGCCGGCAACCACGATGGTAGCTAAAGGCAGCGGTGCCGCTCAGTCCCAGGCTCAAGGCGAGGTGACCACGACTTCAAAGCTTCCTCTTAAGATCTCCGGGAGCATTCTATTCAACGCCAACTACGTTGATCGCGGTGCTAACACCATTGACATTCCTCTGTTCCCTCAGAAGCGAACGGTCTCTGAGGACCAGGATCACCAGAACTTCAACGCGACCTTGCGACAGACGCGATTCGGTCTGCGATACGAGGGAAGTATTTTCAATGACGCAAAGCTGACTGGCGTGTTCGAGTTTGACTTGCTTGGCGGCAAACCGGCATTCGCAAACGGCGTTAATTTCGATATCTTCCGCGTGCGGCTTGCGTACGGACGAGTTGATTGGAAAAAGGACTCGTTTGAAGCAGGCCAGGACTGGGCAGTGTTCTCGCCGCTCAATCCTACTTCGCTTGCTTCGTACGCGATCCCTGCGTTCTCTACTTCGGGTAATTTATGGAATCGGATGCCGCAGATTCGTTACGAGCATCGCGAGGGCGATAAATCGAAGTTTATCTTCACGACCGCGTTGCTCGATCCGAACGCGGGCGACAGCTCAGGCAACCCAGCGGTCCGGGTAATCGGTCTGGGCGAGCGGGGTTCACTGCCTGCTTTCGAGATGAGAGTCGGGTGGTCAGGATCAATGCATGGAAAAGAATCCTCAGCAGGGGTAAGCGGACATTATTCGCGCCTGCTCGCCGTGCCGGGCAATCCGGCTGGCACTACAGTTCGCAGCCCGATTGATTCCTATGGAGTGAGCGGCGACGCGAATGTGTGGCTCTCATCTGGCATCCGCGTAACAGGCGAAGTATTTCACGGACGAGCACTCGAGATCTTCTCAGGAGATGTCGCACAGCTACCTGTGGTCATTGACGGCCGGGCACGCGGCATCAACTCAACCGGAGGCTGGGTAGAACTGCACGCCGAAGCGCCGACAAACTACGAAGGTACGCTGAAAAATCTAAGCGCGAATTTTGGCTACGGGATCGAAGACGGTCGCGAACAGGACTTGATTGTTGGCCTTCGCAAGCGGAACCAGGCATACATGGTCAACGGCAGGTACAACTTTACGGCAAACTTTGCCACCGGACTCGAGTACCGGCGCATATTGACGGATTGGTTTCGGGAGCCGGCCTCGAATTCAAACTTGAACTGGGTCGGTCTTTCGTTCTTGTTTTCATTCTGAGAAATAGGGGTTGGGATTTGGGGCTTGGGGGTTAGGGATTGGAGATCGTGGAGTTAGGGATTGGAATCTGCGATTCGGAATTTCAATAGGTGTTCGGAGTTAGCGACTGGGAGGTGAGCGCTCGGAGAGATTTCAGCT
>Ga0126382_10000871_pt1 | contig 12039 bp, 9 predicted proteins | sample PanSoiMetPlot_30_FD_92548 | JGI IMG/M metagenome (GOLD analysis project Ga0126382, IMG submission 92548) | Tropical forest soil microbial communities from Panama - MetaG Plot_30 | ecosystem: Environmental > Terrestrial > Soil > Tropical forest > Bulk soil | place: Panama | collected 2016-02-17 | reverse complement strand
TCTCTGGTCCTCACAGATGAACTGGCGGATCAATAGGACCTAAATGAAATGGCTTGGCTGGACCTGAACCGACTCGAGAGACTTACAGCAGACTTCGTTACTCGAATATGACCAGCATAAATGACCTGTAATTTCTTTTTAGCTGAAGCTGTCAAGAAGCACAGTTACCTCGTGATTGGGCGCTGCTTAGAATAAGGATGTTTTTGACATCGGCGTGGATTAAGGAGACCAGTCATGCCAATAGAGAATCCCAGGGCGCTCTTTATCTTTATGCTGAGTGATGTGCGCCAGAGCACGGAGCGTCTAAAAGATTTTTTCCGAGAGGTGAGCCAGCTCACACGCGACCCAACGGTGAAGGAAGCGCTCGAGGCCCGGCTTTTTGTGGCCGACAAAATCATTGCAACTTTGGACAAATGCTTTGACCTGATAGGCGAGCAGCCAGTGAAGACCAGCGGGCGGCTTTATGACGTTTTCATAGAAGAGTTCCGGAAGGAATTCGCTGAGATCCTGAATCCGGCGACGAAGCGCCTGTTCCTTCTTACCAAGATCAATCTGTTGACCCAACTTCAGGTTGGCGAGTACATCGGTCTAATCGCGGCCGCTGATTTCACTCATCATTCCGGGATCAGTGTATTGCTGGAAAGTTGCCTCGCAGACAAGCTCGCGTTTGTTGAGAGAACCAGGAGGCTGATTCTTCCTCAGCAGTTCGGGGGACAGTTGCTACGGTATAAACGGATCGCGTAGCACGCATCAGATACCAAGATTCGGGGCGCTCAGGGCTCGCTGCAGTCTGGTGCTTCAAAGGTGGCGGCACAAGACTAGCACCGAAAAGCGCCCCGAGTACTCTCCGCCGAAAGATCATGTCATTTTTTCCAGCCTGAACTGGCAAGAGTACCAGTATTAGTTTTGCTGTTGCTGGGTATATTGACTCTTCAGACGACAATGACATCGCCAACCGGATACGGCGATGGAGTAAAGTCGGAGAGTAGTAGAAGGACGCCAGGTGTCGCGCAGTTTTTGGCGCGGCCCTGGCGTTTTATGTAGAGAGTGTCAAGTCTGTGCCTGATTAGGTGAGCCAAAAGTAGCCCAATGGGCGGGTGAATCTATGTAGCGCAGACTGCACAGTCTACGATACGTTAGACTGTGGAAATCGATATCGCGCTACTAGTACGGTGATATTGTCTTTGCTGTCGCTCGCGAGAGCTTTGTCGATCAACGCACGGCAGGCTTCATCCGCGGAACCCGTCGCCCGCATGATCGACGCGGTTGTATCGGGATCGACGTAATCGGTGAGGCCGTCAGTCGCAAGCAGGAGCTGATCCCCGTGCTGCAGTTTCAACCTCTGAACTTCTGGATCGGTCGGTGGCGCTGTCGATCCAACAGCTGCCGTTAGCACCCGCCGCATTTTATTTATTGTCTCATCAGTTTCGGTTGCGACTCCCGCATCGATCATCGCCTGAGCCAGCGTGTGGTCTCGAGTCAACTGCCTGAAGTCGCTGCCGCGCAGCAGGTAAGCGCGAGAATCACCCAGATTCGCGACGAAGAGCTCATCACTAAAGCTCATGGCAACTGTCAGTGTGGTGCCCATGCCCGACAGGCTTGGGTCTCTTTCTCCGCGCTCTCTCAATGCGGTGTCGATCTGATGAAACCGATCGATCAATCGCTTCTTTACTATTACAGCTTTTCTGGGGCTCATTCTCATGATCCAGTCCGGCGTGGTCACTATCAGATCAATCAATTTGCGCAGGGCCAGAATACTGGCAAGCCCGCCCGCGGGCATTCCACCGATCCCGTCTGCCACACACATACCATATGCCGTTTCGGAATAAGTGTTAGGAAGCGCGTCGACAGGAAGATTTGACAAAACATTTTCCAGGTTTCGTTCTGCACGCACCGCAAGGAAATGGTCCTCATTTTTTGGTCGCACGGCGCCAACGTGTGACAGCGCCGATAGCTCGACCTCAACCAGCGATGAAGGAATGCTTTCATTTCTGACCTTCATCTTTCGCCGGGGTTCGGTTTCATTCAGCTTTGCTGTGTCAGGTTCTTCAGCTGGCTTGGAGCTTGCGATCATGATGAACTTCCTTTGCGATTTGAATTATCGGAGCGTCTCATCGCACCGATGGAAGAGTTTGGCACCCACTCAGAGGCTAAGCGATGTGCTCGGAATCGACTACTGGCAAAAGTAACAGCCTGAGTTGGTTTTCACTTCCTGGATCTAAATAGATATTGAACGTCGCACCCAGGATAATAAGCGCGTCGGCACTGCAGTTGTCGTAGTTCCGGCGCAGGTACAAACATCAAACATGAATCAGCGTTTTGCCGGAACCTGAACACCAGATCCATACTGGAATCGACCTTGGTCGGCAATCTGCCCGACCTGTAAGAGATTCTTTGTCAGGTCTGTCAATACTTGCAGTATCCCTCGAAATGTATCCCGCTTAGAATCCTGCTCGCAGAGAAGATTTTCCAAGTAGCAAACGCTACACAAGAGGCAATTTCGCAGAATCAGTGGACTTTATCCGGAGGAGGAACTATGAGCATCATGTTGTTTCTGCGCAATCACCGACATTACTGGGGTGTCCCGCACGACAGACCTAAAGATGATCGCTTGGTCCAGACCTGTTATGAATGTGGCGCCGAGCGAGAGATAAAGATCGAATTGCGGCCGTGGGTGCCGTCGAAGTTCATAGCCGCGAGCAGCTGAAGGCAAACGAGAGACCCGCTTTATTGATTCCACGATTGGCAACTGTTGCCGCCTCCAGAATAAGGTGACGAGCCTGTCATCTTTTTCAATAATACCTGTCAAAAGTAACAGTACTTACCAGTTATCCTCACACCTAGAATCGACGCTATAAATCCGTCTGTTCACGCTGGTTCTGATAGGAGGCCCGCAATGGAATCGAAAGGTCAAGCACATTGGACGAGGATTGTCTGCGTCACTTTATTTGGAGTTGCTTTTTTATTGGCTGGCGGTCAGTCGACGAACGCCCAGGAGCCCGATAAGCAAAACTCTGAAGTCCAGCAACTGAGAGAAAAATTACAGAAGCTCGAGCAGACTGTGCAGGAGTTGAAGACTCAGCTCGCGAACCTTGAGCAACCTCGCCTCGCGCCGGCGACCGCAAAGACAGTGCAACCCGAGACCGCGAAGACGGTGCAGCCGGAGACTCCAAAGACCGTACAGCCGGAAATCGCCTCAGCCCCGAGGGCCACGGCTGGGCCCAGTACACCTAAGAGTCAGGAGGATAAAAAGGGTGAAAACACCTTCCAGGTCTACGGCTTCGCAATGCTTGATATGGGTTATCAATTCAAACAAAACGATCCCAACTGGTTTGACGTAATCCGGCCCAGCAAATTGCCCTCGTTTAAGGACGAGTTCGCCCCAGACGGTAAGGTTTACTTCGGTGTGAGACAAAGCCGGCTCGGAGTGAAATCCTCAACCGCAACCAGCTTTGGCGAGCTAAAGACCCAGTTCGAGTTCGAGTTGTACGGCACCGGCGTCGATGCGGGACAGACCACATTCCGGTTGCGACACGCCTATGGTGAGCTCGGCCATTTCGGAGCGGGACAATATTGGAGTCCGTTCATGGATATCGATGTGTTTCCCAACTCGATCGAGTACTGGGGTCCAAACGGAATGGTTTTCTTCCGCAATGTGCAGTTTCGCTGGATGCCTCTCAAAGGAAAGAACGCGGTGACAATCGCGATCGAACGGCCGGGCGCAAGCGGCGATCAGGGTATATTTCAAGATCGAATCGAGTTGCAGGGCATCCGACCAAGGTTCGACCTCCCAGACCTCTCGGGGCACGTGCGCCTCAATCGCGATTGGGGGCACGTTCAGATTGCCGGAATAGTCAGGCGCATAAGATGGATCGATGCAGTTAATGATCAATTTGACCTCAGTGGAGACGACGTCGGATGGGGAGCAACAGTGAGCTCGAATGTCAAGTTCGGGAAAAACGACATTGGCCGCTTTCAGGTAGTCTACGGGGAAGGTATTGAAAACTACATGAACGATGCCCCTGTTGATGTGGGCATCAAGATACTCAATCCGACTGACCCCGTCAGGCCTATCAAAGGCGTTGCTCTTCCTGTGCTGGGAATCGTCTCGTTCCTGGATCACAACTGGAACAAGAAATTCAGCTCCTCGGTCGGATATTCGCTGGTGAACATCGAAAACTCCAGCGGCCAGACGGCCAATGCGTACCATCGCGGCCAGTACGGCCTCACCAACCTGCTCTATTACCCGGTCGAAAACGTAATTGTCGGCGGGGAATTCCAATGGGGACGGCGTCAGAATTTCCAGGACAGCTTCACAGCGGACGATTACCGCATACAGTTTTCGTTCAGATACAACTTCTCGAAGATTTTCGGTCTTTAGAGCAAGAATGGTGCTCATTCACCTAACGGAGCCCAACGGAGAAAGCAAATGTCAGTGATGAAACTGCAGGCTAATAAGGTCATCGCAATATTCGTTGCAGTCAGCTTTGCATCCCTGGACCCGCTAGCGTTTGGCCAGAAAGTAAGCCCGGTCGCCGCCAGGAGCGAGCAAGTCCAGGCCGTTGTTAGAGAAGCCTACGAGAAGTTCAGGAGCGATACCGGCGGAAAGAATGCCGATTACATCCCGTACCTCGCGCAGGTGGATTCGAAGCTGTTTGGCGTTGCGGTTGTCACGACTGACAACCAGACCTTTTCGCTGGGCGACATCGACTACTCTTTTTCGATTCAGTCGATATCCAAAGTCTTCACCGCCGCCCTGGCGATGGGAGACCTTGGCGCCGACAAGTTCTTCCAGAGAATCGGCAACGAACCGACTGGGCGGGCCTTTAATTCGGTGAATGCGGTTGTTGATATGCCGACGCATACAGGCAATCCGCTGGTCAATGCCGGCGCAATCGCGACCACCAGCCTGATCTCAGGCCGGGACGCGAATGAGAAATGGAACAAAATTCTCAATTTCTACGGCAAAGTTGCCGGAGAAAAGTTGTCGTTGATCGATGAGGTATACAAATCGGAAGCTGCGACTAACGCTGGCAACAAGGCACTCTCCATGCTGCTCGCCAAGTACGAGCGCATTTATGCTGATCCGTTCGAGTCTGTCGACATCTACACAAAGCAGTGTTCGGTTGGTGTGAACGTAGTGCAGTTGGCTCGGATGGGGGCAACACTCGCGAACAATGGCGTCAATCCAAAGACTGGCGAGCAAGTCATCAAGCGCGAAGACGTACCTTACATCCTGTCGGTGATGATGATGGCCGGTCTTTACGATGGGTCCGGCGGATGGGCCTGGCATGTAGGCCTGCCTGCGAAAAGCGGCGTAGGCGGCGGCATCGTGGCAATCGCTCCAGGCAAAGGTGCCATCGCTGTTTTTGGACCCCGGCTCGATGAGGCAGGCAACAGCGTAAAAGCGCAGAAAGTAATCGAGTTCGTAGTGAGGAAGTTGAACTATAACATCTTCTCTCCGGCTTCTTTTGGCCTCCCTACTGCGCAGCAGCGTTAACCTCAACTCGGTGGGCAACTTCTCCGCCACCTGTTCCTTTATGTCAGCGTCCGCTTTAATTCAGGGTCAGTTTCTTCACCCGGCCGCAAAGCGCACAATCCCTGATTAAACTGAATTTACGTGACACGGAGTGACTGTGATTTACCGCCCAGCCTGGTCTGTGAGTTTTTCCACGATTACCTGTCAAATCTGACAGTTCTAGCACGCAATCAGTTTGAATAAACTGGGCAGTCGATAGCTGTCGGTGCGGCTATCCCTATGAGTGGCAACACGAAATTGTAAATCCCAAACGAACCAGCGAATTGAAATCGCGAGGGAGGTCGAGTATGAAAACGAGAGTTTCACGATCCGGCTCGCGGCATCCGAGTCGATACGTGATCGTCATCCTGATGTCTGCAGTGTTGCTTGGAAATGGAATGTTGGTCGCATGCGCGTCTCCGCAAGCAACACAAAGCGCGTCTACACAAAATCAAAACGCGTCTCTATCAGCAAATCAAAACGCGTCTCCGCAACCGGCACAAGGCGAGCCGACACCGCCAGCTCAAGACGCGGCTCAGGGAGCTCAGGAGGATGCCCCAAAGATTCCGCCGGAGCAGCTTGATTCGCTGGTGGCGCCGATTGCGTTATATCCGGACCCGCTGTTGAGCCAGACCCTTGTGGCTTCCACCTACCCGTTGGAGATTATGCAGCTTCAACAGTGGCTGCAGAGAAATCCAGGTCTAAAGGACAAGAAGCTCGTCGAGAAGGTGTCGAAACAACCGTGGGACGCGAGCATACAAGCAATGGCGGCCTTGCCGGATGTGGTCAAACGACTCTCAGACGACATTCAATGGACTACGGACCTGGGCAACGCCTTCCTTGCTCAGCAAAGCGATGTGATGGATGCGGTCCAACGCATGCGTCAAAAAGCGCAAAGCACGGGAGCGCTTAAGTCAAACGAGCAGCAGAAGGTCGAGGTTCAGACTGTAGAGAGTAAGCAGGTAATTGTCGTGCAACAGTCCAGCCCCGAAGTGGTGTATGTGCCATCATACAACCCGACCGTCGTCTACGGTGCCCCGGCTTACCCCTATCCGCCGATCTACTATCCACCCTACACAGCTGGAGGGGTTATAGCAGCAAGCGCCATATCGTTCGGCGTCGGTGTCGCGATGGGCGCGGCCTGGGGCGGCGGTTGGGGCTGGGGATGCGGCTGGGGTCATGGTGATGTTGACATCAACATGAATAACAACTTCAACCGCAACACCAACATTCAGGGCGGCAACCGCACCAACGTCAGCGGCAATCGCGGCGGCGGCAACAAGTGGAATCACAATCCATCGCATCGCGGCGGCGCGCCTTACAGCAACAGAGCAACCGCAAACAAATTTGGAGGCACGGCACGTGGTGATTCACTTGCCAATCGTCAGGCGGGTGCTCGAAACCAGGTCGGCCGCCAAGGCGGAAACATGTCCAGCGCTCGGGACGCCGGTGGTCGGGGCGCAGCTGGTGATCGTGGGGCTGGTGGCCGCGGCGGCGATCGGCCTGGAGCGGGCGCTACCGATCGATCCGGTGGTGGCCGCGGCGGCGATCGCCCTGGAGCGAGCGCTTCCGATCGATCCGGTGGTGGCCGCGGCGGCGATCGACCCGGAGCGGGCGCTACCGATCGATCTGGTGGTGGCCGCAGTGGCTCCAGTGGCTTTGGATCTGGCAGTCGCGGCGCTGACAGCGCTGGCGGTCGGGACCTTGGTCGCAGCTCTAGCGGTAGCCGCGGTGGTTCCAGCGGCTTTGGTGGCGGTTCTGGCGGCTTCAGCGGAAGCAGCGCTCGCTCGAGCAGCAGCCGCGGTTCTTCCAGCATGGGTTCGCGTGGAGGTGGTGGCGGCTTTTCAGGCGGCGGAGGCCGTGGTGGTGGCGGCGGCGGCGGAGGCCGTGGCGGCGGCGGAGGAAGGAGGTAATTGACTAATGAAATGGAGAAGAAACACTGAATACACAACTGCCAATTCGAAGCGGTCGACAATTCTACTTGTGGGTCTTGCGATCGCGGTTTGGTGTCTGATTACCCTGTGCGCAGCAGCGCAGTCCTCCTCGCAGACCAAAGCGGCATCGACTACTAAAGAAGCATCAACTAAAGCTGCGTCGACAGCTAAAGCTGCGGCTCCAGTGGTGAGGGGCAAGACTTTTGCCACTGCTGACCAGGCAGCCGATGCCATCATCGATGCGGCAGAAAAGTTTGACGTCCCCGCCCTCGAGGCGATCGTTGGCCCCGAGGGAAAAGAAATCGTTCACTCAAGCGAACCGGCCCTCGACAAAGAACGGGCATCGGCTTTCGCCGCGATGGCTCGACAGAAGAAGGCCGTTACGGTTGATAAGGCAAATCCCAATCGCGCAACACTCACCGTGGGCCCTGAGGACTGGCCTTTCCCGGTTCCAATTGTTCGGACCGCCGGGAAGTGGAGCTTTGACGTGCGGGCCGGCAAGCAGGAGATCCTGAAACGACGAGTCGGTGAAAATGAGCTCACTGCCATCGCTCTCTGTCACGGATACGTGGAGGCTCAGCACGAGTACGCTCTCAAGAAACGAGAGGGCTACCAGGTCAATCAATACGCTCAACGTATCATCAGCACTCCCGGCAAACAGGATGGTCTTGCGTGGCAGAAGGCGGACGGCTCCTGGGATGGTCCAATTGGCGAAAACGTCGCCAAAGCCATACAGCGAGGGTACAGCAACCGGAAAGAACCTTACCACGGCTACTTCTTCAAGGTCTTAAAGGGTCAAGGACCGGCTGCTCCGCTTGGTCAGCTGGACTATGTCGTCAAGGGAGCGATGATCGGTGGCTTTGCACTCATTGCTGCTCCTGCCGAGTACCGCGTGAGTGGGGTTAAGACCTTCATGGTCAGTCAGGATGGCGTTGTCTGGGAAAAAGATCTCGGACCAAACACCCTGGAACTCGCCAAGAAGATCGAACTGTTTAACCCCGACACGACTTGGCATCCTGTACAGGAACAGTAGTCGGGCGTAGCCGAAATAGAGTTATCGATAACTCGGTTGTGGGGCGCTTATGAAAAGAAAGTTGGTTGCATACGTAACCCTCATCTGTCTTCTACTCATCTCTTCCGCGAACGGACAGCAGATAGAGCGAGTCGAAAAGGATCTTCTCGGCGAAAAGAAGATTCCTGCTGAGGCTTACTATGGAGTGCAGACTGCCCGTGCGCTCGAAAACTTTCCGATCTCAGGCGTCCTCATCAATCACTATCCCGGGTTTGTCCAGGCCTGGGCGATGGTCAAGCTCGCGGCCGCGCGTGCTAACACCGATGTTGGTGCGATGAAAAAAGAGACCCTGGCAGGCATTGAAAAAGCCTGCCAGGCAGTTCTCGACGGCAAGTACCACAATCAATTCCTGGTCGACTGGTATCAGGGCGGGGCGGGAACCTCTACGAACATGAACGCGAATGAGGTACTCGCAAATATCGCCCTTGAGCTTGCTGGTCACAAGAAGGGCGAGTACCAGTTCATTGAGCCTCACGATCATTTGAACATGTCGCAGTCGACGAACGACTCTTATCCGACTGCCATTAAGGTCGCGTTCCTGCTGCGCAACGACAAGCTGATCCAGGAACTCCAGAAGCTCGTCGCCTCGTTTCGAGCTAAAGGTGACGCGTTTATTGAGATCGTAAAAATGGGCCGGACGGAGATGCAGGACGCTGTGCCCATGACGGTCGGTCAGGAATTTCACGCATTCGCCGCTTCGCTGGATGCCGAAATTCAGTTATTGCGTGATGCAGAGAAATATCTATACGCGATCAATATGGGCGCGACCGCCATTGGTACCGGGATAAACGTCCCCACGGGTTATCCCGAAAAATGTGCGGCGCACCTGGCCAGGCTCACTGGTAAACCCATCGTCCCGGCCTCCGACATGCTTGCGGCGACGTGGGACCAGCAAGGGTTCGTTGTTTATTCCGCAGCCCTTAAGAGCCTGGCCATTAAGCTTTCTAAAATCGCGAGCGATCTGATATTGCTCGCATCGGGTCCCAGAGCAGGGTTGTTTGAGATTAATCTGCCCCCACTGCAGCCGGGCTCGTCGATCATGCCGGGCAAGGTAAACCCGGTGATGCCCGAGCTAATGAACCTGGTTGCCTTTCGGGTGATGGGCAACGACTACAGTGTCACCCTCGCCGCACACAGCGGCCAACTGCAACTCAATGCCTACGAACCGCTGGAGGGGTTAGCTGTTCTCGAGTCTCAGGCCCTACTCCACAGCTCCTCCAGCGCCTTCCGCACTCGCTGCATAGACGGCATCACTGTGAACGAGAAGATGCTCGAGCACTATCTCGAGACAACGGTAGGAATCGTTACAGCGCTCAATCCGGTGGTAGGCTACGAGAAGGCGACTGAGCTTGCGGGCGAAGCCTACAAGAGCGGGAAGGGCATCCTTGAAATAGTCCGGCAGAAAAAGCTTCTGACCGAACAGCAAATTAAGGAACTGCTCGATCCGGTAAAGCTGACAAAGCTGGATAAAAGCAAGTACGAGAAGAAGTGAGTCTTGTTCGAGTGTGAGAGTCATAAAAGAGTTTCAGAGCGTGAAGCATACAGCGACACACGCTCGTGATAAGGAGTTGCGACATGAGTATCGACAGGACGACTGGTGATAACGAGAGCGGGACAGTGCGACGGCACGGACCCGAACAGGAAGATCCGCTTGGTGGCGCGGACGATCTGATTTCGCAGGAGCTTCCTAAAGGTGTCGATCGTCGAACCTTCCTGATGCGAAGCGCGGTGGTCGGCGCTACAGCAGTCATGGTCGGCCGCTCTGTCTCCGCACAGGAACGAGCACAGAGATCCACCGCCGAGCCGCCTCCGCTGGCTCAAAAGCTCAATGTCGTTAAAAAGCAGAAAGGTCCGGTGATGACCACGCTCGACGAGTTCTACAAAGTTGGTCCCGGCCCTTCGAGCTCGCACACGATCGGACCGATGCGCATTACCTATGATTTCTATCAGCGCTGTACCCAGCTGCCGGCTGAGAAACTTAAGCAGGCCAATGCACTCAAAGTTCATCTGTACGGAAGCCTCAGCGCAACCGGCAAGGGACACGGTACTGAGCGCGCCGCGCTTGCGGGGCTGGTCGGGAAAGAGCCCGCCACAGTTGATCCCGCCTTTCTCGATAGCTTGCGGGATAAACCTGATCAGACGTTCCTGGTGAAGCTGGGAGACGGTTCCATTAGCTGCTCTTTGAAGGACATCATCTTCGATGCTACGAAGGGTGACTTTCCGCACCCTAACACCATGACCTGCAAGCTTCTGGCGGGAACCAACGTGCTGCTGGAGCAGCAGTACTACTCCGTTGGTGGCGGCTTCATCGAGTGGAAAGGGTACACGCCTCCAAAGAAGAACCCACCGAAGTACCCGTTCTCGACGATGAAAGAGCTGCGAGCACACGCAGAGAAAAACAACATCAGTATTGCGCAGGTCATCCTCGCCAACGAGATGGCGATTCCTGGAAGGACCGAGCAGGAGGTATACGCCTTCATCGATAAGATCACCAATGCGATGGTTGCCATCGTCAAATCTGGCCTTAAGGCCTCGGAAGAGGATGTGCTGCCTGGTCCAATCAAGCTGCATAGCAAAGCCGCCACGGTTTACAAACGCGCGATGGATGATTCGTTCCAATCCGACCGCGGCATAGGGGTTCTGTCTGCATATGCTCTGGCTGGATCGGAAGAGAATGGGCGCGGACATCTGGTCGTCACCGCTCCGACAGGCGGTTCTGCAGGAGTCCTGCCGGCCCTCGTTTATGGTTTGGGTGAAGGAGGTCGAAAGCTTCCGCAGGAGAAGATCAGACAGGGCATGCTCGCGGCCGCTGCGATCGGCTATCTGTGCAAGCACAATGCGACCCTGTCTGCGGCAGAAGGCGGCTGCCAGGCAGAGATCGGCGTTGCGTCGGCAATGGCTGCAGCACTGGTCGCAACTGCGTACGACGCAAGACCGCAGGTCGTCGAGAACGCGGCCGAATCGGCGCTAGAGCATCATCTGGGAATGACATGCGATCCTGTTGCCGGGTTCGTTCAGGTTCCGTGCATCGAGCGATGCGCATTCGGCGCAGTCAAAGCCTGGACGGCATTCGCGATTGCCAGCAATGAGATCGCGAGCAGACATCGCATCGATTTGGACGCAACAATCACCGCGATGGCTCAAACCGCCAAGGACATGAACAGCAAGTACAAAGAGACAAGCGAGGCCGGATTGGCCCTGTCCGTGGTCCTCTGCTGATCGATCAGTTGATGGAACTCGATGTGACGCAGGCATTCCCAACTGCCATTGGTCGGTTACACGTACCTGATGCTGGCGCAATGAATCAGGATCTGCGGACAGCTATCCTGGCGGAAGAGGTTAAGCAGGTGAGCCTCGGTCGTAGCAATATTGGAGGTTGGCACTCGCGTCCAGATTTCCTGAACCGCTCGGAGCCGGCAGTGGCCGCATTGACGCAGTGGATAACCTGGGCGGCGCGCAGAATGATCGCTGCTACCGCTGGCGACGACGAAATCACGGGCATCCTGTCCGTCTCT
>Ga0126382_10000868_pt1 | contig 12048 bp, 19 predicted proteins | sample PanSoiMetPlot_30_FD_92548 | JGI IMG/M metagenome (GOLD analysis project Ga0126382, IMG submission 92548) | Tropical forest soil microbial communities from Panama - MetaG Plot_30 | ecosystem: Environmental > Terrestrial > Soil > Tropical forest > Bulk soil | place: Panama | collected 2016-02-17 | reverse complement strand
ACGGCGGGCGCGATCTGGCGATTTGCCGGGCTCGATCCGTCGAATCAGTGGCTCGGGCAAGAGCAAGCCCGTGTCGTCGTGCGGCAGGTCTTCGAAGAATTGACCGTCGATAACGTCGAGCCGTCGCCCGAAGAGGCGTGCGTCACCATCGCGACACGCTTGAATCGCCGCCGCGATTCGTTCGAACGACTCGCGCGTGATCGCAAGACGGGGCGTATCACGAAGACGTCCCTCGAGAAAGCCGCCGCGCGTCGCCCGTGGAATGCGCGGCTGAAAGTGCTCGCGTGGAAGATTGGCGAGAGCTTCGTCAAGCAGCAATCGCGCGAGGACGACATTTACGGCAAGCTCTATGTGCAGCGCAAAGCCATCGAGAGCACGCGCAATGAGCAAATGCTTTTCGCTGAGCAAGCGGCGACGATCCTATCGCGCAAGCGCATCGGCAAGGACACGATTGCCTATCAGTGGTACTCGCAGGGCAAGTTGCCGCCTGCGCAGATTCACGCGCGCGCGAAGCGATGGGCGGTGAAGTTGTTCCTCGCGCACTATCAGCACGTCGCGTACGAATCGGCGACAGGCAATCCCCCGCCGAAGCCGTACATCCTTACGCAGCCGGAGCACGTGCACTTCATCGCGCCGCCGAATTGGCCGATGACGTCATGAACCCTGACGAGATCGACCGACGCAATCGAGAGGCCGCGCAGCGAATCATCGATGAGGCCCCAGACGTGCTAGCCCTAATCGATCGGCATCTGGAGCCTTGGTACAAGAAGCTCTGGCGCGTTGTCCGAAAGCTCCTGCGGTTGTAGCCAACGCAGTTGGAGCGCGCCAATAGATAGGAGCGAGCCACGCCTTTCGAGTGCGCCATACCAAATGAGCGAGCCGCACCAGGCGACGTGCGCCCTGAAGTATGAGCGAGCCGAACCGAGGAAGAGCGCCAAAGGATAGGAGCGAGCCCCTGCGTTCGACAGTGACATGTAACCAGAGCGAGCCACCTTCCATGTGCGCGCCATCGAAAGAAGAGCGAGTCACGGACGTATCAGCGTGCCAAATCTTGTGAGCGAGTCGAAGAATACGAGGGCACCGAAGCGCAAGAACGAGCCCGCACCCAGAGCGTGCCAAAAGAGAAGAGCGAGTCACTCTACCAAGAGAGCACCAAGCACCTCGAACGACAAAAGGAGACGGGTGATGGAAGAGAAAGTGTTTGTCATTCGCCACGGCCGTGTCACGGCGCTGTACGATGATCGGTTGCGTGTGCTCGGCCCGATGCGTGTGGAGCGCGCGAGCGACGTTGAGTGGGACGACGACGCGCAGGCGTGGTTCGCGCGCATTCGTGCAGGCGTCGCGCAGTGCACGGGCACGATGCTCGGCCCCTTCACGACACGTGAGGAAGCGCTCGCGGCAGAAGTCGCGTTCATTCAGGCGCGGATGTGAGAGCCCTCATTCTGGACGACATGTCTCGGGCGGCGATCAATCGCGTCGTCATCTTCGCGCACGAGAATCCGATCACGCGTGCGCGACTCACGCGCGCCGTCGAGAATCCTTCCAGCGAGAAAGCGGTCGGCGACGACGAGCGTTATCGCGTGATCGTGCCGATGGAGTATCGCTGCGTCTATTCAGTCGAGGATCAGCCGATGGGGCTCTCGCGGCATCTCTCGGTCTCTGTGCCGCACAAAGATCACACACCCAGTCCCGAGGCGCTCGCGCTGCTGATGCGCGCGTTCGGCTTCTCGGTCGCGTTCTGTGATTTCATTCTCAGCGTGAAGAGCAAGCGGAATGTCACCGCGCCTGAGTCATGTTTCTTCTATCTCGAAAAGGTGGACTTCACGGCCCTCAACGTTGTGGAGAAAATCCGGTAAAGGAGGTGACTCGCGGATGTGAGGACCGAGCGGGCAGCGTCGAGGCGGCAACCCCGACGCGGCCCTAACCACGGTGCCCCCGTAAGGAGGGGACAATGGCTGACTCCAGTCTACGCTTCACCCGAAGACAAGCGCTCATTGGAGCGGGCGCAGGTCTCGCGCTCTCGACGTTGCCGTTCAAAGTGAACGCAGGAAAGCCACGCGCGACTCGTCGCGTCGTGCGCAGTATTCGACGCACCAAGAAATTGTTGCCGTTGTTGTTGCCAAACGATCCGAAGCAGCGCAAGGCGGCGCGCAAGTTTCTCAAGAAGAGCGCGCCATTCAAAGTGCACGGACTCGACAAGGTGTTGTGTCCCTCCGGGCTGAAGTACAACCGCAGCGAGCGTCACGTCAACGTCATGCTCGAACGCTGCGGCGAAATCCAGGCGCTCTATCTGAAATACGCGAAGCGCCTGCCGACCAATCCCGAGCTCAGTGGCAACTTGTCCTGGCTCTGCAATAAAACCACGAAGCAGGTGGCGTACTCGCCGATCACGAGCGCGGGCGCATTCGCACAGGACAGTTGTTGCATCGGGATGGAGAGCCCGGAAGCAAATGCACTCGTCGGGGCGCTCGGTCTCGCAATGGCGACGGCGCTCTCTATCGAAGGCATCGCGGTCTCGATTGAAGGTGGGGCCGCAATGGTCGGCGTCGGCGGGGCGCTCATCAGTGAGGGGCTCGCCGCGGGCACCCTCACAGCAGAGGCGAGTCTCGTCGGCGTGGGGATGGCGGTGTCGCTCAGCGGGTTGAGCGTCATCGCGTTGGGCTTCGTCGCGATCTATCTGTTCTGGGAGTACGTCATCCCCGAATTGATGCCGCTCGTCCCGGCTGCGCGCGTCGACGATCCGCCCGAGGCGCAACCGCCGACCGAAGAACCTGCGCAGCCGCCGACCGAGGAGCCCGCGCAGGAGCCGACGAACACGCCGCCCGAGGGGGCGCGGCTGGAGTTGACGATCGAAGTCGCGCCGGAGAAAAGCGAGCCCCAGGCACAAGAGCCGCCTGACGACGATCCTGGTCCCGAGGGCGAAGAAGGAGACGACGACGATGGCGGTGAAGATGGCAATGGCACTGCTACTGGCGACGACGGTAGCGCCAGCAGCGGCACAGGTGGAACTGGAGGAAACGGCGAAGGAGGAGCGGCCTCTGGAGGGGGAGGCAGCGAAGGTGACGGCGGCGGAAGCGGCGGAGCGGGCGGTGGGGACGGCGGTGGGGACGGCGGCGGCGGCGGTGGAGGAGACGAATGAGTAATCCGCACGGCTGCGTCAGTCACTTCAGTGAGTGCGTTACGCGCTTCACGCACGCGCCGCTACTGAATCAGATTCTCGTGGCGGCGATCATCGTCGCGTTTCACGTGCTCGTGCTCTGGATCATCTATCGTGGCGTGAAGCGCACGATCCGCGGCTTCGCGATGATGCGCGCGGGGCTTCGGCGCGAGAAGGGAGGATGACGCGTTCACATGCGCGCGAGGCGGTAGTGCGCCACATCGCGATGGTCTTGCGGGAAGTGTTGCACACGCTCGACGATCCCGACGAGCGCACGCAAGCGATGGCGTATCTGCTAGAGCAAGAGAAAGGTCTGTTCTGGTGGATGCGGTTTCCACCGTGATCTAGACGCGGCCGCGCGCGGGGTAGTGGTGGACCCGCGCGCGACCGGGAGGGGGAGTTGCGACGGCCTGTACCGACGCTGAAACGTTGTGAGCCCACGATCTTGCGGGAGAGCCGCTACTGGTCGCGGGCGTTTCGTGGACTTCTCACGGTCGATGACTTACGGCAGGAGGCGCTGATCATCGCTCTCAAAGTGCTCGACCACTACGACCCCGAGCGCGAGGCGAGCGTCGAGACGGTGCTGACGCTCGCGCTGCGCCGACGCTTTCGTCGTCTCATCAAGCGCACGTTGACGCGCGTCTTTCTCTACGACGACGAGCAACGCGCGTTGCTCGTGCACACGTTGCGCCCACGCGTCTCAACGGTGGCGGATCAAGCGCTCGCGCGCGTGCTCCTCTCGCGCATCCCGCAGGCGGATCGCGCGTTGGCGCAAGCGCTCGTCGAGGCGAATGGCAGTGTCGCCGCTGTCGCGCGACAGCAGCACTGGACGCTGTACTACACGACGAAGCGCGTGCTCGCGCTGCGCGCGGCAATACGATGACACCGGCTGATCAAGCGGGACTCACACGGTGGCTCCGCCGATTTCAAGGGCACGAAATCATCCGTGAATCGATGCTCGATGAATTGGCGGCGTTCGGTGTGCGGTACTCTCGCCTTGAAAATATGTTGTTCTATGGCTCGACGCGCGCGGCGGCTGGTGTGTGCTCGCGCGATGACATCTACGCCCGGTTCCAACAACTCGAGCCTGGCAAAATCTTTCTCGCGCCCGGCAACTGGCGCGGCGTGCTCGTCGTGGACTTGGCGCAGACTTGCTGTGCACTCGCCGGTCTTGGCGATCCTGCCCGTGGGAGGCACGGGACCAAATCTCAATTCAGCGCCTACCTGAAAGCGCTGACGGAGGAACGACATGCCGAGAGGCAAGTACGTGCGGAAGACCACAACGGCCCGACGAGTCCCTCGTAACGGCTTCAAGATCAATCGACGTCTGTACGACTCGCTCGTCACCTCGGCCGCGACGCTCGTCAAAGCGTACGCGGACGGGCTGCGCAACGGGGGCAGCGTCGATTGGAGCACCATCGATCGGGCGCACGAACACGCCGTCCGCGCGCAACGGCAATTGCTGCGTCGAGGTCCGCGGCGCGGCTGAGCCAGTAACAGAGCGAGCCCAGTAAAGAAGAGTGCGCCAACCAGAAAGAGCGAGCCCTGATAGAGAAGAGCACCAGTCACGATGAGCGAGTCAACTTGACAGAGAGCATCTTACGGGACGAGCGAGCCCTGATTCGAAAGAGCGCCAATGTGAATGAGCGAGCCCAACTCCGGAGAGCGCACCAAAATGATAGAGCGAGCCGTAATCCTTGAGCGTACCGTCATGAGGGAGCGAGCCCGATCAACCGAGTGTGTCGAAGTAACGGAGCGAGCCGTGTATCAAGAGCGCGCCAGAGAAAAAGAGCGAGCCACGTGGTAAGAGTGTGCCGAATCGGAGAGCGAGCCGGGGTTAGAGAGTGCGCCACTCTCGCGGAGCGAGCCGTCTGCATGGGAGTTGTACCAGTGGGTCGAAGCGAGCCCACAGAAACAGAGCGCGCCATAGTACCGAAGCGAGCCCTTAGATCATAGGGCACCAGTAAGTAGGAGCGAGCCGTGTCGTCGTAGCGCACCAATGTAGTCGAGCGAGCCGCAGAACGCGAGGGCACCACCGAGGGCCGAGAGCGAGTCATCACACCGGAGTTGCGCCATCAATTCTGAGCGAGCCTCAGAACGCGACCGCGCCATACTGCCGAAGCGAGCCGTACAAGCAGAGCGTGCCCGTTGACGACGGAGCGAGCCGTACATCAAGCGTGCACCAAAAGGCCGAGAGCGAGCCCAATACGTAGTGAGCGCCGACAGTCGAGAGCGAGCCCCACTAGATGATGGTACCGTCTCCGCAGAGCGTCTTTTAACGAGGTATAGATCATTCTGGACCGCGCTTGGGGGGCGCTAGGGGGCGAAACGGGGCGCGAATAGCGCGCCCCGCTGTCGCCCCACCCCTTTTGCCGCCTTCGCTCGTTTAGCGCACAGCGAGCGACGTTCCCAAGCTCGTCAGAGCCCCGTCCGCGCCCCTACGCGCGTGTCGGGGCTTTTTTTGTGTCCCGAGTCGATCCGTTGCCGCCGCGCCCGTGCAAGCGCAGCCACGCGTCCCGACGTCGTTCGTAGCGCTTGAGGTCAACGCGGCGAATCAAGAGACGCCCACGCACGTCGTGCGCGACCAGATCGCCGTCCCGCACGATGCGATAGACCCGACTGAGCGTGATGCCAAGCCAGTCCGCGGCTTCTTTCGCGTTCACGAATCCGTCACCGGGGTCCGCGGCAGCGGCATCGGCACGGGCTCGCGTCGCGTGTGCCCGTTGTTCTCGGCACGGGGATCAGTCTCGATGCGTGAGGGCAACCGCGTTTCGTCTTCCGCGCCCGTCAGGAAGCCTTTGTCGAGCGCGTACCGATCACACAGTTTCTCAGCGGCACTGCGCGTCACCAGAATCAAGACTTGCCCGCTGCGATGCGGCGCGGCGAGGCCGAACACGTGCCGCACGACTCGGCTCACATTGCGCTGATCGATCTTGACGTCAGGCAGCAGCCGTTGGAATTTCTCGCCCACAGCCTTCAGCGTAATCGAAAACGGCGCATCGTCCTCAAGTTTCTTCTGGCGCTTCTCTTCGTTGCGTTCTTCCTTGAGCGCATTGCGGAAGCCGTCGATCACGCACTCCGCGATCTTCCCCTCCCACGATTCGCGCGCGTCTTCCCGCAACCCCGCCTGATAGCGCTGCGCGTGCGCGAGAATTTGCGTGCGCATCTCAGCATCGTCAGACACCGCCAGCAGCGGCAGCATGATTTGATTCAAGCGGTCACTCAGGTTTTCGATCCGCTCGCACGGGTCCGCCACCGCGAAGCGATAGCGGCGAAAGCGCCAGAGCAAGAGTTGGTTGCGTAGGACGCGCGCTTCGTCACGAAACTGCGGGCCGAGCATGAGCGGGATGTACGGCGGCGTCTTCGTCAGTTGCATCGTGTGGCTGAGACACCGAGACTCGAGCGCTTGGTCTGCGAAGCGCTTGCGCGTCGAGAGCAACTTCGGGCCGTAGCAGTCGAAGCTCTCGGCGTCGTACTGATCATTCGACGCCTTGCGCTCAGCCCGTAGCACGAAGATGCCGCGCTGGTAGCCCGTGTTGAGAATCTTCGTGATCTCCGCCCACAACTCGCTGCGCTCGCTGAAGTCCGCCTCGTCGATCACGAGCGTGCCGTGAAAGCGTTCGATGATGCGAAAGATCGGGGCAGCGGTCGTCGCGCCGCCTGCGAAGACGGTGCGGTAGCCGAGCGCGCCGATCACTTGGAGTAGCCGCGTCTTGCCCGTGCCGTATTCGCCTTGCGCCCGCAGATACGGCACGACGTCGAAGCGATCAAAAATCCACGAGAGCAGGACGTAGTAGACGCAGATATTTCGGAACGGCGCGCTCTCTAGGTAGAGATACCGATCGATGAACGCGCGCAGAGCATTGATGAGGTCGCCCGTCTCGCCGTACTCTTCGACGCCGGTCGGCAAGACGAGCGCGCCCTTCTCCGCGAGCCGCGTTTGCGTCGGGCGGTACCGCACGTTACCGATGTCGATACCCTCGGTAAGCTCAGTCGCGCCCGTGTCGAAGTCGTAGCGCAGATATTTGATCGGCTGATTCGGGATATACACGATCTCGGCCATGAAATCGTCGCCGACGACCGTCGGCTCGATGCGCAGCGCCGTCGCGTCGGTCTGACGGAGCGCCATGACGTCACGACGCGCTGTCTCGCGACGATAACGAAAGCACGCCTCACCGCGTGCGATGAGCGAGTCTTGCTCGGCCGGATCGCGCGCGGCGATCATCGTGATGTACTGGTTGTAGTACCGATGCCGCTGCGCAGGCGGGATTTGATACGTGTTCTGTATCGCATCGACGAATCCCCACACGTCGTTCTGGACGGCGAGACTGTCGATAATCGCCTCGTTGACCGCCTGCACGTCGAGGCCGTTCGCGAGTCCTTGCGTGCCGTCTATTGCACCGGCATCCGCCGGGGAATCGGGGTTCTCGGGATTGGGGACGGGTTCTCGGGGCATAGCGCCTCCCACTGGCGAGCCAGTGCAGATTCACGTTGGTGAAAGTCGAGCAGCATCTCGGCATGGAGCTTCGTCTTCGGTGTCCACCAGCCACGACGTTTGCATTCGATCAGCACAGGGATCATCGGTGCGTCGCGCAGATCAGCGAAGTCGAACGTCACCGCTGCCGTTGGACACGCGGCCAGGGCTTCGTCACACCACGCTAACTCGCTGTGCAGACGCGCGAGCATGTCCCAAATTTCGTCGTCGTTCTGCGCCTTCGGGTAGTCCGCGCAATAGGCATTGATGTCATCGAGGGCGTGCTGAATCAGCCGCGCGTACTCGGCGAATCGTTGCAGAGCGTAGTCCGCGAACAGCATCACCTCCTCGCGTAGTTGTTCACGCTGTAAGTCTTTGACACTCGGCAGAATGCCGAGCGAGCGGCGCAAGCGTGAGCGCGCTTCGCTCTTCGACAAGATCGGTTTCTTCTCCACGTACTTCGCCCACTTCATGATGAACACGAGTGGCCCGCCGCCCTTCGGCGGCGCACACCCGCCGTGGCAGTAGTGCATCGCTTTGTCCAGATCAATCGAGAGCGACGGCTGACTGTCAGGGTGAAACACGCACGGGATGCTGTGTCGTCGCACGTGCTGATTGAGCTTGAGCATCTGGACATAGATGCGCGCTTTGAAATTCATTGCGGGGCCGTGCCGCAGTGCGGGCACTTCGCGTGCGGCCGCGCAGGACATTGGTCGTGGTGATTCGGGAACCACGGCGGCGTGAACATCCGCCCGCATTCGTAACAGAGCATGATGAACGACGCGATCATTTGAACCACTCGTCCAGCGAGGCGATCGTGCGCGGGTTCAGATTCTTGCGCGTGTACGTGCGCCGACGATCTTCGGCTTGCGAGCGCAGGTTGCGGTGCCCCGCGTCGAAGAAGTCGAGAATGTCCGCCGTGTTCTCGCCACTCCACTTGCGCCGGAGCGCGCGCCCGACCCGCTGAATCGTGAGCAACGCCGAGCGCTGCCCGCCTGCGAGAATCAGCGCCCGCACGGCAGGCAAGTCTTGCCCCTTGTCGAAGATCGTGCTCGCGATGATCGCGGGGATGTGCCCGTCTTCTAGCTCACGCTTCGTCTGATCGATGACGTCGAGCGGCGTTTGACCGTAGAGGAACGGAACGTCGCAGTGCAATTTTGCTTGCAAGATTTCTTGCAAGATGTGCCCGTGCGGGATTCTCACACAGAGAATCAGCACGGGCTTTTTTTGTGCCTGGCACAGCGCGGCCGCGTCGGCAATCAATTCGTTGCGCTGTCGGTGCTGCACGATGCCATGCCAGTACGCCCACGTCGGGTCTTGCGCATCGTCGAAGAGCCCGCCGACACGGTGCATCGCAATGTTCGGCGTTGCGACACGGCCCAACTCGATCAGGTCGGTAATCTGTTGCGTGTGCACGATGGGGCCGAGGTAGCTCTCGACGATCATGCGGCGTGTGGCTTCTTTGATCGTGCCCGAGAGTCCGAGGCGAATCGATGCGGGGATCACTTCGAGCGTTTGAAACCACATCTTTGGCGAGATGCTGTGGCACTCGTCCACGCATACGACGTTGACGTGCGGGAAAAACTTTTTGCGCATGCTTTCGTAGTGATGCCAGAGGGATTGAATCGTCGCGACGGTCACGCGCTTACTCGTATCGCGGTGCCCGTCTCCGATCAGCCCGATGGGCTCGCGCAAGCGCCCCCGCAAGCGCTCGGCCGTCTGACTCAGAATCCCTTTGCGGTCGACGAGCAAGAGGCAGACGTGCTCGGGCAACGTCTTGAACAACGCCGCCGCGATCTCGGTCTTGCCCGCTGCGGTCGGAAGCTCTAGACACCCGCGCGGCGATTCGAGAAACGCGCGCAGCGAGTCCGCTTGATCCGGCTCTAGATCGACCCACTCGCCTTCCGTCGTGCGAAAGCCGTGCAGTCGCGTGATGGGCGCAGGCGGCGACTCCCACGGGATCGGGCGCTCGTCAACAATCTCGACGTCGAGATTCGACCGTTCGAACAACGACGTCACGCGATCTAGCAGCCCGACAGGAAAGCTCTGATCTTTCGCCTTGAACAACCGACGCTTGCCGTCCCACAGCCCGCGCTTGTATTGCGGCGTAAAGAACGCGCCGGGTTCGTTGAAGGTGAGTAGGCGATCTACCGCGTCGAGCGTTTCCCACGAGACACGCCCATCGATGGTCACGGTCGTGCAGTCCGCGTGCAGGATCAATTTCATAGGGACGCGAGTGTACGTCGACGAACAAAACGGTCAAAGAAAAAAACTGGGCTAGATCATCCGAGCGGAATGATCTAGCCCGCTTGTGGACGAGCGCGATAGTTCCTACTACTGCTTGTTGGCGCGGCGCTCAGCCATCGATTGACGTGGGCGTGTCTCAGGTGGCGTAACGCTCGTTGTGAGCGTGATGAGCCATTGCCCCTCGGCATACGGCGTCGCATCACCGACCACCTGAAACACTTCGCCCCGCATGTTGCTCAGCAAGTCACCGTCTTTCGGAGGAGCCGTCCCGGCTTCCATTGTCTTCGGTCAGTCCTTTGGCGCGATCATGCGGTGGGCGGCAGCCCGAGCTCAACGCGGGCGCGCGCCTCTAAATCTTCCCATGACGCCGGTTGCAGCAGCGCGAGAATCGCCGCAGGCTCCATGCCATCGTACTTCGCCGGGTTCGCAAAGACGTCGGGCAGAATCGACGTGAGCCGATTGGCGATGGTGATCCCGGCGTCGGCGTACTTCGCCCAATCCTGATTGCCGACCACCTGCGCCGACTTCGCCGCCCCGAAGGCGATGTTCATCAGATTGACCGCGAGCGCGATGATCTCGATGGCTCCCATCAGCCTCCCACCTTCGCTTTCACGGCGTTCATGTCCACGAATTTGCCCACCTGGTTCAGATACGCGCTTCCTGTGGCGTCCGCGTTCGCGAGCGTGGCGTTCAGGCGTTGCTCATTGGCTTGCGTCTTCGCCGCCTGCCACGTCGCGAGGCTTGCGGCGTACGCCGTCTGCGCGACCGACCATTTCCCGTACGCCATCTTCGCTTCGTCGTAGACCGCTTGGGTGATGCGCGGATCACCCTTGAGATGAAGCTTGATGAATTCGACGGCCGACTCTTCGACCAGGCGCTTCTGAAGATCAGCAGCCTGGATCGCTTTGCCGAGGCCCGTGGTCGCGCACGCCACGAGCAGCACGACGAGTACGGCGGCAGCCCCAATGCGACGCTTCATGTAGCCCTCCTGTCGTTTAGGTTCGCTTCTCGATGGACTCGGCGATGCCCGTGGGTTTCCAGAAGCCCACGTACGCCGTCACGACGACGAAGAAAATGGCGACAGCGTTCGCGGCCCACGCGCCCGTCGAGAGTTGCCCCTTGAAATACAAATCCCCTGCCGCTGCGACGACGCAGACCAGTAGCGCCACGAGTGCCTTGAGCGGCGCTGTCCACGTTGTGCGGTTAATGACCGCGATGATCAACGGGAGCAAGAGGCCCACGATGACCGTCCACTGATCGACCGTTCCGGGCAATGCGCTTGCGTTCATACGCCCTCCCATTCTTCGGTGATCGTGATCGACAATGTGCCTCGGGCAGCCTGCATCTTCTCGAGGAGCGCGTCAAGGGTCTTCATGCTCTGTCCCACGCCGTTCGGCCAGCGCGTCGCGCCCACGAGAATGCAGCCGCTTGTATCCGCCGCGGTGTTGCCGTTGTGAATCAGAATGTCCGTGAACCCCGGCACGTTCATGAGCTTCGGCAGGACGCGACCAAACCGATGCGATGCGTGCCAGACGATCGGATAGGTGCCGGGTGGGATCGCGGTGTGTGCGGGAATTTTCACCTGTGCGACGTCGGCGTCGTTCCACGGCGTCTCGGGCGTCGGGTCGAGGCGCGAGACGTCTTCGCACGTGTAACAGAAGCGCGGCTCATCGTCGAGGAAGAGTTCTCCGATTGTCGCGTCGACCGTCTCCCACCGACGCTTGAGCCGCAGTTTCATGGTTTAGTCTCGCCATTTCCGTTGTGCATACGACTGGCGCGTGGATCATTTTTAAAGACGCCGCAGTGCCACAGGATCGCGACGACGATGTAATTCCCGAAGAGGCCGACGAACATGCCGACCCCGACCCAGAAGAGCGGCGCGCCGATCAATTCCGCTTTCAGGAAGTAGCGGTAGATATTTGGCACCATCACCGCCGTTGCTGCACCGGACGCGATGTGCAGCGCCAACAAGCGCTCCCATGTCGGCCCTCGACCGGCAAGCGCGCGGATAAATCCCCCAATCATCCCCCCGACAAATAGCTCCAGGCTGATCGCGTCGAGCCATTCGTGCAGCGTCGCGTGGATGAAGAACATCGCCAACGATTTCATCGGAAGCTCCCGGCGAGGAGTGTCGAGTCGGGGATCGTTTGCACCGATTTCGACGCAAGGT
>Ga0126382_10000866_pt1 | contig 12062 bp, 11 predicted proteins | sample PanSoiMetPlot_30_FD_92548 | JGI IMG/M metagenome (GOLD analysis project Ga0126382, IMG submission 92548) | Tropical forest soil microbial communities from Panama - MetaG Plot_30 | ecosystem: Environmental > Terrestrial > Soil > Tropical forest > Bulk soil | place: Panama | collected 2016-02-17 | reverse complement strand
CGAGGAGAACTAACAGTGATCCTGTGGCACGTATGTGGCACGCCAGGCCGCCCGCCAGCGACGGCGAACTCCGATCGGCTGAGCCTTAGCGCTCTGACCAGGGATTTCGTGGGCGCCCCGAGCAGGATTCGAACCTGTGGCCTACTGCTTAGGAGCAATCCGGCGGTTGACGCTGTAGCCATCCACGATGACCCAGGCCAGGTCGGGGGCCGTACGCATTGCTGTAGCCCAAGTTATTTGGTCATCACCAGCCGGGACATCAGCCGCACGACCACCACCAGGTAAGCGGTATGGATCGCGTCCAGACGTGGCTCTCAACCAGCTTATCTTCCCTGGCCAATCAGGCCCCTGCCGGCCGCCCCGAAGGCAGCCGCAGCGCGGCCAACCCCGAGCACTCACGTCGGCGGCGGCCCATTGCAGCTTCCTTCGACCTCGTTCCAGTACGGATGAGCGTGCACGCCGCTCACAGTGATTCAGCGCCGTGTCCGCCGTGGGCGATCGGACCGGGAGCTCCCCCGCTTCGAACTGGAGCCAGGATCTGGCGTAGCGCGGTCCGACCAGCCCAACGATCGCTCATGCCGAATAGCGAGCGTTGCTTGAGCGCATACTCATGCACGGCTTGGCATATTCCATCGAGGGCTTGATGGCCAGGATGATCGCCGAATTCGTCTGCGTCATTTCGCTTCTAGGCGAGCCGAACGCCGAGTATGAATCCCTACTACTTTGATAGGTTATTGCTGCTTCTCGGCACAGATAATCTGTTCTGCATGCTGTTCCCAGCCTGTGCTGGCTGGGACGCTAGCCAGGCATACCGGTGATGCGCACCTGAGGCGAGCGCAGGGACGATCACGCATCGTGAGCAGGAATACCTGGCAATATCCCTTCCGTCGCCGGCCAAGCGTCATCGGCCACACCAAATTCGCCCCACCAGGCCAGCTGCTGGCTCCGTGGACGGGGGCTTTGCGTAGTTCTGAATTTACATCGCTGGGGTCTTCACCGGCCGCAGCGCTCACCCTGGACCGCAGAGATACCTGACCTGCATGCCGTGGCCGAGCGAAGGCCGGAGTCAGCGGATTCCGGTGTCGAAAACGAGGTTAACAGTCAGTTTCTGCCCTCTCGACAGGGTCACCGTCTTGCTCGCTTCCCTGGAGAGGTACTTGTCAGATTGCGTGCGGATCAGGTAGGTGCCGGGCTGGAGTCTGAGCTCGTACCGGCCGGCCTCATCGGTGTAGGCGGTGGCCATGACCTGGTTACCGCGCAGCGCCTTGACAATCGCCCCTCGCGCGGCGCGGGTGGCAGGCACGCCGGGCCGCGCCAGAGGAGCGGCCGGGCCAGCGGCCACCGTGCCAGTGACTAGCGAAGCGGGCGGACCAGTTCCGGGCCGGTAGCTGCCGCAGGCCACGGACAGCCCCGTGAGGATGATCAAGACGGTGAGCCGGGCGCCAAGAATCACAAGCGCTTGGACGTCACGCATCTCGTATTGGTTCCGGGTCAGTGCCGGGCCGGAGCGGCGTTACCTCGGCTCGGCCCGGTTTCGGTGGCCCTGGGCCGTTCTTCCTGCCTCTTTGCTTTGCGGACATCGATGGCGTGGCAGCCCAACCCTCCTTGAATGCTGTGCCAGCCTCTACGAAGCCGTGACCGGCCCCGCTGCGGTGTTCCACTTGAACTTGGTGCCGGACGAGCCGCCGATCTCCCCGGCCACCCAGAACTGGTTGGTCGTGCCCGGCTGCGGGGCGGCGGCAAAGTAGTCGCCGTACCGCTTGGTGGTGTTCGCCGCCGTGCCGGCCTTGACCTGCACCGGCGCCGCCAAGACCCCGCCCCACGCCCCGGCGGTGGTGTACAGGCTGCCGAACGTCGTGCTCGAGGACCGGCCTACCGACACGCCGACCGTGCTGGTCCCCGCGAACGTGGCCGCCGGGTAGAAGAAGTAGGTCCCGGCTTTGGAGATTGTGCGCGAGGCCGTCAGCGTGCCCGTCCCGTTGTTGACCTCGTACACCCGCCCGCAAGATCGCGTTGTGGTGTCGCCCGACGGCTTGCACCCCACCGTCGCCGTGACCGTCATCATCGTCCCGAGAACGACGACGTTCTGAGTACGGTCATCGCCGGTGTCAAGCTTCGCCGTCGTTCCCTTCTGCGGAGCCTTGGGCGGATTCGAGTAGCTAGGGACCGTGACATTAGGCAGCGCCGTCAGGGTGACGGTGGCCGGCGGGACCCCAACGGAGGTGACTCGGTGCAGTGCGGTCCCCGTGCCGGAATTCAGCGAGGAGAAGAATTCGGTGGTCGCCGAAGCCGTCAGCGTGTCGGCGGGGACCAGGGAGAAGAAGCCGGGCAACGGGTCCGTGAAGGTGAAGTTCACAGTGGCGCCGGCCATCATCTGTGACTTGTTGAACACCTCCAGGCCGGCGCCCCGGAAAGGAGCCGTGCTTGAGCAGCCGGCCACGCCCGAGACGGCGAACTCGTTGAACCCGAGGCCGACCACGTTGCTGTCGACACCACCCTTGCCCTGGTCGGGGCACCCGCCAGCGGTGATCCCGCCCGCGGTGGATGGGTACCGTATCCGGTACAGGAACCAGGTCCCGCTCGGGTCCGAGGTTTGCGAGACGGCCATGATCTCGCCGCCAAGCGAAATGTCGAAGATGCCCGCGAAGAACCGGCCGCTGCCCGCGTCCCACTTGATCCACGGGTCACTCAGCAAGTCGCCCGGGTGGCTTGGCGAAAAGAAGCTCACCAGGCTGAACGCGGTCCCCGGGGCGGTCCCGGTCCAGATTCTGCCCACGATGTTGATGAGCTCGACCTCTTTGGTCCCGTTAGCCGCGAACCCCATGTCGGGCGGGGTGAGCTGCACCCCAGCCACGGCTAGGTTGGCACCGTCACCGAGCGCACCAGACAGTGGCGTCCCGGGCGTGACAGTGGTCAACGGGCCGGCAGTGGCCGTGCCGCCCGGCGAGGCCGATGGCGCCCTCGAGGATGACTGCGGGCCCTGGCGGAGCGGGATGCGGACGGCGCCGTGTGCCGAGGGCGAATACCTCGGCAGTTTGGCCACGTTTACGGTGCCAGCCAACGCGACTGATCCGGAGTGAGAGGAGATCGCTCCCCTAGCAGCCACCCCGGACGAGACCCTCGGCGAAGCGACCGCCTGGCCAGCCAAAGAACCAATGACGCAAGCGGTGAGCAGGGCCGCAGCGGCCCCCAAAATAATCGTGCGTCTCACAAAATCCCCTCCGGTCAAAGAAACGGTCAATCTTCCCACATGAACAATCGGAGCGTCCACACGCCGGCCCCAGACTCACCAGCGCGGCGGCGCGGGCGAGACAAGGTCAGGGCACACGACCGGGCCGCCTCCGACCGCGCCCCACCACGCTGGCCCGGGACCATCAGCGCGAACATCGCAAGGGAGAGCAGCAACGCCGCACCCACGGCAGGCTGCGATAGCCCAGGCACGGACTCCACACCAGCAAGCTGCGCGGTTCAAAGCCGTCCAGAACGACCGTTCATGCACGCCTTGATTGCATGCACCGCCAATCTGCCTTAGCGTCCATATCGGCGGCTCGGCGCGCGTTATCCTCCAAGCTTTCCGTCACTGACGGTGATGTAGTGGTGGCGATGGCCAACGACCACCCAGAGTCGATCCGACGCGACCGGGCTCGTCTGCTGGATCAGCGTCTCCAGCTCTCACGGGGGCTACGTTCCAGCGTCGCGACGCCTGGCGAGCCATCCGATGGCACACGCATCGCGGCAGAAGCGGAAGTTCACATCGAAGGGCGCCGATGAATAAACATACGGACAGCCGCTCGCACGTTGAACCCATAAAGGGGGCGCCAAACCACGCGAAGCCCGGTAGATAATCGCGCGCCGACCCGCCGATCTGTACGCACAACGGGTGCCCGGCGCTGGGCAGCATTGCAGACAGATCGGGTTGTTCTGCGCCCTGGCGGCCGAGGAGGAACCTCACAATCAGCGCAGCCGGAACCCGCAGTCTCGGGTTAACCCGATGCCGTTCGCGGGAAATCCTGAGCCAGACACTGAAGGGGACTCCATTGGCCCGCGAGCAAGTCCCGGGCAGGCTCGTCTTATGCGGACTTGGCACCGGCCGAGGCCCTGGAACTGCCCTTAAGACCGCGAGAAAGGACGGGCCAGTCGCCAGGCTTGCCCGTTCGCCGCTTCGAGATCTGCCCGCTGGCAGCGGCAGCGCCCAGTAGATGGGAGAGTCCCGGATCGGGTGCCGGCAAACCTACCGAGGCCGTCCCACGACCATGACATTCACCGGCTGGATTCAACTCAGACGGTGGAGCTGCGCAACCCACTAGCACAAGGAGCCAGACCATGACCGCAACAATGAACCAAACGATCCAACCGCAATTCCGCACTATCGACGGATTGTCGATCCGCTTCGCCGAGAGCGAGGATCGCGGCGACCACGCCGTGCTGCTGAACCCGTGGCCCGAGAGCCTGTTCGCCTTCGAACCGATGTGGGCGCGACTGGCCGAACACGCGCACCTAGTGGCGGTCGACCTGCCAGGCTTCGGTCATTCCGAGCGTCGCGACGATCTGCTGTCGCCGCGAGCGATGGGCGAGTTCGTGATCCGCCTCGTCGACGCGTTGGGGCTCGAGAATCCGCACGCCGTCGGGCCCGACATTGGCACCTCGGCCCTGCTCTTTGCCGCGGCCGCACATCCGGGTCGTCTGCGGAGCCTCGTCATCGGCAGCGGCGGCGCCGCGTACCCGATCCAACTTACCGGCGTGCTGAAGGAATGGATCGAGACACCCGACCTCGAAGGGTACCGGAGCATTGACCCGCGGCAGATTATCGGCGGCGCAATGACTTACATCGAGCGGTACGCACTTCCAGATTCCGTCCGCGAAGACTACCTGTCCTCCTACGAGGGCGACCGCTTCGTCGAGTCGATGCACTACCTGCGCTCCTACCCGACCGACCTTCCGGTCCTCCGCGATCTGCTGCCCGAGATCCAGACGCCAGTGCAGATCATCAACGGAGCGCGAGACCCGGTGGTGCCGCTGGTCAACGCCGAGTACCTCCACGAGCGTCTGCCCAAGAGCAAGCTCGACCTGCTCGATGCGGGGCACTTCGCCTGGGAGGACCGGGCCGACGAGTACGCCGCGCTCATCACGAGCTGGTGGGGCGACGGCTACGCGACCATCGGACGCTGAGGAAACGAAGATGGACGAACTACTCAGCCGCTCGTGCTCGGCGCTGGCTGGTCCATGCCCGGCCACCGGACTCGCAGCTGATCGCGCGCCGGCCAACACCAGGACCGCCGCCCATTCTCAAAGGGATCTGAACGGAGCGTCGCCATGGCCCGCCAGGCCGAGGCCGAGCGGGAGAAGCGCGCCAAGATCATCAACGCCGAGGGTGAGTCGCTGGCCGCCGCCGCGCTGAGGGAGGCCTCCGACACCATGATGGCCCACCCGCTCGCCTTGCCGCTGCGCAACCTGCAGAGCCTGGTGGAGATCGGCGTGGACAAGAACACCACCGTGGTCTTCCCCGCCCCTCTGATGAGCACCATCAGTGAGCTCGGCTCGTTCATCGCCAGCGAACAGGCCGCGGCGACCCGCGTCCTGGCACCCAGCAGCGACAAGAATAGAATGCCGGCGGCACCCGGCGGAGCCGCCGATCGGGCGGGATGAGTGCTTAAGTTATCGGGTTTCGTCTATGCCTCTCATCGTTGATCCGGCCAGCCACCTTCGCCGCTGAATGCGGCCTTCGGCGTCAGACGCCTTCACGCTGGCTCGACGAGGAGAGCGGGATGCAGGCCCGGAGCAGTGTCCCGCCGGTGGCCGGGGTGATGATGTCCATTGTTCCGTTGAGTGCGTCGATGCGGTCGCGCAGGCCGTTGAGCCCGCTGGTTTCGGACCGGGGCTGGGCCCCGCCGATCCCGTCGTCACGAACCTCAACAGCACACCGGTCGTCCTCAAGTTCCACCCGCACCCAAGCGGTTGTGGCGTGGGCGTGTTTGACAATGTTCGTCAGGGCTTCGGAGCAGAAGAAGTACACGCTCGCCTCGATCGCGCCGGGGAGCCTGCGGTCGGGCACGTCGATTTGGACGGGGATCGGCAGCCGGGCGGTGAGGGCGTCGATGGCCGCGGCGAGACCACGCTGGGTGAGGATGGCGGGATGGATCCCCGCGGCGATCTCGCGCAGGTCTTCGATCGCGCGCCTGGCGTCGGCGAGGGCCAGGCCGAGCAGTTCCCTGGCGCGCTGCGGCGCGGTTTCCCATTTCTGCTCGGCGACCTGGAGGTTGATGATGGTGGTGACGATCCGCTGCTGGGCGCCGTCGTGCAGGTCCCGGGTGACCTGCTGGCGTGCATTGTCAGAGGCGGTGACCAGGCGCGCACGGGATGCCATCAGCTCTTGCTCGGCGCGCTGGCGCTCGGTGATATCGCGGACGTAGCCGGTGAACACCGGTTCTCCGGCCGGGCCGGTACAGGTAACCGTCAGCTCGGCCGGGAACTCGCTGCCGTCGGCGCGCATCGCCGTTATCTCGATCCGCCGGTCGAGGATGCGCGGCTGCCCGGTCGCCAGGTAGCGGGCGAAACCCTGCCGGTGTGCCTCGCGCAACGACGGTGGGACAGCCACTTCCGCGAGTTCCCGGCCGGTCGCCTCGTCGGCCCGGTACCCGAAGATGTGCTCGAACGCGCTGTTAACGTAGCTCACCCGAGCGTGCCGGTCGATGCTGATGACGGCGTCGTGGGCGGCTTCGAGGATCGCGCGCTGGCGTGCCTCGCTGGCGGCGAGTTCCGCCGCCCGGGCCCGGGCGATGTCACGTTCGCGGGCCGCCTGGCTGCGCAACTCCGCCTCGGCGACGCTCTGCAGGCGGGCAAGTTCCACGCTCAGCACCGTCGCGGCGTACTCAAGCGCAGCGAGATCGATCTGGCTCGCGGTGCGCGCGGGGTCAACCAGCGCGATGACGCCGAGGACGTCGGCGCGCGGGTTGGCTAGGACCAGCCAGGCCCGGCGGTGGTAGACCGCGCGGTGCGCGATGCGCAGCCGGCGGATGAGCTCTTGCCGCTGCCCGGGGTGCTCCTTCGCGAGGTGATCGCCCGGCGCATCACCAGCGGTGGCGCGGGTATTGCCATGCGCATCCTGGATGAGAACCGGGAATGTGGTGAGCCGGTGCAGGGTCTCGGCGATGCCCATCTCCCCGGCGTCGGCAACGATCTCGTTCAGCCGGCGGTGGATCTCCATGATCCTGGTAAGTGCCGAGACCGTCGACTCGAGCTTGGCGTTGAGGGTGGCCACCCGCTGGGTGTTCGCCCGCTCGGCCGCGATCAGCTCCAGCTTGGCGATCACGGTGCCGCACAGTTGCGCGAGCACCGAGAGCAGGAAGGTTTCCTCGTCCGAAAGGGGCTCGCTGCCGGCGATCACCAAGAAGACCGGCTCGGACCCTGGCGGGGACGTAAGCCGGAACGCCCACCACGAGGAAGAGTCCCCCATCTCCAGCCGATGGGGCCCGGTGAGCCTGGCCAGCTCGTCGCTAGTCTTGTCAGGGGCGCGCTCGTAGTAGCTTCCCGACGTGCTGGGATGCCAGGCCACCGCCTTCTGGCCGGGCGCGATCGCCGGGACCGCGGTGGTGACCAGGCGCATGACCTGGCCGGGCGACGTCGCCTGGGTCAGGATCAGCGACAAGGTGAAGACCGCATTGACCGACGGCAACCTCGCGTCGACGGCCGGTTCCGCGTCGTTCGTGCTCAATACGCGGCGCTCGGTTGGGGTCATAGGCTGTCGAGGAACTGGCGCGCCGGGATGTAGTACGGATTCGTAATAATCATCCCATTGACGAAGATCCGAGGATGAGTCTGGAGCACGTACATGACCGTTTCACCATCGAACAGGTCAAGATTATACAGGCACATTTTGAAGTGCGGGTACTGCATGCCGACCTCAGTTGCTTCCGATTCGGCGGCGAACCAAGTCTTTATGTCGACGGCGTTCCGGACAACGAAACTCTCATCGCCTAGCAGCCAGGCGCGGTCGTACCCTTCGGAGAATGCCTCTTTGAGTATCGCCTCCAGCTTGCGGATGAATGTGTCCTTAGAGAAGTGCCCCTCGGGCAGGTACCCCTCGTCCTCCGTGAAGAATTGCAGAATACCGTCTCGCGACACGAGCTCGCCGGGAATCCGGTCTCGCACCGACGACGCCGTGTCGATCATGCAGACGCATTTGTCCCCCGCCTGCAGACCCTTAGAGACGTAATCCACCACGATATCATCCTGGGAATAGCCGCCTTCGCTGTAGAAGGCGCAAACATGGTCGCCGACCTGGAACCCAAGCTCCGGGATGTCCGCTGCTCGCGGGCTCATGATGCACCTCCCAGGCGAACCCAGTAAGCATACCTCCGCCGGCTCGAACAGCCTTGGCGTGAGCCGCCACAGGTCGCAGGTCACCGGATCGATGCTCCCACCTCGACCACCACGGCCTTGAGCCATCGAAGACCCCTTGGTCGACGCCCTCCGGGTTGTCGTCCGTCTTCAGCAGGAACGGCGGGATGGCGCCGATCAGGACGGCCTTGGCCACCCGCCCGGAGCCGTATATGCCCAGGTACCTGGTTCCCTCCCCGGTGCCCATCGCGAGCCCGGCGAGGATCGTGTCGGTCAGGTCCGTGTCGTCGGCCAGCGCCTTGAGATCAGCGGCGAAGGCGTCGGTTCACTGCCGTGAGGCCGCGACGGCCGATTCGCCACCGTGCCGACACCCGTGTCCGGCCCAGCGGACTCGGGCTGTGGGGTCGACCCCATTGCGCGGCCGGATGGCCAGCGGTCAGGATTCGTTATGTGGTCCGCCGGATCCTGATTGTTGACGACAGCGAGCCTTTCCGCCGCACCGTCGGAGAGCTGCTGGCGGCACGCGGCTTCGAGCCGATGGATGCCGTGGCCGATGGCGTGGCGGCGCTGGCCGCGGTGTCTGGTGATTGCCCGGACGGGGTACTCCTTGATATCCACCTGCCAGGACGGGATGGTTTCACGGTGGCGGCCTCGATCGCCTCCGTGTGCCCGGCCGCGGCGATCGTGCTGACCTCATCCGAAATCGATGCCGTGCCCAGCGCGGAGCTCAGGAACTGCGGCGCGGCGGCTTTCGTGCCGAAGATGGAACTGGCGACTGCTGACCTCAACAGGCTCTTCGCCGGCCAATCTGAGCTGGGTCATGACTGAAGGTAGTTAAGGACGGCAAGAACCCGGCGGTGCTGGTCGGGTGACCGGTGTAGTCCGAGCTTGTCGAAAATGCTGGTCACGTGGCGTTCCACGGCTGCGACGGTGATCACGAGTTTCTGGGCAACGCCTGCGTTGGAGAAGCCCTCGGCTATCAGGGCGAGCACCTCCGATTCGCGCTTGGTCAGGCTGTCGAGAGGGCTACTCCGGCGCCGTCGCCCCACCAGGCGGGCGACGACATCGGGGTCGAGCACCGACCCGCCGTCTGCGACCCGGCGAACGGCGTCGGTAAAGGTGTGCAGGTCGCCGACTTTCTCCTTGAGCAGGTACCCCACACCCTGCGCGCCGCCGGCAACCAGGTCGAACGCGTAGCGGTCCTCAAGATACTGGGACAGGACCAGCACGCCCACACCGGGCTCGGCTGCCCGGATCTCAAGCGCTGCGCGAAGCCCGTCATCGGTGTGATCCGGTGGCATCTGGATGTCAGTGATCACCACGTCCGGGCGGTCAGCGCACGCCTTCCTCACCAGGTCGCGCGCGTCGGCAGAGGTTCCTACGACCTCCAGCCCGCTGTCCTCCAGGACATGCACGATACCCTCGCGGACGATGGGCTGGTCCTCGCCGACGAGCACTCGAATCCGTGCTGGCTGGGCCATGCCACCAAGTTACGCGGGTGCAGCTTGTGGGCCAATGAAGTGCCCGGCCTGGCTCCCCACCAGCGATCGGCCCACGCTCAGTTGAACCCCGTGCCTCTGCCCAGCGTGTTCATGATGCGGTCGGGCTGGCTCCAGCCGACATGGTGGGGATATCCCCCGGCCCGGCGTCGGGGCAGCCGCGCCTAGCTGTAATACGAGCCCGATTGTCGCGGCGCACCGTCCCGCCCAGACTGACATGCATGAGTGGTCAACATCATCGAAGTCGGGTCTTTCACCTGGGAGGACGCAGCCGATGAGTACGCGGCGCTGGTCACCAGCTGCTGGGGCGGAGGCTATGCGGCCACCGGAACTGCGCCCGCACGCTGATCGGTCCGGTCCGCTCCCTAGGAAGCACATCAGCGGCGGATTCGCGGTGACTGCCCGCACGGAGCGAAGTAAGACGAAGAACATGCGGCTGGAGCCATCGGCCGCCCGGCCGAATGTAGTGACTGGCATAGACCGCGGCCGGCAGGGGCCACGACACGGCCATCCAGCGCCGCCTGTGGACAGTCTCCGAAGAGCTGACCGGGGTCACGTTCCCGGGCGCCCTTCGTCCGGAGAATGAGCCTTACGCCAACCGAACGGTCGGCGAGCAGCGAGATCCGAAGCAATCCACTCGTGAGGAGGACAGTCATGATCCTGGCAACAACGACCGTCGAGAACGTCGACCGATTCCTGGAGGTGTTCGGCACGAAGGTCGCCGACAAGCGGGCCCTGTACGGTTCCAAGGGCTCGACGGTGTTCCGCGATCCCACCGAGGAGAACCGCGTCTGGGGGCTGTTCGACATGGGCGAGGCGGGGTGGGCGAAGTTCGTCTCCGACCCCCAGATCCCGGAGTTTCTCAAGGAAGCTGGAGCCCTCGGCAAGCCCGAGGCCGCGCGGCCGCTCGGCGTCTACCGGGCGTGAGGCGGTGCGCCCATTACCACCATCAACCATTCGGCACGAGTCGGCGTCATCGCCGATCAGACCGGCGCCCTGTCCTTCATGGGAATCGCCAACGTCAACGTCGCCAAGATGGTGATCGATGACCTCAACGACCGCGGCGGCCTTCTCGGTCACCCCGTCGAGTTGTTCGTCGAGGACAGCGCGACCGACGACAGCGACCATTGGGACCGCTGACGCCAGCAGAGGCCAACGGCCTAACGCCGGAAAGAACAGGGATGCGAGGGCCAACGTGATCACGCGGATGACTTGTGGAAGTAGTGGCCTCCGAATGGCTCTTGGTACCTCTAACCGGCGCCCCTCGCCCACTCCAGCCGGCAGTCCCACGACACCGCCATCCAGCGCCGCCTGTGGACAGTCTCCGAAGAGCTGACCGGGGTCACGTTCCCGGTCTGACCCGGCAAGCCCAGGTCGGCCTCGCCGGCGGCGTCGCAGCCCTCTACCCCGACCTCCGCAGAAGACGGCCTGATCCCCGGCAACAGTCAGTCACTTCGCGGCTGGTGATACGGACCCGAGCGACGGGCCTACCCCGCTGATCGGGGCCAGCACGCTGGCCCTGCGGGTGCATAACCGCCGTGTCGTCGCGGCGCCCATGTCCTCGACACAGAAATCATCAAGGGAGCGACCACAATGGAATCGTCCAGCCGCACCGGGCCCGTCTACTACCGCACCGCGGCCGTCGGCGGCGTCAGCGTCTTCTACCGCGAGGCCGGGCCGGACAGCGGGCCCGTCGTGCTCCTGCTGCACGGCTTCCCTTCCTCTTCGCGCATGTTCCGCGACCTGATCCCCCGGCTCTCGGACGCCTACCGCATCATCGCCCCGGACTATCCCGCGTTCGGGCACAGCGCGGTGCCGGGCCGGTCCGCGTTCGGCTACACCTTCGACCACCTGGCCGACGTGGTCGACGGCCTGCTCGAGCAGCTCGGAATCGGCAAGTTCGCGATCTATGTGATGGACTTCGGCGCGGCGGTCGGATTCCGGCTCGCGCTGCGGCATCCCGAACGGCTGTCCGCGATCATCGTGCAGAACGCGCCGCTGCACCCGTGGGAGCCTCGGGGCTGGTGGGCCACCCTGGGCCAGTACTGGGCGGACGGGTCCGCCGAGCACCGCCACGCTGCGCGCTCCTACCTGGACCTGGATGGGCTGCGCGGCCAGTACCTGTCCGGCGTCCAGGACCCCTCGCGGATCGACCCGGACAACTGGGTCATCGACAAGGCGCTGATCGACCGCCCCGGCGTCGACGAGATCATGCTCGACCTGCTG
>Ga0126382_10000865_pt1 | contig 12066 bp, 8 predicted proteins | sample PanSoiMetPlot_30_FD_92548 | JGI IMG/M metagenome (GOLD analysis project Ga0126382, IMG submission 92548) | Tropical forest soil microbial communities from Panama - MetaG Plot_30 | ecosystem: Environmental > Terrestrial > Soil > Tropical forest > Bulk soil | place: Panama | collected 2016-02-17 | reverse complement strand
TGGCCAACCAACTGGTCAGACGCCTCGGAGGTCCATAGAGCCAACACAAGAGGAGTTGCAGCGCGGGCGTGCGATCCGCAGATACCCCACTCAGGGCGATACTCTACCCGCCGATCGGCAAGTGCTACCTGGCTTGCTCGACGCCTTGGGTGTGGATACTTCGGAGGACCTGCGGCATAGGGATGTGATCACCCGTTACCCTCGCGTGCCGCAGGACCCCGAAGGCCAGAAGAAACTGATGGAGGATATTGGAGAGCAGAATGCTTCAGCTGCTGGGGGCGTTATGTCAGCCGTTCGGCTGCATCAGCTCTTCCGCGGGAAGCCTGAGACCCTGGGGGTTGTTGGGGGAGTTATCCGGACACTCGATGAAGTTGCAGACCAGCTCAATGGAGCTGGGCGCGCCTTGGGCGCGAAAGAAGGCTTTGACCTCTTCAAACTGAGGCCTATGGTCGAAGGCGTTGCGAAGCACGTCTCGGATCTGTACGCCAAATCAGGGCTTCCGCAGACCGCGGAGACCTCTGCGAGGATCCAATCTGCTGTGCTCGAGATGGCCTATGATATGGCGATCGCGAGGGGCATCCCAGGTAATCGCCTGACCAACAACATCATCGCTCAGCACTTGCAGACCCTGGGACAGAGCGCCTCAGTGCAGCAATTCGAAGGTGTGCTGAAGGACGTGGTTGCCAGGTCACTCGATCAAGGCGCTCGGGTTATGGGCGAGCGGGTTGGCGATCGCACTTATTATCACAAACTGGGCAGCCTTTCTGACCAGGATCTCAAGGAGCTATTCACTTACTATAAGGATACCGGAGGTAAGGGCGGTCGGAATGTTATACCTGATCGCTTCCTTGACGCACTCGATCGTGAGATGGAGACCAGGGAGACTGGATCTGATAATCGCAAGACTAAGATCCAAGCATCCTCACCAACATTGGCGGAAGAGCAAGCCACGCTCGCTGAGAGCAATGTACGTCGGGAAGTCAGAGAGGAGCAGCAGCTGCGTCTCAGAGAGCAAGAAGGCGAACTGTCCCAAGCTCGCGAGGCCAGGGCCGCTAGGAAGGACGTCCGCGATGAAGATAGAGCAGCGCGTCAGGAATTCGAAAGCAACCGCCGCTTCGAACTCCAGGAGCGTAAAGAGGCAAGGCAGGCGGAACATCAAAGGCGGCAGGAGATCATGCAAGCGTTCCAGCGGATGGGCGCGGCAATAGCTGGATATGGCCGGAGCGGAGGCGCTCCGTCTCTCAGTGCGCCTAACTTCGGTGGTGATCAGGATAGCTCTGCGTTCAGGGCGACCCCGCCACCAACTCGCCATGCGCCAACTCCTGTTAATGCTGCTCCCTATCAGCGGAGCGTCGGGAAGAAGTAGTGCCAGAACCATTTTACAAAGTCGAAGAGGATCCAGAGTTCGAGGGTACTCCCTCTGAGCTACAGTCGACCTATGGAGATATCATTAATGCGACTCTTGATGCGTTGCAGCGCGCTAAAGGAGCGTTTAATCCAGCTACTGCAGAGCAGGTCTTCCAGGACATCTTCAGTAATCCCATTGGGCGTTCACCTTCAGGTGGGATCGGGGGTGGAGGAAGAATGGTGTTCGAGGGCGCTAAGTCAGCAGGCAGAGCATTCTCAGAGGCCCTCTACCTCCTGGAACGGGGTTATGATCCATCTGATCCCGAGGTCATCAGAAGAGCTACGGAAGTCGCCCTCAACATGCTCCCTGGAACTATTGGACCGGGGGCAATCAGAACTGCTCAGCGAGCATTCGGGAGAACCAAACCAACTGAGGTCCCCGGAACGGTTGTTGACGTTGGCGAGGATCTCAGTGGGGCGATCGTAAAGCCTAAACCGTCGAGAGATGAGCTGGCCAACATAGGCGACCCAGATCGCGAGTTCCGCGTGGGATCCTACTCCGTCAAGCGCTACGGAGATAAGACGATCCTCTATGATGAGCATGGTCCTCATACTATGATGGAGGGTCCTGGCTCCTTTGACAAGCTTCAGCAGGAAGCGAAGCAGCTGGCCTCTGCACCCACGGCTAAGCCTTGGGGCGATACTATGGCAGATCCCTATAATCAAGCGTCACCCACTGCCCAACACAAGACGCATACTAAGAAGCCAGCTTACACAGAGCAGCTCTCTGAGATAACACAATTAGAGCAGGATGGTCTCATCACTCCACAGGAAGCGGCCAATAAGAAGAAACTGGCCACTGAAGATGAACTAGCTAAGTTCCTGAGTAAGGATAAGAAGTTACAACAAGAGTATATGGATCAGTTGCCTAGCGGACCTGTTGCGCACAAGAATGCAGATGGTGACTGGGTCGTGACTGGGAAGTATGCCAATGGCCCAGGTGGTGGCTATGGGACGATGAACTTCGGGAAGGATAAGCTCTCGGAAGCCGCAGCTAAGCAGCATGCGGATAATATGAAGGTGCACTTTGATCAGGAGTTTATTATTCAGCAGAATGAACTGCAAGCTCAGCTAGCAGCGAAAGCGAAGCCTGCAACTGTTCCAGGAAAGACTGTCGGAGGGCAGACCATTCTGAAGAAGGCGGAATTGGATAAGATTAACGATGTCCCCTTCAATGATATGGTGAATAATCAGTTCAATGATAAGTTCCACTCTCAGTATGTAGCGGAAGCAAAGGACAATGCGCCGAAGTTGGTGAAGAATCAAGATGGGACCTACTCTGTCACTGGAGACAGTATCAAACATACCTATCCAGAAGGGAAGGTAGATTTTGCTGACTTCAATGATGCTATCTTGTTCCACAAGCTGGCGATTGTGAACTATCAGGAACAGTTTAAGAAGAAGTTCATCTCTCAGAATTATGTTCTGGATGCCAGTGATCAGCTGCCCAAGAATGATCCCAACTTCAACAAAAAGAAGAAGGCTAACTATTACTTCAGCGCATCTGGAGAGCATACCGTTGAGGAAGGCGGGAAGAAGCTGACTTTCCCAACTGGCGACGATGCGATGGAATATCTCAATCCAGGTTGGAAAGCTAAGAAGGCTGCCAATGAGGCTAAGAAGCAGCAGGCGCAGACCGACTGGCAGAAGATGCAGAAAGAGACTGCCGAAGCTCAGGACAAAGCATTTGGCGCTGGAAAGGGAAATGAGCAGGTAGAATGGACGTCACAGGGATCTAATTATGGGTCGCCGCATATCTCAAAGACTAAGATCAAGGAATTGTGGACCCTATGGGGTGGTGAGAGTAGCAAAGCGGCTGCTGCACTGAAGGACGCGTATCACAACGGAGTGGGAAAGGTAGTCATCAACAACGGTAATGATACTTACTTCATCAATCTGAAGCCGAAAGACATGCGGAAGGAGCCAACCTCCCGATTGGAGGCGAAGTATCCTGATGCAGTACGAACTGATACTATTGGCCTTAACGACCCTCACCCAGGTCCTGTTATTGCTTATCATGGGACTGGTCCTAGATTTCAGACAACTCCGGGAGCAAAGGGGGAAGACTTCGTCTTCGGTGACTTACCGAAGTCAGCGGACATTGGATGGCACTTCGGGACCACCGAGCAAGCCACCAACATGGCGATGAATAAGGGTGCTGGAGAAGGTAAGGTTATTCCGGCCTATCTCGATATTCGTAAGCCTTATGAGATGGCTGACCATGGCAGCTGGCCTCCTGCTCAGATGGCGAAGGAGATTGAGAGGAAGGCTCAGGGCACCGCTGATCAGGTGGATGCCCAGAAGCTAGTAGTTGCTGTTGAGCAACTGAGAATGGACGTTATGAATAAGACGCTGGCACCTGGCGAGCGTCGACAGAAGATGATGGACCTTATCCGAAATTACCTTGACGATCACGGCTATGACAGCATACGGTATAAGAATGGAGCAGAGGGTACTGGTTGGTCCTACATCGTTTGGAAGCGAGGGAAGGTGAAGTCCGCTACTTCACCCGATCATACCCTATACGTTGCTCCTCAGTGGCCGGTGTCCACTCATAGGGAACAACAAGATGGCGACTCCGATTGAAGGCGCCCAGGCGGCCATTCCACTACCTCCTATGGAGGTCACGCCTGAGGACCAATTTACTGAAGATATAGCTACGTCGCCAGAAGAATGGGCTGCTATGCGGCAGCAGCTTCGTTCTCTGCGAGGGATCCAGGGGCAGGTCTCTACTTCCCAACCAGGCTCAGCTGCACAGTCTGGCGGACTGCCCTCGACAGATCTGCCCCTGGGCTATGTTAATCCTACTGGACCTGGTGAACCACCTGCGGAGATGCATCCCGATGCGGGGAGTGCGGAGGGGGCCGACCTCTTTAACAACGTCACAAATGCTATCATGTCAGCTGGAACACCAGGAAACCGTCGCGCTATCCTTCGCGGCCTTGGTGGTACTGCTGGTATTTTCATGGGGCTTCCTCTTGGTCCTGTTGGTTCTGGGACCGGGGGACTTATAGGCGATTTCGCGGGCTCCAGGATCGCGAATGTTCTCGATGATATCTATGGATCTGATGGAGATGAAAACCAGAAGAAGGAACTAGCACAGGAGTTCCTCGATGATGTCTGGTCATCTGTTAGAGATAATACTGTCGGAGCCGCTGCAGGTCGTTACCTGCCTTCTCTGTGGTACTATACAAGAGATCCCCGTCGTCTCTTGGGTCGCTTTATGCGTCTTCCTCCGAACAGCCTGCAGCTGTTCCGAGAGGCTGAGGAGATGGGTGTTGACATAGGCGTGGCCAATCTAACTGGCACAGGCGGCCTCGGGGGAGGTCTTGTCAATGTCTTCTCCAGAATGCCCTTCATGGGCACCACTGCCAAGGAACTCGCCAACACTCAAGCCAAGCGTTTGGTGAACGCGCAAGGACGACTGTTCGAGCGAGTCGGAGATGCCCGTAGCATGTCTACGTTGAGCGAGGAAGCTCTGCAAGCCGGGCAGCGGTACTTTGAGGATAGGGCCACTAAAGCGATGGCTCGGTTTGAGCATGCTGCGCGTGTTGGAACTGAGGCAGGTCCTATCCTCAATCCTACTGCGATAAAAGATACTGCGAAGGAGATTATTCAAGAAGCCTACAAGGCAGCGAATGCTGGGAACCCAGCTACTGCGATCATTCCGAAGAATATGCGGACCGTCCTCGGGAAGATCCAGCAATATCCAGACAAGGTGACAACTAACGATATTGTCAACCTGAAGGTCTGGATCGAGAATAATATGCATCTCAATAAGAACATGCAGTATCCTATGATGACCAAGTTGCGGGAGGCTGCAGATAAGGTGCTGCGGACTTCAGATCATCCGGCTGCCAAGCTGACGCTTGCGGCCGAGCAGAACTTCGACAACATGATGGCTGAGAGTTCTGATTATATGATGAAGAACTTCGGCACCATGAAGAAGCAGACCTATGGGTCAGCCTCCTGGAAGGAAGGCACCAGGACTGCCGATGATGTCGCTAGGATGCTCGAGCAGATGGATGGGCCGGCTCAGGTTCAGAGGCTGCGGACGGTTGTAGGGGACGAGACTATCCAGAGTGCAGCTCGGTTGCGCATTGACGCGGCCTGGGACGCTGCAACTGGCCTCGAGAAGGACTTCTTTCGTCAGCAGATGACCTTCGATGCATCTAAGTTCAACAAGGTGTTGGGCCTGGACAACCCCGATAGTCGGCTGTATAAGAGCACTGTTGAAATGCTCAGGGGCACGGGGGTGTCTGTAGATGAGCTTGGTAAACTTGCCAGGGTTGCAGAGCTTGTTGCTAATGTACCCCTTGGTGACACTTCAACCTTCGTTATGCGCGCTGCAGTGCTTAAAGGATCAGCTGGGCTCAGACAGGCCCTTCAGCATTCCTTCGCCCTCGCTACATATGGAGCTATTGGAGGAGGGGGAGGAGCTGTTGCAGGATCCGCCGGCGGAGGACTTGCTAGCGCCATCGCCTTCAGGACCGTCGTCAATGGTACTCTTGGACAGATGCTCAAACCTGGGCTTCTCAAGACACTCATCGCCACCATGGAACCTACGGTTCCCAATCTGCAAGCCCTTAAAAATGTACCAGGAGCGTCTCCTACTCTCCAGGCGGCGATAGCAGAGGCGGAGCGGACCCAGAATACCACGCCGGCCCAGATCCAAGCGCTGTTCCACCTATTCAAGACAGCACCAACCTTGGTATATGACGCCCATGCCCCTTAGAAGAGTTCCACTAGGGACTATTCCAGATAACTATGAGCCAGAGATCCTCAGACGCAAGCGCGTCTTGGAGGAGAATACTCGTAAGTTTGACGATAAGGCTGGATATGGATGGTCTCCAGAAGAGCTGCAGATGTATCGCGATCTGCAGGGGGATCCTAGGGGTCCCAATGAGATCCAGCCGAAGCGCGGCGATGTGCAGCAGGCCAGCTACTCTCGAGAGCGCGGTCGACAGGCTAGCGCCATTATGCCTCTCATTACTAAGGCGGCAGAGAAGTATGGTCTGTCTCCTAAGATGTTCGCTCGCCTCGTTGCCAACGAGAGTGGATTTGATCCTAAGGCGCAGACTGGTAGCTATAATGGGCTGACCCAGCTGTCCCAGAAGGAGTTTGAGAAGTATGGCGGCAAGGGCTCGATCTACAGCGTCGAGGCTAACCTCGACGCGGGAGCTAGAAAGCTCCGTGCAGAAGCAGATCAATACTTCAAGCAGACTGGCCGAGAGCCCAGCTCCCACGACATGTACGGTATCTGGCAGCAAGGTCCAGCCGGATATCGAGCGCTTTCTAATAACCCTGATCAACCTGCATGGCGATCCATTAGACGCTTTTATAAGGACGAGGCCACTGCTCGAGAGGCTATCACTGGAAACATGCCCGCGGCTGATAGAGCACGCTTCGGGGATGAAGTTTCTGGTAGAGACTTCTTGAATATCTGGAACCAGCGCATGGGAGAGCCTGTGCGGGCCAGGGCTAGCTCTGAGACACAGTATGCCGTCGATGGAACAGTGCCTTCTCTGAACGAGGTTAATGTTCATAGAAGTCTGACCCTCCCTCAGCCTGATGAGACTGGGGAGGTCAATAAGGACTATATACCTGGTGGACCGAGAGAGATTGCACCAGGCACTTACACCAATAAGAAGGATTTCGCAACTGGTGGAGTTCTGGCCAGGGTGCCAGATGACCTAACGGCTCCTGACTTCAGTGAGCCAACGAGCCCCCCGTCGGAAACATCTGTCGAAGCTGCTCCCTCCTCCAACCAGGTGAGTTCAGCTCCAGATGCTCCGTCGGGGCCCTTATTCGGAGATATCTTCGCAGACATCAAGTCGAGTATACCGAAGATATTTCCTGGGAAGGTTGGCGCCTTCAAAAACCTGGCATCTCCAGAGAAACTTCCTCAGATGGCGGATGCAGGGGCTGCTCTTGCTCAAGCTGCGGGTCCTGAGTCTGCTTTTCCAGCGCCTCCTCCACCGCCGCCTCGGACCCCGCCGGGGCAGACGCCTCCATTTGCGAACAGGAGACGAGGGCGTCGCGGATAGACTGGATGGTGTTGACCTTGCTCTGGCTGATCTTGAACTTGGTCGTATCACCCCAGTTGTATCCCAGCTTCGCATCGCAGCCTAGCTGGAAGGTCTTGCCATTATAAGTGATGGGCTTGCGCATGTACTGTGTGATGTCCCAGCACATGACTGCAAGATCATGCCAGCCCTGCTCTGTCTTAGGCTCCTCACACTGGACCTGTAAGCTATCATGAACCTGCGCCCCGAGGAACATATTTTTGAAGGCAGGAGTGCTGTTATTGTAGCACTTAACCATAGTATCGTTAACGATGTCGACGACAGTGCTTTGGGGCTTAAAAGAATAGGCCTGATTGTAAAGCTCTTCACCCCATTCCTTAAGAAGGCGAACCTTGCGGCCGAAGCAATTTACAAGGACTCTATTATTCTGGCGCAATTCCAGCCTAACACTTTCCCAATACAGTTTGAGGCCTGGGTAGGCCTTGTTGACATACGCATTGACTATGGGCTCCGCGTCCGCCTCGGACATCTCGTTCTCGAGAGCGAAACGTCTATACTTCATGTTATAATTGAGCCCGTGGTTAGATTTCTTCCCGGCTTGTCGGATGCTCATGACGCGGGGAAGAAAGATGCCAGGTGGTATATTCAGGCTCGATCGCTTGGCCTGCACGGTATCGGGGTCTGTATGTGATCCGACCGCCTCGTGCTCGGCCTGCACAAACTCCTCAGGCGCTCCGCTGATCAGGCTGCCGGTGACTATATGTGGGCTCTTCCCACTCTCCACGACGCCGATCATGTTCTTGTCGCCGCTTAGATAAGCGACGACAACCCACTCGGCGCCGGCGAGGTCGAACTCCATGATGAACATTAGAGCCTCACATCTCCATCGCTATCAACTAGGGCGACTTTATCAGGGAAGCCCATCTCATCGCTTGTGGCGTTGAACTTTCTAGCTATGGCCCTTTCTCGGGAGACACCGAGATAAGTATAGATAAGATCAAGATAGATATCCACATCGGCCAGCTCATTAATAAGCTTCTGACGAAGCTCATAGACGTCTGCTTCAGTTGGTCTGGTTTTGTAGTGCGCAGTGATCCTGTTGATCTTCTTTGCATTGTTGCAAGCCTCTCCTATCTCTCCAACCATTGCGACTAGCCATTGATTGATGTCCCAGGCCTCTATGGGACCGAACTTCACAGTTCGGGTCTTGTTGATTTCTGAGAACTCACGATATGTTAAGGACATGGTGCGCTTCCTTCCTGCTTCGTATCCTTGGAGATATGCAGCCTTAGCTTCTGGAGACCTCTCCTTCAATCTGAAGAACATGTCAACCTGCCACTATGAAAGACTTGAACTCTGGGTGAAGGTTCTGCAGGTTCATTCCAGTCCCCGCTATCGTTTTTGACGAGGAGAGTCGTCCGAAGACGGTCCCTCGCGGGTTCCAGGAGCATCTGAGGCGTTCGTCAAGATCCAATTCAACTTCGAGATATGTTCCTTTGAGTTTATTGAGTGCTCGGATCTCCTGAACCAGTTTAGCCTCTCTAGCTCCGCTACTAGCTTTACGCACCAGACGAGACATAGCCTTGTCGTCTGTGCTAATACCGCCCGCAGCATTCTTGTACGGGTCGTGGCCCAGGTGCTCATAGAAATACTTAGCACACTGAGCAGGACTAAGAGGATTGAAAGGATAATCAGCCGTCTGAGCAAGCTCATCATACTTCTGTTCCAGCTTCTTCGCGACCATTGCGGTCGTCTTGGCGAGGCCCTCCTTGTTGATCTTCAGTCCCCTGACTGCCATGTAACACAGTGCGTCCTTCAGACGCACAGTCATATCGTAGGTCTCCCAGTATCCTCCATCCCGAGTGGAGAGCTTCTCTGCTAACACGTCCCAGCACTCCATCGTCGCTGCTGCGTCCAAGGCGCAATACCGTTGGAAGGTATCCCATGGGATCTTGCTGTTGGCCTTCCAGATCTTCCCGTCGTCCTTCCAGTATGGCTGTCTTGTATGCATACTGGCAGTGACGTCTAGGCCCATACGAAAGTCCGGATAGAGGATCGATTGTGCTATCATTGTATCTCCAGGTCGGTCGCAATCCACGTAGATACCACACTGGGAGAACAAGAACACTGCGTCGAACCCGATTAGGTTGTGGTTGATTTTTTCTACCTTTCGATCGCTCATCAGTTGGGCGTACTTGAGCCATATTTTTATTTCCTGCTCTTCTGTCCAGAAGTCTTCTTTTTCTGGGCCAATGAAGGGTATTGTAAGAGCTTCGTCTTTTCGATATGAGAGACTGAAACAAGATACGTGATTGTTCATACACTCCAAATCCGTAGTAACTCGTCCAGCCTGCCTGCAGACATCGAAGTATTCCATGGCTTCCGAGTAAGAGGGGCGAATAATAAGATTGCGGTCCGGCAGCACTAAAGTGTGATGAGATAGCTCGTCCCGGACCTTTTGCATGTCCCACAGGATAAAGTATCTCCAGACATAGACTCCATGTAACGTGGCAGCTGGGTGGACGGTAGGAATGAACTTCTTGCTTATCCGCTTTGAATATAAAGGAGAACCTCGCCACTTCATTATAGGTCGTCTTCCACCAGCCAATGCATCCATAGGCGGGCTTCCAAGAGTAAGGATAGCGTTTGCGCCGCACTTTCGTGCCTTGTCTATAGACGCTAAACCTTCCTTCTCTCCAATATCTGTCAGGCCTTTCCTGTTGTGCCATAAGCATTCGTTATAGGGATTGTAGATGTTCCCCATCCTATCTTTGGTGACCTGGTAGGGCCACAGATTGAGAATGTAAGTCTGGGCCCTTGCGAGCCCAGCTTGGTTCAGGAGGTCATTGAAGATCTCACCAGATGGCCCGACCAGCGGCCGCCCAAGTTTCATCTCCACATAGCTCGGAGCTTCCCCCAGGACGCAGAGTTTCGAAGCGGGATTGCCCTCTTCCCATGGGGTCCTCTCCGATCGCGATAGCATAGTCATACTCCGTTATGTATACTCCATGGACTTGCAGGCAGTGAGGACACTCCACCTCACCCAGCTTCCGCGACTGCGTCAGCGTTTGCGGCGTCGAACTCTGCGATGTCGTCTGCAACTCGTCGTAGGAAACCATCTTTATGTCGCTGAGATAAGTCCCAACCCATGCCAGTGTGTCCAAGTTTATAGGCGGCTCGAAGTGTAACTCCACTTCCAAGGAACGGTACCAAGATGCTCGATCCAGGAAAACAGATGACACGGATTATCTCCTCTAGCAGGTAGACGGGTTTCTCAGTCGGGTGCGTCTTCCGCTGTATTCCGGGATATGTGAAGACATTTCCACGACCAGCCCTGGCAAGTTTCGGTTGCCCTTTCCTCGCGACGAAGAACGGCTCATAGCAGCTTCCAAAGGTGGTATCCGGAGATGCAGTTTGCCCAACTTCACCCTTGGCCCAGATCGCTGGTATGTCAGGCACCCCGAAGCCAACCTCACGAAGTATCGAAAGTGTTTCGCTGTGCCAAGACATGCCATACCAAAAGACTGCAAATGCATTGGGTTGCAGACACTCGTATACCAGTCTTGCGGTATCGCGGAAGAGCCTAGGGTAATCATCCCATTCTTGGTATTCAGCCATAGGGCGAGTGTTTGTATTTCTTCCCTTTCGTCTATGTAGTTCAACTCCATAAGGAGGATCAACTTCGGCAAAGTGAAAGAGCCGACCAGTGCTTTGGGGCTGTGTATCGAGGAAGCGCTGCATCCCTTCGAACGCGTCTCCGATCTGATAGTGGTCTTTTGCCCAGTTGGGCGCTTGGGAGATGCTTTCGTCTTGGCTCGCTTTCTTTGCCATGACGTTGACAGCGACTTCTTCCTCGAACCTCTTGAACTCTTTCCAAGCGTCATCCTGGTTCTCATGATCTGCCAGGTCAGGCATAAGCTCGAGAGCTTCAGCCAACTGCAACCGGCGGTTGATGCTACTCTGCGGATCTCCCCTGACTCCCTGCTGATCCCTCTGAGACCAACCAGGATCCTTCTCCCTATGCAGATCGAAGATCCTCTTCTCCAATCTGGCCTGCTCGGGCCAGGTTAGATCCTTGCGGCAGGCATTCTCCATCAGCTCGATCTCGAGAGCATCGAGGGTGCCCGCTCCAGGGCGGACTACCGCCCAGATGGTCTCCTTCTCGAGGAGTTCGTGGGCCCTGAACCTCCTTTCTCCAGCCCTCAGGTTGAAGTGCTGATCGACAGTGATAGGCTGCAACTGACCTTTCTCGTCAATTGCAGCCGCCAGGCCTTCAATGTCACCTAGATCGATCCGCGCCCTATCCTTGATCTTGATCTTCTTCAGAGGTATTTCCCTCAGATCCATCTTCCCCTAGCTCCTTCATCAACGCTTCTATTTCCGCTGCACTCATCTTGCTTAGTGCACTTGAGACCTTGTCTTTACTCTTTGCGCTGGCGCGCACCTTCTTCGCTTTAGTGGCTGGTTTGTCCTTTACTATCCTCCGTTCTTTCCTGATATTGCGTACGTGTTCCCTGAGTTCATCAGGGTCCATATCCAACATATTCTTTCTTAGGTCAAATAGCCGGTTCATCTGATCGCTGATCCAAATTGGATCGGTGGGGAGAGCATCCCCACCGACCGACTAAAACCG
>Ga0126382_10000864_pt1 | contig 12067 bp, 11 predicted proteins | sample PanSoiMetPlot_30_FD_92548 | JGI IMG/M metagenome (GOLD analysis project Ga0126382, IMG submission 92548) | Tropical forest soil microbial communities from Panama - MetaG Plot_30 | ecosystem: Environmental > Terrestrial > Soil > Tropical forest > Bulk soil | place: Panama | collected 2016-02-17 | reverse complement strand
TGCTGCAGGCGATCTTCGAGTACCAGACCGCGATCTGCGAGCTCACCGGTATGGACGTCTCCAACGCCTCGGGGTATGACGGGACGACAGTTGCCGCGGACGCCTGCTACCTCGCGAGGCATGCGACCGGCCGCTCGAGCGTCGTACTCGCCGAGGCGTTGAACCCGCAAGTGCGCCAGGTCGTCAAGACGTTCGCACCCGGTTTCGGGCTCGACGTTGTCGAGGTTCCCCATCGCGACGGAACGACGGATCCGGACGACCTCCGCGCAGCGGCCGGGGACGCGGCGTGCGTGATCTTCCAGCAACCGAACTTCTTCGGCTGCCTGGAGCCTGCACCCGACCTCGCCGCCGCGGCGAACGACGCGGGCGCCTTGCCGATCGCGCACGTCGATCCGGTCTCGCTCGGAGTGCTCGAAGCACCGGGCGCCTACGGCTGCGCACTCGCGATCGGGGAGGGCCAGTCCGCCGGCAACTACCAGTCCTGCGGCGGCCCGCACTATGGATTTTTTGCTGCGCGGTCCGAGTTCATCCGGCGCATGCCCGGCCGGATCTCCGGTGAGACCGTGGACTCGGAGGGTAAACGCGGCTTTGTCTTGACGCTGCAGACGCGGGAGCAGCACATCCGGAGGGAAAAGGCAACCTCCAACATCACGACGAATCAGACGCTGCTTGCGCTGGCCGGCCTCGTCCACCTCTCGTGGTTGGGACCGCAAGGGCTCCGTGAGTTGGGGGAGATCTGCCTCTCGCTCTCGCGCTACGCAAAGGAACGCCTGGCCGACGCCGGGGTCGAGCTCGTGTTTCCAGACAAGGCAACGTTCAAGGAGTTTGCTGTCCGGGTCGGACGACCTGCCAAGGACGCGATCAGCGACGCGCGGGCGGCGGGGATCCACCCGGGCTACGCGCTCGGACGCGACTACGCGGGCCTCGACGACGCACTGCTCGTCGCGGTGACCGAGAAACGGACGACAGCGGAGATCGACCGACTGGTCGAGGTGCTCGCAGCATGAAGCTCGTCTACGAGAAGTCGAGGCCAGGCCGCCGAGCTTCGTCGCTCCCGCGGCCCGACCTTCCAGCGGGAGAGGTGCCGGAAGAGCTCCGACGTTCGAGCCCGCCCAGGCTGCCGGAGATCTCGGAGCCGGAGCTCCTGCGGCACTTCACCGCGCTTGCCGACAGCACCTTCGGCGTCGACACGGGCTTCTACCCACTCGGGTCCTGCACGATGAAGCACAACCCGCGCGTGAACGAGCGGGTCGTGAACCTGCCCGGCTTCCGCGACCTGCATCCCCTTCAGCAGGAGGACGGGTCACAAGGCGCGCTCGAGCTGATGTGGCGGTTGCAGGAGATCCTGGCCGAGGTGGTCGGCCTGCCTGCGGTCTCGCTTCAGCCTGCGGCCGGCTCGCAGGGCGAGCTAACCGGCCTGTTGCTGATGCGGGCGTACTTCACCGACCGCGGCGAGGGGGACCGGCGCCGGGAGATCGTGATTCCCGATACGGCGCACGGAACGAACCCCGCCAGCGTGACGATGGCCGGCTACGAGCTCGTCGACGTCAAGACCGATCCGCGCGGGAATGTCGACCTGGACGACCTCCGCGGCAAGGTCGGCCCCCAAACCGCAGGCCTGATGCTGACCAACCCGTCCACGCTCGGGCTCTTCGATGAGGGCATCGAGGAAATCACGCGCATCTTCCACGAGTCAGGCGCGCTCATGTACTACGACGGCGCGAACCTGAACGCCATCTGCGGGATCTCGAGGCCCGGCGACTTCGGCTTCGACATCGTCCACTTCAACCTGCACAAGACGTTTTCGCAGCCCCACGGCGGCGGAGGGCCCGGCGGCGGGCCGATCGCGGTTCGGGAGAAGCTGGAGCCCTTCCTCCCGGTACCTGCGGTTGTGCGCGAGGGGGACACCTTCCGCCTGGATTACGCGCGGCCGAAGACAATCGGCAAGGTGCGCGGCTTCTGCGGCCCATTCGGCGTCTTCGTCCGCTCCTACGCGTACATCCGCTCCTACGGCCCGGCGCTGCGAGAGATGTCAGAAGTGGCGGTTCTGAACGCCAACTACCTGCTCGCGCGGCTCAAGAACTCCTACGAGGCGCCCTTCGACCGGCTCTGCATGCACGAGTTCGTGCTCTCGGGTCGGCCTCTGAAGCGCGAGTACGGGGTGACCACGCTCGATGTAGCCAAGCGCCTGATGGACTATCGATTCCATCCGCCGACGATCTACTTCCCGCTGATCGTTCCGGAAGCGCTGATGATCGAGCCGACCGAGACGGAAGCGAAGGAAACGCTGGACGCCTTCGCCGACGCAATGCTCGAGATTGCACGTGATGCAGCCGAGCGGCCTGAGCTGTTGAAGGAGGCGCCGCATGTTCGCCCGGTCAAGAGGCTCGACGAGGTCCGTGCGGCGAAGCAGCCCGTGCTCCGCTACCGGTTCGGGGAGGGTGAAAACCCGCAAGAGGCGGCCGGCGGGCCGCGCGAGCTCGAGGCCCAGAACCGAGCCTAGGAGGCGGCCGCGAGCTGCCCGCAGGCCGCGGCGATGTCCCTGCCGCGTGCGAGGCGGACAGTCGTCGGAAGCCCGCCGCGCCGCAGCTCCGACTCGAACGCCGCGATCGCCTTCCGCGACGAGCCGGTGAACGTCCCGGTCGGGTTGTACGGGATCAGGTTCACCTTGAAGATCTTCGGATCGAGCACGCGGGCGAGCGAGCGTGCCTGCTCGACGCGGTCGTTTACGCCGGCGAGCATCACGTACTCGACGAAGACCTTGCGCCGGCGGAGCTCGAAGTAGCGGCCACACTCCGCAAGCACGTCTGCAAGCGGATAGCGGTCGTTGACAGGCATCAACTGCGACCGCAGCGCCGGCTCAGCTGCATGCAGCGACAGCGCGAGCCGCACGGGCTCTTCGACCTCGTCGACGAACTTCTGTAGACCGGGCAGCCAGCCGACGGTCGAGACGGTCGTTCGGCGGTGCGTGACGCCCAGGTCGGGAAGGCGCAGGGTCGCAGCGATCACCTCGTCCACGTTCAGCATCGGCTCGCCCATGCCCATGAAGACGGCGTGATCAATCGGCTCCAACCGGCGGAAATGGAGTGCCTGGTCGAGCATCTCCGATGCGGTCAGGTTTCTCCGAAACCGCATCTGGCCCGTGGCGCAGAAGGTGCACGTGAGCGGACAACCGCTCTGCGACGAGATGCAGACCGATCGTCTCCCGTCACGAAACCGCATCAGCACGGCCTCCACCGGCAGTCCGTCGCCGGTCCGAAACAGCGTCTTGACAGTGCCGTCGCGCGCACGAACTTCCTGCTCGACGTGCAGGGTCGAGATCGGGAGCCTCTCTGCCAGCCGGGCGCGAAGCGAAGCAGGCACGTCCGTCATCTCCTCGTAGCCCGATGCGCCCCGCGCCACCCACGACCAGACCTGGCCGGCGCGAAAGGCCGGCTCGCCGTTGCGTTCGAGGGTTTCCTGCAGGGCGGGGAGGTCCACCAACTGCAGAATACGGTCGTGATCGATCTGCGCTCCGACACGAAAACGCTGCCGAGTCGCGGCATGCGTGATGCGATCGCGAATGCAGAGGTCGGCGACGAACAGCGCCGTGAGGATCCCACCGTCAACGAGCTCGAGCGCCGGGCGGCCGAGCTGCTCGGCCAACAAGAGGCCGTTTACGTTCCGACCGCGACGATGGCGAACGAGATCGCCCTGCGCGTCCTCGCCGACCCCGGCGACGAACTGATCGCCGAGGAGAACGCCCACATTCTTCTCTACGAGCTAGGGGGACCGGCCGTCTTCGCAGGCCTGATGGCGAGGCCGATCCGTGGCCGGGCAGGTCGTTTCGGCCCGGACGACGTCGAGCGGTCGGCTCGCCGGGGTGACGGCACGCACACGCCCCGAACCCGGATCGTTGCGATCGAGAACACCCACAATGCCTCGGGCGGCCGGGTCTGGCCGCTCGACGAGATCAAGGCGCTCGTCGCGACCTGCCGTGAGCTCGAGCTCTCCGTCCACCTCGACGGGGCCCGCCTGCTGAACGCCTCGATCGCGAGCGGTGTTCCTGTCGCCGAGATCGCCGGGCCGTTCGACACCGTCACGATCTGTCTTTCGAAGGGCCTCGGCTGTCCGCTCGGAGCCCTTGTCGCCGGCTCGCACGACCTGATGGGCAAGGCGCGGCGGTTCAAGCACCAGTTCGGCGGAGCGATGCGCCAGGCCGGAATCGTCGCGGCGGCCGGCGTGTACGCGCTTGACAACAACATCGAGCGGCTGGCCGATGACCACAAACGGGCCCGGCGGCTGGCCGAGGGTCTGCAGGCGGGAGGAGTCCCGGTCGACCTCGAGCAGGTCGAGACGAACTTCGTCCAGGTCAACGTCGGCGAACTCGACCTGGATTCGAGCGACGCTCTCGCCCGGCTCGCCGACGAAGGGGTTGGGCTCTCGGCGACGACTCACCCCGGCATCCTCCGCGCCGTCACGCATCTCGACATCGACGACGACGATGTGGATCAGGCAATCGAGCGTGTGCCGAAAGCGCTCGGCGTGCTTGCTCGCGCCTGACCCCGGCCGGCGAAAGCTCGTCAGGCGGTTGGCGCTCTTGTAAAGGCGCACTCCGCCTCCTCCCCGCGGCGAGCCTATCGAGCATGCGGGCGCGAGTGTGAGCCAGGACTGCGCCGAGATCGTGGCTTTTCGCGGGCCGTGGCCGCGGGCGAAAGCAGGGACTGGACCGCGGCTAGCGGTCGCCGGCCAGGCCGAATCCGATCACGAGCGCGACGTAGATCCCGGTCAGGAGCACGCCTTCCCAGCGTTTCGAGACGCCATCGAGGACGACGACGGCGACGACCGCGGTCGCCAGGCCCATTGCCCCCAGCTCCTCCCACCGGAAGGCGAGCGGCAGAGCAGGCGTCACGATCCAGGAGAGGAGCGCGATCGCGGGCGTTACGAAGAGGGCAACCTGGGCGCTCGAGGAGACCGCGATCTCGGTGGCGAGCCTCATGTTTCCCCGATGGGCGATGACGATCGCGCCCCCGTGCTCCGCCGCGTTGCCGACGACCGCGACGACCACGATCGAGATGAAGAACTGCGAAAGGCCGGCAGCCTTCGCAAAGCCGTTGAGCGAGTGGACGAGGATCTCGCTGATGACCGCGGTTGCCGCGGTCGCGAGCGCGAGCGCCACGAGTGAGTTCCGCAGCGGCCACGTGTCCGCGCGTTCCTGGTGCCCGGATTCGGAGTGCGCTTGCCTGAAGCCGCGGAGCTGCATCGTCTGCACGACGACGTAGAGGACGAGCAGAGCTGCTGCCACCGGAGCAGTCACGACGGCGAGCGAGTGTCGATCGGGGTCTCCGTGCCAGCCTGGCACGGTCGGAATCAGGAACAGCAGTACGGCTGTTCCGACGAGCCCGAGCTGCAACAACAGCGAGCGGCGGTCGATCGGCCTGCCCGAGGGTCCTACCATCATCGCGAGGCCGAGTACGAGCAAGAGGTTCGAGATGACGCTGCCCGCGAGCGAACCGCGGACGACGTTCGGCAGTCCGTCCGCGACGGCGAAGACGGCGATGATCAGCTCCGGCGCGTTCCCGAAGCTCGCGTTCAGGAAGCCACCGATTCCCGGGCCTGTGTGCTCGGCGGCATGCTCGGTCGACTCGCCGATCAGCCAGGCGAGCGGGATGAGTGAGGCCGCAGCGAGCACGAAGAGCGTGACGTCGCCGGGGTGGAAAGCGAAGTCGACGACAAACGTGATCGGGGCCAGCGCGAGAGACGCCCAAAGGAGCTTTCGCGCCACGGCGATACCCTAACGAGGTGCCCGAGGCGGTCCTCTTCGACTGGGGTGACACCCTGATCCGTTTCGTCTACGACGAGGCGCTGGTCGAGGCCGGCCATCGCGCCGGACTCGCCGCGCTCGGGCGTGATGACGTGCCCGAAGTGGAGCGGGTGGCGACGCATTTCCGCGAGCGGTACGAGCCGCTCTTCTGGGCGCCGGGGACTGTCGAGGAGCTGGAGTATCCGGGCCTCGTCCGGCAGCTGCTCGGCGACTTCGGGATCGAGGTCGACGACGAGGAGCTGACCCGTTTCCTCGAGGCCGAGCACGCGGCTTGGGACCCTGCGCGACAGATCGCGGCCAACACGCCCGCGCTGCTGGAATCGCTGCGCGGCCGCGGCCTCAAGCTCGGGCTGGTCTCGAACGCGTTCGATCCGGGTTGGCTCCTCCACCGGGACCTCGAGCAGATGGGCCTCGCGCAACTCCTCGACTTCGCCGTCTTCTCCTCCGAGGTCGGGAAGCGGAAGCCACATCCAGCGATCTTTGAGCGCGCGCTGGACGCGCTCGGGGTCGTGGCGGCCGAGAGCGTCTTCGTCGGTGACCGCCTCTACGAAGACGTCCGGGGCGCCGGCGAGCTCGGCATGACGACGGTACAGGCGCTCTGGTTCCGTGCCGACGAGCACCCCGAGGGCGGCGAGCCCGACTTCCAGGCCTTCACCCAGATGGACGTCCTGAACGTCGTCGACCGGCTCGCAGAGGCCGCGTAGCGCGGCCCGTCGCGGCAGCGCCCTAGCCCCTCGCAGCACGCTTGTCAAGTCTTGCGGAGGGTGCGTCGGTTCACCCAATATTCCGACATGGAGACCAAGCGCGACCTCGTCACCCGGGTGAGCCACCTACCGCTGCACCCACAGGACGAGGTCGAGTGCCGCCGCTGCGGTGTTCATTGCGACAAGGTCGTCCATCCGTCGGCCTGCGTTGAGCGCGACTGTGCGTTCCTCTACTCATACGAGGAGTTCGGCCACACCTACGTCGGCTGCATGCAGAAGGTCTTCGACGTCGAGATCGACCTCGACCTCCTTCGCGCAGCCGAGGCGACCGGCGAGTTCGGCGCGGTCAAGGCGACCCACAAGCCCCTGCCGATGTGTCGCGCCGAGGTCGAGAGCTGCTACGACAGCCGCACCGAAGATGTCGGCTGCCTCAACCCCGAGTTCTACGAGCTCCCGGTTGGAGAGCCTACGTTCCGCGTCTTCGCGCAGATCCGCCCCGCAGCTTCTTCCTAGCGCGGGCGTGTAGCTGCTTCAGCTTGCGGACCTGCTCGGCGTCGGGTCCGTGGCCGTCCTTGCCTGGGACCTCGAGGAAGGCCGGCAGTTTTTGCAGTTTCGGGTGAGCCAGGAAGACGCCGAGCTCCTCCCCGAGCAACCCGTCTCCGATGTTGTCGTGGCGGTCTCGATTCGATCCCAGCGGGGCCTTCGAATCGTTCACGTGCAGAGCCCGCAGCCGCTCGAGGCCGATCCGCTCGTCGACCTCGGCGAGGACGCGGTCGAGCTCTGCGCGCTTCGTGACGTCGTAGCCGGAGGCGTAGAGATGGCAGGAGTCGAGGCAGATCCCTAGCCGCTCGTGGGCCTTGAGAGCGTCGTAGAGCGTCGCGAGCTCCTCGATCGAGCGGCCGATCGTGCCGCCCGCGCCGGCCGTATTCTCCATCAGCAGCCAGGTGGTCTCGCTGCAGCGTTTCAGCGCTTTGCGGAGCGCCGGGACGACGCGCTTCAGCGCGACCTCGAAGCCTGCCCCTTGATGTGAGCCGACGTGGAAGACGACTCCGTCGGCCTCGATCGCGGATGCGACGTCGACCGTGTTCTCGAGCGCGGCGACAGACTTCTCGTACAGGTCGTCGTTCGGGCTCGCCAGGTTGATCAGGTAGAGGGCGTGGCAGACGACGGCTCCGATGCCGGCCTCCGCACGGCGTTCCTTGAAGCGCTCGACGTTGGCGGGGTCGTGGTTCGTCGGGCGCCAGGTGCGAGGGCTCTGCGTGAAGACCTGGACGCAGTCCCCGCCGATCGCCTCGATCCGGTCGATCGCGGTGTGAATCCCGCCGGACGTGGAAACGTGGGCGCCGAGTTGCACGCCAGTACGCTACTCACGTGCCCCTCCGCGTCCGCTTTGCGCCCAGCCCGACCGGCTTCCTGCACATCGGCAGCGTCCATACAGCCCTCTTCAACTGGCTCTTCGCGCGCCACGACGGCGGCGAATTCCTGCTCCGGATCGAAAACACGGACACAAGCCGAGAGGTCGCCCAGGCGACCGAGCAGATCCAGGAGTCGCTCCGCTGGCTCGGCCTCGACTGGGACGGCGAGGTCACCTTTCAGCTCGACCGGATGCCGCAGGCGCAGGGGGTCGCAAAGCAGCTCGTCGCGGACAGCAAGGCCTACGAGGACGAGGGGGCCATCCGATTCCGCATGCCCGACGAGGGCAGCACGGTCTGGGAGGACGGGATTCTCGGCCGGATCGAGGTCCCGAACGAGAAACTCGAGGACGTCGTGCTCGTCCGTTCAGACGGCCGGCCGACCTACAACTTCGTCTCGCCGCTCGAGGACAAGCTCGACGGGATCACCGACGTGATCCGTGGCCAGGATCACGTCTCCAACACGCCGAAGCAGCTGCAGATCCTGAGCGCTCTCGGAGTGGAGCTACCCAACTACGCGCATGTCCCGCTACTGAACGGGCCAGACGGGAAGAAGCTCTCGAAGCGGCACGGCGCCATCACGGTTGAGGAGTTCCGCGCTGCCGGGATCATCCCGGAGGCGCTGCTCAACTACCTCGCGCTGCTCGGCTGGAGCTACGACGACCACACCGAGGTGATGAGCCGCGATGAGCTGATCAAGCGGTTCTCCCTCGAGAGGGTCGGCAAGAGCGCGGCCACGTTCGACTACGAGAAGTTGGTCCACATGAACGGCCTCTACCTCCGGGCCCTGCCGCCCGACCAGTACTCCGACCGGCTGTTCGCCTACCTGCGCGAGCAGGGGTACGACTGGGACGAGGGCCTCGTCCGCAAGGTTGCGCCGCTGGTTCAGGAGAAGATCGCGACGCTGGGCGAGTTTCCGAGCTTCGCCCGCTTCTTCTTCGAGCGAGTGCCGCCCGAGGGGACGTTCGAAGATGGTGCCGTGCTCCCGGCTGCGGCCGACGTGCTGGCGAAAGTGGAGCCCTTTGACTCGGCGACGATCGAGGCGGCGTTGCGTGAGCTTGCCGAGCGACTCGGTCTCAAGCCGCGAGAGGCCTTTCAGCCAATCCGCCTCGCGCTGACCGGGTCGAAGATCTCGCCGGGCCTGTTCGAGAGCCTCGAGGTGCTGGGGAAGGCCGAGTCGATCGCGCGGATCAAAGCGCCGGGCAGCGGCTTCGGCGGGGCGAGCGGGTCGAGCGCTCGCTGAAACTCGCGCCAGGCGCGGCGCCGAAACTGCGTGGTGGGACGTGGCAACAGCTCGTTCATCTACCAGGCCAGTCCGGAAGAGGACGTTTACAACTTCTGAGCAATAAACGCCTCGCGGCGCGAACTGGTTACGGCCGGGGCGAGTACACCAGGAGCCCGCTTGCGAAGAGCGCCAGCCCAAGTGCCCACACGGGCCACAGTTCGAGCGTCGCTCCCGCGGCAAAAACGGTCGCGCCACTAAGCGCGAGGAGCGTCGCGGTCAGGGCGCTCCCGCGTGATGGCGGCTCGGCCTCGTCGTCGAGCTCGGCCGGGAGCGGCGGCGGGGTCGCGACACGCAGCCGCGCAAGCCGCACCCTGAACAACGCGCCGCGCCACTCCGGCAGCAACGGCTCCGCGGCGATGCCGCCGCCGTGCTCGAGCACCTCGGCGATCTCGGCCGTCGCGTCGCGTGCGCCGGCGAGGGCCGCGGCGAGCTCGGCGTGTGCGATCTCTGACCCTGCCGGCGGCCGGAGGCCGAGGGCGAGCTCGCTGGCTGCATGGAGGGCGTACTGAAGCGACGGCAGCCGCTCGAGCACGCTGTCCTCGTCGAACAACTCGGTCGGATCTGCGGCGATCGTCTCGAGCTCGGTCAGCGCCCAGGAGAGTCGTTTCCACAGCCCCGTCAGGGCTGCTGCGTAGCCCTCGCGCTGCCCTCCCGCGACGCCCGGTCCCACGGCTCGATCTTACAGCCGAAACGTTCGTCTCCGTACACCGGCCGGCATGCGTCTCGGACCGCAACCTAGGTCCGCAATGCCTCGGCGCTAGAGTGACGAACGCCACATGGGGGGAGTGGGACACACCGTTCTGGTCGTCGACGACGACGACAGCCTGCGAATGCTGTGCCGCGTCAATCTCGAGCTCGAGGGATACCGGGTGCTCGAAGCACCGACTGTCGAGCGGGCCGTGGAGCTGATCGGCGACGAGGACGTCGACGTCGTTCTGCTGGACGTCCATGTCGGGTCGGGTGACGGATTCAGGGTGCTCAGCGTGGTCAGCGACGAGCGCGTGGCCCTCTTCACCGGCAGCTTCGAGGTTGACGAGCAGCGTTCGGGCGAGGTCGACGCGGTGATCAAGAAGCCGTTTACGCTCACCGATCTCTCCGAGACGGTTGGCAGGCTCGCGGCCGTAGAGCCCCGCTTCCGCTAGATTCTCTCGCCCCGTGACCGTCGCCGCAGTTCGCACACCAGCCGAATACGAGTCCCAGCTCCGCCGCTACCTCTACGACCGCTCAGAGGAAGGCAGGGCCGTCCGAGTGGGCGAGAAGGAGGTCTCGGAGCGGGCGGAGATCGTTGCTCGTTACCGGGATCTGTTCAGCCGCGAGCAGCTGGAGGCACTCCGAACGGCCGAACAAGACACGAGCGACGACACCGATCGCGAGCGCCTCTATCGCTTGCGCAAGACGTGTGAGGCAGGGGTGGTCTCGGCTGAGCTTGCGGAACGCGAGGACGCGCTCGAGAACGCGATTCTCGCCGCGCGGGTCGAGTTCAAGGGCGAGGAGCTGCCGATCCGCTCCGCGCAGGCGAAGCTGGCCATCCTCGGGGATTACGGCGAGCGGGAAGGGCTCGGGCAGATAACCGGAGACCGCTCGGCGGACTTCAACGCCCAGCGGCTCGAGGTGCTACGCGCTGCCGAGGAGCTGGAGGCCGAGGTGTCCCAGGAGCCGGACGCGATCGCCCGCAACGAGGAGGAGAAGGGAATCTCCCTCTCGGAGCTCGAGGCCGTGCTGGCTCAGGCAAGCGAGCGTTCGACGGACGCTTACGTCGTGCTTCGCGACCGGTGGTTCGAGCGGTTGCTCGGGCCCGAGCGCGAGCCGGCTCCGTCGTCGTACCACGTCGCCTACCTCCGGCGTCTTTCACCGCTCGAGTCGACGTATACGAAGGAGCGAGCCGTCGAGGTTTGCGTGGACACCGTGAAGCGGCTCGGCTTCGACCTCGAGAACGAGTCGAACATCCGACTCGACCTCGACGACCGGCCGCAGAAGTCGCCGCGCGCGTGCGTGATTCCGTCGGACCCCCCGAGCGTCGTCCACCTGATCACCCGCGCTCAGGGTGGCCTCCACGACTATCAGGCGTTTCTGCACGAAGCAGGCCACGCCCTTCACTACGCCGGCGTGGACCCGAACCTGCCCTACACGTTCCGGAACATCTCGCGCGACCACGCGCTGACGGAGATCTACTCGTACATCTTCGAGGCGATCACGCGCGAGCCCGGGTGGCATGCCCAGTACTTCGGCCTCTCCGACGAGGAGGCCACGCGGAACGCCGAGGCGACGGTTTTCCTGGAGGCGGTGCTTTTCCGCCGCTACACCGCGAAACTGCAGTTCGAGCTCGACTTCTGGGGCGACTTCAACGCAGACGGCGACGGCGACGCCGAGGAGTACGAGCGGCGGCTGACCGAGGCGACGGGAGTTCGCTATCGCGCCGACGCGTACCTCGCTGACATGGACGGCGGCTTCTACTCCGCCGACTACCTCCGCGCCTGGATCCGCTCGGCTCAGCTCAGGGACTACCTCGTTCGCGAGATCGGCGAGGACTGGTGGCGCGACGGCAGGACCGGCGACCGCCTGCGCGCGCTGTTCGCCGAGGGGACGAAGCCGTCGTCGGAGGAGATCGCGGCCCGGCTCGGCTACCAGCCGCTGGACACTGCGCCGCTCCTCCGAGAGCTCGGCGCCTAAGAAGGGCTAGCGGCCAAGGACGTCGCCTTGGGGCCGGAGAAGCCGACGGCCCGCACGGCGAACATTCTCGCGCTGGTCTTCAACTCAATCGCTGTTTCGAAGCCGGTTATCGAGACGGTTCTGATCGGCCTCAGCCTGCGAGCGTTCGGGCCGGCGAGCACCTGCCAGCGTCTGAGCTCGGTTGCGCCGTTCC
>Ga0126382_10000863_pt1 | contig 12072 bp, 11 predicted proteins | sample PanSoiMetPlot_30_FD_92548 | JGI IMG/M metagenome (GOLD analysis project Ga0126382, IMG submission 92548) | Tropical forest soil microbial communities from Panama - MetaG Plot_30 | ecosystem: Environmental > Terrestrial > Soil > Tropical forest > Bulk soil | place: Panama | collected 2016-02-17 | reverse complement strand
GATTCAAACTTCCTTATCGCAGGCAGCGCAAATGATGATCCGAACCTGAATGGTGTTTTTCGGTCGGCCGACGCAGGGAAAAATTGGCGGCGGATCTCACCTGTCGGCGACAAAGAAATTCGAAACATAGAATCTGCTGCTATTGATCCACGCAACACAAACATAATTTATGTCGGCACGTGGCATTTGCCGTGGAAGACGGTCAACGGCGGGGCGAGCTGGAAACAAACCGGAAACCAAATCGTCGGGATGATTAACGACTCCGACATTTTCGGGATCACCATTGATCCGAATCAGCCGAATACGGTCTACGTTAACGCATGCAGCGGCTTTTATAGATCAATGAATGCCGGCGAAAAGTGGTTTAAGTTTCCGGGCATTCCGTTTAGTGCGCGGCGAACTTACGTGCTTCTGCCGCATCCCACAAATCCGAGCGTCATTTTCGCTGGAACCAGCGAAGGCCTTTGGCGATCAAAGGATGGTGGCAAGAAATGGATGCTGCTCACGTCCAAGACACTGGTGATACGCTCGATCGTAGTGACTCCGGATAAGCCCAATCGAGTCTTGATCGCTACGGATGACTTCGGCGTCCGCGTTTCGGAAAATCTCGGTACAGACTTTATTGAATCGAACACCGGCTTCAGTCACCGCCACGTGCTTGCCATAATGCCGGACGCAACTGAGCACGGACATTTGCTTGCCAGCGTATTTCACGACGGGTCAGGAGGTAGCGTATTCCGCTCGGCGGACGGGGGTGAATCCTGGACACCATCATCGACCGGTCTCGCGGGCCGCGATGTATTCGCGTTCTATCAAATGCCTGACAACCCAAATGTTATTTACGCAGGCACAAACACAGGCGTATACCGCTCGACCGATCGAGGCGCCTCCTGGGCGACCACAGGAGTCGAGCAGCCAAAACCAACTGAGAAGCCACCTGCACAACCAGTCCGTTCTCGCAGAGCAAGCGTAAAATCATCATCTGCAGTCGGCCGGTATGAGACCGTGGCAATTGCAAAACGAGCCACAAGTCAAAAACCGAAAAAGCCCGCTAAGAAGGCAACTAAAAAAGAAAAGCCCAAGCCCGTAGCGACCCTTACTCCCGGATTCGTACAGTTGACCAGACAGGTCGATGACATCACCAGCTTTGCCGATGCCGAAGGTCGGATCGGACTCCTCGCAGCGACGATGGATGGACTCTTTCGAACTTTTGATGATTCGAAGGGATGGGAACCGGTGACCATCGAAGGTTACCCGGCCGGCGGTCCCGTGTTCTCGATTGCAACACACAAGGACACTCCAAAGAAGATCCTGGCGGGTACAAAGCAGGGGCTGTTTATTTCAAATGACGGCACGAAGTCATGGCAACAGGCCGAACGTGGACCGATCGACGCCTCGGTAAAGTCAATCGCTCAGGATCCTAAAGACGCGCAAATAATAGTTCTTGGTACAAACCAGTACATTTTCCGATCAACAAACGGCGGACGCACATGGGCGAGACGTGGTGGCGGGCTGCCTTCTGGCGATTTCACTTCGGTTGTATTTAACCCCACAAATCCCAATGAAGTGATGGCTGCCGAATACTCTCGCGGCGGAGTCTATCGATCGATGGACAAAGGATACATATGGGAGCGTGTGGATGTGGAACTGCCGACGAACCGAGTTTGGACCCTGGCCTTTGATCCCTTTGATAAGAATCGAACCTATTTGGGAAGCTTTTCCAGCGGAGTCTACGTCTTTACGACTCAAAACAGAACGAATCTCACAGGTCAGCAATAGAAAGTCGCTCTTGCCGGCTTGAAGCATTTATTCAGGGCATTCTTGTACGCTTAAGACCAGCCAGCGCAGCACCGCGCGACAAACAGGCTGACGGTATTCTTATGAAAATACACGAATATCAAGGGAAACAACTTCTTAAGAAGTATGGGGTCACGGTGCCGCGCGGCGTTGTCGTAAACAGGACTGAGGAAGTCGCGAGCGCAGTGGAACAACTCGGCCTTCCGGTGGTTGTCAAAGCGCAAATCCACGCCGGTGGTCGCGGCAAAGGTGGCGGAGTAAAGTTGGCGCGTACTGTCGACGAAGCTACAGATATCACTCGACACATGATCGGAATGAAATTGGTGACTCATCAAACCGGTCCGGAAGGCCGCGAGGTTAGGACGGTGCTGATTGAGGAAGGTCTAAAGATCAAACAAGAGTTTTATCTTGGGATCGTGTTAGATCGGGCAATTTCTCGGCTGGTTCTTATGGCCTCATCAGCAGGCGGAATGGATATCGAGGAAGTGGCCGCCCACGAGCCTGAAAAAATCCTGAAGGAATCTATCGATCCCGCTGTTGGGCTTCAGCCGTTTCAGGCGCGCAAGCTCGCCTTCGGAATCGGTCTGCCAAACGAGGTGGTTAGCAAGGCTGCTAGATTTATGGCGGCGTTGTATCGCGCCTTCGTTGACCTCGACGCGTCGCTTGCGGAGATCAACCCTTTTCTCCTGACCGAAGACGGCGAGTTGTACGCGCTTGATGCGAAACTTAATTTCGACGATAACGCACTGTTCCGACACAAAGATTACGTAGAGCTTCGCGATCTGAATGAAGAAGAGCCCCTCGAAATCGAAGCTTCAAAGCATGATCTAAATTACATAAAGCTGGACGGCAATATCGGCTGTATGGTCAACGGCGCCGGGTTAGCAATGGCCACGATGGATATCATAAAGCTGGCAGGCGGAGAGCCGGCAAACTTTTTGGATGTGGGCGGCGGAGCTTCACAGGAGCGAGTTGAGAATGCCTTCAGGATTCTTCTTTCAGACCAAAACGTTCGCGCAGTTTTGATCAACATTTTTGGCGGCATCGTTCGCACCGATATGGTTGCGTCGGGCGTCGTCGCTGCTGCCCGGAACATCGGCGTAAAGGTTCCAGTCGTCGTTCGGCTCGAAGGCACAAACGTCGAGAAGGGCCGCGAGGTAATCGAACAGTCAGGACTGGGTTTCGTTACTGCCTCCGGCATGAAGGACGCAGCCGAAAAGGTCGTCGCTCTCGCCCGCTGATCTATTGGCCAAGCACCTCTTCGTACCCCGGGTCTCGAGAGCCGGCATCGTCACACCTCAACGAGGTATCAAGATGACAGGCATCCTAACGAAGACCTTTGCGGCAATATTACTTGCTGCGCTCGCTGCGGTGCACTTGTTAGCTCTGAGCGGTCCTACATCGGAAGGTTCAGGCCTTCTGCTCGCACTGAATAAATCTGAAGGCACGCTGGCCATTGTTGATCCGGTTGCGCTGAAAGTGCTGGCTCGCGTTCCGACCGGCGAAGGCCCTCACGAACTCATCGCATCCGCGGACGGCAGGCTGGCTTTCGTTTCCAACTACGGAACCGCCGAACGGCCCGGTAATACCATCTCGATAATCGACATCCCTACCCACAAAGAGATAAAGCGAGTCGATCTCGGCGGGTTGATGCGCCCTCACGGCATCGTCGAATCTTCAGGAAAAATATATTTCACCATAGAGAATAGCAGGTCGATTGCTCGGTACGACATCAATGCGAGCAGAATTGACTGGATAATGGGTACCGGTCAGGGCGGAACCCATATGGTTGTCATTGGCGCCAAGTCACAGAAGATCTATACGGCAAATCGCGAGTCGAACACCGTCAGCGCGATCGAACCGGCGTCGGGAACCGTACCCCTCAAGATGACGCAGATCGCTCTTGGAAAAGCGCCGGAAGGTATCGCTTTGTCTCCTGATAATCGAGAGGTATGGGTGGCGCATCGCGGCGATGGAGGGCTTTCGATCATCGATACCGCGAATGATCAGGTCAAAGAAGTTATTAACGTAGGCCGTGCGCCGATTCGCGTTAAGTTCACAACCGATGGCAGGCGCGTTCTAATCTCTGATTCACAAGCGAGTGATCTGGTGGTAATCGACGCTGCGACGCGCAAAGAAGTAAAGCGTGTTGCGATGGGAGCCAATGGAGCCGGAATACTGGTGCAGCCGGATGGCAGGCGCGCCTTTGTTGCATTGAGTCAGGCGAACAAGGTGGTTGCAATCAATCTTGAGAATCTCAGTATCGAGGGCTCGGTTGAAACTGGACGTGATCCGGATGGCCTGGCTTGGGCAAAATGAAGCCGTCACGCAGCAACGAATTCATTCGTTCTGCTTGTTTGCAAAAAACTCGCTTCATACGGAACGAATAAATTCGTTACTACGTGGGCATATCCTTTGATCTTCCCTCCTCCATGACAAGACAAAAAGAACCAATTCCGGCTGCTGCGGTTGCCTTCGTTAGGGACACTGAGCACGGGATAGAGGTTTATCTAAGCCGCCGTCCCGCGCACTTCAGATATTATCCGGGCGCATTCGTTTTTCCGGGCGGCCGGTTGGATCCAGAAGACATTGACATACGAGCGACTGCGTTTCGCGAGGTTCACGAGGAAATTGGAATTGAAATCGACACGAAGCTCCTTGTTCCTTTGAGAAACATCCATACCAGTCCTCATGCCGGGCCGGTTTATCATATGCTCACCTTTGCATATCCGGCAGAAAGCGAATTTAAAACAAAGCTCAACACCGAAGAAGTGGACGAGGAAATGTGGATCCCGGCAAGAGAAGCCCTGAGTACGCTCGATCTGCCTTACCAGATCCGGGCAGCAGTTTTTACCATCGCTCAATTTGGCACAGTCGCGGAATTGCTTCTCTCGCTCAAGAACGGAAGCGTCGATGAGGACTATCTGATTTGAAATTCGTCTTCTCAACACGATTCTTTTTTTTGCTCGCCGCGGGATTCGCGTTGCTTTCGATTGGCTGGATAAGTCCTGGAGCGTTGTACATCACTCTACTCTATGACTTGGCTCTAATCGGAGCTGCGTTGCTTGACTACTTGTTATCAGAAAAAGCGGACGCTTTCCGAGTCGAGCGAGAGATGGAAGAGCGCTTCGCGATGGGAGCTGAGAATGAGGTAACCATAAAGCTTACCAATCGAGCTCGGCGTCGCGTCACTTTCATCGTTAAAGATGATTACCCGCCGCAGATGGAGCTTATGAGCCCCCGTGAAGCTCAATTGACCATTCCTGCGGGTCGATCGCGCGCCTGGACCTATAGCCTGCTTCCAACCGCTCGCGGCAAATATGACTTCGGGGATACCGTCTTGCGCGTTCGCGCGCCGCTCGGTCTTTTGTGGCGTCAAATCGCTTATAAGAATGAAACGGATGTTAAAGTCTATCCGGATATCAGGGAGGCGCGTAAACATGAGATTTATGCGCATCGCAACAGGCGCCCTGAACCAGGATTACGTCGTATGCGCGTCCGAGGACACGGCAGAGAGTTTGAATCGTTGAGGGAGTTTGTGATCGGCGACGAGATCCGTCACATATCATGGGCGGCGACCGCCAGGCGAGGCAAGCTGATCACCCGACAATATACGGTCGAGCGCAGTCAGAATATCGTCGTTCTTTTGGACACCGGTCGACTGATGACTGCGCGAATAGGCAAACTGACCAAGCTTGATCATGCAGTAAACGCCACGCTCTCGATTGCCTATGTGGCTGCGGCTGGAGGTGACAACGTCGGGATGGTCGCGTTCTCTCGTCGAGTCGTCAGTTATCTTCCGCCGCGCCGCGGACACGACCAGATAAACAGGCTTATGGAGGAGCTGTACAGCCTTGAACCCCAAATGATCGAGCCGAGCTACAAGAGAGCTTTCAACTTTTTTGATATTAACTGCAAGCGACGCTCTCTGGTTGTCATTCTCACCGATCTGGTCGACCGTGATGCTTCCGCAGAATTGCTGGCTCACACCTCGCAACTTATTCCGCGCCATCTTCCTTTGATTATCACAATCGGCGATACGGATCTTAGAGAGCTGATTCGAGCACGTCCTGATGCTTCGGCTGATGTTTATCGGCAGGCGGTGGCAGAGCAGATTCTTCAGCAGCGCGAAGAGGCATTAACGCGCATCCGCCACGCTGGAGGGCTTGCGTTGGACGTTCCGGCTGGAAGGCTTTCGTTGGAACTGGTGAATAAGTATCTTGAGGTGAAAGAGAGAGGTCTCTTGTAGCACCAGGATCGGAATCCTGCCTCGGAAGCTCAACTGACAGCCATCCAATCCTTTCACATCAACATACGAAAACTATGGCTTCGTGCTCAATGTTCGGCCGCTTCTATCGGGCTTAAGGAAGTAGATAATCATTACCACCGCACTCATTGCTGAGACCGAGAACTTAAAACTCGGGGGAATGCGCGCCGGCGATATGAACCCTTCGATCAACCCGGCAATTAACAGCATTGGTATGCAGCCCAGAACCAGTTTGATTGCGAGCCGGCCATTTTCAACAAGCGCATCGATTCGACGCAGATCGCCGGGTATCAGCAACGCCTTTCCAATCAACAATCCCGCTCCGCCAGAAATAAAGATCGAGGTCAGCTCTATCACGCCATGTGCCGAAACAAAAATGGGTATCTCCCAAAAGCGATAGCGAAAACAGAGGCTCAGAACCATCCCAAGCAGCAATCCGTTTTGCACCAGAACAAGCAATGTGCCCACGCCCGCTAATACGCCGCCGGCGAACGCATAAAACGTCACGGTGATATTATTTTGTTGGATCGACGTTGAAGCGAGTGGATTCGCTTTGTTTATTGCGTCGGTCCAATTATGGTGACCAATGATATCCTGCCTCATGCCGGGGGCAATTCGATCCGCAAACCCTTCATCAAGAAGACACACAACAGACGCAAACACGGTTGCAAGAACGAATGTAATGAAAGCCGTTAGCGTAAAAGAGAAGGTCTTTCTGAAGATAGCGGGAAAATCATAACGAAAGAAATTTATGAACACTCCGAAACCAGATGATTCACTCCGGTAGATCGCGCCGTGCGCGCGGCCGACGAGATAATTAAGATAATTCACCAATCGTTTGTCAGTAACCTCTTCACGAGCGATCGCCAGGTCAGCGGCGGTGCGCCGATAAAGCCGTCCGAACTCACGAACCTCCTCCCCCGATAGATTCTTCAGACGGAGGCGTGAAACCCTCGCCGTCAACTCTTCCAGCCGCTTCCACTTCGAAAGCCTCGCTTCTAAAAAGGTCTTTAGCACAGAATCAGAATACACGATTAACTCATGAACTCAATGCCGGCTTTATTCCGGATTTGGAATCTTGTATTCTGGAGTATCACCCATGCCATTCGCCGCCCTCATAGGAAACGAACGAATCAAGAAACTTCTTCAACGCGCTGTCTCCGAAGCTCGCATAGGTCAATCTCTGTTAATGGCTGGGCCGCGCGGTGTCGGAAAATATCAATTTGCGTTAGCGCTGGCCCAGGCGTTGAACTGCGAACAACCGGCTTCTGGAGACGCGTGTGGACAGTGCATACCCTGTCGCAAGATCGCACGTAACGAGCACGCGGACGTACGAACCATTCTCCGTGAGAGTCAGGATCCTTTGATTAAGAAAGAGTCCCGGAGTCAGTTCATTAAGATCGAGCAGACACGCTTAATGTCAGAGCAAGCACAGTTTCGTCCCTACGAGGGACGACGGCGAGTGTTCATTCTGGACGACGCTGAATGGCTTCGTCGCGAGGCCGCGAATTCACTGCTGAAGACCCTCGAGGAACCGCCCGAAACTTCATTGATCATTCTCATCACGCCCAAGCCGTTCGCATTGATAGACACCATACGCTCGAGATGTCTTCTGTTGAGCTTTGCACCTCTAACGACTTCCGAGATCGAACTGCATCTCCTCGGTTTAAAGAAAACACCGGACGAGGCGCGCCTCCGAGCGAGGCTTTCCGGTGGAAGTATCGGTCGCGCTATCGAGATAGACCTGGACGAGTATCGCGAGATGCGCAACATACTTTTGGAACTTCTCGAATCACTTGCCTTCTCGCGAAGCAGCGCATCACTGATGGGCGCAGCTGAATACCTGGGTCGAAAGATCGAAAAAGATGAGTTTGAAAGACATCTTGAAGCCCTGACCGTGCTGCTGGGTGACCTGTTGCGATTAAAGCTTCGCGAGGGCGAGGGTTCCTTGACCAATGAAGACGTCATCGAAAGACTACAACGAATTGCGGGCACCGTTTCTGAAGAATCGATCATACGATTGGCGGATGGAATCGAAGATGTCTTTCGAGACTTGCCGCGAAACATCAACCGTCAACTCGCAATGGAAGCTATCTTGATACAGGCGTGAGAGATTTCGGCGTGTATGGTTCAGATCGATCGCCCTCGATCTCGTAGTAAGCTCCAGAACTCCTCAACATCCTTTATTCCGTGATCGAGTACAGCATCATAAATATCGCGGCTGGAAAAGGCCTTGCGGTACTGCGGATGTTTCCAGCATGCAGCCTTGATGTCGAGAATTGACTGACGAGTTCGTTCTGTTAGCCGCTTACTGACTCTTTCGCCGTACTCACGAACCGCGCGGAACCCTGCGGAATCAGTCAACCATATGTCGATCTTCCACGCGCCCGCCCGCTCATCCCCGAGATATACGCCCCAATAAAAGCCCGCCGGCAAGCCTTCAGTCGAAATAACCGTCTGATCGCGGTAATGCATTCTGTGGGGACTCAACAGATCGGCAATCCTCGCTCCTATCTCAAAAAAGCTCTTTCGATCCAACTTCGCTTGCACGAGGTGAATGTCCAGATCGCGCCACACCATTAATCGCAGCGCGTAGCTTCCGACTATATTAACCTCTCCATAGTCGTTGAGTATTTCGCGCAAGCCGTCCGCAAGCAAACGATCGGCCTCCGCGCGTAGCTCGTCGTCAGATTCGGAATGCATTCAACCGTTTAGATTAGAAAAGGAATTATCGCCCAGGACTTCTTTCTATACTCGTCGTATTGTGTCCCAAACACACTACGGAGGTTCTGTTCTTCCAGGCGGATCTTGCGCAAATACGCGAAGGAGATCATTGCCACTGCAACTAACCCATGCAGTTCACCGGAAACGAACGCCGTGCGCACGAACATTCCAAGCATTCCTGTGTATATCGGATGCCGGATCAAACGGTATGGACCAGACTTTATAAGCTGATGATCAACCTTTGATGCAATCTCCGCGCTCCAATTACGACCCAGATGCCTTCTTGCGACGATCGATAGAACGGCCGAACTTAACTGAATGAAAAACCCTGCGGCAATGATCCACCAATTCTTTGGCAGCCATCGTAAAGTCAGGCCAGGAAGCCGCACGAAGGCCAATACAAGCGCACCATACATCAAAAGCTGGTGAATCTGCCGTGAACGCGGAGACTCCGAAGTCCTGGTCACGCCCGCTTGCCCGGCAACTGCGCTCCAATAACATATGAATAGAATCCAGAGTACGGCAGACAGCCATAGCAGAGTTTGTGTGGTCCGGCTGATGAGGTATACAACTAAAATGATCAGCGCCAAGGCGACTGCAATGGGTATTAACGCAACCAAACCGTCGCACGTGAAGTTCAACCCGGGAAGGCGGATCGACACAGCCGGAGCTTTGTTCTGTACGTGCTTATTATCTGCCATCGCATTTAGCTACTATGCTTTACGTGTACTCACCTCAAGCGACGCTTGAAGTCGCTTTGGTGCAACCAGACGCCAAGCCTCACCAATGTGAAAGGCAAGTTCGTCATCCTTAATCCTGGCGAGTTCGATGCCGATCCAACCCGCCCCTCCGACATAGGGTGGCCTGTAGAACTTATCCGGCGCCCCTTCTATCAACATTGCCTGCACGCCAGGCGGAGCAGGAACCAACACCGAGATGTGCCCATCGTTATGATGATTATTGGAGAACATCGCAAACACTTTCTTGCGAACGAAGAACGTGGGCTCCCCGTGCGAGAGTCGTTCTGTTGTCTCCGGGAAGGTCGAGCAAATACGCCGCACCCGGTTGAGATGTTTTTCGCTCATTGGATCTCCTCGCCCACAGGCGCTTCCTCGGGTCGCTCGAGTTTTACTGGTCGGATTCCGAATGCCAGCACTCGAGCTGGCAACTCTCGGAGCAAAGGAAGACGCACGATGATTCTCAGGGCAAGCGGAAGAGTAAAAGCCTTGCCGGACTCAAGCGCACCCACGATACGTTTCTGCATCATGGTTTGGAAGCCCTGAATCATTCGCGTGAGCCGTTCGCGTCGACCCTGAACTTCGGCGAGCATTTCCTCTTCGACTTGGCCATCTCGGAGGGCGGGCGTCAGAACATTCGCAGCTTCAACCGCATCGCTTATTGCGCAGTTGATACCTACCCCTCCTACCGGTAGCATTACGTGCGCCGCATCGCCAATCAATAGTAGTCCGGGAAGGTGCCAACGTGGCAGGCAGCTCCCTTCCACGGACAAAAGGCTTACATTGTGCCAGTCATTAATGTGCTCGACCCGATCCGCAAGCCACGGTATGGTAATTTTAATCGAATCCTGAAATGCTGTCAGTCCATTGTGCTTTAACTTCTGATAGCCGCCCTGGGGCATGACGTAACCGACTTGCCATTCAGTCATCCGACCCAGCAGTACGATGAAGTTCCCTTCCCCAATGTTCAACATTGCCTTGTCGTCTTCGTCACTGGGGTTTCGCGGAAGGCGGAACCACAATACTTCCATGGGGTCTGACTGCTTGGCTGGTTCAAGCCCTGTCAATTTTCGAATACTTGAAAAACGACCATCAGTTGCGACTGTTAACGGTGCGACGAACTCGCGCCTTCCCGAAGGACTGAGATATGCGACGCCGCGAATCGCGCCATTCTCTTCAATCAATTCGTGAACGCTAGCTCCCATTATTAGTTTGAAGTGTGGATACTTCGATGCCTTTTCCGCTATGAATTCAAGGAATCGTGCTTGTGGCATCATCATGACGTACGGAAACCGGGTTGGCAGCCTGTTCAAGACAGCGACGGTGGTCGAACCCGCTCGCGAAACGACTCGCATCTCGCGGATCTTGGAGTGAGGCAGCTGGTGAAGCTCGTCTGCCAGACCAATCTGATGCAGGACCTCGAGCGTCGAGGAGTGGATGGTGTCGCCGCGAAAATCACGATCGAAGTCACGATGCGCCTCTAGCAGCGTGACCGGTACTCCCGCACGAGCCAGAAAGAGAGACAGCATCAATCCAGCCGGTCCCCCTCCCACTATCACGCAACCGGTCTCATGTCTGACACGTCCAGGTTCGTCTTCAATGCCGGGAGAGGTCTCGGATAGGTTTGGTACGGAATCGGTCATTGGATATCCTGCAGCAAGTCAGCGATGGCGAAGCCGCGCAAGTAACTGCTTCGGAGCTGTCAATCGATACGCATCAACAATAACGCTTTCGATCTCGTCCCAGTTGACTCTAGGAAGATCAATCCACAAACCTATCCAACCTCTTGACCCAAGATATGCCGGTATGTGGAATCGATCTGGCCCAAAATCCGCAAGGCTCTTGTTAGCTCCCGGCTCGGCTTTGCAATTTATTGCTGTACGTCCGTCGCCATGATGGTCATAAAGGTAGTAACCGAAGCGCCTTCCTCGCACCTCGAGGCTCAGGTGGCCGACACCCAGGTCAATCGCCGACGCACCGGGAAGTGATTCAACAAGAGCTATTATTCGAGCCCGACGACGGGACGCCACTGAAGGACTCACCACCCCTGAAGTGAGGCTACCCGCGCTGTGGGATTTTTTTGGTCTTTTCGCGAGAGTCACGAGTTTGCCCACGCCTGCTTGAACTGTACGTACTTTCAGCACTACCCGTACAGCCTGCATATTAAACACGCGACAGAATAGCAAACATTTGCACTCGTGGGATAATCAGGACAGAACCGGCAATGCCAGGGATGCCTTTCGTGCAGCCGGAGTTGAAACATAACCTTCGGGTAAGTCTCCATTGTCCGCTCGCAGGTATTGCAAATAGTGCGGTTTCAAGCCAGCAATCAGTTCCTTGCGTGATTTTACTTTTATCGGCTTGCCAACGTATATCTTCCCCAGACGGCTCATCATCTTTTCAGACATAACGCTCGAGAACATAAACAGCGGCCACTTAAAATTCGGTCCGTTCAACTTTCGGAGCTTATACGTCCACAAGGCCAACGCTCCAACTCGCCACGCTGTAGGTGCCCACCATGAGTACTGGCCAGGCCGAAGATTCATC
>Ga0126382_10000861_pt1 | contig 12084 bp, 12 predicted proteins | sample PanSoiMetPlot_30_FD_92548 | JGI IMG/M metagenome (GOLD analysis project Ga0126382, IMG submission 92548) | Tropical forest soil microbial communities from Panama - MetaG Plot_30 | ecosystem: Environmental > Terrestrial > Soil > Tropical forest > Bulk soil | place: Panama | collected 2016-02-17 | reverse complement strand
GGCCAGGCAGAGGCGCTAAGCGTCCGGACTGCAGAGATTGCCCTGGATCGGCTTGCCTCTGGCGGTGTTCCAGGCCGACCGGTCAAACTCGGCGGCAGGGCACCATGGGCTGGCCCAGGCTTGTGCCTCCAGCCACACGCGTAGCACCCCGAGCCCCGCGGCGTCAGCGCCCCTTGGTGGCGGCTTGGTACTGCTCCGCCACGCTGGCCGGGATACGCCCACGCTCATTGACCGTGATGCCGTGGTCTTTGGCCCAGGCCCGGATATCGCCGCTACGCTGCCGGCTCACGGCAGTGCGGCCCGGTCGCCGGGACTGGCTTCGCCCGGCCTTGCGGGCGTGCTCGATGAACGGCGCCAGCTTCTTCCGGAAGGCCTTGGCGTTCTTGGCGGTCAAATCGATCTCATACTCCGCCCCGCCGAAGGCGAACCGGACGGTCTCATCGGCCGGGCCGCCACCGAGGTCGTCTTCCAGCGTAACGATTACTCTCTGTGCCACTTCAACCTCCACAAGCGGCGCCGGGTACTGGCACCGTACCCGCCCGGCATGACCGGCTTCGCTGTAACACCGCAAGTCATACACGATATTCACGGAAAGTAATCATTCTGAGTGGGCTTGGCTAGCACAGCTCCCGAGCCCACCAGCTGACTAGCTTGTCACACTCTGTCATCGGCCTTCATGACCGGGTGCACGCGTATATCCGCCTAATGATCGGCTGCTCATTCGGTCGCCGTGGCGGTCGGCGCCGTACCGATAGATCGTTCTGGGTTTCATCGAGTTCTCGTTGGCCCTCCAACTGGGTTCAGGGCCGGCGCCCGGCGGTGGAAGCCGTGCTCAGCCAGCACTGCCCAGCCGGCTCACCGTGCTGGCTAGGCCTGCGCCGCTGAAGCGCCGTTGCCATGCCCGGGGGCTCACAGCCGCCCCCGAGCTCGTGCCGCGCCTTCAGCGAATGCTCAGCCGATCCGTAGCAAAACATTCGGCCGCACCGGCCATGCCAGAACCTGCCCGGCGACGAATAGTCAGTGAAAGGCCACGTGCCGGTGGCGACCGGCGCCGGACCAGCCCCCGTGCATCCGCTGACGATGACCCGCCGGGGGCGGCTGGGGTGCGGACATTGCACTGGCGCGAATCGGCCCCTGATCACGCAATGTCGCCTGCACGAAAGGAATTGTCCATGCTCCGGATCACTCGGCCCGCTGCGACCGCGGCCGTGACGGCAGAACACCCACTAGCCACCGCCGGCCGGCACCTGGCCCGGTATGGGCTGGTCGTGGTGATCGCCTGGATCGGCGCGCTCAAATACACCTCCTACGAGGCCACGGCCATCCAGCCGCTGGTCGCCCACAGCCCGCTGCTGAGCTGGCTGTACACCCCCTTCAGCGTGCGCGCGTTCGCCGCCGTGCTCGGCACCGCGGAGATCGCCGCGGCGCTGCTCATCGCGGTGCGGCCGCTGTGGCCGCGGGTGTCGGCTGCTGGCAGCGCGTTCGCCGTGCTGCTATTCCTCGGCACGCTGAGCTTCCTGTTCACCACGCCCGGGGTTGTTACCGCCACCGGGTTCCCGGTGCTGTCGGTGCTGCCCGGCCAGTTCCTGCTCAAGGACATCGTGCTGGCCAGCGTCGCGCTGTGGACCCTGGGCGATTCCCTCGGCGCCGCCCGGTCACGCTCCCGCCCGGCCGGATAAACCCGTTCACACGGTGGCAGGCCACCTCATCGTCACGAGCAGCCCGGCCATCCTGTTCCCGGCCGGGGATCCGGGCCGCATACACCACCGGGCAGGGCATGTCCGTCACGCCGTGCTCGCTGGCCGGCTCGCTTCGACGGCGGGCAACGGCTGATCACCGCGAAGCTCCGGCCGGGGTCATCGGGTGTGGGCGAAGATGCCGGGGCAGTGGCCGCTGCCGAACGACACCGCGGGGAAGTCGCAGGCGTGGTGTCGCCGGCGACGAGGTTGGACGCGGCCGAGAAGAACGCGACCACGCTGCCGTCGCCGCTGATGGCGGGGTCGGTACTGGCGTCGTTGGCCTGGCCGCCCGGGCTGTCGAGGCTGACTCGTTCGGTCGTGCCGGCCTGCCGGTTCCAGACAAACACGTCGGGGCAGCTGCCGGGGCGGTGAACGAGTACGCGCCCGGCCTCACGCAGGTGTTGGTGTCGCCAGCGACCAGGTTGGTGGCCGAGGAGCCGAAGGCGACCAGGCCGCCGTCGGCGCTGATCGCCGGGCCGAAGGTGATGCCGGTTCCCCTCGTGCCTGAGCAGGAGAGCCCCGCCCGGCGCCCCGGTGGAAGGACTACTTGGCCGTGTCCAATGCGTGCCCAGGCGGCCCGGGCCGGAACACGTTTCCGCTGGTCAGGACTGGATGGTGCAACGCCCTCCGGAGCCGTGAGCGCAGGTTCGAATCCTGTCGGAGGCACTGGTCAGAGACATAAATTCGAACACCCTTACATCATAGCTGATCCGAGGCGCAAGCCTCTGACCTGCGGCGATGCGGACGCCTTCCAGACCTGCCGGGTACTGGCACAAGAGGGCTCATCGGTTCGGTAACAGAATGTGACCCAGCACCCTGGCAACGAGCGCGTGTAACCGCCGATGTGCACTCCGACTTTGGCGCCCGGCGAGGCAGCCCGTGCCGCGCGAACGGACATTCTGTGGCGTCAGCGAGCCAGCCTGTGCCACAGGCCGTCGGTTGTTCAGAGGGTGATTTCGAGCGCTTGCATGCCGCCGAAGTTCATCCATATGCCCGTGCCGCCTTCGACGATCTTCGCCACGACGTTGTCACAGTTCGGGCAGCGCATCACGATTCCGGCGCCCCGGAAGACGTGCATCGCCCCCACCGCGCCGGAGGTGCCGCAGTTGCCGCACGTCATGGTGGCGGTGGTGATCTCGGCGGCGAACACCTGCCCAAGCATGCCTGCGACCGCGTTGCCGTCGAGCATCAATTCGTCCATCTCAGCTCCCCGTCGGCCCGAACCGTTCGGTCTTGATCGCCTCCGGCGGGTGCCCGAGACCCACCAGCGCCTGGGCCGCAGCCTCGACGAACGGCGTCGGGCCACAGATATAGACGCGCGGCCGTTCGGCTGGGCCCGGGCCGACCTCCGCGAGCATCTCCGCGTCGACGCGGCGCGCATAGCCCGCCCAACCGGGCGGCTGCGACATAGTCAGCGTGTGCACGACCGTGAGGCCGCTGCCATTCAGCCGCTGGAGTTCTTCTCGGTAGATGATGTCGTCCCAGCCGCGTGAGGACAGCAGCAGCCGCGCGCACCGGCACCCGCACGCACGTGCCTGCCCAGGTTCGCACTGATCTGCCAGCCCACCCGTGCGAGACTGCGACAACGCACGCGACGCCAGGCGAGCCGGGCCGGACGACCCCGGCGCGGCGCCACGCTGACTCGCCCCAGATCGGATCACAGTCGGTTACTCAGCCTGGTCGACGCCGAGCGCAAGTAGCCGTTCTGGCGCAGCGGGGCGGCTGTGATTTGGGCAATGTCGGACTGACCGACGTGGGTGATCTGCGCGGGTCGGCAAGCCGGACGATCTTGCGCCGCGGTGCGGGCTGGCCGAACGCTAGCTGGCGCGCCAAGAGCACCCTTTGAGGTTCCGCTGATGTTGCCGCTGCATGCGTCCAACCGCATGGGGACGGACCTCCCATCGCGGGTGCGGCTATGGCCCCCAGCATCGGCCTGGCCAGGACCCAGCGCGGAAACGGGTCGAACAGTTCCGCCCGGTGGATCGTGAAACCGGCCCGCTCAACGGCTGCGGCGGTGTCTCGGCCCAGGTGGCATCCGGGATCAGGCTGGACCATAGCGGGGTGAGACGGTCCTGCCAGCGGGCCAGGCTCCCGCAACCTTGCGCCGGCCGGCTTAGCCGGAGGGCGCCGGCCTTGGCTGAACCGAGGACCGGGTCATGGCTGCGCCCTGGGCAGGCGCCAGGCGAGCCCCAGGACGATCACGCATACAGCCGCGAACACCGCTTCGAGCGGCTGGAACCCGATCCATGCCAGCTCGGCGGCCTCGAAGCACACCAGCCCCCGCCCCGGCGGCCATCGACAACTCCCGGGCATACCGGTGGCCGCGCCACTGCCACCACCCGGCCAGCAGGAAACCACCGCCGGCCAGCCCGGCCAGCAGTACCCCCGGCACCCGCCAGTCGCTGAACGGAGTACCCGCCAGCACGGCCGGGTCCGCCCGCAGCAGCGACCCCATCCGGGGAGGCCGCAAACAGCACACCCCCAGCCAGGCCCGCAGCCCCGGTCACCAGCTCCAACGCGACCAGCGCCCGCCGGCGAGCCGGACCGCCCGGTCACGTCCGCCAGCCCGCGCAGCATCGCTCATACCCCGACACTGCAGGCTGCTGCTGACCCTGGTCAGGGCCGGAAGTCCACCTAGCGTCCTCATCCACCGCTCCCGGCCTTTTCGTTGTGATCGTGACCAGGGGTATGCCTGAAGAGCCGGCTCGGACAAACGATCCTGCACGGCGACCCGAAAGGCCTGACCGCAAGGCATGCGCACCCTTCTTGCTACATCCACCGGTGACGGCCGTCATATGCGCTCGGCTGCGCTGAGCCTGCGTCCTGTCAGGGGTCGCTCGATGTGCCGTCTTGGAGTGCAGCGGCGAGGTCGCTGACTCGCCGCCCGGACGGTGCGCCAGCGGCGCTCGTTGTCGCAGACCAGCCCAGCGGAATCCGGGAGTAACGCATTGTCTTTGGCTATCACCGGGCGAAACCGTATGCCCGGAATGCAAGCGACCTGCGGCTCACCGGACCCGGGCCGCGTCGTGCGGGTGGCCCGACGGTGATGGCGCGGGCGATCACGCGGGGGCACCGGGTGCGGGTACTTGGCACCGAAGGACTGCGAGCCAGGCAGGGTCGGCCGGCGCAACATTCCGCTGTAGCAGTACGCTCCTGCAACGATCTGGCCAGCCCGGGACCGGCCTGGTGAAGGACCCGGACGCCTGCGCGGCCACGGTGATGGCAGGCTGGCAGCGCGATGGCCAGGGCCTCCCCCGGCCTGGGGGTTCCGCGGGCCCGTAAGCCGGCGCGGGCTCCAAATTTCGCCGGGGGCGGTGTAACGCGTGTGCCCTTCGTGTGACTAAACGTGGGCCCAAAGATCCGGAGGTAAGCCATGTCGTCTGCCGTTTATGTTCAGACAAACGATGCCACCGACAACGAGGTCATCGCGTTCACCCGCGCGGACGACGGCACGCTCGCCCCGCTGGGGCGCTATTCCACGGGTGGGCGCGGGTCGGGTAAGCCGCACCTGGCCTCGGCGGGTTCGGTCGTGCTCAGCGACGATGGCCGGTGGCTGCTGGTGGTGAACGCGGGCAGCGACGAGCTGTCGTTGTTCGCGGTTCAGCCGGACGGCCTGCTGTTGGCCGACCGGGCCGGCTCGGACGGTAGCAAGCCAACCAGCGTCGCCATCAGTGGCGCGCTGGTATACGTGCTCAACAACGGCACCCCGAACATCAGCGGGTTCCATCTCGCTGAGGGGAAGCTGACCGCGCTCGCGGGCTCGGCGCGCCCGCTGAGCGGCGCCGATGCGGATCCGGCTCAGATTTCATTCACCCCTGGCGGCGGGGCCTTGATCGCGACCGAGCGCGGGACCAACAGCATCAGCAGTTACGTGATCGACGAGCGCGGCTACGCGCAGGGCCCGGCGACGATCAAGTCCTCGGGCCAGACGCCGTATGGGTTCGGCCTGACGGCGAACGGGTCGCTGATCGTCTCCGAGGCGTTCGGTGGCGCGATGGGAGCGGCGGCGGCTTCCTCGTATGCGGTGTCCGGGGCGGGAGAGCTCACGATGGTCAGCGGCTCGGTCGGCGACACCCGCAGCGAGGTGTGCTGGGTCGCGCTGACGAACGACGACCGCTTCGCCTATGTCACCAACTTTGGCGACGGCACGGTGTCGTGCTATGAGATCGCCGCTGATCGCAGCCTCAGGCTGCACGAGCCGGTCGCGGGCTCGAACCGGCAGGGCAGCAAGGGCCTGCGCGATGAAGCGATCTCCGGTGATGGCCGCTACCTGTACGCGATCCACGCTGACGCACAGAAGCTGTGCGGCTGGGCCGTGGGCCCAGACGGCCAGCTCACGGCGGCCGGCGAGTTTGAAGGGGTGCCCGCCACGGTTGCCGGACTGGCCGCCAGCTGATCGAAATCGAGCTCCCGACGCGGATCGGATCAGACTCAAGCCGTTCGCGCCGACAGTTCGTGCCCGATCTACCCGAACAGTTCATGGCCGTCGACAGCACCAGCTGGCCGGCGTCGCGGGGCAGGCCAGATCGAGCACGCCCTGGGCTGCCGGGACACTGGCGCCGCGAATGATGTTCTGCAGACAGAATCTTGCTTATTGAAGCGTCGTTGAAAGTCCTGGCCCACCGTGGCAGGCAGCTGACAACTGACACCCAAAGCCCTGCCGACCCAGGACATGCATAACTGGCCAATATGCGCGCCGAACTCCTTGCCAGGAAACCACCTGCGACCAGTACATACTCGGATCGGATCATAGTGACGGAGCACTGCACGCCACCGGCCTGCTCCTGGTCGCCACCGTTGCCCTCGCCGCCGCCACCGCCACGTTGCTCCCTGGCCGGCGCCAGCTGAATCCTTGAGGCCCGGCCAGCCCTCGCAGATCTGTATCCGGTCCGCAGCGGGGTCGGTCAGTCCTGCGGTTAGGCCAGCGCTCCGCGGTGAGTACTCGCCGCGGCGTGTGTGGCTTAGGTGCGGCCGTAGTCGCCAAGTCCGCCGGCGAGCAGCCCAAACGCCTTGTCGAGGTCGTCGCGCAGCATCGCCGGGCTGGATTGAGGGCGTCCGGTGGCCAGCTGGGCTAGGCCTCGCTCCCACAGGGCGCGCATAGTGCCCAGGACTGTTGCGGCGATGATCCGGGGTGCGAGCTGGTCGGGGGAGGCCCCGGTGGTGGCGGCGATCTCATGGGCCAGCAGGCCCTCTCCTTGCACCTGAAGGTGCTCAGGGACGCGGGCCTGGTGGCTGTGCGCCCGCACGGCCAGCGGCGCCTGTGCGCGGTGCGGCCGGAAGGGCTCGCCGCGCTGCGGGACTTCCTCGCCGAGTTCTGGCCCGAGCACCTGCAGCGGCTCAAGCAGGCCGTGGAATCCGGTGACCAGGCCGCAGGGCCCGGCGATGGCGGCTGAGCCGGTCACCGCCTCGGTGCACATCGACGCCCCCGCCCGAGCAGGTGTATAAGTGCTTCACCCGGCCGGAGGCAATCGTGTCGTGGATGGGCGAGTACGCCCTGCTCGAACCCGAGCCCGGCGGCCAGTTTGTTCTCGATATCAAAGGGGCGCCAGTCCGCGGCCGCTTCCTGGAACTGGACCCGCCGCGCCGGCTGCTCATCAGCTGGGGCTACGCGGGCTCCGGCCACCTGCCACCCGGGGCCAGCACCGTCGAGGTCTGGCTCACCGCCGACCGGGGCGGCACCCGCGTCGACCTCCAGCACCGCGACCTGCCCCCAGGCGAGCGGCCAGGGCATGCCAGGGGCTGGACCCACTACCTCTACCGGCTCCAGATCGGCGCCGCAGGCCGCGACCCCGGCCCCGACCCCGGCATGCCAGAGGCCTTGCCGGCAGAAGACTCACCGTAACCCCAGCCAGGCACCGCCGCAGCCAAAGCAAATGCCGGGCACGAATCGCGCGCCGATGACAACGGCGCCAGACACGCTACTCCGCGCGACACGCCCACCGTGAAGCGGTCATCCACCGGCAGCGCCGAGTCGGCGCTCGGATCGTGGAGACGGAGCAGACGGCGACCGTGGCCGCACATGAACGGCCATTATGTACCTAGAAGGCGAGGGAATGAGGATCATCAAAGGCCGCCTGGCCCGGTAGCATCAGCTATGCCTGGCGCGACGGCGGTGAGGGCGCCGTGCCACTAACCGCACCAGGCTCGCGACCGCTGCAGCAGGTTCGGCTGTGATGCAATTGACTGTGCGTGCGCGCGTTCAGGAAGTGTTCCCTCGCCACCATCTGCGTTCAAGAGCAAAGCCGGTGCCTCGCCTTATGCGGTGCCGCCGTTGACGCGGATGTTCTGCGCGGTCACCCAGCCGGCGGCGTCGCTGGCCAGGAACGCGACCACGGCGGCGATCTCGGCGGGCTGGCCGAGCCGCCCGAATGCGCTCATGGCCTCCAGGCTGGCCAGGAATTGCCCGGTCTTGCCGTCCTTGTAGGTCTCGGTTTCGGTGGCGCCGGGGCTGACCGCGTTCACAGTGATCCGCCGCGGGCCGAACTCCTTGGCGAGGATGTGGGTGAACTGCTCGACCGCGCCCTTGGTCGCGTCGTACACCGCGTAGCCGGGCAGCATCAGCGCGGTGGTGGAGCTGGAGATCGTGATGATCCGCCCCCCGTCGGCGAGGTGCTCCCCGGCCAGCTGCAGCCCGTGGAACACCCCCTTGACGTTGACCGCGAAGCTCAGGTCGAACTCGGCCTCGGTGATCTCGCCGAACGGCTTGGTTATCGCGACTGCCGCGTTGTTGACCAGGATGTCCCAGCGGCCGAACCCGGCCAGCATCTGTTCCACCATCGCCTGGTACTCCGCGCGGACGCTGACGTCGGCCGCGGCCGCGACCGCCGTGCCCCCGGCCGCGGTGATCTCCGCCACCACCGTTCCCGCCAGCTCGGGCGTGTGGTTGTGGTTGATCACCACGCTGGCTCCTGCCGCCGCGAGCGCGGCGGCGATGGCCTTGCCGATCCTGGTGGCCGCCCGGTCACCAGGGCCGTCTTCCCGGCCAGCGGCGTGACGTCGGCCGGTGCTGCTGCGGGTCCGGTCATGTGGCACCTGCGGTCGGGCGCGGCGCGGGAGCCGGGTACAGGAAGCCGCGGGTGACCCGGGTGAGCAGCGGCATCACCGCGTACTGCATGAGCGGGATCACGATGACCACCGAGATCAGCGGCCGCGCCCATACCGGCAGTGCGGCCAGCCGCGGGGCGAGCAGGTAGCTGACCAGCTCGAGCAGCGGCAAGATGCCGGCCGCGGAGACCAGGGCGATCTTCCACGGCCCGGGCGGCACCAGCACCGGCGCGCCGGGCGCGGCGAGCCAGCCCTCCAGGCCGGACACATACCGCGTCTGCAGCTGCGCAGCGGCATGCAGGCCAGCCTCGGCGACCAGCCGCGCCCGCTGCGGGCTGGCCTGCCAGGCCTCAGCGTCCGCGCGGGTCTGGAAATGCGACACGATGGTGTAGATGGGAGGGCCGCCCGGGGCGGGCCGCAGCACGGTGACGTCTAGATGCCCGGGCTGGCTGCGGACCGCGGAGGCGAGGCGGTGGAGTACCTCCTCGAAGGCCTGCTCATGCCCAGGTGTTACCTGGCGGGACAGCACCAGTGCCACCGGGCCGGTGACCGGCGCCGGGTCCGCGGCGGTCCCGGGCTGGCCGCTCATCCGAACCAGTAGTCCAGATGCACCTGGGCGCCTTCGCCGAGGTTGGCGCGGAACCCGCCCTCCCCGCGCAGGCCGGTCAGCTCGCCGGTGCCCGACCCGGGGATCACGAACCAGTCGCCGCTGACGATAGTGTCCTGCACGGTGCCGGCGTCCTGGAGCAGGAATGTGCCACGCCGTCCGCCGAGCTCACCGGTGACTCGCTCGATACCCACGAAGCTCGCCGATCCGTCGGCCCGTGCCGCCTGCAAGAACTCCACGATGCCGTCGCCGGTGATGTCGCCGGAGAAGCTCTCCTCGACGTGAATCCTGGTCAGAGCCGGGCCTTCGGCCGGCTCGTCATATGCCGACGGCACGTACTTGTGCACGGTGATGACCGCATTGGCGCGGGTTCGCCCTGCGCTGTCGCCCATGTCACTACCTCCGGTTTCGTTGCAAGCTAGGTGCGATCTCGCCGAGCAGGTCATCCAGCGACCGCGCCGGGCGGCCGGTGAGCCGCTGGATGGTGCTGGTGACCTGGGCGGCGTAGCCGCCGGTCCCCGAGCGGCGGTAATCCTGGTACAGGCCAACGAGCGCGCTGGCGAACCACTCGGTCAGCCCAGCGCTAAGGAGCGCCCGGCGCACCGTCTCGTCGGGCGCGTCGACGTAGGTGATCCGGCGCCCTGTCACGCTGGTGAGCTTGGCGGCGACATCGGTGTAGGACAGCGCCTGCGGGCCGGTGACGTCGTAGTGCACCCCGGCATGCCCGGGCTCGGTCAGGACTACCGCGGCCACGGCGGCGACGTCGTGGGTGTCGACCATGCTGTCCGGGCCTGCCCGGCGTCGGCGTAGAAGGTCCCTGATGCGTCAATGGAGGGGACCGTCGATTCGAGGATGTTCTGCAAGAACAGGTTGGGGCGCACGATCACGTGGAGGAGCCCGGAGTCCTCCAGGTAGCGGTCACTAGCGGTGTGCGCGCTGACGAACTCCGCCGGGGATTCCCGGTCGGCGCCGAGGATCGAGCTGCGCACCAGCAGCTGCACCTCCGTCCGGCGGGCGGCGTCGATGGCGTGGCGATGCCAGCCGACCGCGTCGGGGTGCGGGCTAGAGAGCAAGAACACCTTGTCGATCCCCTCCATCGCCGTCACCAGCGAGCCCTCGTCGGCCAGATCGCCGGTGACCTCCTCCGCTCCCACCTGGACGCGGCCGGCAGGCTCGCCGACGCGCACCAGCACCCGGACTCGCTGGCCCCGGCCCAGCAACTCCCCGATCAGCGCGGCGCCGATCTTGCTGCGGCCGCCGATGACAAGGATCAACGCCCCTTCTCCTTCCGCCACCCTGGCTTAACCAAAACCTGTGGCAGCGGGCCCGGCCTGATCAAGGGCCAATCGCTGATCGGATCGATTAGGATCCCTGATTGATGTGGCAGGACGTCGAACTACGCGAGCTGCGGATCTTCCTCACCCTCGCCGACGAGCTGCACTTCGGCCGGACCGCCGAGCGGCTGGGCATCTCCCAGCCCGGGGTCAGCGAGGCCGTCCGGATCCTCGAGTCCCGCCTCGGCGTCAAGGTCTTCGACCGGACCAGCCGCCGGGTCTGCCTGACACCAGCGGGCGAAGAACTCAAACGCGGCCTCGCGCCGGCGCTGGCTGCCCTGGACCACGCCCTCGCCGAGACCAGCCAGCTGTCCCGCGCCGTCCGCGGGCTGCTGCGCGTCGGGTTCGTCCTCACCACCGAGGGCCCCGCGCTCAGCCGGCTCACCGCCGCGTTCCAGGCCCGCTACCCGGCCTGCGAGGTCCGGCTCCAGGAGGTCGAGACCTTCGACGCCTACCGGGCGCTGCGCCGCGGCGACATCGACGTCCTATGTAACTGGCTGGCCGTCGACGAACCAGATCTCACCGCCGGCACCGCGTTCGCTTACTACCCGCGGGCGCTCGCGGTCGCCGCCACCCACCGCCTGGCCGGCCGGACCACGGTGTCGGTCGAAGAGCTGGCCGGTGAGGAGGTCGCCTCGCTCCCGCCGACCATTCCGCCAGCGGTGTACGACCTGATCGTCCCCCCGTGCACCCCGTCGGGACGCCCGATCCGCCGCACCCAGCCCGTGCAGACCATCCACGAGATCCTGTCGCTGGTGGCCCGCGGGCGCATCGTCCACCCGACCAGCTCGACGGTCCCCATCTTCGGCCGCGACGACATCATCCTCATCCCCATCGATGACCTGCCCCCCATACCGCTCGGCCTGGTCTGGTGCACCAGCCGCGAGAACCCGCGCATCCGCGCCCTCGACGAGGTCGCCCGCTCCATGATCAACCCACCCAGCGCCACCCATGCCTCGCATGCCGGCAACAGCGCCTCCAGCTAGCTCCGGTCACCCCCCAGGCGCGAGCCGCCAGACCGCGCACAAGCACCCAAGCTCAACACCACCCCACCGCCGGTCACGTTTCGTGATAGCCAGGTGAACCCCCGACACACCCCAACCGCCCACACGCCGCATATTCGCGGCCTTGGACCGCCATGTACCGCCACAAACATCTGAGCGGCTACTTATGAGCGCACTCCTACCAGCGGGAAGGCATGTTCCACAAGCACGGAACGGCGATCCGGTCCCTCGTACGCCGGGTCCGAACTCGGATCACGCTCAGTGACCGGGGCTGGTCCGCGGCCGATGCGCAAGTATCCGCCTTACCTGTATCGGTCGGTGACCGCAAGCGTTCGTTTGAGGAGGCTTGGGCCCGT
>Ga0126382_10000860_pt1 | contig 12087 bp, 9 predicted proteins | sample PanSoiMetPlot_30_FD_92548 | JGI IMG/M metagenome (GOLD analysis project Ga0126382, IMG submission 92548) | Tropical forest soil microbial communities from Panama - MetaG Plot_30 | ecosystem: Environmental > Terrestrial > Soil > Tropical forest > Bulk soil | place: Panama | collected 2016-02-17 | reverse complement strand
CGGCGGCTACCGCGCGATCGACGTCCTCGGCGTTCGAGCGCGGAAAGACGCCGATCGCATCCCCGTTCGCCGGGCTCGTGCTCTCGAAGGTCTCGCCGGACGCGGCGTCGACCCACTCGCCGTCGATGTAGTTCTGGAAGTTCTTCGCGTCCACAGTCGCCATCGAGGCGATTCTAGTGGCGCCCGGTCAGCTCGCCTCGGGTGGCTCCGTGTCGGGGAACGAGCCGGGCCTCCGCCGACGGCGGTCGCGAATCTGCCGCTTCTCCTGGAACTCGCCGGCCGGCTTCCCTGCCCGCCGGTCCGGGCCCTCGCGACGGTCGACGATCACCTCGACGTTCGGGTTGTCCTTGTAGTACTCGACCATCTTGTCGTAGAGCTCGTCCTCGAGCTCGCGAGGAATCACGCAGTAGATCATCTGCTTCGGATTCTATGGAGCGCGCCTGTCGGCGCTATCGCTCAGATGCGGGCGATGTTCGGCACGACGCGGCCGTGCTCGTCGAGGTGCGCGTTCCACTCCTTGTAGCGCGGATCGAGCTCCGCCAGCTCGTGGCCGCGCTCCTCCAGCCGGACCGGCTGGGCGAGCTCGGGCGTGACGCGGTACTGGTACCAGGAGATGTCCCAGGCGACGGTGATCACGACCTCGCCGCTGACGCCGGAGAGCGAGCGGACGCTCGCCCGGGGCTCGCCGAGGCTCTTTGCGATCCCGGCGACTGTGCGCCGGAAATCGGTCTGGTTGAAGAGATCGGCCGCCTCGACGACCTCGCGCTCGGGCTCGGAAAGCCGCCGCAGGATCGGCTCGTCGGCGACCGGCGCCTCGGCGACGGCTGCCTTCCGCGCCTCGAACAGGCTGGAGAGGCTGAGGCGCCGCCGCGGACGGTCGGTCGAGACCGTCGGCGTCGTCGGACTGCCCTCCTTTCGCCACCCGTACTCGAGCGCGATGTCCTGGCAGAGCGGGCAGACGTCGACGAAGTTCTCGCCGTCGGTGGAGAACCGGGTTGTTCGCTCCCCCATCAGCAACGTGCGCTCGCAAACCGCGCAGCTGCGAGCCACGGACTGCCTTGCGATCCGCATCCGCGCGACTATAGCGAGGCGGTTGCTCTAGAAAAACCTAAACGGCGGCCTCTTCCTTCTCCTGCTTGGCCTCGGCGATCACCTTTTGCGCGATGTGCGAGGGAACTTCCTCGTAGCGCGCGAACGACATGTGATAGTCGCCACGACCTCCCGTCAGCGAAGTCAGCGACTGCGAATAGGTCAGGATCTCCGACATCGGCACTTCGGCCTTGATCGTGGTCATGCCGCCCTTCGGCTCCATCCCTTGCAGGCGGCCGCGGCGTGAGTTAAGGTCGCCGTTGACGGCGCCGACTGACTCGTCCGGCACGGTCACCTCGACTTCCATGATCGGCTCGAGCAGCACCGGGTCCGCCTGCTCGTAGGCCTGCTTGAACGCGAGCGAGCCGGCGATCTTGAACGCCATCTCGGAGGAGTCGACCGAGTGATACGAGCCGTCGACGAGACGGACGCGCAGTCCTTGCACGGGCGCGCCGGCGAGCTCGCCGTGCAGCATCGCCTCCTGGATCCCCTTGTCGACCGCCGGGCGGAAACCCTGGGGGATGACGCCGCCGACGATCTCGTCGGAGAACTCGTATCCCTGGTGGCCCTCGAGCGGCTCGAGCACGATCACCGCGTCGCCGAACTGGCCGCGGCCGCCGGTTTGCTTCTTGTAGCGGCCCTGCGCCCGTGACTCTTTGCGGATGGTCTCCAGGTACGGGACGCGGGGCTGGTGCAGCTCGACTTCGGCCCCGAACCGGCTCTTGACTCGGTCGACGGCGACCTCCACGTGGATCTGGCTGAGCCCTGAGAGCAGCTGCTCCCCCGTCTGCGGGTCGCGCCTGATCACGAGCGTCGGGTCCTCCTCGGAGAGGCGGCGCAGCGCCGTGCCGACCTTCTCCTCGTCTCCTTTGGCCTTCGGCGTCACCGCGAAGCTCATGACCGGCTCGGGGAAGTCGAGCTGAGGCGTCTCGACGTCGCGCTCGGGGTCGAGCAGCAAGTCGCCTGTGGTCGTGTCCTTCAGCTTCGCGACCGCGCCGATGTCACCGGCGCCGAGGGAGGCCTCCTGCGTGTGCTCCTTCCCCTGCAAGGCGAGCAACTGCCCGACCCTCTCCTTTGAACGCGAGCGATGGTTGGTCAGGGTCGAATCCGAGTTGAGCGCCCCGGTGATCACGCGTAGGACGTTGATCCTCCCGGCGAATGGATCGGCGATCGTCTTGAACACGAATGCCGCCGTGCCGTCGCCCTCGACGCCGAGGTCGATGTGCTTCTTCGCCGGCGAGGGAACGCCTTCGACGAGCAGGTCGAGCAGCGCGGTCGTGCCGAGATTCTTGGTCGCGACGGCGCAGGCGACCGGGAAGATCTCCCCGCGCGTGACCGCGTCCTTGAGCGCGTGGGCGACCTCCTCGGCCGAGAGCTCCTGGCCATCGAGGTAACGCTCCATCAACGCCTCGTCGGTCTCGACCACCGAGTCGAGCAGCTTCTCGCGATATTCGGCGACCTGGCTCTCCAGCTCGGCGGGAATCTCGGCCGGCGCCGCCTCGCGCTCTCCGTCCGGGCTCGTGTACGCGGTCATGTGTAGGAGGTCGACGACGCCGGTGAGCTCGTGCTCGGAGCCGATCGGCAGATGGACGGCGACGCAGCGCGGCGAGAGCTGCTCGCGCAGGCTTTCGAGCGTCCGGAAGAAGTCCGCGCGCTCGCGGTCGAGCATGTTCACGACAACGACTCTCGAGAGGTCGTACTCCTCTGCTCTGGCCCAGGCGCGCGACGTCTGCACCTCGACGCCCATAACGGCGCTGACGACAACGAGTGCGCCTTCGACGACCCGCAGCGCGGCGACCATGTCGCCCTGGAAGCCGGGATCGCCAGGGGTGTCGATCAGGTTGATCTTGCGGCCCTGCCACTCCACGTGGCAGAGCGAAGCCGCAAGCGACATCTGGCGGCTGTGCTCGTCGTCGTCCCAATCTCCGGTCGTGCTGCCGGCCTCGATCGTGCCGAGCCGGTTGATGCCCCCGGATTGGAAGAGCATCGCCTCGACCAGAGACGTCTTGCCTGTCGAGCGGTGACCGACGACGGCGACGTTGCGGATCTTTCCGGGCTCGGTTGGCATCGGCGCAAACTCCTCCTGGTGACGGGCAGGCCGATTTTAGCGTCCGTCCGTTTGTGCCCCCGCCGTGCAGCGCTGGGGCGAGCGTGCGGGCGCCGACTATGATCGCTGCGATCCAAAGGGTCTCGAGACAACGGGAGACAAGTGGCCAGCGTCACGTTCGAGCACGTTACGAAGCGCTTCGGCGACGACGTTCTCGCCGTTAACGACCTCCACCTCGAGGTTCGCGACGGCGAGTTCCTCGTCCTCGTCGGGCCGTCCGGGTGCGGGAAGACCACGGCGCTGCGCTGCCTGGCAGGACTGGAGCAGATCAGCGACGGCCGCATCCGGATCGGCGACCGCGTCGTCAACCGCGTCCCGCCAAAAGATCGCAATCTTGCGATGGTGTTCCAGTCGTACGCGCTCTACCCGCACATGACCGTGTACGACAACCTCGCATTCGGCCTCAAGCTGCTGAAGACGCCCAAGGCCGAGATCACTCGGCGCGTCCAGGAAGCCGCGCGGATTCTCGACCTGGACAAGCTTCTCGACCGCAAGCCGAAGGCGCTCTCGGGCGGTCAGCGGCAGCGGGTGGCGCTCGGCCGCGCGATCGTACGCGAGCCCGACGCGTTCCTGATGGATGAGCCGCTGTCGAACCTCGACGCGAAGCTGCGCGTGCAGACGCGCGCCGAGATCCTCCGCCTCCAGCAGCGGCTGGAAACGACCACGATCTACGTCACGCACGACCAGGTCGAGGCGATGACGATGGGCGACCGAATCGCCGTCATGAGCGAAGGAGTACTCCAGCAGATCGGGACGCCACCGACGCTCTACGACAGGCCGGTCAACCTCTTCGTGGCGGCCTTCATAGGCTCGCCTGCGATGAACTTCGCCGACGGGCACGCGGGCGACGGTGAGATCACGTTCGGTGCATCCCGGGTGGCGCTCTCGGCGCTACCGGACTCCGTCTCGGGGCGGGCCATGGGCAGGGAGCTGATAGTGGGCTTCCGGCCGGAGAACCTGCGCCTCGCCGACGGCCAGGACAACGGCGCCGTGCGGATCCCGGTGCGTGTAGAGGTGGTCGAGTACCTCGGGCATGAGGAGCTCCTGCACGCGAAGTCTGACGGCGGAGAGATCGTCGCCCTCGTCCCCTCCGAGCGGATGCTGAAACCGGGGGAGAACGTCGTGTTCGCAATCTCGCCGGACAAGCTCCACCTGTTCGACGCGGAGACCGAAGAAAGCCTCACCGCTTCATAGGTGGCGTATTTGCAGGTTGTTCCCGCCCACGCACGGCGATAGCATCCCCCGCGAGATCACGGGCACCCAATATCGATCGAACGCGGGCGGCCGTGCCGCTTGCGGGAGGAGGGTCACATGAAAAGACGTACGTGGGTCGCCGCCCTAGTGGTCGCGCTATGCGCACTTGCCGCAAGCGTCTTTGCAGCAACCGCGGTCCCGGGCGGAAAGGCCAGTCCGAACAGGGCGAATGCACCGACGATCGAGGTCTTCTCGTTGTGGAGCGGAAGCGAGAAGGCCGCGTTCCTGAACGTCACCGCCGCGTTCGAGGCGAAGACGGGGATCAACGTCAAGTACACCGACGTGCGCGACTTCATCCCAGAGATCACCGCGCGTTTGGCTTCGGGCAACCCGCCTGATGTGGCGATCGTGCCGCGACCCGGCTACATCGCGTCGCTCGCCAAGCAGGGGGTACTGAAGCAGATCGGCCAGCTGGGCTTCACCTCCGCGTACATCAAGGCGCGTTACGGAGACGCCTGGACGAAGTACGCGAAGGTCGGCGGGAAGCTCTACGGGATCCCTGCGAAGGCGAACTCGAAGAGCGTCATCTGGTACCACCCCGACTCGTTCAAGAAGTACCACTTCAAGGCCCCCACGACCTTCGCCCAGCTTCAGACGCTGACGAAGAAGTACAAGGCGAAGGGTCTCGTTCCCTGGGCGGTCGGAGCAGGCCCGGGCCCGAGCTCGTGGACGCTGACCGACTGGTTCGAGAACCTCTACGCCCGCACGGCCGGGCCGGCGAAGTACCAGGCCCTGTTCACCGGGCATCTTCCGTTCACCGACAAGTCAGTCGTCAACGCGCTCAGGCTGATGACGTCGATCGTGAACAACAAGTACCTCTACCACGGCGTGCAGGGCGCCCTCGGCATGAGTTTCACCGACGGCATCAACGCGGTCTTCGGCCCGACGCCGAAGGCGTGGCTCTACTACGAGGGCGGCTTCGTCGGCGGGATCGCGATCGGGCAGTTCAACCCGAAGCTGAAGCCCGGTAGGACGATCAACTGGTTCCCGTGGCCGACGGTCAACGCCAAGCAGGGCAAGCCTGTCACGGTGGGAGGCGACTACGCGGTGGCCTTCAAGGACAGCCCGCAGGTCCGGACGTTCCTGAAGTACATCTCCACGGGCGCGGCCGGCACGATCTGGGTGAAGACGGGGGCGATCATCTCGCCGAACAAGCAGACCCCGTCGACGTCCTACCCGAACCTGCTCGTCCGCAACGAGGGCAAGCAACTCGCCAGCGCCAAGGTCGTCCTCTTCGACGGCTCGGACCAGCTGCCGGGAGCGTTCGGTGACACCTGGGGCTCGACGCTCCAAAACATCATCCAGCACCCTGGCACGAGCAGTGTCAAGAAACAGCTCGCCGCGTTCCAGAAGAAGATCAAGGGGAAGTTCTAGGCCGGCGGCTCGTACGACTGTGAAGCAGATCCGAAGGCGGCGGCTCGCTCGGAGCCGCCGCCTCGACCTCGGGGTGGAATGAGCCAGGCTCTCCCGACGCCCAGCGAGTCCCGAAGGAAGGCCCCACGCCTGCAGATGCGCGTCAGCGACCGCATCCAGGGCATGCTCTTCATCGCGCCGGCGCTGATCGTGCTCGGGATCTGCCTGATCTACCCCGCGTACTACACGATCCGGCTCTCCCTCTACGACGGCAACTTCTTCTTCGACTTCTTCCACTACATCGGGATCGGGAACTTCAAGGAGCTGCTGACGCAGGATCCCGACTTCCTCGACCGGAGCAGCTTCCCCTGGTCCGGCGCGCTCGTGAACAACTTCCGCTGGGTGGTGGTCTACATCAGCCTCAGTCTGGGCTTCGGTCTGGGGCTCGCCGTGCTCGCGGTGAAGGTCCGCTACGAGCGTGCAGTGAAGACGATCGTGTTCGTTCCGATGGCGATCTCGGCCACGGCCGTCGGGCTGATCTGGCTCTTCGTCTACAGCCCCGACCCGAACATCGGCGTCCTCAACGCGATCATCCACGGCGTCGACCCCGGGTACAACCCGATCGCCTGGGTGGGCCGGCCGAGCACCGTGAACTACGCGCTCATCTTCGCCTACGTCTGGGCCTCGACCGGGTTCGCGATGGTCGTCCTCTCGGCGGCGATCAAGGGCATCCCCGAGGAGATCCTCGAGGCCGCCCGCGTCGACGGCGCCGGTGAGTGGACACTCTTCTGGCGCGTGATGGTGCCGATGTTGAGCCTTCCGATCGCAGTCGTCACGGTCTGGCTCTTCATCAACGTGATCAAGGTCTTCGACATCATCTACGTGATGACGGGAGGCGGCCCCGGCACCGCGAGCCGGGTGATCGCCTACAGCATGTACTACGAGACGTTCCAGAACGGCCGGCCGGGCTACGGCGCGGCGATCGCCGTCCTGATGCTCGCCCTGATGGTCCCGGTCATGCTGCTGAACGTCCGCCGCTTCCGCAGCGAGAGGATCACGGGGTGACCACCTACGAAGCCACCCAGGCCGTCCAGCCGACGACCTTCACAGGCCGGCTCGTCCGGTTCATCGGCCGCGTGCCGGTCCACCTCACGCTGATCATCGTCACCCTGATCTGGCTAATCCCGACCCTTGGCCTCGCGGTCGCCTCCTTCCGGCCGCGCTCGGAGATCGGCTCGGTCGGCTGGTGGCACGCCTTTTTCCACCCGAATTGGACACTGCACAACTACGGCAGCGTCCTGCACTCCGCCGGCATGGGGCACGCGTTCCTGAACTCCCTCTACATCACGCTCCCGGCGACCATCCTCCCGCTGACGCTCGGCGCGCTCGCGGCGTTCGCCTTCGCGTGGATCCCGTTCCCGTTCAGGGACACGATCTTCCTCTTCGTGGTCGCGCTGATGGTCGTCCCGATCCAGACCTCGTTCATCCCTCTGGTCAAGCTCTTCCGGGACTTTGGCCACCTGAACAACCAGTTCTACGGAATCTGGCTCGCGCACACGGCCTTCGGGCTCCCGCTCGCGATCTTTCTGCTGCGCAACTTCTTCATCGCGTTGCCAAAGGACTTGATCGAGGCGGCCCGCATGGACGGGGCATCGAACCTCGCCATCTTCCGCCGGGTCGTCGTGCCGCTGTCGGTGCCGGCCCTGGCCGCCTACGCGATCTTTCAGTTCCTCTGGGTCTGGAACGACCTCCTGATGGCGCTCGTGTTCCTCTCCGACCCGGCCAAGCGGCCGATGACCGTGCAGATCGTGACGCTTCTCTCGACGTACGGGCAGGAGTACAACCTGCTGAGCGCGTCGGCCTTTCTGCTCATGATCGTCCCACTGATCGTCTTTTTCAGCCTGCAGCGCTACTTCGTCCAGGGCCTGCTCGCCGGCTCCGTCAAGAGCTGACCGCAGGGCGCGTTCCCCTGGTCCACCTCGTCCCGCACACCCATTGGGACCGGGAGTGGTACCGCCCCTTCCAGAGCTTCCGCGTCTCGCTCGTCGACGTGGTGGACGAGGTGCTCGATCTACTGGAGGCCGACGAGCGTTATCGCTTCACGCTCGACGGCCAACTGATCCCGATCGACGACTACCTCGAGATCCGACCCCTCGCCGAGCCCCGGATCCGCCGCCTGGTCGAAGGCGGCCGGCTCGCGATCGGGCCCTGGGAGTCGCTGATGGACGAGTTCCTCGTGGGCGGCGAGTCGATCGTGCGCAACCTGGAGGCCGGCCTCGTCCGGGCTGACGAGCTCGGCGGCGGCATGCGAATCGGCTACCTGCCCGACATGTTCGGCCACGTGGCCCAGATGCCGCAGATACTCCGCCGGGCAGGGATCGAGACCGCCGTCGTGTGGCGCGGCGTGCCGGCCGCGATCGAAGACCACGTCTTCACGTGGGAGGCACCGGACGGGTCGACGGTGCAGACCGAGTACTTGCCCCAGGGCTATGGGAACGGCGCCTACCTCTTCGACTCGCCAAACGGGACCGTCCGGCTTGGCGCCGTCGTCGAGAGCCTGCGGCCGTTCTTCGGCGAGGACGAGCCGCTCGTCATGGTCGGGACGGATCACATGCCGCCGGTGCCTGACCTACTCGATCGCGTGGCTACGGCAGACCGCGCCGCGACCGTGGAGACCCTCGCCGACTACTTCGACCGGCCGGCGGTCGAGCCCCGGATGACCTGGCGCGGCGAGCTCCGCTCGGCCGCCCGGGCGAACCTCCTGCCCGGTGTCCTCTCTGCCCGGATCGACCTCAAGGCCGCCTGCGCACGCGCGGAGCGGATGCTGACGCGCTACGCCGAGCCCCTCCAGGCGCTTTGGGGCGGTGATTGGCCGGACGAGCTGCTTCGCGTCGGCTGGAGCCGCATCTTCCAGAACGCCGCCCACGACTCGATCTGCGGGTGCTCCACGGACGCCACCTCGGCGCAGGTGCTCGTCCGCTATGCAGAGGCGGAACAGATCGGCGACGAGCTCACCCGTCGGGCGCTCGATCGCGTGGCCGACGAAGTTCCTCGCGGTGCGTTCGCCGTCGCCAACCCGTCACCCTACGAGCGAGCCGGCGTGATCGAGTTGACGCTCGCCGTGCCAGACGAATGGCCCGAGGTCGCATTCGAGACCGCCGACGGCGCGGTCGCCGCCGCGCAGGAGACGGGCCGTGGGGAGCCGCTCCTTCACGAGGTGGTCGTCCCAGCTCCCGAGGTCGCGCCCTGGCTCCAGCGAAGGCTCCACGGCCGCGAGCTGTTCGGCCTCGTCCTCAACGGGTGCCGGATCGAGGGAGGACAGCTGACACTCGAGGTCGGCGAGACGAACGACCCTCGCGCCCTCGACGTCGCACGACTGTTCCAGGAGGTCGACGCGGCGACCGCGGCCGCTCGCGGCGAATGGCGAGTCCGGATCGTCGCGCGGCCGACCAGGACCGTCGTGGCTCGGGTCACGGCGCCCCCGCTCGGCTGGATCTCGGGCCGCCCCGTCGAGAGTCGCGGCTCCTGTGACGACCCCGTCGCTGTGGACGGCCAGACCCTCAGGAACCGCTCGCTTGAGGTTGAGCCCTTGGACGACGGGTCCCTGCGGGTGAACGGCATCTCCGGCGTCGCTCGGCTCGTCGACGGCGGCGACTTTGGCGACAGCTACAACTACGCGCCGCCCGCCGAGGACCTCCTGGTCGACGTGCCGGAGGCGGTCTCGGTTGCCGTGACCGCGAACGGGCCCGTGCTAGGCGCGCTCGAGATCACCCGCAGCTACCGCTGGCCACGCGGGGTTGCCGCCGACGGGTCGTCGCGCCTCGACGAGACTCGTCACGTCGACGTCGTGACGAGAGCTGAGCTTCGCGCAGGCGAGTCGTTCGTCCGAATCGGCATCGCATTCGAGAACCCGAGCAATGACCACCGCCTCCGCGTGCACGTTCCCCTCGCGCGCCCGGCCGCGACGTCGTTCGCCGAGGGCCAGTTCGCTGTGGTCGAGCGCGGCAACGCGCCGGAGGGCGGCTCCGGTGAACGGCCCATCGCCACCTACCCCGCCCACGGCTTCGTCGACGCGGGCGGAGTGGCGCTCCTGCTCGCACACGCGTGCGAGTATGAGCTCCTCGACGAGAGCGAGCTGACGCTGACCGCCCTACGCTCGATCGGGCTGATCAGCCGCTCGGCCCATCCATGGCGCGAGGAGCCGGCGGGCCCCGAGGTCCCGATCGCGGCCGCCCAGTGCCGTGGGCCGCAGAGCATCTCGTTCGCCGTCTACCCGCACGAAGGCTCGTGGGACGAGGCGGACGTGCTCGCCCAGGCCGAGCGCTACCGCCACGACTTCCTCGCCGTCGAAGGGACCGCCGAGGGTGCGAGCCTCGCAACCCGATCGGGGCCGGAGATCCTGCCCGACGATGTCGTGCTCTCGTCGCTCCGGCGCCGCGGTTCCAGCCTGGAGGCTCGCGTCGTCAACGAGAACCCTCAGGCGCGGACCGTCTCGGTGGCGAAGCGCGAGATCGAGCTCGGGGCCTGGGAGATCAGCACGCTGATACTCGACGCCGGCTGATTGCAATACTGGCAATTGTGAGCGCGCCGGCGAGCGAGCACAGCGACGGCCGGCCGGCGGTGCGTCCGGTCCGCCTCGGCTTGGCGGGTCTTGGCCGTATTGGGCGCCTCCACGCCGAGCACCTCGCCGGGAGGACGCCCGCGGCCGAGCTGGTCCGCGTCGTCGACGTCGACGAGGCGGTGGCGCGAGACGTGAGCACCCGGCTCGGAGTTGAGTGGTCGACGTCCTTCGGCGACCTCCTGGACGACGTGGACATCGAGGGCGTGGTCATCGCGACGCCGACCCCGCTCCACGCCGCGATGATCGAGCAGGCAGCAGCAGGGGGGAAGCACGTCTTCTGTGAGAAGCCGCTCGCCTTCGACCTGGATGCCTCGCACAACGCGGTCGAGGCGGCGCGTTCCGCCCCAGTCGTCCTACAGGTCGGCTTCCACCGCCGGTTCGATCCCGACTGGGCGACGGCGGCCGCCAGGATCCACACGGGGCAGCTCGGGGACGTCTACCTCTTCCGCACGTCACTTCGCGACATGGCGCCCCCGCCGATCTCCTACGTGCGCGACTCGGGCGGGCTCTTCGTGGACGTCACGATCCACGACCTCGATACCGCCCGCTGGCTCGTCGGCGAGATCGACGAGGTCAGCGCGTTCGGTGCGGCGCGCTCCGACCCGTTCTTCGCCAAGCTCGGCGACGTCGACAACGCCATCGTCGCCCTTCGGTTCGCAAACGGTGCCCTGGGGGTGATCGACGAGACGCGCGCCGCCGGCTACGGCTACGAGTGCTCGACCGAGGTGGTCGGGTCGCGAGCGACGGTCCGGATCGGCGACCACCGGCGCCACCACGACGTCTGGCTGACTCCTGGGAGCGCCTCGGTCGACTGGGTCACCGACTTCACCGAGCGCTTCCGCGAAGCGTACCTCCTCGAGCTCGAGGAGTTCGCAGCGGCGATCCGCGAGGGGCGGCAGCCGCACGTGACCGGCGAGGACGCGCTCTCGGCGTTCGTCCTGGCCCGCGCCTGCGAGCAGTCCTTCCGCGAGCGCCGGACGATCGCGCTCCGGCGCGAGGAGCGGGTCGGGCGCGTGATCTACGAGGCCGTCGCCTAGGGGTCGGCGGGCCGTGACGGCGACGGGCACGGTTCGCCTGACGGCAGCACAGGCACTTGTGCGCTTCCTCGCGCAGCAAGTGGTCGAGCGGGACGGCGTCGAGCACGTTTTCTTCGGGGGGTGCTTCGGGATCTTCGGCCACGGCAACGTCGCGGGCATCGGCGAGGCGCTCTACGAGGATCCAGGGGCGCTGACCTACTACCAGGCACGGAACGAGCAAGCGATGGTTCACGCCGCGGTCGGGTACGCGCGCATGCGCAACCGGCTCGGGGCATTCGTCTGCACGAGCTCGATCGGGCCAGGGGCCACGAACATGGTCACCGGCGCGGCGCTTGCGACGATCAACCGCCTGCCTGTGCTGCTGATTCCGGGCGACGTTTTCGCTTCGCGCCGTCCAGATCCGGTCCTCCAGCAGCTCGAGGTGCCGTGGCAGGGAGACGCGAGCGTGAACGACTGCTTTCGCCCGGTTTCGCGCTACTTCGACCGGATCGAGCGGCCGGAGCAGGTCGCCCCGGCAGCGTCGAGCGCGATGCGCGTGCTCGTGAACCAGGCGGATACCGGCGCCGTCACCCTCGCGTTCATGCAGGACGTCCAGGCGGAGGCACGGGACTTCCCGAAGGAGCTCT
>Ga0126382_10000856_pt1 | contig 12105 bp, 7 predicted proteins | sample PanSoiMetPlot_30_FD_92548 | JGI IMG/M metagenome (GOLD analysis project Ga0126382, IMG submission 92548) | Tropical forest soil microbial communities from Panama - MetaG Plot_30 | ecosystem: Environmental > Terrestrial > Soil > Tropical forest > Bulk soil | place: Panama | collected 2016-02-17 | reverse complement strand
GGACGCAGCCGCGCGCATCGGCCCGATGCTGGCGCGCATGGGCATCGAGCCGGAGAACCGCATTGCCTTGGTCATACTCGACACGGTCGAGTTTCCGATCCTGTTCTGGGGCGCTATCCGCGCCGGCATCGTTCCAGTGCTGCTCAACACGCGGCTCACCGCCGAGCAATACCGTTACCTGTTCGAGGACTCGCGCGCCAAGGCCGTGTTCGTCTCCACGGCGCTACTGCCGGTCGTGCTCGAAGCCGCAAAAGACGTTCCGGCGGTGAAGACCGTCGTCGTGGTCGGTGGCGGACCGGATCCGCTGCCGCGCTTGGACGCACTGCTGGCCGCGGAAAACGAAGGCGCCGCGCCTGCAAGAACCTGCGCCGACGAGGTGGCGTATTGGCTCTACTCCTCCGGCACCACCGGGATGCCCAAAGGCGTCATGCACGTGCATTCGAGCCCGATTGTCATGGCGCGAATGGCCGGCCAGGACCGCATCGGAATTCGCGAGAACGACGTCGTCTTTTCTGCGGCCAAGCTGTTTTTCTCCTACGGCCTTGGCAACGCCATCATCTGTCCCATGTCGGTCGGCGCGACCTCGGTGTTCTATCCGGAGCGGCCCACGCCGCAGACCGTGCTCGAGACCCTGCGCGGCTATCAGCCGACGATGTTCTACGCGGTCCCGACGCTGTACGCCGCCATGCTCGCCGATCCCGAATGCACGCCGGAAAACAGCTCGAGCCGGCTGCGGTTGTGCTTCTCGGCGGGCGAGCCGCTGCCCGCCCATGTCGGCGAAGCATGGAAGGAGCGCTTCGGCCTCGACATCGTCAACGGCGTCGGTTCGACCGAAATGGGACACCTGTTCCTGACCAACCTGCCGAGCGCGGTCGAGTACGGAACGGCCGGCGTGCCGGTCAAGGGTTACGACGTCAAGCTTGTCGACGAGGCCGGCCACCCTGTCGCCGACAACGAGCTGGGCGAACTGCTGGTGCGCGGCCAGACCGCTGCCGCCGGATACTGGAACCAGCGCGAACGTTCGCGCCGCACTTTCGAGGGCGAGTGGACGCGCACCGGCGACAAGTACCTGCGGCGTCCGGACGGAATCTATATCTACTGCGGCCGCACCGACGACATGTTCAAGGTGAGCGGCATCTGGGTGTCCCCCTTCGAGGTCGAAGACGCCTTGCTTGCCCATCCGCGCGTGCTCGAGGCCGCCGTGGTGCCGGCCGATGACGGCAACGGCCTGACCAAGCCGAAGGCTTTCGTCGTGCTCAAGGATCCGGGCGACGACCACCGCAGCAGGGCGCTCTACGAGGAGCTCAAGGTGCACGTGAAGCGGACGATCGGTCCGTGGAAATACCCGCGCTGGATCGAATTCGTCGACAGCCTGCCGAAGACCGCGACTGGAAAGATCCAGCGCTTCATGCTGCGAAACTGGTCCAGTCACGGCCATTCCCAGGACGGCGGGGCGGCGTGATGGTGGATCTTTCGCATCTCGATTGGCCGTTCTTCGCCGAGCCGCATCGCCGGTTTGCTCCGGACCTCGCCGATTGGGCGGATCGCAATGTCGCGGCGCTGGTCGATCATGCTGACGTCGATCGCAGCTGTCGCGCCCTCGTGCGGGCGCTTGGTGACGCCGGGTGGCTGAGGGCGGTGGTGCCCGCGGCCTATGGCGGCCTGTCGGACAAGCTCGACGTCCGCACGCTCTGCCTCGCCCGCGAAGTGCTGGCCTGGCACGACAGCCTGGCGGACTTCGCCTTTGCCATGCAGGGTCTCGGCACCGGCTCGATTTCGTTGTTCGGCAGCGACGAGGTCAAGGCCAGGTACCTGCCGCCGGTGCGCGACGGGCTACACATTGCGGCGTTCGCACTGTCGGAGCCGGAAGCGGGTTCCGACGTCGGCGCGCTGGCGACGACCGCGACCCCCGATGGCCCGGCGCATGTGCGGCTCGACGGGGTCAAGACCTGGATCTCCAACGGCGGCCTTGCCGATCACTACGTGGTGTTCGCGCGCAGCGGCGATGCGCCCGGCGCCAAGGGATTGTCCGCCTTCGTGGTGGATGCCGGTACGCCGGGCTTGTCGACTGCCGGACGGATCGAGGTCATGGCGCCGCATCCGCTGGCGACGCTGCGCTTCACCGGCTGCCGCGTGCCGCTCGCGAACAGGCTGGGCGGGCCAGGCGAGGGGTTCAAGGTGGCGATGGCCACCCTGGACATCTTCCGTTCGACCGTTGCGGCCGCCGCGCTCGGCCTGGCGCGCCGCGCACTCGATGAAGCCGTCCGTCGTGCCGGAGGCCGCAAGCTGTTTGGGGCGCCGCTGGCAGATCTGCAATTGACTCAAGGTGCACTCGCCGACAGCGCCATCGACATCGACGCGGCGGCGCTGCTCGTCTATCGCGCCGCCTGGACCAAGGACCGGGGCGCCGCCCGGATCACACGCGAAGCATCCGCCGCCAAGGCGTTCGCCACCGAGATGGCGCAACGGGTCATCGACCGTGCGGTGCAGATCTTCGGCGGCCACGGTGTGCGGGTGGGAACCAAGGTCGAGGCGCTGTATCGGGAGATCCGCGCCCTGCGCATCTACGAAGGCGCCACCGAAGTGCAGAAGATCATCGTTGCCCGCGAGCTCATGAAAGCACGCGTCAGCGAGCACCAACAGGCGGCCGAGTAGCCATGATGTTGCACGGCAGGGGCAGGAACGAGCGCGAGGATGTAACATGTTTTCCCTGACCATTGCGGAGCACGTGGCGACGCTCACGCTCGACCGGCCGCCGGTGAATGCGATCAGCCGGGGTTGGCTGCTTCGGGTCGACGGAATACTCGATGAGCTCGCCTCGCGCACGGACTGGAAGGTCCTGCACCTGCGGTCGCAGCACAACGTGTTCTGCGCGGGCGCCGACCTCAACGAAATGCGGGAGCGCATGGACGTTCCCGATGGCCCTGACCGTACGTACGCGTACGTCGGCGCAATGCAGCGCCTCTATGCACGGATCGAGACATTGCCGCAGGTCACCTTGGCGGAGATCGGCGGCGCCGCCATGGGCGGCGGGCTCGAGCTGGCGCTCGCCTGCGATCTGCGCATTGCGGCGAGCGAGGCCAAGCTCGGCCTTCCGGAGGTCAGGCTCGGGTTGATACCCGGCGGGGGCGGAACCCAGCGGCTCACCCGGTTGTGCGGTCCTGCGGTCGCGGCCCGCCTCATTCTCGGTGCCGAGGTGGTGGATGGCGCGACCGCGCGCGAGCTTGGGATCGTCCAATGGGCCGTCCCGCGCGCGGAGCTTGCGCAGCGCGCCCTGGAGATTGCCCGCCATGTTGCTGCGCTGCCTGCTGCAGCGCTGGCGGCGAGCAAGGCCTGCATCGCGGCGGCGGGCGAGGCCGGGCGCGGCGGCTATTCCGACGAGCTCGAAGCAACGCGCCGGCTGTTGACGGCTCGAGAGACGCGGCAACGGGTCGAAGCATTTCTCGCCGGGTCGGCGGACTCATCAATGCGGCCCAAGACAGGAGCGCTGGCATGAACCTTCAGGACAAGACGGCTCTGGTCACCGGCGGTGCGTCCGGCATCGGCAAGGCGACCGTGATGGAGCTCGCGCGCTGTGGGGCGACCGTCATCTGTGCCGACGTGAATGCGGAAAAAGGCGCTGCGCTGCAGCGGGAAGCGGCCGACACCAATTTCGCGGTCGAATTCGTGACCGTGGATCTCGCCGACTCGGCCTCGGTGCGCCGCTGCGCCGACGAGGTGCTGCAGCGCCACGGCGGGATCGACATCCTGGTCAACGCGGCGGGCTGGAACGACATTCAGCCGTTCGTGGAAAATCGGCCCGACTACTTGGACCGCGTCATTGCCATCAACCTGGGAGGAGCGCTGCATCTCACCCAGGCGCTGCTTCCGGCCATGATCGCGGCCGGCAAGGGCAAGATCGTCAACGTGTCGAGCGATGCCGGCCGTGTCGGCAGCAGCGGCGAGACCGCCTACGCGGCTGCCAAGGGAGGCGTCATCGCCTTCACCAAGTCGCTGGCGCGCGAGGTGGCGCGCTATGCGATCAACGTCAACTGCGTGTGTCCCGGACCGACCGATACGCCCATGCTGCAGTCGCGCCCGGACAAGCTCAAGGAAGCATTCCTTCGTGCGATCCCGTTCCGGCGGTTTGCCAAGCCGGAGGAGATCGCCGACGCGATCCTGTTCTTCGCAAGCCCGCGCTCCGACTACATCACCGGCCAGGTGCTCAGCGTGAGCGGCGGGCTGACCTTTGCCGGCTGAAGGAGGTGACGATGGCGACCAGTGGAGCAGCAAAGTTGCGGCCCGACGCAACGGTCGCGGCGGCCGGCGAGACCGCCCAGCGCTTTCGCCCGCCGCGCATCGATTTCGCGAACCTCAGGCCGCAGCACTTCCTGTGGCAGGTGGACGGCAAGGTGGCGACGGTGACGCTCAACCGGCCGGAGCGAAAGAATCCGCTCACGCTCGAATCCTACGCGGAGCTGCGCGATGCGTTCCGGGACCTGGTCTATGCGGATTCGATCAAGAGCGTGGTGATCACCGGCGCCGGGGGCAACTTCTGTTCGGGCGGCGACGTGCATGAGATTATCGGTCCGCTGGTCGAGATGCAGCGCAACGGCGACATGGCGGGCCTGCTCGCGTTCACGCGCATGACCGGGGATCTGGTCAAGGCGATGCGCGCCTGTCCGCAGCCCATCATCGCCGCGGTCGACGGCGTCTGCGCCGGTGCCGGCGCCATCCTGGCGATGGCTTCGGATCTCAGGTACGGCACCGCCAAGGCCAAGGTGGCGTTCCTGTTCGTGCGGGTCGGGCTCGCCGGCGCCGACATGGGCGCCTGCAACATGCTGCCGCGGATCATCGGGGCGGGTCGCGCCGCCGAGCTTCTGTATACCGGCCGCGCCATGGACGGCGGCGAGGCGGAGCGATGGGGCTTCTTCAACAAGCTGTGCGAGCCCGAGGCCGTCCTCGGCGAGGCGCAGGCGCTGGCAAAAGCGATCGCCGACGGCCCGACCTTCGCGCACGCCATGACCAAGCGATGCCTGCACCAGGAGTGGAGCATGGGCATCGACGAAGCGATCGAAGCCGAGGCCCAGGCGCAGGCGATCTGCATGCAGACGAAGGACTACGAGCGGGCCTACGAAGCGTTCGTCGCCAAGGCGAAGCCCGTGTTCCAGGGGAATTGACGGGAATTAACATCTCGACACGGGGCATGAAGAAAATCGACGAGCATCACCGCGCCATCAGGATCTGGCTCTATGTGGTCGCCGCCCTGGTCGTCCTCATGGTGGTGGTCGGCGGCGCCACGCGGCTCACCGATTCCGGCCTGTCAATCGTCGAGTGGCGGCCGGTGACTGGTACGTTGCCGCCGCTCGGCGAGGCGCAATGGCTTGCCGAGTTCGACAAGTACAAGACGTCGTCGGAATATGAGCTCGTCAACAAAGGCATGAGCCTGAACGAGTTCAAGCGCATCTATTGGTGGGAATGGGGCCATCGATTCCTTGGCCGTGCAATCGGTGCGGCGTTCCTGCTTCCGTTCGTGTTCTTCCTCCTGCGCGGATGGATTGATCCGGGCTTGAAGCGGCGGCTTTGGTTCATTTTCGCGCTCGGCGGACTGCAGGGCGCGATCGGATGGTGGATGGTGGCGTCCGGCCTCACCGGCCGGGTCGACGTGTTGCCGGAGCGCTTGGCCGTCCATCTGTCGGTCGCCTGCGCAATCCTGATTGCCATTGTCTGGACGGCGCGGGGCCTTGTGGTCGCGCGCTCCACCGACATGGCATCGCGGCGAGCCTTTTTTACGGCGGCCACCATCCTGGCGTTGATCATGGTGCAGATCGCGCTTGGCGGGCTGACCGCCGGTCTCAAGGCGGGCCTGATTTACGACACATGGCCATTGATCGACGGTGCGCTGGTGCCGGCGCGCAAGCATCTGTTCTTCATCGAGCCGGCTTGGCGCAATTTCCTCGACAATCATCTCACGGTGCAATTCTCTCATCGGATAGCGGCCTATACGCTGCTGGCGGTTGCCAGTTTTCACGCTGTCGATTGCACCCGCCACGGCTCCCGCATGCATGGTCGCAGCGCAATTACGCTGGCCTTCTTGCTCGGCATCCAAGCCGTGATCGGGATCGTGACCCTCCTCTGCCACGTACCGCTCTTGCTGGCATTGCTTCATCAAGCCGTCGCCATGGTCGTGCTGGTGGCGGCGACGCTTCACGCGAGGGATCTCCGGGCCGCGCGGGAAGGTTCCGCGGCGCTCGATGACTGGCAACGGCGAAGCCTGCAAGTGGGTCCGACAGCGTCGAACCCGGCGCTGTGAGCTACGTCGGGTCGTTGGCGCGGGGTTGCGACCGGGGGGACGGCGCGACGCCGCACATCTTCTAGTCTAAATGTTTTCAGGCGGCCTCTCTGCTGCGGTCCCACTGCATGAGCTTTGTCCGTCATCCGACCAAATGTCGCCGTACTCCGTGCGCATGCCGGATGCTTCGTCTGAGCAAGCTACTTTGAGCTTCGTGATGGTGCAGCGCTGCGGTTCGGCACTGGTGGTGCGGGGAGCAGCGCGATGAGCGCTTTGGCAAGGATCGGGGCAAGCAGCGTAAGAGCGTTCCGAAAACTGCTGCTTAACATGCGCTTTTTCAACCTCCTGAAGTCGGAACAAACGTTGATCAAAGAACGGAAATTGCCGCTTGTCACGCCGGAGGCCGCGGGTTCGAGTCCCGTCGCTCCCGCCAATTTTCAAGCAGTCGTTGGCCGCGCCCAGTCATTTGAGGTGTGCACGCCGTCGGCGTCCGAGTTGAAAGGGCGCGTCGGCCGCAATGGATTGGGGCATCCACCAGGCTCGCGGCATCACCGTCGTCAATCGGCCGGCTTCGTATCCGGCTTCGCGTCGCGCCGTTGGCTGGTGCGCGCAGGCTTGGCCTTCTGCAGCTGGTCGGCGACCTTCTGGGCCTCCTCGGTGACGGTGCCCTGGGGGCGCTGCACCGCCTTGGTGAGGGCCTCGTCCCGGGCGGCCGCGTCCTGCAACTGCTTCAAATGCACCTGCTGCTGCGCGATTGCCGCATCGTAACGCTGGATCGCCGACGCCTTCTGCTTTTGCAGATCGTCGATCCGCACCGTCACGGCCGCGATGCGCTGCTTCGTGACAGCAGGAACCTGCGCCAGGTCGTCGGCCGTGACGGCACGTGCCTTGATGCTCGTCTTGGCTTTGTCGAGAAGGTCCTGGTGCTGCTTGAGAAGGTCAGCGAGGTTCATGGCGTGATCTCCCTCAGAAGAGCATGTTGAAGCTGGGATCGAGCGGCGGCGCGGCGCCTCGGTTCACGATCGGCCCGCTGGTCACGTTGCCGATGCACGGGCCCGGGACGCCGTTGAACGCCACCGACGAATAATTATGCAGCGTGAGATAGCCGGGCGCGGCCGAAAGCGGCGCCGCGGCCGCCCGAATCTGGTTTCCCATGACGGTCGCAGCCCGGCCGCGCAGCACCACGGTCGCGCCCTGTGGGGGCGGTGCCGCAAGCGCCGCCGCATCGGCGGCTCCGGTGAAGTGCATGCAGTAATTGTTGCTGAAGAAGGCGCGTTCGAACCGGCTGTAGAAGCTGATCGAAAGATTGTCCGTGGCGACATCGAGCCACTTGAACTCCGCGAGTTCCACCAGCGCGCTCTGGCCGGTCCCCACAAACTTGTTGTCCACGATCTGCACCGCGAAGCCCAACGACTGGTCGACGCTGCCGCCTGCGAAGCGGTATTCGATGCGATAGTCATACAGCCCCATCAGCCACAGCGCACGGTCTTCGAGCCCGGCGGGCCGCTTGGTGACGTCCGAATAGGTGACGAGGTTGCCCTGCACGCGGGACTCAAGCACCCCGAGCCCCACGATTCCCAGGGCTGGTGTGGCGACGGGGGTGCCGTCGGCCGCAAGTCCCGTATTCATCACCTCGTTGGCCTCGATATGCAGTTCGCCAACGGCCAAGACGGCGGCAATTCCGATCCCACTGGCGGAGCCGCAATTGGTCAGCCGGTTCTCGATAATCTCGCAGCGCGCGAACGCTTGCACGCAGCTGATGCCCCAGTCGACCATGTTCATGACCCGGTTCTCGGCGATGCAGGGCCCGAGCTCCTGGCCCGCCGTGATCCCGAATGCCGAATTGGAGATCGTGTTGGCGGCGATTCGGTTGCCGAGCCCGGCCGCGCTTGCGACGCCAATTCCGCAACGGGCGATCCAGTTCCCGTGCACCCGGGCGGCCAGATTGGCATAGAGGAAGACGCCGAACACATCGGCCTGGCCTTCCGCGCCGGCTTCGAGGTTCACGCTGTTGCCTTCGACCACCGTATTGATTGTCGTGACCGCCGCAATCCCGACCAGATAGGCGACCACCACGTTGCCGCTTACCCGCGTGCCGGTGGCCAGCACCGAATGATTGCCGTCCGTGTACCCGATCTGGATGCCGATCAGCCCGCTGCGTGTGTCTTCGAACAGCGGAGCCAGTTGGTTTTCCACCACTTGGTTGCCGGAGCCGGTCACGCGTATTCCCACATGCGCGCCGCTGCTGCCCAGGAGCGCCACGACGTTCTCTGAGATGACGCTGAAGTCGCCTGCGAAGTCGATGGCCACTGCCTGCGCATCCGCCGACGCTGGCGCCGGCACGCAGGTCACCTGGTTCCGCGACACGACGGCCCCATGGATGTCGGAGCTCGGAGGCCCGGTCATGTCGTCGTTGACGACGATTCCGGCGATCCCGCCGGCGATGGAATTGTTCACGATCTGGCAGAAGCCGAATACGTCCTGGACGACGATCCCCGCGAGCCCGGTCGACGCCGTGCCGGTTGCGCCCTGCGCGGTCAGGTTGATGTCGTTGCCTTCGAAGGCGAGATCCGCGCTCTTCGACCCGGAGGCCATGATCCCGATCATCACCGAGGCGATCGTGCAGCGCGCGACCGTGACGCTGACGCAATCGATTGCCTGGATCCCAATCGACTGGGCGGCACCGGGAGCGGCCGCGGCTGCGGGCGCGTCTTCCACCTGGCAGTCGGTGATGGTGCTGCGGGTGGCGCCGTTCGCCACCACGACCGCCGATGCGGCGCCCTGCTTCATCCGCACGAAATGCACGGTCGAGACCGCCGCGCCGTCGGCGCCCTGGATCAGCAGAGCGGGCTCGGAGGCATTGATCCGCACGACGGCGCCAATGCTCTCGCCGACCAGCTTGATGTTGTGGCGCGCGATCACGATGGTCTTGCCGACCGTGTGGACGCCGGCCTTCAGGCAGACGCATCCGCCACCGTCCGGGAGCTTGTCGATGGCCGCCTGGATGTCTTCGCCGACCGCGACCGTCACGGTGCAGCAGCAGGCGTCCTCGCCGGTCGGGCGGCAGTCCTCGATCCCCGATGGCGGGGTGAAGACCGCGAGCTTCAGGTAATGGTGGTGGATTCCGCGCGGCGGCGCTTTGTCGAGAAGCTCGATCGAGGCGTCGCTCGTCCGCGCCGCGAAGGTCCAGTAGTCGCCGACGTGGAATTCGGTCCCCGGCGCGGCGACGTCGAAGGAGGCGAGCACGCCGTTCTCGAGCAGGATCTTGGTGCCGCCGGTCGGCACGAGGATGGTTCCCCCCGCCGCATCGAGGTCGGCGAAGACCTTGCCGTCCTTGTCGAGGACCTTGCCCTTCTGGTCCCAGCGCCGGACGCGGATGTGCCGCTTCGGGTCCGCGTCCCCCATCGGGAACTGGCCGGAAAGGAGCGGCGGCTCGATCGTGATGGTCCGTGTCGCCGCCTCGATGCCGCCGCCCACCTTGATCTTGCGCATCTCGCCGGCGAGGCCGTTGAGCTCGCGCGTGTCGTCCGTGATCTCGATCCAGTCGCCGTCGGCGAACCCCAGCACCGCGTCCTTGCCGATGCTCTCCACCACGATATGCGATAGGTCGATGATGGTGGTGACGCGCGTCTCCACCGACCCGTTGTCGCGGGACCACTTGAAGGTCGCGGTGCCGAGGGGCCCCTTCTTGTGGATCTCGATGCGGTAGAGCTGGTTCTCGAGCCCCTTGTAGCCTCCGGTCGGCGGGATGATGCAGGGATTGGTATCGCCAGGCACGTCGCCCGTGGTTGTGGTCAGCCGCCCGGCTGACGGCGCGGTAGCGGCCGTCCAGGCCTTGTTGTTATCGAGCGGGGTCGCGCAGTCGACCGTCGCGCCGGGGTCCAGAACCTTGACCTGCCAGACCGTCTGCACCCGCGTCGTCGTGTCGACGCCGAGCGCCTTTTCAACGATGTTCGGGTCTATGAACTGCGTGACCTCGCGTTCCCAGACGTCGAGAAAGACCACCTGCGTTCCGCTCGTCGGCAGCGCCGGCGGATTCGGCAGATACGGCTGGGTCGCATAGGGCCACGGATCCTTCCCGCGCAGCTCCGCAAGCTGCGGGTCCCACTGCAGGGCGCCGGTTCCGTGGTTGTCCGCCAGGAGCCCGTCCACGTAAATCCGGCCGGGCTTGATGACGAAGCCGCCGGCGCCGTCGCTGACGATCTTGAAGGCGTCGGCCGTCACCGCCGACACGAGGGCCGGTCCGGACGTGTCGACGGTGCCGGCCCGCAGGCGCCGGCTCGTCGCCGCCACCTGGTCGTTCCAGTCGCGGTCGGTGAGGGGCCGGCCCTGCTGCAGCAGGACGCCGCTGTAGTCGGACAAGGGGTCGAAATCGATCCGACTGTAATCTCCGCTCATGAGGCCCTCCCTCGATGGACCGTCAGCTCTCGTAGAAGATTCCGGCTTCCAGCCCGACGCGCAGATACTCGTCGAGCCGGACCCGCAGATTGGTCTCGCGTTGCGGCTGGTAGAGAAAATGGAAGGCGCCGGGCTGGCCCTCGTCGTCGGCGCCGGTCAGGAGCCGCGCCCCCGCGCGAACCGAGAGCTGGCAATAGGCCGGGAAGCCGTAGCGCAGCGATGTGAAGGCCGGGACCGCCAGTTCCGGCGAGGGCGCGGCTTCCGGCAGGCATTGATAGCGTCGCGGCACGCGCGCCGAGATCGGGACGTAACTGAACCGCAGGCATCCTTCCTGGCGCCGCGCCGCGATCACCGCAGCGCCCGTGTCCCCGGGCGCGAGGTCGGCGAGCAGGATGGAATTCGTCACCAGCGGGAAGGTCAGCGCGTGGATCTTGCCGATCACCGTGCAGGCGTCGAGCGTCAGCGGCGCACCCGCCCCGGTTCCGTCCGGCGCCGCATAGGCGGTCTCGGTGGGGGCGGTCGCGTCCACGATGCTGTCGGTGGCCGTGACGGTGGCTTCGGGCACGGCTCGGATGCCGCCGAGAATGGAGCGCTCGATCGTCAGCCCAAGATGCGGCAGCTCGATCGTGAGGCTGGGCTCCTTGGGCGACACCGGCGTCAGATCCGGCTGCAAGGTTCGTCCAGGTACGAGTGTGCAATGGCTCAGTCGCAGGGTGCGCAACGCGTTGCCGCCCGGGACATGCAGGTGGTGTCCAGCGATCAGCAGGCCGTTGAGGCGGATCTCCGAATCCGCGCCGCCCGTGAGCGTCAGCTCGCCGCCCAGCACGAGGGTCGGCCGATGCTCGTTGGCGGCGCGTAGCTCGACCCGCTTGCCGGGCTTGGCGGCGATACTCGGCGTCTCCTCGTAGCGCCCGCTGTCGGTGATCTCCACCACGCCGGCGCCGCCCAGCGCCGTGAGAGCTTCCTGAATCGTGGGCTTGTCGTCCGGCACGCGGATGGTCTGCGGCGGCGCCTCCACGCTCGCGAAACTCGCCGCGCGCTCGTATTCGCCGCCGCCGAGATCGCCACTGAACCCGTAATGGAAATCGACCTCCACGCGCGTTCCCGCCGGAAGGCCCGGCGGCAGCGCGAGGCGCCCGAGCACCGGATCGACCGCATAGGTGCTGGCGGGCGGCAGATGCGCCCATCCGCCCGCGAAATCCGACAGATTGCAGATGACGACGTGCTTCGGGTCGACCGGCTGGAAGCTCCCGCTGGAATTCTCGTAAAGGCGCAGGCTGCCGCCGGAGCCGGCCTCGCCGTAATAGTTCGTGAGCCGCGCGTCGAGCACCCGGCGGCTGATGGGTTCCGGCACCTCGAGCGGTGTCGCGAGATGCGTGATCTCGTCCTCGGTCTGCGGATTGGTGAAGAGCTGCTGGTCGATGTTGAGCGGGTGG
>Ga0126382_10000855_pt1 | contig 12107 bp, 12 predicted proteins | sample PanSoiMetPlot_30_FD_92548 | JGI IMG/M metagenome (GOLD analysis project Ga0126382, IMG submission 92548) | Tropical forest soil microbial communities from Panama - MetaG Plot_30 | ecosystem: Environmental > Terrestrial > Soil > Tropical forest > Bulk soil | place: Panama | collected 2016-02-17 | reverse complement strand
CACCCGCGGGCTAAATCCACGGATTAGCTAGGTCTCCACCCCTGCGAGACTTTGCGAGAAGTCCGAATACCACCAACGGTTCCGTGGGTGGTATTGGACTTTTCACACAGTCTCGGGCGTTGGTGGGATTTGGACTTTTCTCACACTCTCGCAGGGCGGGAGGAGGCTTGACCCAGTTCAAATGAACCTGTAGAAATCTCATCCATTATGACAGCAGCAATAACTCGCGGGCTCTCGCTTCCGGAAATCGACCTACATTCATATCTCATCGAAGGCGTCGAACGTGTGATGACTCCTGCTCTGGCGATCTATCCAGATATCGTTGACTCAAACATCCGTGCTACGTTGCGGCTCATGGATGGCAACGCAAATCGCTGGCGGCCACACGTCAAAACCACAAAGCTCCGTTCAATCATGAAGCGTTTCGTCGAGCATGGAATCGTAAACTTCAAATGCTCTACGTCTCTGGAATTATCGACCGTCTGCGAAGCCGGGGCCTCGGACGTTTTGGTTGCTTATCCGATGGTCGGCGCGAACTCGCGGCGCGTACAGGAGATCTCGAGTCGCTTTCCCGAGGTCGCCATATCCGCACTAGTCGAATCCCAGCCGCACGTCGAGCAATGGCGAGGCAGCAACATCGGTCTATTCATCGATGTAAATCCAGGAATGAACCGCACCGGAATTGAAGACGATCGTGTTGACGAGATAGTCCAACTTGCACGGCGCATTCAGGACGGCCGCCAGATCTTTCGGGGGTTACATTATTACGATGGGCATCTTTCATCGCTGGACATTGTGGAGCGGGAGAGGACTGCGCAACGAGGCTATGATCGTCTGATGAAAGTCATTGCCGAGTTCGACCGCGCTGGTATTGACATCGGTGAGGTGGTAACTGCAGGCACACCATCGTTCCCGTGTTCGTTATCGTATCGACCTTTTGCAGGAGCAAAATTCATACACCGCGCTTCTCCCGGAACAATTGTATATAACGATTGTTCCAGTCTTACGCAGCTTCCTTCGGAGTTTGGATATCAACCAGCTGCGGTGGTTGTTTCAACCGTCGTTTCACATCCCTCTTCCGGGCGGTTGACCTGCGATGCGGGACACAAGACGGTGTCTGCAGATTCGGGGATTCCGACGTGTGCCGTGTTGGGGAGTCCGGCGCTGGTTCCTTTGAAGCCCAGTGAAGAGCATCTTCCAATAGAGGCGCCGGAGGGTTCCTTAACGCCGCCGATAGGAAACCTGCTTTACCTTGTTCCGAGACACATCTGCCCGACGGTCAATAACTTTGATCATGCTTTGATCGTTCTTGACGGGAAAATTGTGGGGATTGAACAAGTAACTGCACGAGGGCGTGAAAAGCCAATGGTTTGAGGAGGCAGGTTGCTAACGAGCGATCGCGGCGGCGGGTTGGGTTCGCTTGCTCAATGTCTTCTTGTAGTAGTTCTCTATGTAGCTTCTCATCCCGAACTCGGCCCAGCTCATGCCGTAACGCCTGGCCTCGGCAATCGCGCGATCCGACGTCCAATCTTCGTGTGAGATTCGATAAACAGCCGCAATTGTGCCGGTTCTGTCCGAGCCGCGTTTACAATGTATGAAGACCGGCTGATTATTCGGATCATTGATCACGGCCATCACCCGTTCCACCTGGTCATCCGAGGGAGCGCTCAGGCCCGGCATTGGGATATTGAAATACCTCAACCCGGCCGCTTCTGCTTCTTTTTGTTGGGAGACGGCTAATTCATCGGTGCCGCGAAGATTGACGATGGTTTTTATTCCGATTTCAGATAGTTTCTTGATTCCACCGTTGACCGGTTGAGCGCCACGGAAAAGCTGATCACTTATGCGGTGAAAATTTGGAAGCTCCCTGTACCGCGCCTCCTCTTGAGCGCTGATCGACACAGCGAGGACAAGGAGACACGCTACAACGTTCCACTTAATGAACCGCGTTGCCATTTTTATTGAGAAGCCCTGAGTAAGCTAGATGCGCTCGCGAAGCGCAAGGGATGCCTACTGATCCGGGGTTGAGACTACCACGCCTTTGTCTTCTATCTGAGAGTAGAAGGAATAGACATAGGTCTTCAGTGGTCCGTGTCCCATGCCATACTCAAAGTCGTAGCGCTTCATCTCTGCGAAGGCCTGATCTGCCGACCATCCATCGTGAGTGATTCTGTAGATTGCGCTCATCGCTCCGGTTCGGTGCCTGCCACCTGCGCAATGAACAAATACTGGCTGGTTTTCAGGGTCGTTGACGATCTTCAAGAACAATTCAGCCTGGTCAGCTGAAGGTTGGCTCTTGTCGCTCATCGGAATTCGAAAAAACTTCATCCCCTGAGCTTCGACAAAAGCTTGTTCGGCCGCATTTCCATCTCGCTGCAGATCAATCACTGTCTTGACGCCCATCGAAGCCAGATCTGAGTAGTCTTTCTCTTTTGGCTGAGCGCCACGATAGAAGCTTTCGTTGATACAGCCAAAATTCTTGATTTGGATATTGGAGGTCTTAGTGCGTTGTGTCGCTTGTGCTACGGTAATGGCTGTAAATGCAAGAATGAAAGTTGTTGTGGACGTAGAAAGAACTGAGAGTCTGCGGAACGCGCGCATCCGAACTGTCTCCTCTACCAGTTAATTACTCACTTACCAACGTGTAGCGACATTTTACCTTGGCGTAACATTGCCGGGCAAGAAAAAGTTGTTAGATTAATTGAATTTAACGTTCCAAATCGATACCCAACCAATCTCTTGGGCGGAAAAACTCACAGGCTTCTGCTTCCCGCGTTCCCGGCTCGGGATGATAGTCATACGCCCAACGAACAAGCGGCGGCAGCGACATAAGTATCGACTCGGTGCGTCCTCGCGTCTGTAGGCCAAAGTGAGTTCCGCGATCATAGACTAGATTGAACTCAACGTAACGTCCCCGCCTTATCAACTGAAACTCACGTTCGCGCTTGCTGTAAGACTCGGTCCTCCGCCGTTCGGCTATCGGTACGTAGGCGGGAAGGAATGACTGACCAGTCCGTTGAACAAATTCGAAGATAAACTCGATTTCTTTACTGCTGTCAGCTTCTGGGATTGCTTCGACCTCCTCCTCAATTGGGGTTTTGCCCGTGAGATAGTCAAAGAAGATTCCTCCCACACCCCTTGTCTCGTCGCGGTGTTTCAAGAAGAAATATTCGTCGCACCATTTCTTGAAGCGCGGATAAAACAGGGGGTCGAATTCGTCGCAGGCGGTCTTCAGCGTGCGATGAAAGTGAATCGCGTCATCAAGGTAAGGATAGTATGGAGTAAGGTCGGTTCCCCCGCCGAACCAGCTTCCAGATCCCCGCTCGAGGAAACGGAAGTTTGCGTGCACCGTGGGTACAAATGGATTAGATGGATGCAGTACGAGAGAGATACCGGTCGCGAAGAATTCAGTACCATCGCCCACCGGAAGCCGTTCTGCAAAGGCTTTGTCAAAGTCACCAAACACCTCTGAAAAGTTCACCCCGGCCTTTTCGAATAAGGCTCCGTCTTCAAGGACTCTGGTGCGACCACCTCCGCCCTCCGGTCTAACCCAAAGGTCTTCGTGAAAGCATTCACGACCATCCAGTTGTTCAAGCACATTGCAGATCTGATCCTGCAATCCGGAGAAGAAATCTCGAGCACGAATTTTTAGCGGTGGTTGAGGCTTCACGTTAATGATTTTTTGGTTCGGCGTTCGACGCTTCGCGTTCAGCGTTCCAGGTCCAACGCTTCGCGTTCAGCGTTCCAGGTTCGACGCTTCGCGTTCAGCGTTCGGCGTTCGACGCTTCGCGTTCAGCGTTCGGCGTTCAGCGTTTACTGTACTGTTCAGTGTAATACTTCCTTCGGCACTGTAGGCATTTCTTAGCCAGACACTTTGAAAACAATCTGTAGGCTCAATTCTAAACCTAAACGCTGAACGCTAAACACTGAACCTGGAAGATTCAGTCTGCTGATTCTTTCTTTTTCGTTGCTGACTTTTGATCTGCGGCCACTCGTTCAACCTCCGACATAACTCGAAGCAAGTTTTCTCCGAGAACTTTCTTGATGTCCGCATCGTAATAACCGCGCTTCATAAGCTCGTAGGTGATGGTTGGCAGCTTCGAAATATCTTCCATCCCTTCCGGCAATCCCGTCAGTGGAACTCCATCAAAATCAGAGCCGATCCCAACGTGATCGATGCCCGCGACCTTGATGATATGTTCGATGTGATCCATCAGAACCGAGAGAGGCGTCTTGCCGGGATCATTTGCCTTTCGCCAGGCATCTATTTCGGACTGGACGCGCTTCGCATCGTTAGGATACTTAAGCTTCAGCTCATCCTCCATTGCCCTCGACTGAAATGCGAGCTTAGCCTTTCGAGGATCCAGGAACCCATCATAGAAATTTACCATCACCACCCCACCGTTTTTTGCAATGGCCTTTAACATGTCATCGCTCATATTTCGCGAGTTATCGGCGATTGCTCGAGATGAAGAATGTGATGCGATAACCGGCGCTCGGGTGGTGGCAATCACGTCATAGAAGGTCTTATCCGCAACATGCGATATGTCGACCATCATTCCGATGCGATTCATTTCTCGCACAACTTCCCGCCCGAAGTCAGTTAACCCGTTATGATGATTCACGCTGGGATTGTTTATATCGCCTTCCGAGTCCGCCCAATCATTTGTGTTCGTGTGAGTCAGCGTCATATACCGAACGCCGAGGTTGTAAAACATACGAAGCGCAGGAAGACTGTCTTCAATCGCGTGTCCGCCTTCTATGCCCATCAGGGCAGCGATTTTCCCGCTTTTGACAATACGCCGGATATCGGCAGCCGTTGATGCAGCCTCCAAGGACTCCGGATGTCGGCGGATTTGCTCCTTAACCACGTCAATAACATCGAGCGCCCTTCGTGCCGCGCCGCCGCCTTCATTGGGTTTCTTGTTTACGAATTCCTTTCCAACATAAACAGCAAAAAACTCTGCGCCAAGACCACCCGCTTTCATTCGCCTGAGGTCAGTGTGAGTTTTCGTTTTGGCACTGGGATCGTCGCCGCGCATACCAAGATCGAATCCGTTATCCAGGAGCGGGGAGGTAATGTCGTTATGTGTATCAATGACGATTGATTGTTTATGCAGCTTCTCCGCTCTCGCTCGTAGCGCGGCATCGTCGGTAGTAGCGGCGCGAGATGTATTTCCGCGCTTCCCGGCCGTTTGTGAAGACGCTGTTTTTGCCAGCGGGTTTCGCATTGCCTGAGACGTAATCAACCCGAGGCTTAAGAATATAACGAGACACAGCGTTATCCTGAGACTTTCGATTAACGTATGCATTTCTGAGAATCCTCTTTGTGCGGTTATCTTAGATGTTAGTTATTTAGACGGATAGTATCCACGTCGCGCGCGAACCTGAAGACCGGGACGCTTGACCTCCACACGAATCGCCCGAAACCCGGTGCCGCGATTCTCGCCCTTCCCGTAGTAGGTCAAAACAAACTGAGCGCGTACCTCTGCCGCCAACCGCTTGTATATTTCATCCAGATCGCGTGCCTCTTTCTTCTGGTCCTCGAATATTGGTGGAAAGAACGCGCGACCCCCGGTGTCTTCGCACATAGCTTTCAAAGCGAACTCGCCCGCAAGATCCTGGACGCTCGCCGAAGGCGCAACGCCCGTGGAGTGTACGCCGTAGACGATTGCATCCGACTTTTGCACTTCAGCCAATGCCTGCGCCAGCGACGCTGTGGATACGGTATCCGTGCCATCTGAAAGAACAACCATGACGTGACGGCCATCCACGGGGCGCAGGTGTCGCGCTGCCATAATCATCCCGTCGTAAAGCGCCGTAGCGCCCTGCGGCTTCAGCAGGTCGAGTGCGTTGACCAACTGTTCTACATCCGAGGTTAACGCTAATTCGATCTTCGACTCGCTCGATACGCTCATCAGAGCCGCCTTATCGCCGGGCCTCAACAAATATTTAAAGAACTGTGCTGCGGCACGTTTTTCAAACTCGAATCGATGCCTAATCGATCCGGAGGTATCAAATAAGAAGATCATGCGTATCGGGATCTGATCTTCTCGATAAAAGCCCGCGATATCCTGAGGCACGTTATCTTCAAAAACATCGAAATCTCTCTGAGCGAGGTCATTAACCTGATTCCCGGACCCGTCTGTTACCGACGTAATTACGGTTACCAGATCCGCCTTGAGTTTAAGCGGCTTTTCATCCTGAGCTTCATCGCCTGTTTTTTTTGGACCGGTCTCCCCGGGTGGAGGAGAAACCGGGCGCCTGCCCTGTGCCTGGGGTGGCGGCTGCGGTTTAGGAGGAGGAGGTGTCTGCCTTCCCGACTGGGCAAATGCGAACGGCATCCCGAAAATAACCAGAAGCCACGTAGCCGCCATATAGCCAGGCGACAAATTTAGAAGACCCTTGCAGACCCGCTTACTAATCTGTACTCGAGTGGCTCGCTTCATCGATATTTCGGAATTACGTCTCATTCCCACTGCATCTATGCGCTGCTCAATCCCCCACTTCACATTTACATCACGGCTTCCGAAGCTGCGGCTTTCGAAAGATATGAGCTGCGCCACTCCTCGAAATCTCTAAGTGCAAGGTCGACCTGCAACCGATGCCGGTCGACCTTTCGCTTGGTTTTTCGCCGGTCCGATTCGCTCAGCGGCGGTAGCAGAGCAAATGTTATGTTCATAGGTTGAAAATTCTTTGTTTCTGCGTTTGCAATGTAATTGGTCAGGCTTCCCATCGCGGTGCGGCGCGGAGGCGCATGGGGCTCGCGATTGCGTGCGATTTCTGACGCATGCACGCCGGCCATCAATCCCGTAGCCATCGCTTCGATGTAGCCTTCGACGCCCGAAATCTGCCCCGCAAAAAGAACGCGTGGATGTTCGCGCATTTGCAATGTCTCGCTGAGAACTGCCGGAGCGCAAATGAACGTGTTGCGGTGTATCTGGCCAAATCGAATAAATTCAGCTTGTTCGAGCCCGGGAATCAAACGAAGCACGCGCTTTTGTTCGCCAAACTTCAGATGGTTCTGAAAACCGACCAGGTTGTAGCTGTCGGCCAGCAGATTCTCCTGACGCAACTGCACAACCGCCCAAGGCTGGCGATCGGTGCGCGGATCACGAAGTCCAACAGGTTTCATAGGACCGTATCGCAGCGTGTCCCGTCCGCGCCGGGCGATCTCTTCAATTGGCAAGCACCCTTCGAAGTACATCGTCGCCTCGAATTCGTGTAACGGCACCGAGTCGGCGGCGATCAGCGCATCGTAGAACCTGTCGTACTCCTCCTCACTAAAAGGGCAGTTCAGATAGTCGTCGCCTCCTTTGCCGTAGCGAGCGGCGCGAAACACAACATCGTGACTAATTGTTTCCGCATCGACAACCGGTGAGATCGCGTCGTAGAAGTAGAGCTGGTCAGCGCCGGTAAGTTTTGTGATCTCCTGTGTGAGTGCCGGCGATGTGAGAGGTCCGGTAGCGATTACCACCGCCTCATCTGAGGGCAGCGCCTGCACCTCTTCCCGGACAACTTCGATGTTCGGGTGCGATGTAATTTGTCTCGTCACCTCTTCCGCAAACCGCTCGCGGTCGACCGCCAGTGCGGCTCCAGCAGGAACGGCGTTCTTGTGTGCGATATCGATGAGAAGGGAACCGGCACGTCGCAATTCTTCTTTGAGAAGATAAGGAGCTGTACCGGGCTCGTCGGTCTTTAATGAGTTGGAGCAGACAATCTCGCTCAGGTTGGCGCTTTGATGAGCCGGGGTTGGGCGAACGGGGCGCATCTCATAGAGGCGAACCCGAACGCCACGCTCAGCAGCTTGCCACGCAGCCTCTGAACCTGCCAATCCTCCGCCGATAACCGTAATGCGCGGCTCACTATTCATACGAGATATGTTTGAGTGCCAATTAGTCTTTCGATTCTAACATTCGCGCGCGAACGCTATCAAACTACTACCATTAAGACATGTTACAATCAATTACGTGAACAGAGACGTAATAAAAGAACTTTTAGAGCTAGTAAAGGAAGGTCGAATCAAAGTGAGCGAAGCAGCCGACCGGTTGTCGAACCTTCCCTATGAAGACCTTTCTTTCGCGCGTGTTGATCATCATCGAGATTTGAGGCTCGGTTTTCCTGAAGTCATCCTCGGACAGGGCAAAAACGCCGAGCAGATAACACAGATTGCTGAACGGATACTTACGAATAGTTCGAACCTTCTTATTTCTCGGACAACTGACGAAGTTTTCGCCGCCGTTCGCGAGCTTGCGCCGGATGCGAAATTTCATCGCGACGCGAAAATGATTTCCGTGGTGAGGGACCGCACGGAATTTGGTGACGGCGTAATAGCAGTCATATCCGCAGGAACATCGGATATCCCGGTGGCGGAAGAAGCTGCGATAACTGCGACTGCGATGGGAAACCGTGTGTCACGGGTTTACGATGTTGGAGTTGCAGGCATTCATCGGTTGCTCGGCGCGAGGAGCGATTTCGAAGCGGCGCGAGTGGTCATCGTGGTCGCTGGAATGGAAGGAGCTCTGCCGTCGGTTGTCGGTGGGATGGTTTCGGTACCCGTGATCGCGGTTCCTACAAGTATTGGTTATGGGGCTTCGTTCGACGGGTTAGCGGCATTGCTGGCGATGCTGAACTCGTGTGCGTCGAATGTGACAGTAGTGAATATTGATAACGGCTTCGGCGCGGGCTTCGTGGCGAGTTTGATAAATCGGAAAAGAGAAAGTTAGCTAGTGTTCAACGTTTTAGCTAAAACGTTTTAAGTACCGAGCTTCGCCTTAACCAAATCGCTCAACGCTTTGCCGTCGACGGTTTTTCCTTCAAGTTTGGGTCGGACTGCCTTCATCACTGCTCCCATATCCTTTATCGATGAGGCGCCGATTTCGGTGATCGTCTCATTCACTGCTTTTGTAATCTCCTCTTCGGAGGCGGCGGCCGGCAAATAACTCTGAATAAGTCGAGCCTCGTTCTCCTCTTTCACCGCCATTTCTTCGCGACCGCCCGCTCGAAATTGCTCAGCGGCATCGCGTCGTTGCTTTAGGAGGGTGTTCAGGACCTTTGCCGCTTCGGCATCGTCAACCCCGGCAGGGAGTTCGGTCTCACGGAGTTTGAGAGCGGTCTTAATCATCCGCAATGCGCTCAGCCGCTCAGCCTCTTTAGCTTTCATAGCGTCGGTAAGGTCTCTGTTGATCTGATCAATGATCGGCATAAGGAGCTCCTCAACAGCAGTATACGAACCGGTCTATTTGATTGACAAACCCTTGACCCGACCGTAACCTTTTGTTGAACGTTTTTGAGTGTGACACCTAAATGTTTAATACCACGAAGCAGCCGATTTACCCTGGGATAATACCCGAAGACGATCCCGACATTGAAATAACATATCCCGATGAACCGTCCGCATCCGCAGGACTCTGGGCAGAAGTGAAATCGATCACTCGCGATATCATTTTTGCAGCAGTGATGGCTGTCCTGATCGTTGTATTCGTTGTGCAGCCGGTCAAAGTCGAAGGCACGTCAATGCAGCCGCGCCTGGAGAACGATGAGCGCATATTCGTGAACAAGTTTGAATACACCTTCACTTCTATAAAGCGCGGGGACATCATCGTATTCTGGTTTCCTGACGATCCGACAAAATCATTTATTAAGAGAGTAATCGGGTTGCCCGACGACAGCATTGATATGGATGCTGGGGGTCACATCGTGATCAATGGTCAACCGGTGGAAGAGCCTTATCTCGCGCCGGAACGCAACCAGGCAGCTCGCTCACGATGGAATCAGGGTCCATACACGACTCCGGGTCATCAAGTGAGAGTCAAACCGCACTACTACTTCGTGCTGGGTGATAATCGCGATGCGTCCAATGACAGCCGGTCGTGGGGACTGGTTCCGGAGAAATACATTTACGGGAAAGCGATGTTCAGGTATTGGCCGCTACCGCGCATCGGCTCTCTAAACAGTACGGTTGATGTTGACGACGAGCGGTAGACCGAGTTTTTGCTGAGTTTCCACTCTTGTCAGTACAAAGTTCCTGGTCTCTTTGTTCGTTCGAGTTTGAAATGGGAAGCAATAGATAACTCCTATCTGATGCGCTCGAGACTGACGCCGCTACTGAAACTCTTCTACAATCCGCTGCAAGCTGTTATCGAAGTCTCCGCGGAGGCGCCGTACATAGTCGGCGCCTTTCTGGCCCTTCTTTCCACTTCGGTGTACTACGAGCTGCTCAGTGGTCGGCTCACGAGAATCATCGCTGCATTCAATGAGCCGCGTGCCCGAGGCATGACCTCGCCAGTTTTTCTGATGGTCTACCGGGTGATTGCGGGAATGTTGAGTAACGTTTCTCCGGTCCTGTTTCTGATCGTGGTTTTCGTTCCCGCCTGTCTGCTCGCCCACAGTCTGATACATCGACGCGCGAGTTTCACCGTGCTGTTGAGCCAGGATTACGCGCCGCTGGTAAGTTGCGCGCTTTACTGTTGGACCGCCGCGCACCTGATGACGCTGATCCCGGCTGCATTGTTATTTCACCCTGGTGAAGCAACCCCGGGCGAAGTAGAGGCGGCGCTTCGGCTTGTGCCGGTACCATATTTTATTTTCCTGATAGTCCTCGCGGTACGTGCCGTATTGCGGATCAGTTACGGAGGGGCTGTAGGTGTCGTTGCGCTCGGCTCGTTGTCTCTGTTTGCTCTGCCGCTCTTGCCAAGATTGTCGTTCATATTAACCTCGCCGTTTCTCCTGATCTTGTTCATCCTTGTGTTGAGAAACCTTCTTGGGCAAATGGTCAGCACTCAGCGAGCTCGGGAGGATTTCAAGAGGAACCTGGAAACTGCAACTTTGAACCCGGCGGACGCTTCGGCTCATTACAATCTTGGATTGATTTATCAGCAGCGAGGGCAACGTGAGGAAGCGAAGGCCAGTTTCCAGCGAGCGGTCGAGATAGATCCGGAAGAAACGGATGCACATTACCAGCTGGGTCGGATCGCTCGCGATGAAGGAAGGCTTGCTGAAGCGATAAGCCATTTCGATGCTGCGGTAAGTCGCAACGACGAGCACAGTCAGAGCGAAGTGTGGCGTGAGATCGGCTGGACATACTTCCAGGCTCGCCAGTACGAAGACGCTCGCACTGCGTTCGAGAGGTTTATCGAGAAGCGTCCTTCGGATGCGGAAGGTCGATATCGTTATGGACTGACGTTGCATGAGCTGGGGAGGGAAGAAGAGGCCGCGGCTGAAATGCGAGCTTGTATAGAATCGGTGCGCACGTCTCCGGCTTATAAGTATCGCACGGAGAAACATTGGGCGAGTGAAGCTCAGTCGTTTTTGCGCACGCAGGGTGAGATGATGCGTAATGTCTGATTTTCTTCGATCTGTAGCGTTACGCGGTTAGATGGAGCTTGATCTGCAATCCTTAATGAGATAGTAGAAATGTGAGGGAATGACAAGCTTTCGGGATCTCAAATCCGTATCAAGAGGAAGGCTAAAGGACGCGCAAGTTCTTGAGAGGGATGGACGCTTTGATGGTGCTTTTTATATATGTGGATATGCCGTTGAGATCGCGCTCAAGGCACGGGCTTCTCGTACGCTTAAATGGTCGGGCTTTCCGGAAACAGTATCTGAATTCACAGCACTGCAATCATTTAAGACTCATAATCTAGAAGTGCTGCTAAGACTCCCTGGAACCGAAAGCAAGATAAAGTCAAGGTTGTTTTCAGATTGGTCGGTGGTCTCGCATTGGAATCCGGGCGAGCAGATACCGCAAAATAGGAACCGCGACTAAGCACGATGCAATCAAAATGATCGCGGCAGCCACGAATCTTCTACGTGAATTATGATTGATGTTGAGAAATTTCGGCGCGCAATGCGCGAAAATCGCAGCAAAGAAAGGGCCATTTACTCTCTTTGCGTTATTCCTTCGTGAGAACGCGGTCATTGGTTGGGATCTTGTTGTTTCGTCATCGTGGCTCGAAGCCGCGAGCTTGGAGCGACTGACTGAATTTTCCAATGCGCTAAAGAGGATTGTTGGCGTAAAACAGCTTCTGGAGTTGGCGCAGATAGTGCCGATCGATAAAGACGATCCTGCACTTAAAGCAGTTCTTTCCCGGGTTCAGATTGATGAT
>Ga0126382_10000853_pt1 | contig 12115 bp, 12 predicted proteins | sample PanSoiMetPlot_30_FD_92548 | JGI IMG/M metagenome (GOLD analysis project Ga0126382, IMG submission 92548) | Tropical forest soil microbial communities from Panama - MetaG Plot_30 | ecosystem: Environmental > Terrestrial > Soil > Tropical forest > Bulk soil | place: Panama | collected 2016-02-17 | reverse complement strand
CGCGCTGCATTGCTTTACGCTGTACGGTGACCCGTCACCGTACAGACCATCATGCGGATTTTTTGTTCGCGGAACGAAGTTCGTCGATCTTGCGTTCCCACTTCATCTCTTTGGCAAACGCGAGGGCCTCTTCCGGCGGCATGAATACCGTTTCTTTTTCCGCCGGATAGGTGCGGTTCACGACATCCTTCATGTAACGCGAAATCACGTCTTCCATAATCGGAATCAGGTCCGTGTAAATACGCGAATGGCGGGGTACATGTTCTTCCCACAGATGGAAGAGATCGGACGAAATGATGTGCACGCCATGTGCGCAATTGCCCGCACCCAGGCTGATCACCGGAACAGGCAGGGTCTGTGCCAAATATTCAGCGACTTCCGATGTAGTTACTTCGCACAGAATCGAGAAGCACCCAGCGTCGACCATCGCTTTGGCATCGTCGACCATTTCCTTCGCGCGCTTGGCCGTTTTGCCCTGGGCGACAAAGCCGCCGAGTTGCGGCATGCGCATCGGCGTGATGCCAATGTGACCCTGCACCGGAATGCCGGCCCGGACGATCGCCTCGATGTTTGGCACGTGATACCTGTTGCCTTCGCACTTCATCACTTCGGCATTTGCCTCGTGCACGAAACGGCCGGCATTCTCCACAGCTTGTTCCTTAGAAACGTGAAAACTCCAGTACGGCATATCGACCATGCGCAGCCCATATTTCGAGCCGCGATCGATCGCCTTCGACATCATCATCACTTCGTCGAAGCTGACAGAAACCGTGCTCTTGTGGCCGAACAAAATCATGCCGCCGGTGTCGGAAACACATAGAATATCCATGCCGAGACGGTCGGCGATCACCGCCGTCCGGTAGTCATAAGCGGCGAGCTGAGTGATCGGCTCACCCTTTTTCATTTTTGCCATCAGCATAGGAATGGTCACCTTTTTTCTCTGCGGCGCGTCAGCCATGAAGTATTCCTCCAAAACCGGTTAATCACAGGGACCCAACGTGCCCGAAGCGCTCTGCCCCACTCTGCGTTTCGTGTGCAAGGCATGGGGCGCTTTGGTGTAACCGTAGTCAAATACGCGCGGGCTATCGTATATTCGCCGTCGGCTATCAGGGCACTTTCGAGTGCAGATTGCCTTCGCCTGCGCGCCAAGGCATTCGGGGCCGGCGCTTTAACGTATCGTAGAACGGCAGCGCCGTTTGCCGGATTTTTCGAAATTGGCCGCACGGATCGTGCAAGGAAACCGGTTGGGCTGTCGATGCTGCAACGAATCCAAGGCCGAGCACCCCGCCCGCCATGACGCTGTTGCACGCAGATGTGATCGTCACAATTCCCGGATCGACTGGGCGTTCAAGCACGCCTAGCCTTGTCCACGGTACTGAAAGGCGGTCTGTTTCTGCTCGAAAGGATACTAATTTAAGCTTGGCTTTCTGTCGGTTCTGGTCACGGTGAAATTGCTGAAGCCCTGCCTCGTCCGGAGACACTGGCAGCCGGAATTCGTTGGCAAACAGCACGAACCCGGCTTCGATTCGTAGCGCATCAACCGCGATAAAGCCGGCTGGTTGCGAGTATCGAGTCAATTGAAGCCAGATCTGTCGCGCCTCATTCCGCGGTAGAATGATTTCGAACCCCGCCTCGCCCGTGTAACCCAGTCGTCCCACCATGCACCGGGCGCCGGCTAACTCCACATGCGCGAAATGAAAGTATCTGAGGCTGGCTATCGTATCGATCTTGCCGAGGGTCCGCAAACTGTCGAGCGTTCCAGGCCCTTGTACCGAGAACACGGCACGACTTTTTCCCACATCACTGGCCTCGACTTGCCCCGAAGCGCAAGCCATGAGGGCCGTTAAGTCCTCATGTCTTCCACTCATTACCTCGAAAGAGTCCGCGCCCGTTCGCCACACCGTTAGGTCAGCCAATGCCGCTCCGGATAAATCGGTCCGGACGGCATACGCGATTGCGCCATGAGCCAGCGTATCCAGAGGACGATGGACGTAAGCCTCGATGATCGACCGGGCGCCAGGGCCTTGCAAGCGCACGCATTCCAAAAACGAAAAATCAAACAACGCGCTCTCCTGACGGCAGGCGCGCACCTCACCAGCCGGATCGCCAAAATCGTTTTTTAGACTGGAGCGTTCAAACGCCATGACCAACGGTCACCGCATTAGTCTCAGGGCAACATCGCCTAGAATAAAAAGGCCGATGAGGACGAGTACGACGGACACGATCCGCCGGAGCGTCTCGCGCGCGAGACTATGGGCCAATCTTGCGCCGTACCATGAGCCGACTGTCAGCGATGCCGCCAAAATTGCTGCGAGCAAAAAGTCGACCTCGCCGTAGCGAACGTTGCCAATGGTCGCCGCAATTGCCACCGGCAGCTGGATGGCCTGACTCAGCCCTACTGCCGTGAGCACCGACAGCTGCATCGCAATCAGGATGGGCACAAGCACCATTGGTCCGCCGGTGCCACTCACTGACGACAGGAATCCTGTTAGCGCCCCGACACCCAGCAGCGTTATATTGGACACATTCCATTCGCCGGACCCGTTTGTAATTTGCCTCGTGCGCAGCGCATTTACACCGGAAAGGAATGTTAGCAACCCTAATCCAACTTCGAGCACACTTGGGACTACGACACTCACTGCCCACGCGCCAAGGAATGCCGTCGGGGCTGCGCCCACACACAACCACAGCGCCATGCCCCAATGAATAGATTTGTTGCGTGCAAAAACAAAACTCGCAACCAGACCGGACAGGACGTACGCGAGCATCGCTGCGGAAATTCCGATCTTGATCGGAACTCCACCGAGGAAGACTAATGCCGGCACAAGGATAACGCCCCCGATTCCGATACAGCCAATCATCACGCCCGAGAGAATACCAAGGCCCGCAATGCCCATCATTGCTGTAAAAGTCATCCCCCAACCCACTTCATTGCAATGACAGTAATCCGAGACAAAAGAATTTTATGCGGCACTGCACCTAATATGGGATCAATCTTGTTATGATGGTTCTTAAGTATCGCCTATTAAGATTTCAGCTATTATTATCCTCGTTTGATTTCGGTCGGTTTGGGCAATGTTTATCAGGCAATTTCGATATTTGGTAGCTGTAGCCGAGGAACGTCATTTTGGACGCGCCGCGCAGCGCTGCAATGTTACCCAGCCGTCCCTGTCCAGCGGTATCAAACAGCTTGAGCTTGAACTTGGCGTGCCGATCTTTTTGCGTGGCCGCGGCCAGCGTTTCCACGGTCTTACCGCCGAAGGTGAGCGAGTCGCCAACTGGTCACGCGGCGTTCTCGCCTACTGCGACGCGATGCGCAAAGAAGTCGCGATCATGAAAAAGGACCTAACCGGGAACCTTCGACTGGGTGCAATGCCCTCAATGTCGCCTGTGTTGCCGTCGGTGCTGAAGACCTTTCGTGACCGTTATCCGGGCGTTCGTGTCGATGTGCAGTTTATCGGAATCGAGGCGATGAGGCTTGGCCTCAACAATTTCGAGCTTGATGTCGCGCTGACCTACCTTGATAAGGCCGACCTCGGACGCAAGAACACTTTGCCGATCTACACCGAACAGCTGAGCCTCTTGGTTCCGGATCGTCCGGAGTTTCTGAAGCGCAAGACGATCACGTGGCGCGAAGCCGCGCAAATGCCGCTCGCGATGCTGCGACCATCAATGCACGAACGACGATTCGTCGACCAAGTGTTCAAGAGTGTCGGCTGTTCGCCAGAGGCGCACGTGGAGTCGGAGTCGATCCTGCACCTGATGTTCCAGGTGCAGTTTACCGATCTGTGCACAATCATTCCGTCGCATTTTGCTCATGCACCAGGTCTTCATAGGGGAACGCGCGCTTTGCCGCTCGTCGACCCGGTCGTCAGTCAGGAAGTCGGATTATTCTGGGCGGAAGGCGAGATTGTTTTGCCTATGGCAAATGCATTCGTTTCCATCGTGCAAGAAGTTAATAAGTCCGGGAAATTACGAAAGCGTCTCGCCGGCGATCACATCGATTTTGAGCTCGCGGACGGCACCACTAAGAAACTCAAGCGGGCCTGACATCAGCCACGCTTAATGAATTGCGCCACGGCGGCGGCAGGGTCAGCATCATTCGCTAATTCGGATGCCTTTAATACCCGGCGCTTTCCGCTGCCGCCCATAAAGAAATAAGGCTCGTCGAACTCGGCATCGCCCGGCGAGAAACCGGTCCCGAGGATTTGACGTCCTGGCACTTCGACGAGCATCAACGTTTGCGGCAGACAGACAACGTTACCATCGTTCGACAACACCGAAGACGCGACACAAAACCATGACAGCAATTGCCTTAGACCCGCCGCACAAGCACGCGGCGAATAGTCCTCGGCGTCGCCAGTGATCAGATTCTTGATCGTATATGGCAATGATTTCGAAAACTTGTCGCGATCCACTCCGCGATGTAACAACTCAACGAGAATCCAAGCTTCTACTTCGGCGGGAGAGCGTTCTTCTGGATCGAGGATGTGCGCAGCCAGTTTTCCAGCCTCCTGAAACTGCATTTCCAGGCCGGGCAGGCGCATTTCAAGCGCAATATCGCGGTCGAAAGTCTTGGTGACGAAAGCTCCGTCGGCGCGGAAATTCAGCGCCATCCGATCCTCCGGTAAGTCTCCTGCAACGTAGCTATTGGCAATGCGCGCCAGCCACTGAATGAGGTTGAGTGTCTGTTCACGGGCCACAGCGAACATTTCCTTGTCATCGCTATGCGACGACCAGGGCGCGGGCCAGGTCGAATGAGTGGGGAACTCAACTGAACTTGTCATAACGGATGTCCAAAGTCGGCACGCCGCCCACGATCAAAGCGCGGATAGCACCGTCGACCATGATCGGTGGACCAGCGACATAAGCAATCATATTGCAATATCGGTCTTCTATTGCTCGCGCTGCGACTTCATGCACCATCCCACTCGCGAGTTTCAGGGACGGATGGTCCGGATGAGCCGGCGTCGTCGCCGTTTCATCAGAAAGCGCAATCGTGACCTCCAGATTGCCACGGGACGCCGCCACGTAACCTGACAGTGCCTCAAGGTAAAACGCATCGGCTAGCGTCCTCACCCCAAAAAAAACCGCGCCCTTATACTTGCTGAAGTGATCTGCACGCGTTGCGTGTTCGAGAATCGACATCATTCCGGCAATGCCTGAACCGCCGGCGATGCAGACGATGTTCTTTCCCTCTTCCGGACGGAATATGGAGCGGCCCAACGGACCGAACACCTCGACCGGCAGGTCAACGTTTTCACGCGTAAACAGCCAGTCACTAAAACCGCCGCTAGGCTTGCGCTTCAGGACAAACGCAATCCGAGCAGCAGCTCTGTCAAAATTCACCATCGAATAGGCGCGGCCCCCGGACAGCTCGTCAGTCTCCAAAACGACGAACTGTCCCGCCTCGAAATCCATTGGATCCGAAAGATGTAGGTCGAAATGTACCACGTCGCTCGTCAGCTTACGGATGTTGCGAATGACACCGCGACGCAACGCAGGCCGGTTTTCGTCTCGCGTCGAAATTTCGGATGGTACGCGAAGCACACAGTCGGAGCACGCACGCGTTTGGCACATCAAGACGTCGCCTTTTTCAGGCTTCAACTTTTTGCCTCCAGGCGCATCTTTCCAGCGCACCTCTACGTCCCCGCTTATAACGCGAGCGCGGCAGGTACCGCAGCTTCCAGTCGCACACTCATACGGCAGATTGACGCCTTGACGCAGACCGGCATTGAGGATCGTTTCCTTTGCACCGCAATAGAAGGCGCGCCTGCCGCTTTTGCTTTCTACCGTTATCTTCATCCGCACAACAATGGTTTACTTGAAGAAGTCGTCGTCCTCTTCTTCTGCGTCCTCAAATTCGTAGATTAGCTCTTCCTCGATATTCGCGAGAACCGAACCGTCCTCTTGTTTGACCTTATATGTCTTGAGTGGTTTTTCCGTCTCGCCTTTCATCTCGAGCGTTTTGAGATCCCATGCCCAAAGGTGTTTCGTACAGGTAAGAACGCATCGCACTATTACGCCGGATTCTTCCAGCGGCTCTTCCATGTGCGGACAGATCGGCGGGATGGCGCGATACCCCTCGCCGTAATTCACAAGCAAGATAGGAATGCCGTCTATGTCAAACTTCTTGACCGTGTTTTCGGCAACTTCGTTCGCGCCGCAGATGCGTTTCCACGCCATTTTTTGCTTCTTTAGCCTTGCGCCGGTCACGAACTAGATCGGCCAATGCGAACCTTTGTCCAGCCTGCGGTTTTCGATACGAACCTCACGGCTCAAGAATGCTGCCCTGTTGTTTTCGATCTTAAACGTGTCGTGATACTTGCCAACAAGGAAAAGGCGGCTTTCACCGGCGTCGATGTGTGAGTTAATTCCGTCGAGCAGATTCTGATAGACGATAACCGAACTGACAGCCCTGGCGGTCTGATCCCCACTGACATCAACCGTGTAAACAGATGTGTGCCGCGTCAATGGTGAGTGATCAGTGTTGTGCTTGGGCAGAAGCTTGATCATGCTCTCGAGTCCCTTTCGGTCGAGTGCAAGATACGTGAGGTCCTTGTTGATTTCGGGACTCCAGGCCCGAATTGCGTAACGAAAAGCGGGGTCGCAATGTTCGAGCCAACCATTCCAATCCTGCGCGTCGAGTAAAATCGTCGAGCGATAGATAGTCTCCCGGACTAGAGAATGCGCGTCCACTACCATTCACCACTACGCTGAAACGCCATTTGCTAAGGCGCACCCGAATCGTGGCCGCTTTAACTTTTCCCTATTCAGCGGCAACTGACATCGGTTCGTTAAAAGGTTGCTCCGGCTTGCTCGGCATCCGGTTCATCCAACGGCCCCACTCTGCGTAATAGTGGCGCATTCCATTCTCGTCGTGGATCGTCTGGTTCTCGTGGCGGCCATGTAAGATGCGGCGCGGTTCGGAACCGGTGCACATGGTCGTGCCTTGGCCTTGCACACCGAGCAGATCTTCGTGGAGGTTACGTCCAAATGGACCCCAGATCGAATTGTGATGGTTGACGCGAGTCTGGCGCTCTTCTGGTGTGTCACGCTTGAGCCCGAGCCCGCGGAATTCGATCATCACTTGATTGGGTCCGAGCGGCGTCACGATGTCACAACGAAGGGCTGAACCGCGCAGGTTGAAGTTCATGCCCGGGAACATGTCGATCATGTACCACTGGTTAGGCGGCAAGTGAGGAAACGACAAAGCAGCGCGGCTGTCGAAGCCCTCGTACTTCTCATAATTCACCTCGAATGTGCCTACCACAACATGACCGTGCTCGAACGCTTCATTCTTGCGCGCGAAATATGCGTCGTTAAAGCCGGTGACCCGGTTATGGTAATGCATGAAGTCGTGATAAAATTCGCAATTCGTGTCGTGCCAAAGCTTGTAGTTCGCATTCACTATCGCCTTATGATAGTGGAACACTTCAAGCGGTTCTGCGTCGAGTGACTTGCGCAGGCATTCGAACGCAGGTGTGGCCCAATCGTCCAGTGACACTTTGGGATTGTCGTCGAGATTGACCCACACGAATCCGCCGAACTTCACTTCGCAGCGCAGGCGGCGCAATCCGACATCTTCTTTGCACAAGCGCTCCTGGAACCCTTCCTTCTCGCGACTGATATATACACAGTTGCCGCGCAAGTCGTACTGCCAGGCGTGAAACATGCAGGTTATGCGCTTCGGGTTGCCCGAAGGCTGCCCTTCGAGGAAGCTGCCGGACGGACGACGCTCAATAATCATTCCGCGATGCGGACAGACGTTGAGGAACGCGCGGACTTCATTGTCAGGACCGCGACAGACGATGATCGGCTCGCGCGCAATCGAGCTCGTACGGAAATCGTAAGCGTTGGGCAGCTCGGACTCGTGGCAGACCGGGATCCAAGCCTTCTTGAAAATTTTCTCCAGCTCTTCCTCAAAGATCTGAGGGTCCGAATAAATCCGGCTGTCGACCCACTCGTTCTGCTTCAAAGCTGGTTCCGCCGTCCATTGACGATGATTTTTCGCTGCCACGGGGTTGCTCCTGCGAAAAGGTAGCGGACTGGGCCCGCGAGTCCGTTTGGCACATAATATCAGTTCGCGCGGCGGTATCGCCAGACGCTCGAAATCGAAACTTCTTATCTTACGATAGATTGAGTAATGGCTAATAGTCGCAGACGGCTGGCAAATGGCGCAAAAACGGGGCTCTTTCGCGCGGAGCCGACCAAAAACCCCTCTACAAAGTTAAAGACCAGTTATAGTGTGCCTCTATTGGTCCATTAGGAGGAACAATTTTCTCGCAAATAAATCATGCTGGATGCTGGTCTCGGAATCCATAACCATGGGCAGAAGACAACAAAATGAGTTTCTTAGGCATTCCGGCGACACAATGACATCGACAGGTCCGCGAACCCGCCCACAGATGCCCGAAGATAATCGACTTAAACTTAGTTGGATATTGAAGATCGAAAAATGGCACGAGGAAAGGCGGCCAATGAAATCAAAACGGTTTCCAATCCGTCTCAACAGAAGCAATCAATAGGGAGGTTGCGATGCTTTATCGACCCGGCGCGGAGACTCGCGTTAGCTTATTGATAGGCGGCGCGCTGATCGCCTTCTTCGCTTTAGCGGCAAGTATCTTCGCAAGCTCGGCGAAGGCCGCGGCGGTGAAGGATTACGGCAAGCCGGGCGAACCGATCGAACTCGTGATTGGGTACCAGCCCTACTACACCGAGTCATGGTCCGGCGTGATCATGCGTGACCAGAAGTTTTACGAGAAATACCTCCCAAAGGGCTCAAACGTGAGCTTCCAGGTTGGCTTGCAGGGGGCAATCATCGTAAACGGCATGCTCGCCGGCAAAGTAGACATCGGCTACGTCGGCGACATGCCAGGCATCGTGTCAACAAGCCACCCCGACGTGCGCGACATACGTATCGTTTCGGTGCTTGGTCTTGGCTACGACCAGTGCAATGCCTTCCTGGTTCGCGCGGATGCCCCGAAGTTTGGCTCGCCCGATGAAGCGCTCAAGTGGCTCGATGGCAAGACTGTCGCAGTACCGAAAGGGAGCTGCACGGACCGCTTCGCCCAGGCGGTGTTCAAGGCCAAGGGACTCAAACCGTCGGAATATCTCAATCAAAGCATAGAGGTCATCACCAGCGGTTTCCGGGCTAAGAAACTCGATGGAGCCGTTATGTGGGAGCCGACTACGTCCCGCCTGGTTCAGGAAGGCCTTGCCCGCAAGGTCGCCACGGGAGCCTCCGTCAACGAGATCGATGGCGGCTTTATGGTGATGCCTCATGCGCTTATCGAGCAGCGACCGGATATCGTAAGAGGATGGCTCCAGGCCGAACTCGAAGCGGTGCAGTTCTTCGCGGATCCGAAAAACGCAATGGAAATTTCCAAGATGGCGCTTAGCCAGACCACTGGCTTCCAACTGAAATCGCTGTGGTCCTCAGCATTCGGGTCAACGCCGAAAGCAGAAGGTGGCACGGATATTCGCATTACTCTCGCATACGGGTTTACGCCGGAGGCACTTGATCTCATCAAGAAGGCCTCCACCTTCCTTGTCGAAATAAAGAGCATTCCGACAGAGATCCGTCCGGAAGCGGTCCAGCCGGAATTCACCGCCGATATTCTAAAGTCGCGAGGGCTGTCAGCGCCAATCGGCCAGGTAAAGGCGCAGCCGGATACGGCGTTCGCCGGAAATTAGTGACGGGCGATTGCTCCGCGTCCCGACTGGGCGCGGAGCTGCTACCGCGCACACCGAGCTAATCAAAAGAAAAAGCCACGCGATGAGCGACACAGAATTGACCCATCCTCACGGCGTCGCTCAGGCGCAGGGGAAGATAGATGGCCACGTCTCCACGCTCGCCCTGACCAGTCATCGCGTGCTGCTCTGGCTGCAAAGCCCGCGGCCCTATTTGATGTTTATCGGTTTTTCGCTGTTCCTTGGCTTCTGGTATTTGTCCGTTGAGTTTTGGAAGCTCCCTCGGTTCGCAGAAATGCCCGGCCTGACAGCGGTCGTCTCGGAATGGCTCAGCAAGAATCCAACCTACGGCCTCTCGATCTTTATGGAGGAGTATTACCTTCACATTTGGGTCAGTACCAAGCGCATCGCTATCGCTTTTTTCCTCGCGACCGCAATAGGCGTTCCGCTTGGCCTGTTCCTTGGCTGGTCCAAGCGTTTTAAGCAGTATGTCTTTCCGGTGTTTGAACTGCTTCGTCCAGTGCCGCCGCTCGCCTGGGTGCCGCTCGCAATTGTAATGTTTCACGGCTCCGAGACGCCGGTCATCTTTCTTACTTTCCTTGCGTCGTTTTACGCGACAGCGCTCAACACCATGCTTGGCGTCGAATCCATCGACATCTCCTATATTCGAGCCGCCAGCTGCCTCGGCGCCAAACGCTGGCAGGTGTTTCGCCATATTGTCGTGCCTGGAGCTCTACCTTTCATTTTTACGGGCTTGCAGATCTCAGTGGGCGTCGCTTGGTTCTCGCTGGTGGCCGGCGAGATGGTGTCCGGCCAATATGGCCTTGGTTACGTCATCAATACCTCCTACACGATGGTGCGCTACCCCACGATCATTATCGGCATGGTGACGCTCGGCATCGTCGGCTACGTCACCAGCGCTGCTATCCGGCTGCTCGGCGACTACATGATGCAGTGGCGCACCCGAGAATTTGGTTTGGGGGACGACCGGTGAATATGCAACCCGCGTACGCGGCTCCCAGGTCTATCGGAGGTGCTACCACACAGCCCACCCCCAAAGGCGGCGTGCGCATCATAGATGTCGTGAAAATGTATGGCAGTCAGGACTCCGGCGTCCTCGCCGTTGACCACTGCACCTTCAACGTGCCAGCGGGCCAGATCACAGTCGTCGTGGGTCCGTCGGGTTGCGGCAAGACCACGCTGCTCAACGCTATCGCCGGTTTCCATAGTTTGACATCCGGCAGCATATATCTTGACGAAGAGATGCTTTGCGGCCCCGGCAAGCTAAAGGCCGACCCTGGACCAGATCGCATCGTCGTGTTCCAAAATGGCGCGTTATTCCCGTGGAAAACAAATATTGAGAACGTCGCGTTCGGGCCGATCATGCAAGGCCACATGACGCGGAAAGAGGCATACGAAAAAGCGCGCGACATGATGGTAGATGCTGGCTTACGCGGTATCGAAGGCAACTACCCGGGTGAAATTTCCTCAGGCGTTCGCCGCCGTGTTGAGATTGTGCGCGCCCTGATGACCGATCCAAAGATCCTGCTGCTCGACGAGCCTTATCGGGCATTGGACTCATTGACTAAATCGGTGATGCACGAAGCGCTATTGGAGATCTTCTACAAAAATCGCGTAACGATTTTTTTCATTACGCACGACCTTGAGGAAGCGATCTTCCTCGGTCACCGCGTGGTAATCATGACGACGCGGCCGTGCAAGCCCAAGAAGATTCTTGATATCGATATCCCCCATCCGCGCGACTACAGCGTGCTCACCACAAAGCGGTTTCGAGAGTTCATGGAAGAGACCGTCGCGGCCGTACATGAGGAGGCCACCAAGGCCTTCGCCGCTGGTGAGAGGGAGCGCTAATTATGAGCGCGTTAGGCAAATGGCCGATGGGAGCCGCAACATTCATTACTGGTGAGGATTTTTGGCGTGGTGTTGTTGCCATTATCATCTTCTTGCTCTTTTGGGAGGTCGGTTCGCGCTCTGAGGCCTTGTTTGGATTCGCCTTTCCTTGGGTTGGGCAGGTGCCGCCTCCATCCTCGGTGCTGAAGGAGATTTACCGGCTAATTCAGGACCCAAGCTTCTGGCACAGTGCGTATCTAAGCACTGTTCGGGTGCTTGAGGGCTTTCTCGCTGCAATAGTGGTCGGCATTCCGCTTGGCCTGGCGATGGCGGTCAGCCGCACATTTTACGGCATCAGTTTCCCCGTCTTCGAGGTATTCCGGCCGATTCCTCCGCTTGCTTGGGTACCCGCGGCCATCATCTTTTGGCCGACGCAAGAGCTTTCGATTGCATTCGTGACGTTCCTGGGTGCGTTTTTCACGATCGTCATCAATGTGATCGGCGGCGCGCGGTCGATCGACGTGCGTTACTTCCAGGCTGCCAGATCGATGGGCTCGTCGACCTTCGATAT
>Ga0126382_10000851_pt1 | contig 12125 bp, 11 predicted proteins | sample PanSoiMetPlot_30_FD_92548 | JGI IMG/M metagenome (GOLD analysis project Ga0126382, IMG submission 92548) | Tropical forest soil microbial communities from Panama - MetaG Plot_30 | ecosystem: Environmental > Terrestrial > Soil > Tropical forest > Bulk soil | place: Panama | collected 2016-02-17 | reverse complement strand
TAGCTTGGCTCAGCGCGCTGTTACGGAAGGAACAGCGGATGCCATCTTTTGCTTGCTGGCTCTGCGGCGGGCGACGCGCTTAAGGGTCGCCGTTGCTGCGCGGGGCAGTGCGCCGCCTCCCGTGACCGGATCGGGGCAAAATGCCTCGCCACGCCCCGGGCCTCCCGCAGTGACACCAAGGTCCGAGGCGTGGCCGGCGCAGCGGCAGGGCGGGAGGTCAGCCCTGACGGGCGCCGTGCGGGCCTCACAGATACGAATGACCCCTCGCGACCGTTTCAGGGGAGCGCCACGCCGCCGGGAAACCCAGCAATCGAGGCGACAGCTGGGCTGCTCCTCTCGGGCGCCGAGGCCTCGGAAATCGCTCGGGAATTGCTATGCTAGGGCCACGCGCGATGCTTGGATCTGAGGCACGTTGGCAACCCCGGCTTGGCGGGTGTTCATGACCGTTCGCAATTTTGACAGCCTGCTGAACCCCAAGTCCGTGGCGTTGATCGGCGCCAGCCCAAAGGAGGGCAGCGTCGGCTTCATTGTGGCGCAAAATTTGCGGTGCGGCGGATTTTCGGGGCCGATTTGGTTCGTCAATCCGAAATATCGCCGCCTCGGCGAGCAGCCTTGCTTTCACTCGGTCGCGTCGCTGCCGGCGCCACCCGATCTTGCCGTTCTCGTCACACCGCCACAAACCGTCGCGCCCCTGATCGCCGAGCTTGGCGCCAAGGGGACCCGCGCCGCCGTCGTCATCACCGCGGGGATTCGCGGCGAGCTGAAACAGGCGATGCTCGAGGCGGCGTGTCCTTTCACGTTGCGCGTGCAAGGGCCCAATTGCGTCGGCCTTATGCTCCCGCGCATCGGCTTGAACGCCAGCTTTTCCTTGGCTGCACCCGCCGGTGACATTGCCTTCCTCTCGCAATCAGGCGCCCTCATCACGGGCATTATCGACTGGGCGCGCGGGCGGAGCATCGGCTTCTCCCACGTCCTCTCGCTCGGCGATATGGCCGACGTCGACTTCGGCGATCTCATCGATTATTTGGCCGCCGACCCGCAGGCGCGTGCCATTCTCATCTATATGGAGTCGATTACGCACGCTCCCAAATTCATGTCAGCGGCGCGCCGCGCCGGCCGATCGAAACCCGTCGTCGTCATCAAGGCCGGCCGCAGCTCGGCTGGTGCCAAGGCGGCGCAATCGCACACGGGGGCATTGGCCGGCCGTGATGCCGCCTACGAGGCGGCGTTCCGCCGCGCCGGTATTCTGCGCGTCGAGGAGCTCGAGGACCTCTTCAACGCGGCCGAAATCCTTTCGCGTCATCCCCGCTTGCAGGGTGAGCGCCTTGCCATTCTAACCAACGGTGGTGGCGCCGGCGTGTTGGCGGCCGACCGCCTGCACGATCTCAACGGCAGCCCGGCTGAGTTGCGCGAGGCCACCTTGGCTCGTCTCGATGCGGTGCTACCGCCCACCTGGTCGCGCGCCAATCCGGTGGACATTATCGGGGATGCGGATGCCGACCGCTACAGCCGAGCGCTCGAGGTCTTGCTCGGCGCCGATGAAGCAGATGCGATCCTGGTAATGAACTGCCCGACCGCCCTCACATCCAACACGTTGATCGCCGAGGCCATCCTCGGGCGCATAGGGCAGCACCGCGTAGAGACGAGGAGGTCAAAACCGGTGTTCGCCGCCTGGCTTGGAGACGCCGGCAGCCAAGAGGCGCGCGCACGTTTTGCCGCGCAGGGGATCGCCAGTTTTGCCACGCCCTCCGAGGCGATCAATGCGTTCATGCAGCTCGTCCGACATGGGAGGGCGCAACAGGAGCTGATGCGGACGCCCGCGTCGCTGCCGGCCGAGGTCGCGTTCGACGCCGCGCGCGGCGGGGACATCATCGCTGCAGCGCTGACCGCGCACCGCTCGCTGCTGTCGGAGGTCGAGGCCAAGGAGCTGCTTGCCGCCTATGGCATCCCCGTTGTGCCAACCGACGTCGCGGCGAGCCCGGCCGAAGTCGGCCGGCTTGCCGCTCGGATCGCCCGTGGCGAGCAGGCCTGCGTGCTCAAGATCCTGTCGGATGAGATTTCGCACAAGTCCGACGTCGGGGGAGTTCGCTTGGGCCTGCGCGCGGATGAAGCGGAGCGCGCCGCTGAGGACATGCTGGCGCGCATCAGCGCCAAGCTGCCCGGCGCGCGCATTAAGGGTTTCACGGTGCAACCCATGATCCGGCGTCCGCACGCGCACGAACTCATTCTTGGCATGTCGGTCGATCCGACCTTCGGGCCTTTGCTGATGTTCGGCGCCGGCGGCACGGCCGTCGAGGTTCTTGCCGACAACGCCCACGCCCTGCCGCCGCTCGATCACAATCTGGCGCGCGACATGATGCGCCAGACCCGGGTGTGGCGCTTGCTGCAGGGTTACCGCGACCGGCCGGCCGCGGACCTGGATGCCATCGCCGCTGCCCTGGTGCGGCTCAGTTATTTGGTCGCGCGCCACCCCGAAATTCGCGAACTCGACATCAATCCGCTGCTCGCCGACGAAACGGGGGTGATCGCGCTCGATGCACGCGTCAGCATTGCCGATCAGCAAGCCGATCCGCGCCAACCCTTGGCCATTCGGGCCTACCCTTCGGAATGGGCAAGAGACGTTAGGATCGCGACGATTGGGGAGGTCACCATTCGACCCATTCGCCCGGATGATGAAAGCCTTTACGAGCAATTTTTTGCCGGGGTCAGCGCCGAAGACAGGAGATTGCGCTTTTTCGGCGCCGGACCCAACCTGTCGCACGGACTGCTCGCCAGGCTGACCCAGATCGATTACGCGCGCGAGATGGCCTTTGTGGCGATCGACAGGCGCACGCACGCGCTCCTCGGCGTCGTGCGCATGGTCGCCGATCCGGACTACAGCCGCGGTGAATATGCCATCCTCGTGCGCTCCGATCTCAAAGGCCGCGGGCTTGGCTGGTGCCTGATGCAGCATCTGATCGCGTACGGCAAAAGCGAAGGGTTGCAGGAGCTCAACGGCTTTGTGCTGACCGAGAACAGCAACATGTTGGAGATGTGTCGCCGGCTGGGCTTCCTCGTCGTCAGTGAACCCAGCGATCCCGGGATGCGCCGCGTGAGCCTCGATTTGCGCAGGAGTTAAGCAATGCGCGCCATGGTGTTGGTGAGGCCGGGTACGGCGTTGCGCGACGAGAGTATTGCCGACCCTCGTCCCGGCTGCGGCCAGGTGCTGGTGAAGGTTCTGGCCTGCGGGGTTTGTCGCACGGACCTGCACGTGGTCGATGGCGATCTCAGCGAGGCAAAGCTGCCCATCGTACCCGGCCATGAAATCGTCGGCCGGGTTGAAGCCGTGGGTTCGGACGTCAGTGGCTTTCGACGCGGAGACCGCATCGGGATCCCCTGGCTCGGCCATAGCTGCGGTGTTTGCCCATACTGCCGATCGGGGGCCGAGAACCTCTGCGATGCGCCGGGCTTTACCGGCTATCACATCGATGGTGGCTACGCCGAGTACACGGTGGCGGAGGCTAGCTACTGTTTTGCCCTGCCCGACGCTTATTCTGATACGGCCGTCGCTCCGTTGCTGTGCGCAGGATTGATCGGCTATCGGGCGCTGCGCAAGGCGGGCCCTGGCCGGCGCTTGGGCATTTATGGGTTTGGCGCCGCGGCCCACATCGTGGCCCAGATCGCCCAGTTCGAAGGGCGGACGGTTTATGCCTTCACACGTGCGGGTGATGTCGCCGCACAGAACTTTGCCCGGCGGCTCGGATGTGCGTGGGCAGGCAGCTCCGAGGAGCGATCGCCGGTCGAGCTTGATGCCGCACTTATATTTGCCCCGGTGGGTCGGCTCCTGCCGGCCGCGCTGGCATCGGTGCGCAAAGGTGGCACTGTCGTGCTTGCCGGCATTCATATGAGCGAGATTCCGCCAATGCCCTACGCTTTGCTATGGGGTGAGCGCATCGTTTGCTCCGTTGCCAATCTGACCCGCCAGGATGCCATCGATTTTTTCGACCTGGCCGCGCGCATGCGGATTAACGTTGAGGTCGAGTGCTTTCAGCTGCGGGATGCCAATGTCGCCCTGGGGCGGCTGCGTTCGGGGCAGCTGACGGGTGCCGCCGTGCTCATTCCCTAATGCCGCGCGCGGGCCGGCAGTCAGCGGACCCGCCGTTGCTGATCCTTCTACGTCTGGTGAGTTGCGGCCGCTACGCCCGAGTGTGGGCCAGCGCGGAAGGGCCGCGCCCACGTGGGGCCACCGCTTCGGCTATGCGCACCCGCAAACCCTAGCGGCAGACCAGCACCGGGACGGTGCTCAAGGTCAGAACCTCCACGGCTTGGCTGCCCAGCAGCAGGCGGGCGACGCCGCGCCGCCCATGCGAGGCCATTACGATCAAGTCGCAGTCTTTGGCTTTGGCGGTGGCGAGGATGGCCTCCGCCGGAAAATCATTGACGTGCACGGTTTCGCAGGCAATCGCCAAGGTCTGCGCGGCGGCCTGCACCTTGGACAGGATCTCTTTGGCGCGTTCGGCCGCGACCTTCTCGTACTCCTCGATCGGGAAATTAAAAGCAAAGGCGCTGCCATCCGTCATGGCCATCCAGGGCTCGGTGGCCGTCACGGCCACAACCTGTGCATTCAACGCTTTGGCGAGCGCCAGCCCGGTGCTGACCGCTTTTGCCGCCAATTCGGAACCATCGGTGGCGATCAGAATGCGTTTGTACATGGCACCTCTCTCTCGTGCGACCATGCCACTTCTCTGCACGACAACTTAAGTTTCTTGTCGCCCTGCTCCTTGATCGCGGTCAATCCGCGCTTTTGTGGTACGTCTAGCGGTTGGGAGAGGCAACGCGTTCGACCTGTGCTGTAAAGGTATAGCCCACGCCACGCACGGTTTTGATCAGCGTGGGGCGATCTGGGTCCTGTTCGACCTTCTTGCGCAACCTGGCGATCAGATTGTCGATGGACCGATCGAGTGGGGACCAGTCCTGGCCCTTCAGCAGGTCCATGATGTCGTCGCGCGACAGCACGCGATGCGGCCTTTTCACGAAGGCCTCAAGCAAGTTGAATTCGCTGGTCGTGAGCTCCCGCTCCGGGCCGTCCCTTCGCTTCAAGCTGCGCTGATTTACGTCGAAGATCCAGCCCGCAAACGTATAGCATTGGCCAGCCGGGCTTGCGGGTTCGACGGGCTGTGCGCGGCGCAAGACCGCCCGTACCCTGGCCACGAGCTCGCGCAATTCGAACGGTTTAGCCAAGTAGTCATCGGCTCCCACCTCCAGGCCGATCACCCGATCGATGGCATCCCCCTTTCCTGTCAGCATGATGATGGGGACATTGCGCTCCTTGCGAATCTCACGCGCAAGATCGAGGCCGTTTTCCCGGCCCAGATTGAGGTCGAGCGTGATCAAGGAGACCGCTTCGCGTTCCAGGCAGACACGCATCTGCGCGCCGTCCTTGGCTTCTGACACGGCAAAACCCTCGCCCTCCAGGCACCGCCGCAGCAGCGTGCGAACTTTGGGTTCGTCATCGACAATCAATATGTGGCCAGCGTTGCCCATCACGTGATCCAAAAGGCATTGCTCAGTCACCGCGCAGCCTCCCCTGGCGGTCGCCAGGACGCTTGCCAGTGTGCTAACACTATCATGGGCTATCAACAGACGTTTGGGGAGCCCATGGCGTCACGAAACCCTGGTCAAACCGCCTCACCCGCCGCCCAGGCGGCCAAGCTGCGCGGCATCTTGGAGTCGGCGGTCACGGCCATTATTACCATCGCCGATCGCGGGGTGATTGAGGACATCAACCCGGCGACAGAGCGGCTTTTTGGCTATAGCGCCGCCGAACTGATCGGCCAGAACGTTAAAGTGCTGATGCCGGAGCCCTATCGCGGCGAACACGATGGCTATATCGCCAATTACCTCGCCACGGGTGTCAAGAAAATCATCGGCATTGGCCGCGAAGTGAGCGGCCGCCGCAAGGACGGCAGCATTTTTCCGCTGCACCTGTCAGTCAGCGAGTTTGCGGCGGACGGCCGGCGCTACTTCACGGCAATGATCCACGACATCAGCGATCGCAGGCACGTCGAAGACGCACTGCGGGAGAGTGAACGTCGCCTGGCACATTCCCAGAAAATGGAAGCCGTCGGCCAGCTTACCGGCGGCATTGCCCACGATTTCAATAACCTGCTGCTCGTCATTTCCGGCAATCTGGAGCTGCTCGAGCCTCGCCTCGACAACGAGGATGCGCGCGTGCTGCTCAAGGAGGCACAGGACGCGGTCGCGCTGGGTTCCAAGCTCACCGACCAGCTGCTGACCTTCGCGCGCCGTCGCCACATGGATACGCACATTATTCAGGTTAACGACCTGGTGGTCGGCATCACGGACATGCTGCGGCGTACCTTGGGCGAAGACATCACGCTGTCGACGTCACTGGCGCGCGACCTGTGGCCGACGCGGGCTGATCCCGCACAGTTTCAAAGCGCCATCGTCAACATGGCGGTCAACGCGCGCGATGCGATGCCGCACGGCGGAAAGCTCGTGGTGGAAACGCGCAATATCGAGCTCGATGCCGATCACGCCTCTTATCAAGCCGAGCTGCAGCCGGGACAATACGTGCAGCTGTCCATCTCCGATACGGGCGTGGGAATGGAGCCCGAGGTACGCGACCGTGTGTTCGAACCGTTTTTTACCACTAAGGAGAAGGCGCGCGGAACCGGACTGGGACTGGCCATGGTCTATGGTTTCGTCAAGCAGTCGGGGGGGCATGTCACCATCTATAGCGAGCCCGGTCTTGGCACGACCATCAATCTCTATTTCCCACGCTCCGACGCCCCTGCCCCGGGCGCGGCTGTTGCCAGGGGTGCGGCGCCCGCGGATCTGCATGCACGCGAGACCGTGCTGGTGGTGGAGGACGACAGCCGGGTGCGCCAACTGACCATCAAGCGCCTCAAGCTCATCGGCTATCAAGTGCTGGAGGCAAGCGACGGGCCGACGGCTCTGGAAATTCTCAAGCGTGGCCCAGCCGTCGATCTCCTGTTCACAGATTTGATCATGCCGGGTGGGTTGTCCGGCCGCGAGGTTGCCATGCGCGCGCGCACCCTGAAACCGGGCATCAAGGTTCTGCTCACTTCGGGCTACGCGGAAGAACTCGTGCACGGCGACGACCTGCAGCGAGAGCGATTGAAAGTGCTGCGCAAGCCCTATCAGCAGGCCGACCTCGTCGCGGCCCTGCGCGAGATCTTGGACGATGGTCCAGCTGCTTGATCGCGTCGCCTGAGAAGGTGCCGCCTAACTTTTGCGGTACTGTTCGAATAGCTGCCGGTTCGCACAAAACGTCGGGATATCCTTTGACACGGCTTGGCTATCCAGCAAGTCCAGGCATTTGCTGCTAAACTCGCAAGCCACGCAGCGGGCTCGCGCTTGCGCATAGAGCTCACCTTGGCGCGCACGGGCGAGGGCGGCTCCATCGACGTTGAACCGGTCCATCATCTCGTGCATGCGCGTTGCCTGTCGTTCCACCCGGCGTGTCATCCACCAGCGCATGGGCCCCGTCCTTCCTCTAGAGGTTCAAGTTCGGCTGGGTCGACGCGGGGGGAGCGTCATGTCATCGAGCGTTGCTCCGTTCAAACAGTAGCTATCCATTCCGGCCTCAACGTCGCCGCGTGCCAGGTCGCGCGCGCATCGGCGCGAGGCCTGGCAGGCCGAGCAGACCCGTGCCAAATCCCGGAAGGTCAAGGGCATCTCTTTCTGCAGGTAATTCGCATCGATGCCCAACATATTGAGCCGCTGTGGCAGCAACTCAGTGGGTCCGACGTGGTTTTGGCAGAGCTGACGCAAGTCCGTCGTGCTCACGCCGACCTCGGCGGCTATGCGCCTGAGCTCGCCGGGCGGGCAGGCCGCCAATTCGTTGTTCGCGCGCCATTGACTGAGGGTCCGGCGTCCCCTCCGACGCAGCCACAGCGCGAGATCGGAGATAATGTTGCGCATGGCAAACCTCTGATGCAGAGGCTTGCAGACTGCCCTGGAACGCTGGATACCTGCCTTGACTTAGGTCAAGCGGGGCTGCGGCCAATTGGGCAGCGCCGCGATTGGATCAGCACTTGGGAAACGACGTCAACGCCGCAAGAGCGGTGCAATGGATGCGCCGGCGGCTTGGGCGCGAGGGTCTGCGGCTGCGCTACCGTCGCGGCTGACCAAAGGTTTTGCCGTGCCGTCCACCTGGGGAATGCTGGAGTTTGCCTCCGTCTCGCTCCGGTAAGTTCTTGGTCGCGGGCCGAATTGAGGATAGGTTTCAGCGCACTGCCTCTGCGTAGCCGCACGAGGAGCAAGCACGTGAATGACATGCCAAAGATCGATCCGCCAGGGCGGCGGGATCCCCTTTTGGCGCTTGCCGAGGAAGTGCGGGAGCTTCGCCGCGAGCAGCGTCTTTTGCTGGAACAGACGGCCCAAGCCTCGGATCGGCTCAAGCTCGTAAGTAGGGCCGCGCTTGCCGGCTGCATTTTGCTTTCCCTCGAACTGATCCTCGACATTGTCACGAGCATACTGCGCGCAACGCCCTAGCCGGCCGAACACGAAGCCGCGCCACCTGCCAGATGCTGCGCCATCGGGTACGAGCAACTGAACGACATCCTTCAAGGTTTGGCTCGACCATGCTCAGTAGCCCGCTGCGCGCGCGAGCACCCAAGTGCTCGGTCGCCCCTCCCGAGGTGGGCGTTTGTCTGGCGCGGGCGGCTGCAATAAAGCCGCCGACCAGGGCAGATCGGTCAGGGGCGCGCCGCATAAAAGAGGTTGGTCGCACTTCTGATATCGAGCCGCTCGAAGTGCCTGAAGCCGGCGTCGCGGACAAGGTCCTCGGTGCGTGCCGGACCAAGACACGTCCCGAGGCCGGGTCCACCGTGGGCCAGTGATTGCGTCATACAATGAAAAATGCTGAAGCCGTAGTAGAGGACACCCAGCGCGTTCTTATTATCCTCGAGGCGGTCTGCCGCTTTCGGCTCCATCACAAACAAGACGCCGTCTGGCTTCAGCAACGCGCGGATCTCGCCCAGCGTCGCCTGCGGAGTAGCAAAATCGTGGATACAGTCGCATGCAAGGATGAGATCGAAGCCGGCTTTGCCGGGTAGGTCACGCGTTGTTTTAACGGCGAAGGAGAGGTTGGGCCCGGCTCCGGCGGAGGCGGCCAGCGCACGCGCGCGCGCCACGGAATTTTCGTCCGGATCAAGTCCGATGACTTCGGCCTTCGGAAAGGCTTTGGCAATGGCCGTGCTGACCCGACCTGCGCCGCATCCCACGTCGAGGACCCGGCCACCATGCTGTAAGCGCTTGACGACCTCGGGCAGCGCGCCGAGCCAGACGCTGGCAAAGCGCTTTTCGTACTGACCGCAGTTGAGCCAATCAAGCGCCTCGACGCCGTCAGTCCCAAGCTCGCTGAGCCTCACGCCGCCGCCTTGCCGAAAGGCTTGGGCCACTTTGGGCGCAACGCTGAGGAGGACGGGCGTGAACAGGAACAGGCCCCCCATAAAGTGGTCGGACCCTTCCGAGGCCAGCAGATAGGCGTGCTCTTCGGGCAATGCAAAGGTCTGAGCATCGGGCTGGTAGTGAAGATAGCCTGCGGACGCCATGCCCTTCAGCCATTCCTCGACGTAGCGCGGTTGCAGGCCCGCGGCTTCGGCGACCTCATCGACGCGCATGGCGCCGTTGCCGGCCATGGCGCGAAAGAGGCCCATCTTGGTGCCGACGTAGGCCATCCCTGCGGTCATCGCGCCGGCGGTGTCAGCATAGACCTTATCGGCAAAGGCCCGTACCCTGTCCTTATCCATGACGTTCTGCCTCCTCGGTCGAGCGATCTGCCGAAAAGCAGCGCGGCCGGACAGCCTGGCCGGACGCGCGCAGTGCAAGATCAACTCTAAGGCGCCAGGAGCCTTGCCCCCATGCGCCCTTGCCGCTGGGGGCCGAAGGCCCCCAACGCAGCTGGATTGGTGAGGGTTTATTTTTTTGCCTCTGCCGTCTGCTTGGCCAGGCCTTCGTCGAAGGATTTTTCGAGGCCCGCGACGTACTGATTGAATGCCCCTGGATCGACAAAGGGGTTAGGGCCGCCGCCGGCAAGTTTGGCCCGCTTAGCCTGCATGCCGTACATTTCGGGGTGGGGTGCCAGAAATACCTCCGGCTTGACGGTGCGAGCCCAGGCGAACGTCTTGCGGTAGTCGTCGATGATGCCGGGATAGGTCGGATTGGTCACGAGTTTGTTGAGCGCGATGGTGGCACTGCAGAAGATGATGGCCGACCGCGTCTCATTGCCATCCTTTACGCTAAGGGTCCAGCTCGTGCACCCGGGGGTATGGCCCGGAGTGTCGTGCGCGGTGATGGTGACGCCGCCCAGCGTTACCATATCACCATCCTTGACGGCGCGATCGACGCTCGCGGGAGGGAACTTCAACTCGGCGGTACTTTCCTGGCCGGGGTAGTAGCCACCCTCGACGAGCGGCTTGTCGCGCTCACCCACCACGAGTTGGGCACCGCTTTCCTTCTTGAGTTCGGCAAATCCACCGGTGTGATCGAAGTGGGCCTGCGTATTTAAGATGTATTTGATGTCGGTGACCTTGAAGCCGAGCTTCTGGATGTTGTCCCGGATTTGACCGGTCACCTCCGGAACGCCCGTGTCGATGAGGATGTGCCCGGCCGGCGTGGTAACGAGATAGATGGCGAGGCCTTCGGTACCGACGTAGTGGACGTTGTCGATGATTTTGAAGGGCTCCGTGGGCTTGACCCAATTCGCCATCACGGTCTTCAGGAAATCGGTGACCGACTGGGCGGAGGCCCCACCCGCCAGCGTCGTCAGGAACAACAGCAAAACCGCAAGAAGCCGCATCGTTTCCTCCTAATGGCCCGGTTGTTTAGCAAGCCACAGTAGCCTACCCAGCTGGCATTGGCGACGCTTTGGCTTATCACATGGTTTTGTGTTCTAGGCTCAGATCGCCTGTCCCAGAGCTAACGACCCAACGCGTAACCCAGCAGCCGAAACCGTTTTGCGCCAGGGCAGTTGACGTCAGTCTTGCTGCTCCATTGAGAGAGGAAACGATGCACCGCACGCTATCTTTGTTGGCCCTCACCCTTGGCGTTATCGCCCCCTGCTGCGGCGCTTTCGGCGAAGGCGCCGACGTCGCCCTCACGCGCCTTGAGTGCGGGACCCCGCAGGCTCCAACCGACGTCAATGCCCGCTTTTCCGACACCTACGCCTACCCCGGTGTGAAGCTACAGTTTGTGTACAGCTGTTATCTCATCAAGCATGGCGACGATTACATGATGTGGGACACGGGCCAGTCCACCAGCGCGGGTGCGGTGGCACCCAAGGTCGGGCTCGTGGATCTGTTGGCTCAGCTAAAGGTTGCGCCCGAACAGGTGAAATTCATCGGCATTAGTCACTATCATGGCGATCACATCGGGCAGGCAAATGCGCTCCCCAAGGCGACACTGCTGATCGGCAAGGGGGATTGGGATGTGCTGACAAGCCCCAAGCCTCCCATGGGTGCCAATCCGCAGCTTGTCTCGCACTGGATCAGCGGAGGAGGGACGGTTGAACCTGTTCCGCTGGACAAGGACGTGTTCGGCGATGGTAGCGTCGTTATGCTTGCAACGCCCGGGCACACGCCAGGCCACCACAGTCTGCTCGTCAAGCTGGCTCAGAAAGGCAATGTGATCCTGAGCGGTGATGCTGCGCATTTTCTTGAGAACTATGAGGGTAGCGGCGTCCCGCTCTTTAATACCGATCGGGCGCAGACCATGGCTTCAATCGATCGGCTCAAGAAGCTCGCCGCCAACCTAAACGCCACTTTCATCATCCAGCACGATGCGCGGGACGTTAAGAAGCTCCCCGCCTTCCCGGAGGCTGCGAACTAGGTCGTGAACTGATAAAAGGCTTGCGCGCGTAGTCGGCGCCCCGCGATGCGGCGCGCTGGAAAAGCCGGCCAGTCGGCGTAGCCAGTCACGGCAAGGTGGTTGGGGTCTCGACGAGGTCGCCAATGCAGAAATGAGCCATGTGCGCGACGGCTTCGGCACTGTGGTAGTCACCGAATTCGGCAGTGGCTTCCTTGCCGGCGTACATTCGGGCGATTCCAGCGCCACCAGGGTGATGGGGTGCCCACTCGGTGATGTCGTAAACTTTTCCC
>Ga0126382_10000850_pt1 | contig 12131 bp, 11 predicted proteins | sample PanSoiMetPlot_30_FD_92548 | JGI IMG/M metagenome (GOLD analysis project Ga0126382, IMG submission 92548) | Tropical forest soil microbial communities from Panama - MetaG Plot_30 | ecosystem: Environmental > Terrestrial > Soil > Tropical forest > Bulk soil | place: Panama | collected 2016-02-17 | reverse complement strand
CGGGTGTGAAGCGGTTGATCGCCGTGACGGGTCTTGGCGCCGGTGAGAGCCGCGGTCATGGTGGTCTCCTCTACGACGCCATTATATTTCCCTTGCTCTTAAAGCGGGTCTATGACGACAAAGACGTGCAGGAGTGGGTTATCAGGTCCTCTGGATTGGACTGGACCATTGTGCGGCCAGGCCTGCTGACAAACGGCCCCGCTACAGGTCGTTATCGTGTCCTGACCGTGCCGCAGGACTGGCGGTTCGGTAGCATCAGTCGTGCCGACGTCGCCGACTTCATCGTCCGGCAAATCGATGACCGTGCGCTAATCGGTGCCGCGCCCCTTCTCATCAGCTGAGCCAAAGGACCGGTGCCACTAAGCCGGGTAACACGTCACGGTAGTCCCGAAATAGAATTGTCAACGCGTTCTTGCAATAGTCCTGCCAGCAAACAGGATTCAGTAATGCCTCTCACGCGCCTCAAAGAGGAGTATCTGGAACAGGACGGCGTTCGATTCTTGATGGCAGGCGAGGACGGCGGCACAGTGGCGTGCAGGGTAAGCCATGAGGCACTTCGCGATCATGCCAATCGACTACACTTGTCCGGAGAAGATAGCGTTATTTTCGAGACGTATCGTGAGCTAATTGAGCAAGTTGCGAGCGATGCTTACGACGCTGAAGGTGCTTTCGATAGGGACGGTCGAATTCTTGTCACTTCCGAAGCGCTCGCGCGAGTGATGCGAAGCGCTTAACTCCCGCTGCATCGTAAAACTCGGCCCAAGCGCATCACTGCGCCGCTTCCATGATACCCTTCCAGTAGTTCGCGAAGACAACGGCTGATAGCAGGAAGCCAAGTGCCACATTGACCACAACGCCAGCAGTGAAGCCCAAGAAAGGTTTAGATCCGGTCCCGGCAAGTTCACGGAAGCGGGTTGTGAGACCGATCGAAAGGAAGCAGAAGATAAAGGTCCAACTCCGCAAATCCTTGAGCGGCGCGACAAGGTTTGGTTCGACCACCTTCTTGTAGTCAGCAAAGGAGTATCCAGCGCTGAGCAGTGTGACCAACGCCGAGGCTATCAGAAAGCCGAGCACAAATTTCGGGAAACGCCACCAGATCTCAGCGGGGCTTGGCCTTGTGCCTGTAGCCTCAACCTCCCAGCGCATGGTCGCTATCAGTGCGAACACGAAGGCCCAGATGCCGATCCAGATGTCGCGGCCGATCACCTTTATCAGCGTAAAGGTCGCTAGCGCCTGTTCGCTTGTGCCCTGAATCGCTCCTTCCGAAGCTTCCGCCATACCTCCATATGCCTGCGCCGCAGCTAGCCCAGCCGCGTCGGCGAATTCCGAGTTGCCGATCCAGGCGCCGGCGACCGCCGCATGAAGCTGCAGCGCCTTAGAGACGAAAGGCAGCATGAAGATCATCACGATTGCCCAGAGGATCACGAGCGTGATGGCGACTGCGACTTGTTCTTTGGTCGCCTTCACAGCGCCAGCCATAGCAATCGCGCCGGATACCCCACAAATGGCGCCTCCAGCACCAAGGCAGGCGCAAAGCCTACGATCCACCCCAAGTGCGCGACTTGTGTAAAAGATGACCGCGAAGGTGACGACCGATACGATGGTCGCTTGCAGCATGGCAAGCGGACCCGCCCAGACTACTAGCGTGAAGGGAAGCGTGGCACCGAGCAGAACGATGCCGGTCTTGATGTAGTACTCGACGCGGAAGCCGGCATCCATCCAACGAGGAAGGGTGAAGACGTTCGAAATGATGAGTCCGACGACAAGGGCCACAAGTGGTGGCTCAAGATTGTAGGCGCCAGCTTCCTTCCACTGACCGACCGCAAAGATCACCAGCGAGACGACGTACAGGAACAGGAAAGAGGGTAAAAACTCATTCAGCTTCCAGCCCATGGCGCACGTACTGATGCCAAAAGCCGCGGCCCAGAGCAGAAACTGCAGGAGGTACCAGTAGTATTGCGCAGCGAAATGATCGCGGAGGGCGGGGAAGCTATCCCAGGTCGCCGGCTTGACAGCGATTGGTTTTATGGTGCCCCCGGCGAGATAGGCAATGATGGCAGCAATAACGAGCCCGAGCCCGAGCCAGATGGCCCACCAATCTTCCTTCTGCCAAAGCTCACTCCATCCGGGGGCCTCAGCAGATCCCGTGTGGACTTTGGCCGCCCTTGAACCTTGGCGTGTCGTTTGCTGCGGAGCCATCCCTTCGTTCCTCTTCGCTGGGAGGACGATTTCGGAGGAAAACCCTCCGAGTCAATGGGAGCGCTCGAACCCCAAATTGCCAAACGTCCTCGCGCGCAACGAATCTCTAGAAGACTGGATGCCTTGCCTTGCCGATAATGGCGGTGCGGTTAGCTGAGATGATCGTCCTATTTACGGATTTCGGGTTGGAGGGCCCATATACGGGGCAAATTAAAGCGTTGTTGCACCAGCAGGCACCCGGCGTGCCGATTGTCGACCTCTTTGCCGATGCGCCGATCGGCAATCCCAAGGCATCTGCCTATCTGTTGGCGGCGTACGCCGGTTGGTTTCCGGCGACAACCATTTTCCTTTGCATCGTCGATCCCGGCGTTGGAGGAACGCGACCAGCAATTATTCTCGCAGCGGAAGGTCGGTGGTATGTCGGCCCCGGCAATGGCTTATTCGAGCTGATCCAGCGACGAGCCGAGGAAAAGACGCGCAGCTGGGACATCAAATGGAAGCCGGATCGGCTCTCGGCAAGCTTTCACGGGCGCGACCTCTTCGCGCCAGTCGCAGCCATGCTGGCACGGGACGAGCCGCCGCCTGGCCGGCTGCGCGAGGATGACGCGGAGCGGCGCCCAGACTGGCCAGACGATCTCTTCGAGATCGTTTACCTCGACCATTTCGGGAACGCCATGACCGGGGTTAGGTCAGCCACAATACCATCCGACGCTAAGCTCCTAGTGGTAGGTCGGGTCTTGGAGCACGCGAGAACTTTCAGCGATCTGCCGGTAGGCAGCCCCTTCTGGTACGAAAATTCGAATGGACTTGTCGAAATCGCGGTCAATCAGGGGCGCGCGGATGGCAAACTTGGCCTCACGATCGGCACTCCGGTCCAGATCGTCGCCTGAACGAAGGCAGGAAGTTACGATGCCGAAGCTCGACGCACATAAAGCGGGTTCGTTCAAGATCGGCGGCGAAATCGAGATTCACCGCCTCGGCTTTGGCGCGATGCGCATCACTGGGCCTCGCGTCTGGGGTCCACCTGTTGACATGGCAGAGGCAATCCGCACTCTAAAACGCCTTTTCGAGCTTGGGATCGATTTCATCGATACCGCCGATTCCTACGGTCCAGAAGTTTCCGAGCGGCTCATCCATGAGGTTCTCTATCCTTATGACGGCATGCTCATCGCCACGAAGGGCGGATTGAGGCGCCCTGGTCCAGGCGTGTGGGAGCGAGACGGCCGCCCGGAATACTTGCGCCAGCAGGCGATCAAGAGCCGGGAACGACTTGGGCTCGAACAGATCCAACTTTGGCAGCTGCACAGCATCGATCCGAAAGTGCCGCGTGACGAGCAGTTTGCGGCGGTCAAGTCGCTGCTATCGGATGGAATTATCCGTCATGCCAGATTGAGTAATGTTTCGGCCGCTGACATCGAAGCCGCCTCGAAGGTGTTCAACGTGGCTACCATTCAGAACCGCTACAACCTCATCGATCGCGGCAGCGAATACGTGCTGGACTATTGCGAGCGCCAAGGCATCGGTTTCATTCCCTGGGCTCCAGTCGCCACGGGCCGCCTCTCGAATAGTCGCTCGATCGATGCCATAGCCAAGGCCCATCACGCCACTCCAAGCCAGATCGCCCTCGCTTGGCTTCTCAAGCGAAGTCCAGTCATGCTGCCTATTCCCGGCACCTCCAAGGTCGTCCACCTGGAAGAAAATGTCGCGTCAGCCGAAATCCAGCTATCGGACGAAGAGTTCGCCGCTCTTGATCGCGAAGGACGAACGAAAACTTGAGCCAGCCCAAAGGGGGACGCGTTGGTGACGAAGGCTTTACGGCTTTGGTGGCATCATGCCGTCGGGACCGGGGGCCGAAGATGTCCAAATGGCAAGCGGAGAAGGCTGAAAGAAATCGCCAGTCTCTCGCCCGCCTCAATAGGGCATTGCCCCGCATCTTTCCATCCGCGGTTCTGTCTTGGGCACTCTGCCGCCCTTTCGTGCCGCCGACACCGCGGCTCGCGGTAGATTCGTATTGGCGCGCCCATCCGATCCGCGCCGATCGTCTGGCGCGTGCCCTTGCTTCTCGGAGCGGATCGCCCGGCGGCTGGATTTGGCAGCTCGGCGATAACCGCAAGCATGGATTGCCTGCTACATATCGAACGCCACCTGCCCCCTATCGCGAACGCGTGTACGCGCAGGGTCCGGGATTCTGCTGCGTGTGCGGCCAACCGGTCTATCGTTTCGGTTGGCATGTCGATTTGTGGGATAGCGGCGCTAACATGAATGCGAATTGGCACTGCGCCTGTGTGATCGCGTGGCAATTTTGGAACGCGCCGAGTGACTACACCCGGCTCCTGCGGCGGCTGCAAGCAAGGCGCTGTGGCCAAAGCGGCGGACGGCTGTGGAAGAGCGCCGAAGTTGACCACCGCGTCCCACTGTTTCGGGTGTGGAGCGAACATCGGGAAACGCCGTGGCCGGATTTGCTCAACTATTGGGGCCTGCCAAACCTCCAGGTTATCAATCGTGACGTTCACGCGGCAAAATGTGCCATCGAGGCCCGAGACCGACGTGCCGCACGCCTTCTTGAAGCTGAGCTGAACTGATCGAAACGCATAAAGCCCAAGCGCTTCACTTTTGGGTTCTCCCCTTTTTGCAGGGTTAGCTCTTCTTGGAGGTGACCACGTAGACATTGCCCGGCACAGAGAACACCTTCTTGTTCCCGCATTTGGGACACTTCAATTTCAGCGTTTCGTGTCGGAGATGGTCGTCTCGGTGCGTTCAAACTTCTTCCCGCACTTCTCTCGCAACGATATTGGTAGGTAGGCATGGGCACCAGCACATGAACACAGGCTAGTACCCACAATTTACGGCCGGTGGCTACTTTGGGGAAGATGCCTGGCTGAACCGTGCGCTTTCAAGCACTGGTCTGACCACACCCAGCGCCTTGCGCTGCCTGAGGGTGCGCAGTAATCGCTCTGACTACGAAAACCGGAATGTTAGGAACGGTAGGCCTCCCGGCGTGTGCCATGTGGGGCACGCTCTCCGGATACTCGCCAAGTAGATAGTCGGCGGAAGCAGGATCGCCCTCGAAGGTCAACATCAAGCGAAGCTTTTCGCTGAACCACTCCAGCGCCTCATCACGATCAGTTGCGACCGTTGTCGCCACAACATTATGGCTGTCAATTTCGTGAAGGGTGTAGCGCATCAGATCAAATCGGAGCCCTTGGAGGAGTTGATCATATTACGATTTGCGACCGCGATTAATGAGCACGCTGTCTTGTTGCCGTCATCCTAGCAAAGTCCTAATTGATTCCTTGGGGATGCGTCCGACGAGTAAAGCTCGGCCGATGTCAGCCAGGGTCGCTACGGCGCGCCAGCCGTTGAATTGGTCGAGATAGCTGCCGGTGTAACGCCCGGCCATCCCCACTCACACATGAGGATCCGGAGCAATGAAAATTGGCATCATCGGCGCCGGCCAGATTGGCGGCACGCTGACTCGTCGCCTGGCGGCGCTGGGACATAAGGTTTTCGTAGCCAACTCCCGAGGACCCGAAACGCTCTCTGAACTCTCCGCCGAGACCGGCTCCACCGCGGTCTCGGTCCCGGAAGCCGTTCGCAACGTGGATCTCGTCGTGGTCACCATCCCAGAGAAGAATATCCCGAGCCTGCCGGCCCGTCTGTTCGCCGATGCGCCGGACCACGTGGTTGTGGTCGATACTGGCAACTATTATCCGCGCCAACGCGACGGCCGTATCGAAGCAATTGAGGCGGGGCTACCAGAGAGCCAATGGGTCGCGCAGCAACTGGGGAGGCCGGTAATCAAGGCGTTCAACAACATCTACGCCCGACACCTCTTGGAATTGGGCCGACCTAAGGGCGCACCTGACCGCATCGCCCTGCCGGCTGCGGGCGATGACGAGGCAGCCAAGGCTATTGTCCTCAAGCTCGTTGATGAACTTGGCTTTGATGGTGTCGATGCCGGAGGGCTGGATGAATCCTGGCGGCAACAGCCCGGCACACCAGTCTACGCCAACGACTTCGATGCCGAGGGCGTGCGGCGGGCTCTGTCCGAAGCCCAAAAGGACCGTAATCCGGAATGGCGCGCCACTAACAATAGTCCCGGTAGCTTCAGCGCGCCCGCTTGAGTGAGTCCGCGACCGTTAGGTTAGCAAATGCTTACTTGGACAAAACTTCGCACGGATCATCCCTCGGTTGCACCACGGCGCGACTCCTTGGCTGCAACGGGTCCCGCTATCGGTGGAGCTCGGCCACGATTCGACAGTATTGATCTCCTTCGCGGCATGGTCATGGCCCTCATGGCTTTGGACCATACCCGCGATTTTTTCACCGCCAGTGGCTGGAATCCTCGCGATGTAACCGATCCGGCACTCTTCCTCACACGTTGGATTACACATTTTTGTGCTCCCACCTTCATGCTTCTCGCGGGTCTTGCCGCTTATCTCTACGGCGTTCGCGGAAGGAGCATTGGCGAAATCAGCCGCTTCCTCGTCACACGTGGTTTCTTCCTTATTCTACTCGAGTTCACGCTCGTACGCGTGGCATGGACCTTCAGCTTCGGTTTTGATCAGCTCACCGCGGGTGTGATCTGGGCAATCGGAGCTTCGATGATAGCTCTTGCGGCGCTCGTTTACCTGCCGCGTGCAGCGATTGCTGCCGTGGCCGTCGGCCTAATAGCGGGTCACAACCTGCTAGACGGTGTTCACGCGGAGAATCTGGGATCTGCAAGCTGGATTTGGCACCTCCTTCACCAACCAGGTCTGGTGCAGCTGGGCGATGGAGCGACCGTGTTTGTGCTCTACCCAATCGTTCCATGGATTGGCGTGATGGCCGCAGGTTACGCTCTCGGCCCGGTAATGGAGCTTGACCCGGAAGCCCGTCGTCGTTGGCTACTGAGGCTTGGTGCTGCCATCACCGCAGGATTCGTCCTGCTACGCGCCGCGAACCTCTATGGCGATCCGTCACCTTGGACGATGCAGGAAACCTGGTTTGCGACAGTGCTTTCATTCCTCGACTGTGAGAAGTATCCGCCGTCGCTCTTGTTTCTGATGATGACGCTCGGACCGGCGGTGATGCTGCTCGCCGTCTTAGAGACTATGCGTGGACGTTTCGCCCAATGGCTAACAACTTTCGGACGCGTCCCTCTCTTCTTTTACGTTACGCACATATATCTTATTCATACCTTGGCGATTGTCTTTGCCATGGTCACGTATCGCTACCTCCCGCGATCCAGCTTCGTTTCACCGTATGAGACTGCAGTGACCCTGGGCTTGCCCGGCGTCTACGTCGTATGGCTTTTCGTGTTGATACTTCTCTATCCGCCTTGCCGCTGGTTTGCAGAACTCAAGCAGAGCCACACCGCGCGTTGGTGGAGCTATCTCTGACGACGGGCACGGCCTTCACTTCGTTTTGTGAGATTAATATGCCACGAATTTCGTCGTCGCCTGCAGCGCGGTCATCCTAAGCGGTCTATTGCTGTCGACCTCGGCTCGCGGCGTGGAGCCAAGGCAAAGTCTCCACTTTGGAACCTGGGGCTTCGATATCTCCGGGGAGAATGCCGCGATCAAGCCTGGCCCATGAAGGCCCGGTAAAAGGCCTTCAAGAGTGTCCACATCGCAACCATGTGAATCCGACGCGCGCTCCTCATTGCGCCACTAATTCTGAGGAATGTTCACCCAAATAGCCAAGACCAATATGATCACCATCACGGCGATCATGAGAAACTTTTTCGAGTCAATCAAAACATCCTACCGAGTGTTTTATGGCCTTCGTGCACCCAAACGCGATCGACATCGACATGTCGGCAATGTCCGCTAATGCCACTTGGCAGACATCGATGCCGACGCCGCGTAGTCGTTGATCGCCGAACATCTGGAAAGAGCGCGGGATGATCTCCTGCGGGCGAACGGCCTGTAGTCTCCTCATGAGACTCGGTCCTGGTCGATGACAGGCGGTTTGCGATGTCTGCCTCGTGCACCGGCCGGGGCTGGCTGTTAGTCAGCCTAATGAGTTATGGAGAGCGTCACAGCCTCAGGGCTGGTTGCGCCATGGACTCTGTGGTTTGCTTAATTCCAGTACCGCCCGGAGCATTGCCGGTATTAGCCCCCTAACTCCGGGGTCATCATAGTGATGTCAGGAGAACGCCGTGCGGTTGATCCTCGTCTCGAATCGGGTTGCCATTCCGACCGAAGGCGGAGTTCATCGTGCTGGTGGACTCGAGGTCGTTTTGGCGCCGACCCTGAAAAGGTACGAGGGGGTGTGGTTCGGATGGAGCGGAAATGTGGTTCCTCGCGCTCAGGTCACTACGAAAACAATTGAAAAATCCAAACAGTCGTACGTCCTGATCGATTTAGCAGAAGAGGACTACCAAGAATACTACAGCGGATTCGCCAACCGCGTTTTGTGGCCCATCCTGCATTACCGAATTGACCTTGCAGAGTTCACGCGGCGTGAACTGACTGGATATCTACGAGTCAACCAGCATTTTGCTGACGAGCTTTCCAAGGTTGTCCGGCCAAGTGACCTGATTTGGGTTCATGACTATCACTTTATCCCACTCGGGGAGGAGCTTCGAAAACGTGGCCATACCAATCGGATTGGGTTTTTTCTACACGTTCCATTTCCCGCGCCGGAGTTCATAACCGTACTGCCTCGCCATGAGCGCTTCCTCTTATCCCTGCTTCAATATGATTTGGTGGGATTTCAGACAGAAGGCGACGTTCGAAACTTTGTCCGCTACGTGCTCTCCGAAAATCGCGGCTCCGACATCCGAATCTTGCTAGCGACGAACCAGCAAATGGTCCTCAGTCAGGATGGCCGACAGGTGCGCGTCGGTAGCTTTCCGGTTGGTATCGACACCGGCGAGTTCGAACGACTTGCGCGTCGCGCCGCCCAATCGTCATTCGTTCGGGAGGTCGTCGAGAGTCTTGGGGGGCGATCATTGCTTATTGGCGTTGATCGGCTCGACTACACCAAGGGCATCATTCAGCGTATGGAGTCATTCGAGCTATTTTTTTCCAATCGGCCAGATTGGCGCGGCAAAGTCACGTATCTGCAGATCACACCGAAGAGCAGGTCTGAGATCCCGGAGTATCACGAGCTGGAAGATGCCGTCGGCGCCGTCGCGGGTCGCATTAATGGGAGGTTCGGTGAAGCTTCATGGACACCAATACGCTATGTCAATCGCGCCCATGGTAGGTCAGCCTTGGCCGGTCTCTACCGTTCGGCTCGCGCAGGCGTGGTGACACCGTTGCGAGACGGTATGAACCTAGTAGCCAAGGAATATGTTGCTGCTCAGGACGCTAATGATCCGGGGGTTCTCATTCTCTCGCGGTTCGCCGGTGCCGCCGACGAATGTCGCGATGCCTTGCTGGTTAATCCCTACGACTTGGAATCAGTAGCGAATGCCATTGCGCAGGCGCTCGAGATGCCGCTGTCGGAGCGGCAGGAACGGCACAGTCATCTCCTTGCCGCCTTGTCGAAGGGCAGTAGCGACATGTGGGGAGCACGGTTCCTCCAAGCTCTTGAGCAACTAGAAGTGCCCGGAAGCGGTGAAGAATTTTTGCAGCGGTACGTGATATGATTTGAAGCCAAGGGTACGAAAACCATCCGAAAAGGGCGTCTCCGTACCCCTATAGCGCCAGCGCAGTGAAGCGGTGTGCTCTAGGCGCATTGATCGTGCGGCTCACGAACTCACGCATGACTTAGATGCTGTGCACGACTTTGCGTTCAAAGCCCTGCGTCCAAAATACGGCACCGCCACACTGGTTCGCGTAAACGACATGAGAGGCCACACGGCTATCCTCGCACTGTTTGATGAAGTCATCGCGGCGGGGGCTTGAGCACCCGTGGACCGCGCGGCTCAACCTGTCACAAGGCCGCGCAAACAGCCTTCTTCTGGGTGTAGAGATCGAGGGCATCACGTCCCATCTCTCGGCCCCAACCAGACTGTTTGTAGCCGCCGAAGGGTAGCGCCGCATCGAAGATGTTATAGCAGTTAATCCAGACGGTGCCCGCCTTCAGCTTGCCTGCGAGTGTATGGGCTTTGCTGAGATCCCTGGTCCAAACCCCGGCTGCCAGGCCGTAGATCGTGTCGTTGGCGGCCCGGACCAGATCATCATTCAGTTCCTTGAAGGGAATGGCCGCTACCACTGGGCCGAAAATCTCTTCCTGAATGACCTTCATGTCCGGCTTAGTGTCGACCAGCACGGTCGGTTCAACAAAATAACCCTTGCCGCCAAGCTTCCCGCCGCCAGCGACGGCCTTCGCTCCTTCTGCCAGGCCAGACTCGAGATAACCGCAAACGCGATTGAACTGGCTTTCGGAGACCATCGGTCCCATCTGCGTTTTGGGATCGAGCCCCGGACCGACCTTGATCTTCTTGGCCTCGTCAGCGACGCCGCCAACAAGCTTGTCAAAAATGCTGTCCTGCACGAATAACCGTGACCCAGCGCAACAGCACTGACCGTGATTGAAGAAGATGGCATTCGCTGTGCCCCTGATGGCTAGATCCAGATCTGCATCACGCAGGACGACGTTAGGAGACTTGCCTCCCAGCTCAAGTGAAACCTTCTTGAGGTCATTGGTGGCGGCCCTTAGTATGAGCTTGCCCACTTCGGTTGAGCCGGTGAATGCCACCTTGTCGACCCCGGGGTGTGCTGCCAGTGCCGCACCGGCCGTCTCGCCAAACCCGGTAACGATGTTGACCACGCCATCAGGGAATCCCGCCTCCTGAATCAGCTCCCCCAGTCGTAGGGCTGTCAGCGGCGTCTCCTCGGCCGGCTTCAACACCACAGTGCAGCCGGTGGCAAGCGCAGGTCCAAGCTTCCACGCCGCCATCAGAAACGGAAAGTTCCACGGGATGATTTGACCCACCACGCCGACCGGTTCACGTAGTGTGTAAGCATGGAACTTCACCCCCGGTGCGTAGGGCACCGAGATTGGGATAGTATTGCCTTCAATCTTGGTGGCCCATCCGGCCATGTAATGGAAGAGATCCGCCGCCAGCGGCACGTCAGCTGCGCGGGCGACGGTGACTGGCTTCCCGTTATCCAAAGACTCTAGTTCAGCCAACTCCTCGAGATTCTCGAGTATCAGATCACCGAGCTTCCAGACCAGGCGGCCTCGTTCGGATGGGCTCAATCTTGGCCAGGATCCGCTTTCAAATGCCCGGCGGGCCGCCTTGACGGCACGTTCGATATCTTTCTTGTCACCTTCCGCCGCCTGCGCAATCACCTCACCCGTGGCCGGATTCTCGACGGGAAATGTCTTGCCTGAGGTGGCATCGACCCACTTTCCATCGATCAAGAGCTTGCGCCGTTCCTTGACGAAGGTTTTAACCCTCTTATCAAGCCGGATTTCTGTCGCCGCGATACTCATAGCTGGCCTCCTGATCTTTCCGCATTTGCGGCAAGTGACGACTCGCGTTTCCAGTCTCGTGACTGCGCAGTTCGAGGTCTGAATGGCTCTTCCATCGCACATGCCGTTGGCCGAGAGGCCATGCTAGGGACCTTGGGGGCGATGGCACAGCGCAATCACGCTGAAAGCAAAGGCGAATTATACCAAAAATGCGCCGAGGAGGCAGCTCATTTTGGGCTTCCGCCAAGGCACCCACGGACGAATCTGTCGGATTTTTTTGGCAGTCTGCGGTGATGCTGCCGGGTTGTCCGCGCTCCGTTCGAGCCGAAAGACTCAGCAATCTGCTCCTGAACGCGCTCACAACAAGGCCGAAGAAAGCGCTATACTGCTCCTTCACATCAGTTGCGGTGCTGCGTGAGGGGCATGGAAGCAATCAGACCAGCTTCACGTCCACACGCGTTCGACGCGGCAACGATTGGCGCGCTCGCGCATCTCTATCGCGGAGAGATTTACCGCAGTACCATTTGGCGCACGCGCCTTGACAATACGACAAACTGGGCGGTGGTCACTCTTGGCAT
>Ga0126382_10000849_pt1 | contig 12131 bp, 8 predicted proteins | sample PanSoiMetPlot_30_FD_92548 | JGI IMG/M metagenome (GOLD analysis project Ga0126382, IMG submission 92548) | Tropical forest soil microbial communities from Panama - MetaG Plot_30 | ecosystem: Environmental > Terrestrial > Soil > Tropical forest > Bulk soil | place: Panama | collected 2016-02-17 | reverse complement strand
TCGCGCACTTTCATGATGCTTCCTCCTGTTGGGCCCGTGAGGCACGGTTCATCGTTCTCCTCCTTGCCGGGCGGCGCTCACGAGGCTCGGAGCCTCCGCCGCCGTCGCCCGCATCAGGAAGACGGGCAGGGGGGTCGTGCGCAGCACCGTTTCCGCGACCGACCCGAGGAGGAGTCGACCGAGCCCAGTTCGCCCATGCGTGGTCATGGCGATGAGATCCGCGTTCGACTCCGAGGCTGCCCTGAGGATCTCCTCGGCGGCCGGGCCGCGCCGGACCTGCGTCTTCACACGGAGCCCATGCCGCCGAAGATCCACGGCCAGGGGGGCGAGGTACTCTTCGGCGTCGATCTGGTCCGTTTCAGGGTCCTCCAGCATCGTCAGTGCCGTGCCTTCGACGATGGTGGGCCGCACCGGCACGTTGACACGCATCAGCGTGACTTCGAGCCCGAGAGGGCCGGCAAATCCCAGCACCAAGGGCAGGATCTTCTCGGCGGCCGGCGATCCATCCAGGGCGACCAGAACACGTCGATACGCTTTCCAGCGCCTGTTCGCTCCCTGCTTTTGCCACGCCGGGAGCTCCGTCGAGGCCGCCTTCGACCCGTGCACGATGCAGAGCGGCACCCGCGTGCTGCGAAGAACTGACTCCGCCACGCTACCGAGGATGAGACGGCCGAGCCCGCTTCGTCCGTGGCTCGACATCACGATCAGATCGGCCTTCTTGAGTCGAGCGCCCTCGAGGATGGCCGGAGCGGCCTGTCCGTACCAGGCGCTCGTGTCCACATCGGTGATGCCGTACTTCTCCAGCCTGTCCCGGACGGAGGCAAGGTAGCCCTCGGCTTCACGCACCACGCGCACCTGTGCATCGATGGGATCCGCGACGGGAAGGCCGTGGGCTTCCGTGGCCATGAGCAGAGAGAGAGTGAAGGGACCGCCCGCGGCCAGATTGATGGCCGTATCGACGGCCTCTTCGGCCAGGCTCGAGCCGTCGAGGGGAACGAGGATTTTCATCGCCCTCTCCTTTGTCTGTAACAGTTCATCATCGGGATACTGACCGCGTGAACTGCAACCGAAGTGCCACGGCAGGGAGCGCATGAAATCGGAGAGTTGCACGTCGACGGCCAATCGAGCCATGGGACGCGCCCTCCTCGCTGGGGCGCGCTTGCCTCACGAGGACGAGTGGATGCCGCTTAGAGTGGGGTGATTACCGGAGCTGGTGTTTGTTGATCAGGCGGTGAAACGTCTTGCGATCTATGCCTGCCGCCTTGGCAGCGGCCGAGATGTTGCCGTCGTGGCGCGCCAGGAGCTCTCGGAGGTACGAGGCCTCCAGCACGGCCATCCATCTCTCCTTGGCGTCCTTCAGCGGCATCTCCGTCCCTGATTCCGGCATCGCGACGACTCCGCTGACGGCCGCAGTGTCCCGCGGCGCGGCGCTCGGCGTCAGAACCTGATCAGGAAGGTCGCGCGGGCCGATCGTCTCGGTGTCGGCGAGGGCGCACGCCCGCTCGATGATGTTCTGAAGCTCGCGCACGTTTCCCGGCCACCGATACCGCTCGAGAGTGACCATGGCCTCGTCGTCAATGCCTCTCACGCGGCCACCTCCATAGCGCTTGAGGAAGGCCTGGGCGAGGAGTCGCACGTCGCCCTCGCGGTCACGCAGGGGCGGTAGGAGAATGGCGATCACGTTGACCCGGTAGTAGAGCTCTTCGCGAAACTGTCCCTTGGCCGCGGCCTCGCGAAGATCGCGGTTGGTGGCCGACACCAGCCGCACGTCCACGTCGACGAGACCGGTGCCCCCCACGCGACGGATCTGGCGCTCCTGCAGGGCGCGCAGGAGCTTGACCTGAAGGCTCACGGGCAGCTCGCCGATCTCGTCGAGGAAGAGCGTACCCCCGTTGGCCGCTTCCATGAGGCCAGGCTTGGTGCGCACGGCACCCGTGAACGCGCCTCGCTCGTGCCCGAAGAGCTCCGACTCGAGAAGTTGCTCGGGCAAGGAGGCGCAGTCCACGGGCACGAAGGGCTCGCCCACGCGCGGGCTGTTGGCGTGGATGGCCCGCGCGATGAGCTCCTTGCCCGTGCCCGATTCGCCGACCACGAGGATGTTGGCCTCCGACCGGGCGGCCTTCCGCACCAGATCGAAGATCCGGCTCATGGCCGGACTCTGTCCGATCACGTTCTCGAACCCGTAGGTCTGCGCGAGCTGCTCCTTGAGATTGCGGTTCTCGCGCTGCAGGCCCCGGTGGCGCACGGCTCGATCCACCGCCACGCGGAGCTGATCGACGGAAAAGGGCTTCGCCAGGTAGTCGAAGGCGCCCTGCTTGACCGCGGCCACGGCCGACTCGACGGTGGCGAAGGCGGTGATCACGATCACGGGCAAGGCCGCGTCGAGCTTGTGGGCGCGCTGGAGCAGCTCCATCCCGTCGGCCCCGGGCATCTTCAAATCGGTGATCAGAAGATCCGGGCGCTCGCTCTCCAGCATGGCCAGAGCGCGGCGCGCGTCAGTGGCGGCGAGGCACTCGTAGCCGGCGGGCTCCAGAATGCGGACGCAGTTCTCGACCATGTCGGGCTCGTCGTCCACGATGAGCACCCGTGGACGGCTCATACCGGGCGCTCCTCTGCCGAGACAGGAAAGGTGAGGGTGAAGACGGCTCCCCGTCCGGGCGGCGAATCGATCTCGATCGTGCCCTTGTGATCGTGCACGATGCCGTAGGAGATGGACAAGCCGAGCCCGGTGCCCTCGGGCTTCGTCGTGTAGAAGGGGTCGAAAATCCGCGGCAGGACGTCGGGAGGGATGCCGGGGCCCGTGTCGCTCACGACCAGGCGAACCGCTGCGTCGCGGCCGGGCACGACCGTCGTCTCCAGAGAGATCTCGCCGCCACGACCGAGGGCGTCGCGCGCGTTGGTCACGAGATTCATCACCACTTGCTGGAGCGCGTCGACTTGGCCGTGGATGGGAGGAAGACGGGGAAGAAGGGACCGGCGCACGGCGATGTCGGCACGGGCGAGCTCCTTCTCCAGGAGGAGGAGCGTGTCCTCCACGACCTGGTTGAGATCCACGCGTCCCCACTCGCCCGATGATTCCCGGGCGAAGGTGAGCAGCCCGTGGGCGATGCGGGCCACCCGCTGGGCATGGCGGTGCAGCACCTTCAGATCGTCGCCCACCTTGCCGGGCAGGGGCTGGGCCTCGGCGCCGAGGAGCATGATCTCGATCCGGGACGAGATGATGCCGATCGGGTTGTTGACCTCGTGGGCGATCCCCGCAGCCAGGCGACCCAGGGCCGACAAGCGCTCGGCCTGCCGGGTCGCCCGCTCCATGGCTTGACGCTGCGTGATGTCGGTGACGAAGGCCACCGCCCGCACACCGTGGGCTGTCTCGAAGTAGCTCAACGAGATCTCGACGGGGAACTCCGTGCCGTCGTGTCGCCTCGCTACCAGGTCGAGTCCCTGTCCCATGGACCGCGCGCGCGGCTCCTCGAAGTACGCCACGCGATGGCCGACGTGCCGGGCTCGTACCCGCTCGGGGAGGAGGATCTCCAGCGGCTGGCCCGGGAGCTCGGCACGCGCGTAGCCGAACATGTCCTCGGCCTTTCGATTGACGGACTCGATGGTTCCCGTTCGATCGACGATCACGATCGCTTCGGAGGCGGCTTCGAAGATCGCCTGCGTCTGGGCCTCGCTCCCGCGAACGGCAGCAGCGGATCGCCTCCGCTCGCTGATGTCACGGGCGATCGTGGACGCCCCGATGATTCGGCCCTCGGCGTCCTTGATCGGAGAGGCAGTGAGCGAGATGTCGATCCGCTCGCCGTCCTTGGTCAGGCGGATCGTCTCGAATCGCTCGATGACCTCACTGGCGCGAAGCCGCTCGAGGACCTCTGCTTCCTCGGGCCGGCGATCCTCGGGAATGATGCGCGTGATGGGCCCGCCGACCATCTCGGCCGCCGTGTAGCCGAAGATTCGCTCGGCGGCACGGTTCCAGGACGTCACGATTCCCTCGAGCGTCTTCCCGATGATGGCATCGTCGGAGGACTCCACGATGGCGGCAAGCCACGCCGCGCTGTCGTTGCTGCGCCGCATGTCCGCTACCATGAGAGCATCCTCCGCGGCCGGAGAGCGAAGAGTGGAGCCGGCCGATTCGCTGAGGATGGTACACCGGGAGGGCTCAGCCGCGGGGACGCGAGAGAAGGCGAGAGCATTGCGGGGTCCCGGGGGACTGCGCATCAGCGCACGACGAGGACCGGCACGCGGGAATGATTGAGGGCTCCCGCGGCCACACTACCAAGGAGCGCTCGCTCGAGGCCACTCCTGGCTCGGGCGCCGACGACGAGGACATCAGCGCCGGTCCGGTCGACGACTTCAAGGAGGCCGGCGAGTGGCGCGCCGGTGGAGACCTTGGTCCGGACGGTCCACCCCGCACGGCGAAGCCGCGTAGCGGCCGCGTTGACCTCGCGGCTGGCCTCGCGCACCAGCGCCCGGTTGGCTTCAGCCAGCTCCCGGAGGATGATCGACCGCACGGGAGCCACCAACAGCCTCGCGCCGGGGGCCACGATCGGTTCCACGACGCGCACGACGGTGACCTGGAGGCCATCGTGCGGAAGAAGGGCCACGAAGTCCACGGCCTTTTGAGCTCCTGGGGAGCCGTCGACGCCGACAACGATTCGGCGGACCTCGCGCACGGGCCGACGGACAACCAGCACGGGGCGGCGCGCCTGCTCGACGACCTTGCGCGATACGCTGCCCATGAGCAAGCGTCGGAACACGCCGTGCCCGCGCCAACCGACGATGACCACGTTCGCGCGAAACCGGCGCGCCTCTCCAAGAATGGCCTTGACCGTGTTTCCCTCGGTCGTCACCACCTCGACCTCAGGCCAGCGACGCGCGAGCAGCCGCCGCGCCCTTCCCGCGGTGCGCTCAAAAGCTTGCCCGAACGTTCGCCGGATGTCCTCTCCACTGACCCAGTCAAACGCGGACACCACCACACCGCGCACACGACTTGCGCGCGGCCACGGGAATGCGCGTGCGGTCGCTACCGCCGCCTGTGCCGAGGGCGATCCATCGATGGCGATCAGCACACGGAATGCCGTTCGCTGCCGCGCGAGTTTTCGCCTCATGCGACCTCCCCTATCTGATGTGTGACGTCTGTCCACCCTGGCCAGGCCCCGATCCTCCGCGAGCAAGACGGCGCTTGATCCACTTCTCGACCTCCACCGCGAGCAGGATCATAGACGAGATGACCATCGTGGCCGCAAGTTCCCAGGCCCCTTAGCGGCTCGGTGGCGAACATCGTGTTCATGGGGGGGACGTACACCACTGCGAGCTGGAGAGCGACGGTCACGGCGACCGCCCCGGCCAACGGCACATTCGACAGCAGGCCCTGGGTGAGGAGCGACTCCCGCTCCGAGCGGATCGCGAGAGCGTGGGCGAGCTGCGTGAATGCGAGCACGGTGAACACGATGGTCTGCCAGTGAGCGGTGTCTGGCTCGACGAACCACGCCTCGGTGCCGAGGGCGAGAGCGGCCATCAAGAGACCGACCCAGATCACATGGGCGCCGAGACCGTGCGCCAACACGCCCTCACGCGGCGGTCTTGGCGGTCGCCTCATCACGTTGCGCTCTTCGGCTTCGGCGGCCAGGGCGAGCCCGGGCAATCCATCGGTCAGCAGATTGATCCACAAAATATGGATGGGCAGCAGCGGAATGGGAAGCCCGAAAAATGGGGCGAGAAAGATCGTCCAGATCTCGCCGGAATTCGTGGTGAGGGCGTACTTCACGAAGCGTCGGATGTTGTCGTAGATCCTCCGGCCCTCCCGTACCGCACGCACGATGGTCGCGAAATTGTCGTCGAGGAGAACCATGGCGCTGGCTTCCTTGCTCACGTCCGTCCCGCTCATCCCCATGGCGACGCCGATGTCGGCCTGCTTGAGCGCCGGCGCATCGTTGACGCCGTCACCCGTCATCGCAACGATCTCCCCCCGTCCCTGGAGCGCCTGCACGATGCGGAGCTTCTGATCCGGCGCGACTCGCGCGTACACGCGCAAGCGCCTCACTCGCTCGGACAGCTCCCCATCCGGCATGGCGGTGAGCGCACGACCGGTCAGCATCTCCGTATCGTCCTCCACCATCCTCAGCCGTCGCGCGATGGCCAGCGCGGTGAGCGGATGGTCGCCGGTGATCATCACGGGAACGATGCCGGCCTCCCGGCACGTCTCGATCGCCTGGGCTGCTTCTGCGCGCGGCGGATCCAGAAGGCCAACGAAGCCGAGGAGGGTGAGGTTCTGCTCGATGTGGGCGTCAGTCGTCGGGCGCGTCGCCCACCGCCGCATGCCGATCGCGAGGACACGGAGCCCCGCGCCCGCCATCCGCTCGGCATGCGTCAGCGTTTCCCCCACTGGGAGGGCGTCGGGACCAGCCGATGCGACGGCGACAGAGCGTGCCAGGACGACCTCCGCCGCACCTTTCGTGAACGAGAGGAAGTCCCCATCGGGTGTCGCGTGGATGGTTGTCATGCAACTGCGCTCCGAGTCGAACGGGATCTCCGCGAGCCTCGGAAACCATCGCTCGGCTTCGCCCATCGTCACGCCCGCCTCGCGAGCCGCCACCACCAACGCCACCTCCGTCGGGTCTCCCACCACCACGCCCTTGGCATCCATGGTGGTGTCGTTGCTCACGGCGAGGGCCCGGACGAACATCTCCCATGGCTCACCGCTCCTTGGCTGGTCGAGGAGCACGCCGTCACAGAAGAACTGTTCCACACGCATCCGACTCTGGGTGAGGGTCCCGGTCTTGTCGGAGCAGATGTACGTCACGGAGCCGAGGGCCTCCACGGCGGGGAGCCGCCGGATCAGCGCGTGCTTTGCGACCATCGTCCTCGCGCCGAGAGCCAGTGCTATCGCCACGACGGCGGGGAGGGCCTCGGGGATCGCTGCGACGGCGAGACTCACGGCCGTCATGAATATGAGCAGAGCCTTCTCACCGCGGGCGATGCCGGTCATGAAGACAACCGCGCAAATTCCAAGGGCGGCCACGGCGAGGCGACGCCCGAACACGGCGAGGCGGCGCTGGAGCGGGGTCCGGCCCCCTCCCGTCGTCTCGAGAAGTGTCGCGATCCTGCCGAATTCGGTGGCCATGCCGGTGGCCACGGCGACGCCACGCCCTCGCCCATACGTCACGACCGTCCCCTTGTAGGCGAGATTTCGCCGATCGCCCACGGGGAGCGCGGGATCCGGCAGCGCGTCGCTGGTCTTGTCCACGGGAACCGACTCACCCGTGAGGGCCGCCTCGTCAACCTTCAGCATGGTCGCTTCGGTGAGACGCAGATCCGCGGGGATCACAGCCCCCGCCTCCAGCAGCACCATGTCACCGGGCACGATGTTCACGACCGGGATACGTTCGGGTCGGCCATCGCGCAGGACGTTCGCCACGGGCGAGGCAAGCGTCCGGAGCGCCGCCATGGCGCGGTCGGCCCGGTACTCCTGCACGAAGCCAAGCACGGCGTTGAGCAGGACAATCACGATGATCACGATCGTGTCCTTGAGATCGCCGACGAGCCCCGAGATGCCCGCGGCGGCGAGCAGAACGAGAATCATGAAGTCGTAGAATTGCGCGAGGAACATTCTGATGGGGCCGCGCGGCCGCTCTTCCGCCAAGCTGTTCGGGCCGTGCGCCGCGAGTCGTGCCTGGGCCGTCGCGGTCGTCAGCCCCTCGGGCCCGCCGAGTGCGCGGAGCACTTCCTCCGCGGAGCGTTCGTGCCAGTTTGGTACGGCAGCTTCCGGAGCCATGGTCAGTCGAAGCTCCTGAATGGCTGTGCCCACCGCATCCTTGGATATCGCCTGCTCTGACCGTCGATCAACACCAACCGGTCAAGGGTCTCAATCATTGCAGAGGGATCATGCGGGCGGCCGGATCGTAGCCCAGACAGCCGCCCTCTCGGCGTCGAACTCGAAGAGTCGGCGGGGCAGAGGCTCGCCCACTCACACGGCTGGCTCAGTCAGAGATCTCCGGTGCAGGCACGAGCGCTGGAGTACCTGGGTACCGGGACCATCTTAGAACGTATCCCCCGGCTCTAGGACGTCAGGACCTCACTCAGCGTCTTTCCGATGATGGCGTCGTCAGACGACTCCACTACCAGATTTGGGAAAGTCCATCGGGAGGGTTCAGCCGCGGGAACGCGCCGAGAAAAGGCGCGAGGGTTGCGGGTCACCCCCGCAACCCTCGGAAGAACGAGAGACCTGGTAAGCCGGGCGCTAGCCCTGGGTGAGAATCAGGTCAGATCGATCGTATTCGACGTCGTTGGTGGCTGCCGGCTTGTCCGAAGGCGTGAGCGGCGCCCCCGCGGGCTCAACGACGGGGGCCGCGCCCCGCGCGTGCGACTGGCTGAAGGCTTTCTCGAGAGCCCAACCCGAACCTGCCACCGCGAAGATGATGAAGAGCACGAGACCGATCGTCCGTCGAGTCCAGTCCATCGCTTCTCCTCCCTGGACATCCCCAGAACCGGTTGCGCCGGGCATCTCTGCTTCGCTTCCCCTCCCGGCTCCGGCCCGGGTATCCGCAACAACGATGCCAACGCAAAATGACAGCAAGGACAGTGGCGCGCATCGGAGGTTCTCAGTCGCGCGACAAGCAGCTACACGCAATGCGTCGGGGAAGAAATCTCCCGCTCTCAGTCCGGGCGAGACACTAGGAAGGCACGAGGGCTGAATCCCTGGAGCACGCGTAAGTGGGTGATTCCCGCGACGTCTTCGATAGTGTTGAAGCCGCCACGGACCTTGCGCCGCCGTGACCGGTCTCGGGCATGACGCACGACGCCAGACATGACCGCTCCGTCGCGAAGAGCGGCGAGGATCTGCGTGGAGCTCGAGATGTCAGCGGGCAAGTGTCCGGCTAATGCCCGGCGCTTCACAGGGCGTTGTGCCCGACATTCGCGAGCAACGGCCGGGTCCTCCCGCGCCGCGCCCGGACCTCGGCGGAGGTCGGCCCGGCGGCTTGACTTGCCCTGACGATTACCCTAGAACCGCACCAGGAGGAGCGACCATGGCCTATTCGAAGGATTCCAAGTCGGCGGCGGTGCGCGCGAAGCTCGACCATCCCGTGATCGATGGGGACGGCCACTGGCTCGAGCCCATTCCGATCTTCCTCGACTACCTCCGCGAGGTCGGCGGCCCGTCCATCGTCGACAAGTTCGTGACGAAGGCGAAGGACACGAGCTGGTATGAGATGTCGCCCGCCGACCGCATGGACCGCCGGCCGCACCGGCCCACGTGGTGGGGCGAGCCCGCCAACTCGCTGGACCGGGCCACCGCCATGGTGCCGCGTCTCTTCTACGAGCGCCTCGACGACTTCGGGATCGACTTCGCTCTCGTCTACACCTCCCTCGGCCTCTTCTACGTCTCGAATCCTGACGAGGAGCTGCGCCGCGCCGTGGCCCGCGCGGTGAACCGGATGAACGCGGAGATGTTCCGCCCCTTCGCGCATCGCATGACGCCCGCCGCCGTGGTGCCCATGCACACCCCGCAGGAAGCCATCGAGGAGGCGACCTACGCCGTGCGTGAGCTCGGTCTCAAGGTCGTCATGATCGCCAACCACGTGCGCCGTCCCGTCCTCGCTGCCGCGCGGGAGGTGAAGGATCCCGTGGCGCATGCGCGCCAGCACATCGACTCCCTCGGGCTCGAGAGCCCTTACGACTACGATCCCTTCTGGGCGGCGTGCGCGGAGCTCAAGGTGGCGGTGACGGCGCACTCCGGCAGCATGGGATGGAACGGCCGCGAGTCCATCAACAGTTTCACCTACAACCACATCGGCCACTTTGCCAACGCGAGCCACGCCTTCGCCAAGGCCCTCATCCTGGGCGGCGTCACCTATCGATTCCCGCAGCTCCGCTTCGCCTTCCTCGAGGGTGGGGTGGGCTGGGCGTGCAACCTGGTCACCGATCTGATCGGACACTGGGAGCGGCGCCGCAAGGACGCCATGGAGAGCCAGGTGCGGCCGACCAACCTCGATCTGCAGATGCTCAAGGATCTCTTCGCGCGGTACGGGGGTCGCGCGTACGAGGAGAAGATGGACGAATTGCTCGGCTGCCTGAGCCTGGTGGAGCCTTTCAAGACGGTGGACGAGATGACGGAGCGCGCCTATCGCGAGGAGGTCGATGACTTCAAGGCCGTGCGCGCCGCCTCCGCCGAGGAGCTGCGCCGGCACTTCGCGGAGCGCTTCTACTTCGGCTGCGAGGCCGACGACGTGATGACGGCGTGGGCCTTCGACCGGCACGGCAACCACCGGCTGCGCCCCATCTTCAGCTCCGACGTGGGGCACTTCGACGTGGTCGACATGACCGAGGTACTCGAGGAGGCCTACGAGATGGTGGAGCACGGCCTCATCACGGAGGCCGACCTGCGCGAGTTCGTCTTCGGCAATCCCGTCCGCCTCCATACCGCCATGAACCCCGATTTCTTCAAGGGTACGGTGGTGGAGTCGGCGGTAGCCAAGGAGCTGGCGGGCTAGCACAGGCCAAGACAGCCACCCTCACCCCCGGCCCTCTCCCTCATGGAGGGACAGGGGGAGAAACCCTCGCCCCCGGAGGGGGAGAGGGCAGGGTGAGGGGGCTCGAGACCACTCCACCCGGAGGCCCGATGATGACCTTCCGCACGCTCACCTACGAGAAGCTGGGCACCGTCCTCCGCATCACTGCCAACCGTCCCGAGGTGCTCAATGCCCAGAGCCGGGTGATGATCGTGGAGCTGGACGCGGCCTTCCGTGCCGCCGTCGAGGACGCGGAGATCCGCGTGATCATCGTGGCGGGCGCGGGGCAGCACTTCTCCGCCGGCCACGACCTGGGTAGCCGCGAGGAGCTGGAGGATCAGAAGACGCATCCCATCGGCCCCGGCATCGCGGAGAACCTCAAACGCCTCTCCGAGCTCTACCTGGAGACGTGCCTGCGCTGGCGTGACGTGCCGAAGCCCACCATCGCCCAGGTCCAGGGCTACTGCATCATGGGCGGGCTCATGCTAGCCTCCTGCTGCGATCTGATCATCGCCTCCGACGATGCGCTCTTCGCCGACCGCGCCGTGCGCTGGGGCGGCTCCCACGTGCAGTACTTCATCATGCCGTGGGATCTCGGTCCGCGGAAGGCCAAGGAGTATCTCTTCACGGGCGACTACATCGACGCGACGACCGCCCGCGAGCTCGGTCTCGTCAATCGCGTGGTGCCGCGCGAGGCGCTGGCCGAGGCGACGCTGGAGCTGGCCCAGCGCATCGCGCTCCAGGATCCTTACGCCCTCAGGCTCGCCAAGGCCTCGGTGAACGAGACCATGGACATCCAGGGCCACCGACGCGCGGCGGAGGCTGCCTTCAAGAACTACATGCTGACCATTCCGCATCGGCAGGCCCTCGGCACCTACGGCGCGGCGGCGCGGGCCAAGAGCGTGAAAGAGCGCATCGCCACTCGGGACCAGAAATTCGACGACGTCGGCGAGCATTCGCGGCCGCGCGCATAGACCAAGGAGACGACGTGGGCACACTCGACGGCAGGGTCGCGCTGGTCACGGGAGCGGGCAGGTTGCGCGGCATCGGACGGGCTACCGCGCTGGCCCTGGCGCAGCAGGGGGCGGACGTGGTGGTGACGGGCACGGGGCGCGATCCCTCGAGCTTTCCCGACGACGAGAAGCAGGCGAACTGGCGCGACGTGGAAAGCACGGCGGAGCAGATCCGTGGCCTGGGCCGCCGGGCTCTCACCTGGACGGGCGACGTGAGCCAGACCGAGGCCGTGGACGACCTCGTCGATCGGATCACGCAGACCTTCGGCCGCCTCGATGTGCTCGTGAACAACGCCGCCTATCCGCGCGGCAACGATCGCGTGCCCCTTCCCGAGCTGGACGAGAAGGTTTGGCGCCGGGTCCTCGATATCAAGCTCACGGGCGCCTTTCTCCTCTGCAAGCGGATCGTGCCCATCATGGTGAAGCAGAAATGGGGACGCGTGATCAATCTCTCCTCGATCGCGGGCAAGCGCGGCAGCCCCAACACCGCTGCCTACAACGCGGCGAACTTCGGCATCCAGGGCCTGACGCAGTCGCTGGCCATGGAAGTGGCGCGCCATGGCGTCACCGTGAACGCGGTATGCCCGGGCACCATCGACACCGCGCGCATGGA
>Ga0126382_10000848_pt1 | contig 12133 bp, 9 predicted proteins | sample PanSoiMetPlot_30_FD_92548 | JGI IMG/M metagenome (GOLD analysis project Ga0126382, IMG submission 92548) | Tropical forest soil microbial communities from Panama - MetaG Plot_30 | ecosystem: Environmental > Terrestrial > Soil > Tropical forest > Bulk soil | place: Panama | collected 2016-02-17 | reverse complement strand
TGCGAGACCGAGCCTATCAGTGCGTCGCGCAGCCCCTCGGTCTCCGAGCGCAGGCGCGCCTCGCTGATGGCCTGATCCAGATTGAGATGCTCCAGCGTGGCCGTCGCATCGCCCAGCACGGCGTCGACGCGCTGCTTGACCGCTTCGGCATCCGGTCCGGCCCGCCGTCCGAGATCGATTGCCAGCACGCCGAAATCGCCGCCTTTGCCGGACACCGGCCGGACCAGCCAGGCATGTCCTTCGCCGTCGCTGACGACACCCCCGCCCTTGCCGCCAGCGACCGCGGCCTCGCTCTCGCGTTTGACTTCGTCCGGCACCCGCTCCTCGCCGGAGAGGGTTGCGCCGACCCCGCCGCGCGGCGCGGCCTCGAACAGGACGGTACGGCGGCCGATGATGGCGGCGACATGCTCGCGAATAGCGGTGTAGATGTCGCCGGCAGTGTGGGCGGCGGCGAGTCGCCGCGAGAATGCATAGAGGCCATGTACCTCAGTTTCGCGGCGCCGGGCCAGATCAGCCTGCCGCCGCAGATTAGTCGCCAGGTGCCCGGTGACGATCGCCACGAAGACGAACAGCGGAAGCTCGATCAGGTGTTGCGGGTCTTCCACCAGAAAGCTGTAGATCGGCGGATAGAAAAGGAACGCCGTCGCCCCGCATCCCGCCAAGGCCGCGATGACGGCCGGCATGATCCCCAGTTTCGTCGCCGCGATGATGACAGGCACCAGATAGACCAGGGTCACATGCCGCAACGCAAAGAACCGGTCCAATATCAGCAGCCCGACCGTCGTTACGGCGACCAACAGCAGCGATTTGAGGATCAGCAGTGCGCGATCCTGCGCCAGCTCCCAGGCAGAGACGCTGTGATCCGGATTTGAGCTTCGCCACATGAGCTGCTGCTGTTTCCCTGGAGCATTTTCCCGGGCGGCTTGCCGTAAAGAAAAATGCGAGCGCCAAAGGGCTTGACGTGGGCTTTCTTGCGGACACGCCGCCCAGCACGGGCGAGCCCGAGTGCCGATCATAACGTGTTGACATCGTCTCCTTTGGCCCATTTGTCGCGGTTCCGGACCGCGTCAGAATTATCCTGAAAACTTCTTATACAACAGGTACTTATAAATCCGGCTCTAACCTTTGGTCTAAGACAAGTTGCTCAAAGACACGCCGTCGCTGCCATGAATAGCGTCGATGCGGGGCGGTATGGCCGACGCGCGGTGGGCGCGCGGACCCGTCCCCGTGAAATCAATTAGGGACAAACGCCCATGGCAACGTTGACAGAAACCTCGGTACGCGGCGCCGGGATGACGAAGGAGGAGAGGTTCGTCATCTTCGCCTCCTCCCTCGGGACCGTGTTCGAGTGGTACGACTTCTATCTCTACGCCACCCTTGCTCCGTTCTTTGCCTCGCTGTTCTTCCCGCCGGGCAACGACACCGCGGCGCTGCTCTCGGCTTTTGCGACGTATGCCGCCGGCTTCCTGGTGCGCCCGTTCGGCGCCCTGATCTTCGGCCGCGTCGGCGATCTGGTCGGCCGCAAATACACCTTCCTTGTCACCATCGTGGTGATGGGCATGGCGACCTTCCTCGTCGGCCTGCTGCCGAGCTACGCGAGCATCGGCTGGACCGCGCCAGTTCTTCTGGTGACGCTGCGGCTGTGCCAGGGCCTCGCGCTCGGCGGCGAGTATGGCGGTGCCGCCACCTACGTGGCCGAGCATTCGCGCCCGGACGAACGCGGCTACACCACGAGCTACATCCAGACCACCGCGACGCTCGGCTTCTTCCTCGCGCTCGTCGTGATCGGGTTCTGCCGCGTCTACATGGACGCCAAGATGTTCGCCGACTGGGGCTGGCGTCTGCCGTTCCTGGTCTCGCTGATCCTGCTGGTGTTCTCGGTCTATATCCGGCTCAAGCTCAACGAGACGCCTATCTTCCAGAAGATGAAGGAGGAAGGCAGAGGCTCGAAGGCGCCGCTGACCGAGAGCTTCTTCCACTATCCCAACAACAAGTACGTGCTGCTGGCGCTGCTCGGCGCCACCGCCGGCCAAGGCGTGGTGTGGTACACGGGGCAGTTCTACGCCCTGTTCTTCCTGCTGATCACGCTCAAGCTCGACTTCATCAGCTCCTACAGCCTGATCGCGGTGTCGCTCATCATTGGCACGCCGTTCTTCATCTTCTTCGGCTGGCTCTCGGACCGGATCGGACGGCTCAAGATCATCCTGGCGGGCTGCGCGATCGCGGCGATCACCTACTTCCCGCTGTTCGGGCTGCTGACCCACTACGTCAACCCGGACCTGGAAGCGTTCCAGCAGAAGAATACCGTCACGGTCTACGCCGATCAGTCGACCTGCAACTTCCACATCTTCGTGGGACCGTGGTCGAAGTTCACCAACTGCGACCGCGCGCAGGACTTCGTCACCAAGCTCGGCGTCTCGTTCAAGAAGGAGAACGTGGCCGGCGCGGGCGACAAGGTCAGCCTGTCGATCGGCTCGAACAGGGTCGAGGGCTGGGACAACGCCAAATGGCAGGCCGCCTTCACCGCCGCCGGCTATCCGGCCAAGGCCGACCTCGCCAAGGTCAACTGGTTCATGGCCGAGGTGATCCTGGTCATCATGGTGATCTACGTGACCATGGTGTACGGCCCGATCGCGGCATTCCTGGTCGAAATGTTCCCGACCAAGATCCGCTACACCTCCATGTCGCTGCCCTATCACATCGGCAACGGCTGGTTCGGCGGCATGCTGCCGCTGCTTGCGACCGCCGTGGTGGCGGCAACCGGCGATATCTATGCCGGCCTCTGGTACCCGATCGGCGTCGCCGTGATGACGCTGATCGTCGGCGCCGTCTTCCTGCGCGATACCAAGGGCGTCGACATCGTCACCAGCTCGGGCGTCGCGATCCAGAAGACCTGAGCCAACGAAACTCGCGAGGCGGCGCAACCCGCCGCCTCGCTCCTACCTCCTTCGGCCCCGCGCAAGCGGGGCTTTTTTTTCACAACCCGATGCAAGTCCGCGGATGTCCGGGCCGGAACTTCACGTTCGTTGAACGCCTAGGTTATCGAGGCCGGACGATCTCGACGGCGACGCGATACCTGTCTCGCCCCGAAACCAATCCGGCCAGGTCGAGATTGTGAGCATTTATACGTAACGGTCGGATGACCCCCGCGCACCCGATCGGGTTGCATCCGCATGCGCTGCAGATTTTTGATCGGTGCATGTCCTTTTCGGAAAACCGATTTCCACTTTTGCGGGGACGTAAGGGCGTTCACGCCCGTCTTCTCTGGGAACGTCAGGGCGTTCACAGCATCAGCCCGCGAAGACGGGCGTCTCCGCCCTTACGTCTTCGACCGGCTACGCACCAGACTGCTGGTGTTGCCGCGATGCGGCACACGGCAAATTTTCGTGAATCGACTCTTTACCTTGCAATCACGAACAGAATTGTTAGCCTGTGGGCGTAACCCCACATGCTGGTCACTGGGGAGCACCTCTAGGGGTGACCACGGGTCCTGGTACATGAGTGAACCGATCATCTATTTGGGGATCGGGTTTCTCGTCGCGATCGTCCTCGTGTTGATCGCCAAAGCGCTCGTGCACTCGCGCATGGGGCGTTTCGCCATGAAACGTCTCGAAGCCGCTGCGCCGAAGCTGATGGCGGATATCGAGGCCGACATGAGCCAGCTTCACGCTCAAATCGCCATGGCGACGCGCCGGCTCGAGACCGGCGTCGAGCAGATGAAGTCGAAGACCACCAGCCAGCTGTCCGAGATTGGCAAGTCCAGCGAGGCCATCGCCCGGCTCAAGGCCGAGCTCGGCGAAAAGACCGTCGCGCTGCACGCTCTCTCCGGCAAGGAGCGTGCGCTGGATGAGCGGCTGCACCTCATCGAGGCCGAGCTCGCGCTCAAGACCGGCGCACTGGCGGAGGTCGAGCGCAAGCTCACCAACGAGAAGGCCGAGCTCGACGATCTGCTTGCCTTCATCGAGGCGCGCGACAAGCTCGCCGAGGTCGACAAGCGCCATGCCACGGCGATTGCGGCGCTCAAGGCGGAGAACGCCGCGCTCGAGCAGCAGCTCGGCCAGTCGTTCGACGACTACACCAAGCTCGAGCACGAGATGGCGATCATGAAGCGCCAGGTCGAGGCGACCTGGGCATCCGAGCGCATGGCCAACGCGGTGCTGCGCGAGCGCATCAACGACGTCGCCGGCGAGGTCGTGCGCGTCGCCCACGCGCTCGAAGGCCTGGGCTCGCCGATCGACACCATGCTCGCAGGCAAGGCCGATGAGTTGGAGGCGGCAATCGGCCTGCCTTCGCCGAACGGAGGAAACGGACACGCCCCGATCAGCAATGGAGGAGATGACACGAAAGGCTCACTCGCCCGCCGCATTCGCTCGCTACAGAAGCGATCGGCGCGAGTGGCCTCCAGCGGAGGAAGCTAGCCCCTAAACAAGATCAGTCTGCCGCCTTGAAATGACGAGGACGATCCTGAGGTAAGGTTATGTTGGTGCAGGCGAGCAGGAGGCGGCCCGCGGCGGCGCACGTCATCGTGCTCGGCAACGAAAAAGGCGGCGCCGGAAAATCCACCATCGCCATGCACATCGCCGTTGCCCTGATGATTTTCGGGCAACGGGTCGCCACCATCGACCTCGACCTGCGGCAGCGCAGCCTGACCCAATACATCGAGAACCGGCGCAACTGGGCGAAGCACTCCGGCAGCCAGCTTTCGGTTCCGATCCACTACAGCGTACCGCGCGGCACGACCCAGAAACTCGACGACAACGAGGCGATCGAGTTCACCGGCTTCGTCGACGCGCTCACGGCGGTCGAGCAGACCAACGATTTCATCGTCGTCGATACCGCGGGCAGCGACAGCCACCTGACGCGGCTCGCCCATTCGATGGCCGACACGCTGATCACGCCGCTCAACGACAGCTTCGTCGACTTCGCCGTGCTCGGCACTGTCGATCCCGCGACCTTCTCGGTCACCGGCGAGAGCCACTACGGCCGGATGGTGCGCGAGGCGCGCCAGCACCGTCGCCTGGTCGACGGCGTGCAGATGGATTGGGTGGTGTTGCGCAACCGGCTGTCGATGCTGGACTCGCGCAACAATCGTCGCATCGTCCAGGTGCTGGGCGAGCTTTCCGCCCGGCTCGGTTTCCGCAGCACCGACGCGCTGGCGGAGCGCGTGATCTACCGCGAATTTTTTCCGCGCGGGCTCACCGCGCTCGACGAGCTCGACGAGAAGACGCTCGGCACCCGCCCCGGCCTCGCGCACGCCACCGCGCGGCAGGAATTGATGATGCTGATGCAGACGCTCAAATTGCCGCTCAACGAGCGCGGCCAACAGCGGGCGGCCGCGCATGCCGAGTGGATGGCGGCGCGGGTCAAGCCGCTCGAGCTTGACGACGTCATCGCCGAGTAACCTCGCCAGCGCTTGCAGAATCCGAAGCCCCGGCGAACTCACGCTGCCGGGGCTTCTTCATGCCGCGTATCGCAGGGGGGCTGGGAGGGACGCGACACTGGAGCGGATGTAGGTACCGAACGTAGCGAAACAAGCGGGTGAGCCGCGATCTGGCCGAAAGTTGTATTCGACCTAGTGCCCTGAACCCGAAGTTCGCACGCACATTTGCCGCAAGCCCGGTTGCGAACTTCGGGTTCAAAAAGGGGCACTAGAATCATAAAGTTGCCAGTGTCCCTTTGATTCCGAAGTTCGCATCAGAACGCCCTGCGAACGCTTGCGAACTTCGGAATCGGGACACTGGCGTGATTTTAGGAACCAAGCCGGTCTATGGTCATCCGGATGCATGCAAGGCGGTGAAGCCATGGCGCAGACCGTCCGCGAGAAGGCGAGGATACGAGAGGCGCGCGAGGACGGCCGACTGACCGAGGACGATATTGCGCGGGCGCGTCTCGGGCCGCGCGGCCGGGAGGGAACTCCGGATACCGCGAAAATGACGCGGGACAGCGAGCTGCAAACCCCGTTTCCCCTCGATTCCGGGCACGTCGCGTAGGTTCTTGCCCGTCGCTCTTTCGGACGGAACCGGTTCCCCAACTAAAGGAACCTTTGCCGCCCTTCGCATTTGATCTTCCGCGGCGCACGCCGCGGAGATTGCCAATCATCCATGCGCATTTAGCGCATTGCTGAGGCAATTTCTTCTCAGCTTGGTCAGGACCGCCGCATTATGGCGGTAGGGTCAGGAGGGCGGCTCGAAGGAGACCGCGATGACGTCTCGCATTCTGCTGCTGCTTTTAGTCCTGTGCGCTCCGGCGCTCGCTCGCGACAACGGCCAATACAACAACGTCGCTCCCGAAATCCGCCAGTGGTTCCGCGATCAGAAGTCGCCGAAGACCGGAATGGTCTGCTGCAACGAGGCCGACGGCACCGAGGCGCAGGAGGACATTCGTGACGGCCACTATTGGACGACGTGGCCGGCGGTGGCTCCGACCTGGTACCCCGTTCCCGATGAGGTGGTGATCAAGGGGCCCAACAAGGCCGGTCGTCCCGTCGTATGGATCTACTTCGAGCAGGGCGCGGTCAAAATCCGCTGCTACGCGCCGGGCGGAAAGGTCTGAGCAAAGTATCTGCGCGGTGACAAAAGAAAACCCCGCCGAAGCGGGGTTGGAGTTCTGGGACGAAACGAGCTCAGAGGGTCTGGAGCTCGTCCCATGTTGCTCAACGCCATTCCCCCCACCTGGTTCCGCCCGCCAACGAAAAAACGTCGGTCGCCAGCCTCGGCCAGCCTGCCGGCGATTTGCCGTGTCGGATCTTTGCTCGCCGGTCAGTAGCGGTAGTTGATCCACGCGCAGCAGTGAAGGGCACCACTCTTGCAGGGGCATGGACTTTCTGAGCGGGCGGTGGCAATCCGTTCCGTCCGTCCGTCCGTTCCGTCCATGCCGCCTCGGAAAGGCGCGGCATTTCGCCGGGTTAGCTCAGTGGTAGAGCAGCGGTTTTGTAAACCGTTGGTCGGGAGTTCAAATCTCTCACCCGGCACCAATTCCGGACGGCGGGACTCCGTGATCCGCCCACTGCCCTTTGCAGCACGCGCGCCTTGTGAACGTCGGAACCTCCGGCGGTCATTACTCCAACTTCGCGCCGCAAAATTTGATCACCTTGCCCCATTTTTCCGTTTCTTCGGCCATCAGCTTCCCGAAGTCAGCGGGAGAAGCCGGGAACACGCCGGCGCCCAGGTCGATGAACCGCGCCTTCAGCCTGGGATCGGCGAGGCCCGCGTTGATCTCCTTGTTGAGGAGGCCGACGATCTCGGCGGGTGTATCCCTGGGCGCGCCAATGCCCTGAATCGCATTGGCCTCGAAGCCGGGCACGGAGTCGCCTACGGTCGGGACGTCGGGCAATGCCTCCGAACGCGTCGCGGACGTCACCGCCAGCGGGCGCAGTTTGCCCGTTTTGACGAGCTCCAACGATTCGGGCATAGGGCTGAACACGACTTGTATGTGCGCCGCCATGAGAGCGGTCGTGGCGGGCGCGGCGCCGCGATAAGGCACGTGGACCATCTCGACCCCGGCCATCATCTTGAAGAGTTCGCTGGCGACGTGGATCGACGTGCCGATGCCGCCCGATCCGTAGCTGATCTTGCCGGGATTGGATTTCACGTGGTTGATGAACTCGGGGACGGTCCTTGCCGGAAATGCCGGGTTCACCTGCATGACAAGGGGATAGCGGATGATGCCCGCGACCGGCGCGATGTCGCGCATGAAGTCGAAATTGAGCTGGTCGTAGAGGGTAGCGTTGATTGCATTCGACGCCGTGACGAGCAGCAGCGTGTAGCCGTCCGCGGGCGCGCCTACGACGGCTTCGGTGGCGATATTGGTGGCCGCGCCGGTCCGGTTTTCGATGACGAATTGCTGGCCGAGCCGCTTCGACAGCCATTGGCCAACGAGACGCGCAGTGATGTCGGTGGTGCCGCCGGCAGAAAAGCCGACGATCAAGCGCACCGGCCGCGTCGGATAGGCTTGCGCTTGCGCGGCGAGCGATACGACCGGCAGCGCGGCGGCGCCGGCTGCCAGATGCAGGAATTTGCGGCGGGCAAGTTTCATGGCGCTCCTCCCACACTCCTGGCGTCAATCGGACCCGCCGTCTCCTGGCGACGTCATCACGGAAACCCGGGTCGGACAGAGCTTTGGAACGGACATGACCGAATCGGCCTGGCCAACAGGTTCCCGAGAGTCGCCACGTCCGAGATCGGGAGCGAGCGGAATCGCATCGAGCTGCCCAAGGTGGGGCAGACCGGCCGTCGGCTGCGCGATGCTCGAGGCCGCGCCGAAACGAACAGGGGCGTAACCGAACAGCCGCGACCAAAAGTCCGGCCACCAGCGCCGCGCTCGGGGCAATTCGAACCAGACAAGCGCGACGAACTGCAGCGCGATCACGAGGCCGAACGCGACCTGATAGGCGATGGTCGGATAGTGCCCATCGAGTCGCGTCCATTGATCCAGCACCAGGCCGATCGAATATTGCAGGACAAATGCTGCACCAAAATGCAAGACGTTCAGTGCGGCGTTTGCTCGCCCCGCGAGCTCCTTGGGAAAGTACTCGGCCAAGATCGTGTAGCTGAGCACGTGGCCGGATCCCGCAGCGGCGACGATCGTCCACAGCAAATAGGACGGCAGCGGCAAGCGCAGGATCAATGCGAGCTGCGTCGCGATGAATATCGTTGCGACACTGACCAGCACCGCCCCGGGTCCGATGCCACGACGGCCTAGCCGGTCTGCCACCGCCCCCATCAGGAACGACCCCGCGCAGACGGCCAGGGCCATGACGAAAAGGTGCCGAACCAGATCCGGCCGGTCCGCGCCTTCGACGTCGGTGAGCCACGGCGCCGCCCACAACCCTTGCATCGCCCAGGCTGATCCCGCGCATACGGCCGAAAGCGGCGCCAATTTCCAGAACCGCGAGTCCATGTAGATGGTCCTCAGGTTGGCGGAGGCCGAACGCTTCGATCCCTTCGCGGCCGCAGTATCGGGAACAACGAGGTAGATCACCGCGGCAATGACGGCGGTCGCCACGGCAAGCAGCTCGAACAATCCTCTCCAACCGGCCCAATCGAGCATCAGGTCCGCCGGGACAGTGGCCGTCACCGCGCCCAATGCGCCCAGCATGACGATGGATCCATTGGCGAGCGCAACGCGCTCCTTTGGGAACCACTGAACGACGGCCTTCAGCCCGGCCGTGAGCGCCGCCGCGACGCCCAGGCCGATCAACGCCCGGGCAAGGACGAGCACGGCAAATCCCTCCGACCTCGCGAACATTACGGCGCCTGCGGCGGCAACCAGCAGCAACGCGCTCTGCACTCGCCTGGGGCCGTAACGATCGAGCAATACGCCGATCGGGAGCTGAGCCACGGCAAAGGTGAGGAAATAGACCGACGTGAGCAGACCGAGGTCGGCTGCGCCCAATCCGAGATCAGACGTCAGCTCGCCTGAAATCAGCGCATTGATGCTCCTGAACAGGTACGAGATGTAAAAGCCGGCTGCGAACGGCAGCAGGACGCAGGCGATCAGACGCCAACCTCGCACGGGCGTTTCAGCGGGCGCATCGCGCTGCGGTAGCGCATCAGCTGGATCGTGCGCGGCTCCGTTGCGGCAGCTTTCCGCTGCCGTCGTCGTCGGCAGCAGGGAGCTCAGCGCCTCGCCCGCAAGAGCTGATCCGGAAGACTTTGGTTCAGTGCTTGCGCCCAGCCCGCCAAGCGGTGCGCGCCCCTCAAGCTGGCGCGCGAAGAGATCGCGGTTGGTCGCGCCGATCCGATCCGTCGTTTCCTGCATCAGAGGCACACCGAAATGCATGTGCCTTCCGACCCGCGCGGCGACGGCTTCAAATCGACCGGCCGCATCTGCGCACGCGGTGCGCCTGGCCGCCGACCCAGAATGTCTCGTGTTCCGACCGGCACCAAGGCGATCGCCGCGCCAATTTCATACCTGTTCTCGCGCACTTTGAATTCCTCTCCCGTCCGCGTGCAGCGCACGATGGGATCAACACTGAGCTGCCTTGGGAGTCCTACCCGCCTGGCATGAAACGAAGCCCGGTTCGAGCCGAGCTGCCGGCCGTTGATGAAATTTCTAATCGAGTTACATTTTTGCTCTGTACATAACTTGCTTATAATTTTACAGATCTAAGCAGTTATTTATAAAATTCGAACCTTATTGCGCGCATTTCCAAACGTCGGCCTTGCCCCGTCCCAATCGTTGCGGTCGTAGCCGTCATCCGGCATGCGCCGTAGGGCACTTCCCCGACATTCCAGCCACAACCACGTCCGCCTTCGGCCGCGGTTTAAGAGTACACGCCCTGGCGACTCTGTGATTCTGGTGTGGCTCTGGCTTTGACGTTCCTACGAAGGGCTCACAGCAACAGTGCTAGGAACCTCAAATCCGCCACAACCGCCGTTACGCCGCCTTCCGGAGCCGCGCGGCGGCGTCGCCGAACGCATCGGCGAACGCGTGCAAGGCTTCCGCCCGCCCCATGACGTTGAGCACCGGATCGGTCAGCTTCTCCGGCGCCAGCGGCTCGGGCAGCTTCGCGATATGCGCCCTGATGTCGAGCCTGCTCTCGACTGTGGCCAGAAACACAGGACCGCTTGCCTCCAACAGCCGCGCCTGCACTTCCGCCTGTCCCACCAGCTTTTCCACCTCGGCTTTCAAATCGATTGGTTGCCGCAACTGATACTGCGTGGCGACCTTCTGACATCGCCAGACCCACTGCTCCACCAGGCTTCCTAGAACCGCCGCGTTCATGGATCCCCTCCATGGTGTCCGACCAGCCGAATCGGCTAGTCTTGCGGAAGTCTAGCAGAGGCCAGCTAGTAGTGACGTATCGAACATCAAGCGGCGTGGTCGAAATCGTACAATTCGATCTTCGATCGTATTCATGACGTCAGGATTTGTATTCGCGTCGTCGCAATGCGACGGCGACGGGTTGTTTTTGTTCAAAGCGACGCCATCCACAGCGATGTTGCTGTAGAATCCCGCGCTCGGGCTGGGCCGGCGGCGCGCCGCTACAGCTTCTGGATGCCGGCGCGTTCGATCAACGCCGCCCATTTCTTGATATCGCCTTCGAGTCGCGCCTTGACGTCCTCGGGCGAGCTCGCCCGGGCCTCGATGCCGAGCTCGGCGTAGCGCTCCTTCACCTCGGGGATGGCCACGATCTCGCGGATCGTGCGGTTGAGGAGGCCGATGATCTCCGGCGGAGTGCCGACCGGAGCGAACGTTCCGTTCCAGGAGGTCACTTCGTAGCCCGGCACGCCGCCCTGGGCGACCGTCGGAACGTCGGTGAAGAACGGTGAAGGCTGGGCCCCCGAGGTGCCGACCGGCAGAATCTTCTTGTCCACGAGCATGGACCTCATCGGCCCGTAGAAATCGATCATCAGCTGGATGTCCTTGCGCACCAGCGCAACGAGGACATCCGGTGTCGCTCGGTACGGCACGATCTGGAAATTGAGGCCAGCCTGCGCCTTGAACAGCTCGGCGCCCAGATTTTGGGTGCTGCCGACGGCGATGGTGCCGACATCGAGCTTCCCGGGGCGCTCGCGCGCGGCCTTGAGAAAATCCGCCAACGTCTTGAACTCGGAGTCGGCGTTGACCGCGAACACCAGGTCGAAGTTGCCGATCAGCGAGATCGGCGCGAACTCCTTGACCGGGTCGAACGGGAGCGACTTGTAGATGGCGACGCTGATCGCGGTGCCGTTGGTCACCAGCCCGATCGTGTAGCCGTCCGCTGCCTGCGACAGCACCGCGCGCGCCGCCGCGATGCCGCCGGGACCCGGCATGTTCTCGACCACGAAGCGTTGCCCAAGCTTGTCGCCGAGCTTCTCCGCTGCTAGCCGGGCGGTGATGTCGGCCACACCCGCCGCCGCAAACGGCAATACGAACCGGACCGGACGCGTGGGATAGCTCTGCTGCGCGCGCGCGAAGGGCGCACCGATACCGGCCGTCGCACCCGAAGCACCAAGCAGCTTCGAAAACTCTCGTCGCGTGATGCGGTTCTTGATCATGTCCGCCTTCCCCCTTTACGCTTGTTACTCACGTCAAATCTTGCATGTTGGATCAAGCACAGACGTGCCCGGCATGCAACAGCGGCCAAGACCCGCGATGGGCCCAAACGTCACGCCTTCTCGTCGATAACGCTGGCCCGCACGTCGTCCTC
>Ga0126382_10000847_pt1 | contig 12134 bp, 11 predicted proteins | sample PanSoiMetPlot_30_FD_92548 | JGI IMG/M metagenome (GOLD analysis project Ga0126382, IMG submission 92548) | Tropical forest soil microbial communities from Panama - MetaG Plot_30 | ecosystem: Environmental > Terrestrial > Soil > Tropical forest > Bulk soil | place: Panama | collected 2016-02-17 | reverse complement strand
TGTTTGCATTATAGGGTCCAAATTTACCCCCCTTCACCTCCGCCAAAAACCGTTCGAGCGTCGCGTGCCATGTTCCGCAAGCAGAGGCTTGCATTTGCGGCTTACCAGTGAACGGGTGTGCCGAAGACTACGAACCCACGATGGTGTTTGCGGACATTGCTCTCGGCCATGAAGGCCCCCGCGCCAAACCGCTACCCCGTAGATCTGGTACGCGCGCTGGTAAGGTTGCTGTACACATCCGCAGCGCGGTGATGGCCACGAAATTGATGAAACGTTTCACCGGCAGGAGTGCTACGTTACGGAAAGGTGATAGTGGACAGTCACTGATCGAGCGTGCCGATGAATGCTTTTACCCCTCCAAACGCCATGGCACCGCAAGACTCACCCGGAAGTTCTCGCTGAGAGCGACGCTACCCAAGTCGCCTGAGCCTCAGCGCTTTGCGCCCTTCCGTTTCTTTTCGGCCTTCGGCTTTTCCGCAGCACCCTTGCGTGCAGCTGCAAGTGCCTGGTTTGCCCATTGCGCAAGCTCTTCGCCATCATCATAGAGCCGGGCTGGAAGACGCCAATATGACGTTAGCGCTCGCTTGCCGTTTTTGGTTGAATACTCGAACGGTCCGCATCCCTCGCGGTCGAATTGCGGCACCATCATCACATCGGCCTTGAGGTAGATCTCTCCGCCGGACACGAGGCCAAACATAACGCCATCGGCGAAGAGGCCGGCGCCGCCAAACATCCTGCGCACAGTCAGTGGACCGAAAGACTGAAATAGCTCGCGGATGAATTCACTGTCCACGACACGATTCGTTATGATGATCGTTCCTCCGCGCTTTCGTTTCCGGCAGGCTTGAGTTGCACGGATTCACCGCAACCGCACGCCGAAGTCTGGTTTGGGTTATTGAAGATGAACTGCGCCGATAGCTTATCGGCTTTGTAATCCATCTCGGTGCCGAGGAGAAATAGCACCGCCTTGGGATCGACAAGAATCTTCACGCCCTTGTCCTCTACCACTTCATCGGTCGTGTTTACCGCTACGGCATATTCCATTGTGTATTCCATGCCAGCGCAGCCACCATTCTTGACGCCGACACGCACGCCAGCGACTGGTTTGTCGGCACGGGCCATTACTTCCTTGATCCGCATCGCGGCGGCATCGGTGAGTCGCATCACCTGAGGTCGGGGTCGTGCTGTTGCCATGGTCGTCCTTGTCAAGCCTTAATCTGTTGTCTGGTCGCTCCCATTGCAACTCACCACATATTCAATACCAGTCGGGCCTCATCCGACATCCGGCTTGGATCCCACGGAGGATCCCATACGACAGCAACCTTGGTTTCTTTCACGCCGGGAATGCTCGAGACCGCATTCTCAACCATTATTGGTAAGTCCTGCGCGGCGGGGCAATTGGGCGATGTCAGCGACATGTCGATCTTCACACCTCGATCATCGTCGATATCGATCTTGTAGATGAGTCCTAGTTCATAGATATCGGCCGGAATTTCCGGGTCATAGACGGTCTTGAGGGCGGCCACGATATCGTCGGTAAGCTTGTTAAGCTCATCCTCGGGCAGTGCCGGCGAGCCGACGACAGCGGCATTTTCGGGCGGTTTCTCCGCAACCGGTCTGTCATCGGTCATGCAAAAAATTCCTGCGCCTTGACGAGCGAGGCGGCGAGCGTGTCCACCTCGTCTTTCGTGTTGTACATGCCAAAGGAAGCCCGGCAAGTAGCGGTCAGTCCATAGCGCGCGAGTAGCGGCATTACACAATGTGTTCCTGCGCGTACCGCCACACCTGAACGATCAATGATGGTGGCGACATCGTGCGGGTGTGCGCCTTTGATCTCGAATGATACGATAGGCCCCTTGTCCGGCGCGCTGCCAATAATACGCACCGAGTTGATCTGGCCGAGGCGCTCGTGTGCGTATTTGACCAAAGCGCTCTCATGGTTACGAATGCGGGTCTTGTCGACCGAATTGACGTAGTCGATCGCTGCGGCGAGCCCTATGGCCTGCACGATCGCCGGGGTCCCGGCTTCGAACTTGTGGGGCGTCTGTCCGTAGGTAATACGGTCCTCGAATACCTCGTGGATCATCTCACCGCCCCCATTGAATGGTGGCATCGCTTCAAGGTGCTCGTACTTCCCATAGAGCGCGCCGATTCCAGTCGGCCCGTAAACTTTGTGGCCGGTGAAGACATAAAAGTCACAGCCGATGTCGCGTACATCCACATCCATATGTACGGCCGCTTGCGCGCCGTCGATCAGAACGGGAATTCCTCGCGCATGGGCGAGCCGCACCACGTCTTTTACCGGCACGACGGTACCGAGCGCGTTTGACATGTGCGTCATCGCCACCAACTTGGTACGTGGCGTCAGTAGCTTCTCAAATTCATCTAGCAGGAAATTCCCATCGTCGTCGATCGGCGCCCATTTGATTACCGCGCCCTGGCGTTCACGCAGGAAATGCCATGGCACGATATTGGAATGGTGCTCCATGATCGACAGCACGATTTCGTCGCCCGCCTTGATGCGCTCGCGCCCGAACGTATAGGCGACGAGATTGATCGCCTCGGTGGCATTGCGCGTGAAAATGATTTCTTCCTTGCGGCCGGCATTCAGAAACGCCCGGACCGTCCCTCGCGCGTTCTCGTAGGCCTCCGTCGCCTCGTTTGCGAGATAGTGCAGGCCGCGATGCACGTTGGCGTAGTGTTCGGTATACGCGCTTTGCAACCGATCGAGAACCTGTTTCGGCTTTTGCGCAGACGCGGCGTTATCGAGATAGACCAGAGGTTTGCCATAGACCTTAAGTGCCAACGCAGGAAAATCGGCACGAATGCGGGCGACGTCGTAGGAGCCATTGCTAACGGCAGGATGCATTGTTATCCCCTTGCATCCAGCCAACTGACGGCCGCTTGCATGATTGCTTCGCGAACGCCTTCATGTGCGATCTCTTCGATCGCTTCGCCGACGAACGCCTGGATCAGCAAGGCCTCAGCCTGCTTTTCCGGAATGCCACGCGACATCAGGTAGAACTTGAGCGCGCTATCGAGTGCGCCAGCAGTGGCGCCGTGGCCGCATTGTACATCGTCGGCAAAAATTTCCAGCTCGGGCTTGTTCACCGCCTCCGCCTCGTCGGACAGCAGCAGCGCGTGGCTCGCCATTTTGGCATCGGTCTTCTGGGCGTGCGGATTGACGATAATCTTGCCCTGGAAAATGCTGTGGCTCTGGCCATCTAGTACCGCCCTGAAGCGCTCACGGCTGGTGCACCCGCCCGCTGCATGCTCGATCACCAGCGTATTGTCTACGTGCCGGCGGCCCCTGACGAGGGTCGCGCCGCCAATTGCAGCTACGGTTCCCTCACCATCGAAACGCACAAAAGCCTGGTTGCGGACCACAGCCCCGCCCGTGGTGAACGCGAAATCGTTGTAGGTCGCATTGGCGCCGACCGTGACGCCAAGCGTCGAAAGCCGCAGCGCCGCCCCGCCATCGTTGCCAACTTTTATGTGGTTCACCCGCGCGCCATTACCGATGATAAGCTCAAGCGCCGAATTGATCTGATAGTCGAGGACTCCCGGACCGTCGAAGCTTTCGATCAGCGTCAGCTGCGCGCCGGGTTCGACGATTACTACGCACCGCGGGTACATCGCTGCCGCGGCATCGCCGGCGAATAAATGGGCAATATGCACCGGCTTGTGGTTGCTCGCGCTCTTTTTCACCCGCAGCGCGACTCCGCCGGTCATGAAAGCAGTATTCAGCCAAAACGCGGTATCGTCTTTGCCCGGGACATCACCGAGACGATAGTTTGTCGGCTCGGCTGCAAAGGCAAAAAGCTCGGTCAGCGTAATGCCGGAATCGCTCGTGTTGAAATTGCTCCAACTCGGTTCGAAACGTCCGTTGACAACAGCGATTCGGCTGGCCTCGACACCCGGGAGAGCTGGCACCACGCCTGTCGCCTTCGCAGGTTCCGCCAGCGGTTTAGCTTCGCGCATAAGCGCGCGTAGGTCAGTGTATTTCCATTCCTCAATGCGACGATGTGGCAAGCCACTGGCGTCAAAGCGGCGAAAAGCGTCGTCGCGCAGCGCGGTGACTGCGCCTTTGCCCGGTAACTTGCCGCGGGCAGCCGCGAAAGCGGCGCTAAGCGCCTGTTCGGCCGGCGTCTTCATGGCGCGCACGTCCGCGTTCATCAAGCCGCCTCGTCCTGAAATTGGCTATAGCCCTTGGCTTCAAGCTCGAGCGCAAGCTCCTTGCCGCCAGATTTCACAACCCGGCCTTTGGCCAGCACGTGTACTGCGTCAGGCACGATGTAATTGAGCAGACGCTGATAGTGGGTAATCACAACAATCGCGCGCGCGGGCGAACGCAGGCGGTTGACTCCGTCGGCGACAATCTTGAGCGCGTCGATGTCGAGTCCCGAATCGGTTTCGTCGAGCACCGCGAGTTGCGGCTGTAAAACCGCCATTTGCAAGATTTCATTGCGCTTTTTTTCGCCGCCAGAGAAGCCGACGTTCACGGCGCGCCGCAGCATCTCCTGGCTGATGCCGAGATGGCTAGCAGTGTCGCGCACAAGCTTCATGAATTCGGGCGTGGTCACTTCCGGCTCGCCGCGCGTCTTGCGCTGCGCGTTGAGGGCCGTGCGAAGGAAAGTCATGGTCGCGACGCCGGGTACCTCGACCGGATACTGGAAGGCGAGAAACACACCTCGGGCGGCGCGCTCATCCGGCGCCATTTCAAGGGCGCTCTCGCCATTGAGCAGCACGTCGCCTTCCGTAACTTTGTAGTCGTCCTTGCCAGCAAGCACATAGGCGAGCGTCGACTTGCCGGAGCCATTCGGCCCCATGATGGCCACGACCTGGCCCTTTTCAACCGACAACGTCAGACCGTTGAGAATGTTCTTATCTTCGACCTCGACATGCAGATTTCTGACTTCTAGAAACGCCATTAGAGTGTCCTTGCGTTGCGCATGATCTTGTTCGGAACCGGTTCCCGTTTTTCGGGATCATGCGCGCTAACCCACGCTTCCTTCCAAGCTGATTGAAATGAGCTTCTGCGCCTCGACTGCGAATTCCATTGGCAGTTGCTGCAACACATCCTTGACGAAACCGTTGACCACCAACGCGGTCGCCTCCTCTGCCGACATACCGCGCTGACGGCAATAGAACAGCATGTCTTCGGAGATCTTCGACGTGGTTGCCTCATGCTCGAAGGTGGCCGAGGAATTCTTCGCCTCGATATACGGCACAGTATGCGCGCCACACTTGTCGCCAATCAGCAATGAATCGCAATTGGTGAAATTGCGCGCCCCCTTGGCCTTGCGATGCGCCGACACCAGACCGCGATAGGTATTGTTGGATCTACCCGCCGCGATGCCCTTGGAGATGATGCGGCTTACTGTGTTCTTGCCGAGATGCAGCATCTTGGTGCCGCTGTCGACCTGCTGATGACCGTTCGAAATTGCGATCGAATAGAACTCGCCGCGTGAATTGTCGCCGCGCAAGATGCAGCTGGGGTATTTCCAGGTAATTGCCGAGCCGGTCTCGACCTGCGTCCAAGAGATCTTCGCTCGCGCGCCGCGGCAGTCGCCGCGCTTGGTGACGAAATTGAAGATGCCACCCTTGCCTTGAGCATCACCCGGGTACCAGTTCTGGACTGTCGAGTATTTAATCTCGGCATCGTCAAGCGCTACCAGCTCGACCACCGCGGCATGCAACTGATTCTCGTCGCGCATCGGCGCCGTGCAGCCTTCGAGATAGCTGACGTAAGCGCCCTTGTCGGCGATGATCAACGTGCGTTCGAACTGACCGGTGTTTTTCTCGTTGATGCGGAAATAGGTCGAGAGCTCCATCGGGCAACGCACGCCTTCCGGCACGTAGACGAACGAGCCGTCGGAAAATACGGCGGAATTCAGCGTCGCAAAGAAATTATCCGAGGTTGGCACCACGGAGCCCAGGTATTTCCTCACGAGCTCGGGATGCTCGCGGATCGCCTCCGAAATCGGCATGAAGATGACGCCGGCCTTTTTCAGTTCTTCCTTGAAGGTCGTGGCGACTGAAACAGAGTCGAAAACCGCGTCCACCGCCACACGCGAGCGCGAGCCGTCGCCGCGTTCGACGCCGGCGAGAATTTCCTGTTCCCGCAGCGGAATTCCGAGTTTCTCATACGTGCGGAGAATTTCGGGATCGACTTCGTCGAGCGACTTCAGCGAAGCCTTCTTTGGCGCCGCGTAGTAGTAGATGTCCTGATAGTCGATCTTCGGATAGTTGACGCGCGCCCAGGTCGGCTCGCGCATGGTCAGCCATCGGCGATAGGCCTCGAGCCGCCAGGCAAGCATCCACTGCGGCTCGTCCTTTTTGCCGGAGATAAAACGGATGGTGTCTTCCGAAAGACCCTTCGGGGCCTTCTCGGATTCGATCTTGGTTTCGAACCCATACTTGTATTGATCAACGTCGATACGGCGGACCTGCTCGACGGTCTCTTGTACAGCCGGCATTCTTCCCTCCGCTCACGGTTGCAAGGACCGCGGGTTGGATTTGTCGGTTATGGTGCTCGCGCTATCTCGGTGCGCTGGTTCCCGTGGTTGATGGTGTCGCGCTTTGGCCGCCTCAGGCGGCAATGCCGTTTCTTTCCTTAAGTAGTGCTCTTGCAAGGACATTCCAAGCTTCAAGGAAACGATCTACGTCAGCTTCCGTGGTGGTCCAACCCAGGCTGACGCGCACACCGCCACGGACCAGCACGGGGTCGGCACCCATCGCCGCCAGGACATGCGAGGTCTGCACTTTTCCCGACGAACAGGCGGAACCGGACGAAACCGCTATTCCATTGAGATCAAAGGCGATTATAGTAGTTTCCGCCTTCACCCCCGGAACCGCGAATAAGGTGGTGTTGGGGAGGCGTGGGGCATTTGCGCCGAAAATCACAGCCTGGGGCGTCGCCTGTTTGAGGCCCTTTTCGAGCCGATCGCGCAGTGCCGACATCCGCGCAGCGTCCGCCAATTTCACCGCAGCAGCAGCAGCGGCGCCAAAGCCCGCGATCGCGGCCACGTTTTCAGTTCCTGCCCGCTGTCCGCGCTCCTGCCCACCGCCTCTGATCAGCGGCTCGGCAATATGAATGTCGCCTCGGCGAATAAGCGCGCCTGCGCCCTGCGGACCACCAAGCTTGTGCGAAGAAATGCTGACAAGGTCGCCCCCGAGCTCTGCAATGTCGCAGACGATCCGTCCGGCGCCTTGCACGGCATCGACGTGCAACACGCCAGATGCGGCGTGCACAGCCTCGGCGATTTCTGAGATGGGCTGGATAATGCCGGTTTCGTTGTTGGCGAGCATCACCGAAACCATAGGTCGCGCGGCCCTTTTGATGGCATCCGTGAGGGCGCCGACATCGACGATACCATCGCTGTTGACCGGCAACTCCTTGACAAATTCAGCCGCGAAGCGGCCTCCGCTCCGCACGGATGGATGCTCGATCGCCGAAACGAACAGGCGATCACGCGGTTCTTTGCGCCCTGCAATTTCCAACGCGGGCGTGAGTGCAAGCATGTTCGCTTCTGTCGCACCGCTGGTGAAGAGCACATTCTTCGTGTCGGCCCCGACCAGGCAAGCGACCTGTTCGCGCGCTTCTTCCATCAAACGATGGACGGCCCGACCTTCCGCATGTACAGACGAGGCGTTCCCGGTCAGCGCCAGAGCGGCGCTCATTGCGGAGCGCGCCTCGGCGCGCAGCGGAGCGGTAGCATTCCAGTCGAAATACAATCGTTCAGTCACGGCATCTCGCCACTACTTAATTACCCCCTTCTACCTGCAAAAAGCTTGCATTTTGTCCCAGGGACCATGTTAGAAGCCCGAAATCGTCTGGTCCTTATAGCGCGTGTTAAGGCCAGGGACAGCGGAATTCATATTACTAGAATAGTTCTAAACTGTATGGTCGGTCCGTCAGTTCGGCCAATTGAGAAGCATCCGATGCCGCTACCGCGGCAAGCCCGGTCCGAGGTCGACAGCAATGCCTGAAATTATCTTCGCCGGCCCGGCCGGACGTATCGAGGGGCGATATCACCCTGCGCGACAGAAAAATGCGCCAATCGCTATAGTCCTGCACCCGCACCCGCAATTTGGCGGGACGATGAACCACCCAATCATTTACCAGCTTTACTATGCCTTTGTGCACCGCGGATTCTCAGCGCTGCGGTTCAATTTCCGCGGCGTCGGTCGCAGTCAGGGTTCGTTCGACCATGGCCAGGGCGAATTATCTGACGCCGCAGCTGCGCTCGATTGGGCGCAGACCATCAATCCGGAGGCGAAAAGTTGCTGGATTGCCGGCTTCTCTTTCGGCGCCTGGATCGGCATGCAGCTGCTGATGCGCCGGCCGGAGATCGAAGGTTTCATCTCAATCTGTCCGCCTGCCAACCTTTATGACTTCTCTTTCCTGGCGCCTTGCCCCTCTTCAGGCTTGATCATTCATGGCGATAAGGACGCGGTTGTGCCGCATAAGGACGTCACGACACTGGTCGACAAGCTCAAGACCCAAAAGGGGATCGTAATTGAGCAAAAGGTTGTGCAAGGCGCCAATCATTTCTTTGACGGCAAGGCGGAAGCGCTGCTTACTTCGATCAGCGCCTATCTCGACAAGCGGCTGAAGACAGAGCGCAAGCCGGCCGCATGAATTTGGCCGGTTTGCCGGTTAGCAACGTTTGCGTCGGTGGGCAAATTGGCGCGATACGCGGCTAGCCGCCCGCGAAATGACCCATGCTCCTTGTTAAAACTTACCTCGATAAAAGTGCGATCCATGGCCTTGGTGTTTTTGCTGGCCAGCTCATAAGCAAAGGCACAAAGGTCTGGCGTTTTGTCGACGGCTTCGACAGGGTGTACTCGCCTTCACAATTTGCCAAATTGCCGAGGCCCGCGAGGGATTACATCCGGAATTACGGGTACCGGGTGGACGGCGAAATCCTGCTGACGATGGATCACGATCACCATATGAACCATTCCGACAATGCCAACACGCATTGGCGCAACGGTCACATCGTTGCATGCCGTACCATCCGTAAGGGCGAAGAGATCACCAACAACTACCGGGAATTCGATGCGGGGTTTTGCGCGGCATTTCTAAAGAATAAATGACCCGAACGACATCGGACCTGTTACACCACCCAACGACGAAATCGACAAGGCCGCCTGGGCAATGAGCGCTTATAAATCCGATTTTCTCAACGTTCTTGCGGAACGAGGTTTCATCCATCAGGTATCCGAACCGGATATTCTGGACGCGCGCGCAAAGGCGGGCACCATCACCGCTTATATCGGCTTCGATTGCACAGCGGCGTCACTGCATGTCGGCTCACTCTTGCCGATCATGATATTGTATTGGCTGCAGCAGACCGGCCACCGCCCGATTACGTTGATGGGCGGAGGTACTACCCGTGTCGGCGACCCGTCCGGCAAAGATGAAACGCGTTCGGTTCTCACCGATGAAGCAATCAACGAAAACCTCAAAGGTATCTGCGCAATCTTTTCCAAATTTCTGAAATTCGAAGGCGGCGGCGGTAATGCCGTTATGAGCAATAATGCCGACTGGCTCAACAAGCTCAACTATATTGACTTCCTGCGCGACGTCGGCCGACATTTCTCGGTCAACCGCATGCTTTCCTTCGATTCCGTAAAGCTACGGCTCGACCGTCAGCAGGAGCTGTCGTTCCTCGAATTCAACTATATGGTGTTGCAGGCCTACGACTTTGTCGAGCTGAACAAGCGCTACAATTGCATCCTCCAGATGGGCGGCTCCGACCAGTGGGGTAATATCGTCAACGGCATTGACCTCGGCCGCCGGATGCTCAATGCAAAACTGTTTGCTCTCACCGCTCCTCTAATCACCGCGTCTTCTGGCGCAAAGATGGGCAAGACCGCAGCCGGCGCGGTTTGGCTCGATGCTGACTTGGTAACCCCGTACGACTACTGGCAATACTGGCGCAATACCGAGGATGGCGACGTTGCACGCTTCCTTAAGTTGTTCACAGTGCTGCCGCTAGATGAGATTGCGCGTCTGGCAAACCTGAAAGGAAACGAGATCAACGAGGCGAAGAAAGTTCTCGCAACCGAAGCAACCGCACTTGTGCACGGCCGCGCCGCCGCGGATCAGGCCGCCGAAACCGCGCGCAAAACCTTCGAAGAGGGCGCGCCAGCGGAGACATTGCCGACTGTCGAGATTGAAAATGGAATCGGAATTCTCAACGCTGCAGTAGCGACAGGCGCCGTGTCATCAACAAGTGAAGCTCGCCGTCAGATAAAGAGCGGGGGCATTAAATTGAATGGTGTCGTCGTTGACGACGAAAAGATGATCTTGACGAATGTCAACGCGACGCCCGAGGGCGTGCACATTCTATCGTTCGGCAAAAAACGCCACTTCCAGCTAAAGCGGAAGTAGTCGCCTTACCGCGAAGGCGGGCTGAAATTGGGATCGAATGTCCCCGGCGAGGGGATGAATTTGCGCAACAGGCCAGGCGCTATCGCACTGACCGGATTGACCGTGATGCGCGGAGCGCTAGGCTGGCCAACTGCCTCATAGTTGATGCCAAGGAGGCCTTCCTTGTTGCCGCCGCCAAGAAACAGACCGACAATCGGTATCTGCCCGAACATATTGTTGAGCCCGTAGAATGGGACGAAGGTGCCGCGCAAGTGCACGTCATCGCGTATGTAGTCGATGTTTCCTTCCACCGTCGCACCCACTAACGGCCCACGTACGACCCCATCTCGAATCGCCATCTTGCCGGGGAAGCGGGTAAAATCAGCGCGCATCTCCGAGAAGTCGACACCAGTCGAGCCAGGATTTCCTGGCGCGCCTGACACAACCTTTTCGAGGGCGGGCTCACCATGCACGGCAAATTTCCGGATATAGAGCGTACCGATTTGCGGTGATTGCTCCTGGGTCGGGGGATCCATCGCCACCCACATCTGGCCGCCAAACATCCTCGGGTATATGTCGGTGAAACGAAACAGTGCACCGGCGTCATCGGTTTCGAAATAAATCACCTGGTGATTGTCGCGCGATCGCACGCGTAGATCGCCATTGAGTGGCGTGTCTCGGCCAATCTTGCTCGTCATCACGAAATTACGGATGCGGCCGCCACGGCGCGACAATTTCAGGTCGAGGCCGCGTAAGGTTTCACCGTTATGACCGGCTACCGTGCCAAGCTTGATATCGAGATCGAGGTCGTCCTGCTTTTGCTTAGTTTTGTCAGTGGACGCCAATGACGATTTCACAAAATTTCGACCGTCATAGATATCGCCACGCATGGCTACGCGCAGTGCGCCGTCAGTGCCCCGATCAGCCTTCAAGTTAAGCTTGTCACCGTCCGACAAGGCAAACACTGGAAAATTTGCCGACACAAGCTCGTTCGCGCTGTCAAATTCAACCGAGCCGCGCACCGTCGCGCCCGACCCGTCGATGCTCAGGTCGTCGAAGCGAACTGTCTTACCGGTCCTTATCATTATATAGGTGGCGCGTGCCGGCCTGCCGGCTTGTTTTACCCACCCGGGCAGAAGGTTATCGATCTTTACCGGCGTGAGATCCGCTTCCACGCTCATCCCCTGATCGTTCACGCTGTCGCCGACACGCCCAACGACTTTGATGGGAATGGCACCGATAACGGCAGTACCAAGGTCCAAACCAAGCCGGCGTCGGGTCGCTTCATCTAGCGTCGATTGTAAGCGCAAATCGGCATCGGCTTCGCCCTTCTGCTTTCGCAGGTCTATGGCAGCGGGCGTGCCGTTGATCTTGACGTCTCCTTTAAGTTGAAACCCGTCGCTTGTTGCCACCGCTTTGAGGATTGATGCTTCAACTTTTTGGCCGAACAGCATTTTATCGGCGCTAAAATTTGTTAGGTCCGCACTGACCATGTAGCTCGAAGCATCCTCCGGCATTGGCCGTGCGATCGCTAATTTGACCGCAACCTGGGCAGCAATCGTGCCGCGAGTCGATTCCGGATCAGGCGTAATACCGACTTCATCACGCAATCCGTCGCTTGCAAGCAACGCGGCAGCAGCCGGCATGCCACCGTCAATACGGAAGCTTGCACGTGCCGGGGCTGGCTTGGGATGAGTATCGGGAACTTCAAACACGCCACCGGCAATGTTAAGTCTCCGACCGGGTGCTGCTT
>Ga0126382_10000846_pt1 | contig 12134 bp, 8 predicted proteins | sample PanSoiMetPlot_30_FD_92548 | JGI IMG/M metagenome (GOLD analysis project Ga0126382, IMG submission 92548) | Tropical forest soil microbial communities from Panama - MetaG Plot_30 | ecosystem: Environmental > Terrestrial > Soil > Tropical forest > Bulk soil | place: Panama | collected 2016-02-17 | reverse complement strand
CAACACGCTGCTGGCTGAAATCGCTCGCCTAATGGCGGCGGCCGAGCAGACGCGCGGGCGTTACGTCAGGCTTGCCGATCGCGCCGCTCGGCTCTATGCGCCACTGGTTCACACTCTGGGTTTACTGACCTTCGTGGGATGGTTGTGGGCGGGACTGGGCTGGGAGAGCGCGCTGACGGCCGCGATCGCCGTTCTCATCATTACTTGTCCCTGCGCGCTTGCATTAGCCGTGCCGGCCGTGCAAGTCGCGGCTTGCAGCCGGCTCTTCTCGCGTGGCGTCATTATCAAAACGCCGGATGCGCTGGAACGGCTGGCAGAGGTCGACACCGTTGTCTTCGACAAGACGGGTACGCTGACCCTTGGGCGCCCGATCCTGGTGAACACTGCATCGACCTCAATGGACGTGCTCGCAGCAGCGGCGGCGCTGGCGGTGAATAGCCGCCATCCCTATGCCAAAGCCATCGTCAGGGCGGCAAAGGACAATGGCATCGCCGCCGCACCGGCTGCTGGCGTTCGCGAGGTTCCCGGCTACGGTCTGGAGCGAGAGACGCCGGACGGTGTCGAGCGGCTGGGGTCTCCGATCTGGTGCGGTACCAAACCCACGCCGGGTTCGACCGTGGTCTGCTACCGAGCAGGTCCCCGGTTGCTCGCCAGCTTTGCATTGGCAGATCAGCTGCGGCCAGATGCCGTCGACGTCGTAAGGCAATTGCAGGCAGGCGGCATCAAGACCGAGATGCTTTCGGGCGATGCTCCGACCACCGTCAGCGCCACCGCCCAGGCCCTTGGCATGGCAACCTATCGCGCACAGGTGCTCCCGACAGGAAAGCTGGCACGGCTGCAGCAGCTGGCAGACGAGGGTGCGAAGGTGTTGATGGTGGGCGACGGCCTGAACGACGCCCCGGCGCTGGCCGCCGCCCACGCATCGCTGTCGCCCTCCACGGCCGCCGATATCAGTCAAACGGCAGCCGATGCCGTCTTCCAAGGGGACGTGCTTAGTCCCGTGCTGGAAGCGGTAGCGGTAGCCCGTGTTGCTCACCGCATGGCAGTCCAGAACTTTGCCATCGCCGTCGGCTACAATGTTTTCTTCGTACCACTGGCGATGGCCGGCCAGGTCACGCCCCTCATCGCTGCCATCGCCATGTCGGCGTCGTCCCTGGCGGTGACGGCCAATGCCCTCAGATTGCGAGCCAAGAAGGTTGTTCTCAGATGACTGCGTTGGCCTGGCTTATTCCGTGTGCGCTGCTGCTCGGACTGGTCGGTCTCCTCGCCTTCCTATGGTCACTCAATTCGGGGCAGTTCGAAGATCTCGAAGGGGCCGGATGGCGCATTTTGCAAGATGACGAGTAGCAAGCAAGCCTTGCCAGTGACCAATCTTCATCAGACCCGCTGGCCAATCCGCACAGAGTGAGCGTGAGGGATAAAGTGTGGGCCCGAGGTTGCACGCTTGCCAGGAGTGTCCCGACCTCTGCCGACATCAACAATTCCGCAATTCCGCAATTCCGCAATTCCGCAATTGCGCAATTTTTCAAGGGCTAATTCTGCAAGCGGTTGCCAGCGCTGGGCGTGTTCGGGCAAGGCGGCAAGACCACGGCGAGCATGGGCGCTAAGGACCGCCAAGACCACGGACCTGAGAAGCTTCTGAAGTGCGACCCTTTCCCTGCGACCAAAACGGGCCAACGGAACGCTGCGCGGGAGCACTGGGGGTTGTGCCAATCGCTACCAACCAAAAATACCCTGGATCAGCGAGCCAAAGCCGCCCGGACGAGCTTGGCGCCGCCGGGCTCGCGGAGGCGGCTCCGCAGGGGTCGCAACCGCAGGTAGGGGAGGCTCCTCAGGTTCGGCGGCGGAGGGCGCGGGGTAGGATTGCATCCAGGTAAGTTGCAGGGCCGGTGTTGCTGCGGTCTTCTTACTTGCCGATGCCGAGAGCGAGCTTGGCAGACAGCGGTTGTCGGTCAGGCTCTCGCCCGTAGGACAGGGATCACCACAGAAAATTTTCGGTTGGCTTTGCACGAGCGCGAGGTGGACCGGATCTGGCTTCTCGACGGGCAACATGGCATTCACCCGGTCGCTAAAGTCCTGCATCGCCTTGCGGGTCGCGGGGGTCCACTCGCCGTCGATGTCCTGGACATAGCAGCCTGCACGCTTCAACTCACGTTGCAAGTCGCGCACGAGGCGCACGGGCTCGTTGTCTTTATGCAGAGGCGGGGGAAGCCTCACCTGCTCGCGAACGGTTCGGGGAGGCAGAACGATCGTGGTGACCTCGGGGAGAGCCGTTTGCCGGTCTTGTGGCCGGGGAACGCTGTCGATGGCGACCTTGGCCTTTGGCCCGCCGGCGATGTCAGGTTTGCTGATCGGCCCGCCGGCGATGTCAGGTTTGCGGATCTCGCCGGCTGGCTGAGCCGGCTTCGGCGAGGGCTTCCAAGCTGCCGCACAAGCCAACCCCGCGGCTAGGCCCGCCACCCATAAGCTGGCTCTGTTCACGGTGAGTCAAATTCCTATCCCGGACCATCGCCATGCTGTGGCACTTGCGTAAAGCTTCGGTTTCTTCCTCCACATCAATGCAATACATGTGGTTCAGCAGCCAAATGTCGTGAATCGACGATGTACCTGCAACGTCTGTGGCGGGGGGAAGGGCATGGCGCAGATCGCACCTTGTCCCAAGCCCTCGGCAACGCCATGCGCGTCCTAGATTGCCAGGTGGCGATCTTGTTTGTCCTGCATCGAGCGACGGCAAAACCAGCGAAACTTTGGCCAGCAAGCTCGACGGCCCCGCGCAGCCGTCAAGAAAACCGATCGACGGGTGGCGCGACGTCGGCCATCAAGGCTTGCATGAGGCATCGCTGGCGATGACGGCGAGCGCGCCCTGGCAATTGGCTATCCGGCCTCACGCCTGTGCACAGGACTGGCCGGGATGCGTCGCTCAGAAAACGAGCTTGCCAGAGCGCGAGACTGCCACGGCCAGCACAGGACTTGACGCCAAGTCGTCAGCCTGACCTCATGGACCTGTCAATGACAGGCGCTGATCGGCTGTCCTGGACCAGGCAGGCTTGCGAAAGACCACCTGCAGCGGGGCAGACCGCCGACGACTATGTTGTCGTTTCAGCCGTAACCTACGGAGGCCACAGTGCTCGCTGTCACCCGTGACATGATTTTGCCCACGACCATCACTGGCTCCTACCCGCGGCCGCTTTGGTTTGACCGCAGCCTGGCCGGTCGTTCGTTCAAGTCCGCGCTCGGCGATTCGCTGTTTCGCGAACAGTATCTCGACGCCGTTGCCAGCATCATCGCCGAACAGGAAGCGGCGGGGCTCGATATTGTCACGGACGGCGATAGCCGCTTCGATCTGACCGTGGGTGGCAAATCCTGGTTCTTTTATCCAATCGAGCGTCTCGGCGGCGTCTGCGGCCACCGTGATACCTCGCGGGGTTGGATGTCGCGGCACGGTCTGCGCCCCGGCAAGATTTTGTGGGAGGTGCAGGAGGCCTATCAGCCCGGAATAGTGCGTGAGAAGCTGACACGTGGTCCGCTGGAGTACGCTGCCTTTTGGCAAGTTGCGCAGCGACTGACGGACCGGCCTGTGAAGTTCGGCGCCATCTGCGCCCCTGCCCTCGCATCGATGCTTTGGAACGAGTTCTATGATGATGACAAGGCCATGATCCTCGATCTTTGCGACATCATGAACGCGGAGCTTCGCGATATGGTCAGCGCCGGTTGCCCATTGATCCAAGTCGAAGAACCACCGCACCATATGCGCTGCCAGCAATCGGACTGCACGGACGCGGATCTGGAGTTCCTCACCGAGGCGTTCAATCGACAACTCATCGGGGTCAACGCCGAGATCTGGGTGCATACCTGCTGGGGCAATCCAAATCAGCAACGCGTACATTGGAAAGTACCGAGCTACGAACGCGCTCTGCCGCACTTGCTGCAACTCAACTGTGATGTCTTGACGATTGAATGCGCCAGCTCGGACGGGCAGGATCTGCAGCTATTCAAGCACATCAAGACCGACAAGAAGATCGGCATCGGCGTGGTCAACCATTGCAATACGGTGGTCGAACCGGCGGAGCACGTTGCGTCACTGATCCGCAAGGCTTTGGAGTACATTCCCAAGGAGCAGCTCGTCATTAGCACAGATTGCGGTTTCGGCCGCGAGGGACTATCGCGACGGATCGCGTTTTACAAATGCGTGGCACTCGTCGAGGGCACCAATATCGTCCGCCGGGAACTCGGGCTGCCAGAAGCGCGCGTGCGAGCGGCTGATCCGAAGCTATGGTTCGCTGGACGGCAACAGATCCGCTGAAGTCTGGCCGAGGCATGTTGACCGCACGTCCACCGTCCAGACCCCGATCTGCCGGCATGGTCGGATAGACACCCGATCGATCGTTGCAGCAGCAGAGGCCAAGCCGCAACACGAGCGCCGTCGCGCTGCCATCGGCTGGCACAAATGCCGGACGTGGCCGTGCCGGCGATCAGGCGGTACACTGGTGAGGTCAACGGTGGTGGTCGGATGGGTCCTGCCCTCGGCAGCTTGCCGCCGACGCCGAGAACGTCGACTAGGTGCACAGCATCATTGCTGCGTGGTGGCAGATGGTGAGGACTGCGGCCTCGGGAATTAGTGAGGATACATGATGGAGTGGGGATCCTCCGACCATTTGGCACACTTGATTGCTACCTATGGCTACTTCGCCATCGGCGCCATCATCGCCCTGGAAAGTATGGGGCTGCCATTGCCTGGCGAGAGCGTGCTGGCGCTGGCCGCACTCTATGCGGCCCGTCACAATCACAGCATCGTCGGCGTGGTGGTGTCCGCTGCGGCCGGCGCCGTGCTCGGTGACAATGTCGGCTATTGGATTGGCCGCGAGTTCGGCTATCGGCTTTTGCTGCGCTACGGTGGTCACATCGGCCTGACTGCAAGCAAAATCAAGCTCGGCCAATACCTGTTCCTGCGCCATGGGGGGAAGGTCGTGTTTTTCGGCCGGTTCCTTGCCATCTTGCGCATGCTTGCAGCCGTCCTGGCCGGGGTGAACCGGATGGAATGGAGCCGCTTCCTGCTTGCCAATACGGCCGGCGGCATCCTCTGGGCGTCAGGTGTTGGCTTCGGCGCCTACGTCTTCGGCAGAGCCGTGATGCATGTAACGGGCCCGCTGAGCATCGTGCTCGTGCTGATCGGTTTGGCGATCGTCGTTGCGGGGCTGCGGTTTGTGCGTGCGCACGAGGCAGAGCTGGAAGCGCGGGCGGAGCGCGCATTTCCAGGGCCCTTACCGCCTGTGCATCGCGTGCGGACACACCCCTCAATCTGAGACGGCCGCCTCGCTCGCGACGCCATCACCGATGCGCGAGCGTTGCGACATGGCTTCCGAGAGGTAGCGCGTACGGCCGCACCCAGCTCGATAGTGCGCTCGTCGAGGCGACCGCGATCCAACCGCCACCGCAAGCTCGCGACGATGTGAAAATGTCAGGCTAACTATCGAAGCTCTACCCACTTTCAGGCGAGCCCGCGCCGGCGAGACTGCTGCATTCGCAGCCAGCAACTTGCCGTCCCGCTTGCCGAATGCATTCGCGGCTGGCCCCAGTTCGCTCAGCATCACCGGCTCTATTCTCTTTGGGAAGCGTGCCGTAATTTGCTACAGTTATCTGCCGAATCCGGCCAGTTCCGAGCCACGTGGCGGTGATTGACAATTCACAAAGGAAAGGTTCGTGCTCAATGAACAGATCAAGCGTGCTCATTGTTGGGACCCTGGCACTTGTCGTAGCGTCGGCTGGCGAAGCCCAGCAACCGCAGTTACCCCAGGCGCCGGACATGACGTTCTTCGTTACGGGCTTTGGTCCGGGGAAAGGAGGTGACCTCGGCGGCATCGAGGGCGCCGACCGCTATTGTCAACAATTGGCCGAGCGACACGGCGCCGGCGCCAAAACTTGGCACGCCTATCTCAGCACGCAGGGGGTCGACGGCAAACCGGCAGTGAACGCGCGCGATCGAATCGGTAACGGTCCGTGGCAGAACTTCAAAGGCGAGATTGTCGCCCAGAATCTCGAGGATCTGCACGGCGATAACAACAAGCTCGGCATGAACACCTCATTGAGCGAACGAGGCCAGATCATCCCTGGCTCAGGTTATGCTCCCAACCGTCACGACGTATTGACAGGTTCGACGTCCGAAGGCCGCGCCTTCCCGGCGAACGAAGATCGCACCTGCCAGAATTGGACCAGCAGCACCCAGGGCGCGGCCATGGTAGGTCATATCGATCGCAAGGGGTTGCGGGACGACGCGGCGTCTCGGTCATGGAATTCATCTCATCCCTCGCGAGGTCCCGAAGGCGGTTGCAGCCAAAGCGATCTAAAGGGCACTGGTGGTGACGGGCTGTTCTACTGCTTTGCGGCTCAATAAAGGGCTTGGAGCACAAACGACGTTGCGCCGGCAAATCGCCTTGTTGACGCTGCTGCGGCGAACGCCGTGACGTCAGGGACTTTTGGGGCATGTGCGACGCGTTCGAGCGCGCCCGGCGCCTGCCCCGCTTTCTTACGCCTCGCGGTTGCCCAAGCTGGCTAAACCCACCTCAAACGCAGCGCATTGCCCGGCGGCCATTGCCACCACGGCTTTGCGCGCCTTGACTTATAGGCGATGCGCGAATGCTGTTGCGGCCTTTTCGTTGGGGACCTTTGTCGGACTGTCGAGGCTCGTTCTCGCCTCCTATGCTTGACGTCTCTGACGATCCCACAATGCGTCAGTCAGCCCTGCGGTCCACGGCCGCCGGGTCAGTATCGATGCGTGCGCAGGGTATTCTTGAGTGGAAGGCTCGCGTGATGACCCCGCCCGCAAACCGTGCCGGTCGCGCCAACGATTTTCCGACACCGCCGGGTTGATGAGAGTGGCATGTGTTTGGGAGCACAGCGCCCTCATAGCGTATCGCGCAGGATCGCAGCAGCAAGTCTCGCGTCAATCGACCGCCAAGCGACCAAGCCGCGCTCCATGGGTGACGCTCATGAATATGCACCAAAGCTTCAGCCCCTTCGATCCCGCAATGTCGCAGCGACAGCGGGCATGGTTTCGGATTTTCCGAGTATGGCTCGCGAATTGGTTTCTCCGGCACCGCTCTCCGATCGGCCAGCGATGGTACGATGTTGACGGCTTCGGTCTATGACCTCGGCAGCCATTTGATCGCCGAGGCGCTGCAGTCTCGGCATTGCCGAGCACGGGGCGCCATGGCGCATCCCTCCGCAGAGTGGCCGGCCCCATGCCGCGACCGTGACCGCTAACCTCGCTACGGGCGGGCGTAGCGCCGCGAAAATCTTGAATCGCTGCAGCCTTTCCAGCGATTCGCTGCGTCCGCGGGCAAGGCTCAGAATTGGGCTGCCTCGTCGTTCGCAAGCCGCGAGCAGCGCCGCAAACTTGGCGTGATTTAGAAGGCCTCTGATGTTGCCAGAGCAATGTATGGGCTCAACGGCAAGCGTCAAGTCAAGCGGCCGCATTCCTCGCGGAGCTGCTGGGAGCGCCGAGTGGTGCAATTTTCGCTAGGCTCGTTCGGGCACGCGCACGATCTTGGCACCGAGCGCATTCAGTCGCTCGTCGATGCGTTCGTAGCCCCGTTCGATCTGCTGGGCGTTGTTGATCGTGCTCACCCCGTCGGCGCACATCGCGGCCAACAACATCGCCATTCCCGCACGGATGTCGGGACTTTCGAGGCGCGCAGCCCGCAATCGCGACGGCCCGGAGACGATTGCCCGATGCGGATCGCAAAGCACGATCCTGGCACCCATGGCGATGAGCTTGTCGACAAAGAACAACCGACTTTCGAACATCTTCTCGAACATCAGCACCACACCTTCGCACTGGGTGGCTGTCACAATAGCAATCGACATGGTATCCGCCGGAAAGGCGGGCCAGGGCTGGTCCTCGATCTTGGGGATATGCCCGCCTAGATCCTCTCGCACCCTCCTCGATTGCTCGCTGGCAATAACCAGATCATCGCCTTCGACTCGACAATGGATACCGAGCTTTTCAAAGTTCATCAGCGTCGAACGCAAGTGTTCGATCCCCGCTCGCTTGATCGTGAGATTAGAACGGGTCACGGCAGCCAGTCCGATCAACGAGCCGACCTCGATGTGGTCCGGGCCGACACGATGCGAACACCCCGCGAGGGCGCGTCGGCCGTGGACAGTTATGGTGTTTGTACCGATGCCATCGATCTTGGCACCGAGCGCAACAAGAAATCTGGCCAGGTCCTGCACATGTGGCTCGGACGCCGCATTGCGCAGGATCGTTGCGCCCTCAGCAGCCGTCGCAGCGCACAAAGCATTCTCGGTGGCCGTGACGCTAGGCTCGTCCAGGAACACGTCGGCACCGACAAGTTTTTTTGCTGTGAACTTGTAGTTATGGTCAACCGAAGTGGTTGCGCCGAGTTGCTCCAGGGCAAGAAGGTGCGTATCGACGCGCCGTCTGCCGATCACGTCACCGCCTGGGGGTGGCAGCACGATGCTGCCGCACCGCGCCAGCATCGGGCCCGCGAGAAGGATGGAAGCGCGTATATTTGCACACAGGCTTGGCTCGAGATTGACGGAACGAACGTCCTTGGCTGTGATGACGAGCGTGTTGGCTCCCTGCCAAGCCGCCTCGGCTCCGATCGAGCGGATGAGATCAACCAGCGTTTCGGTGTCTCGGATCCGCGGCACGTTCGACAAGTGCACGGGTTGATCGGTCAGCAAACAGGCGGCGATGATGGGAAGCGCCGCATTCTTGTTACCGCTTGGCTCGATCGCACCCGCAAGGCGGTATCCACCTTCCACAACGTATTGAATGCTCTCGTTTGCGTATTGTGTTGCCACGCGGCGCCCTTCAGCTGCTCACCTTGAACCTTGATAGCATCATCTGGTCGCGAGATCACTGCCGTAACAACCAGCAGATGAAGAAATCGATGCTCGGGCGATCACCGAGGCCGCCGAGAAACGGTTGCGACTTGCCAAACTTTAAACTCTGCGTTCCCGCAACTGCAGAGCCTCAGCGTGCCGCAAGGTCGTGCTGCTGGCCGGCGGACAGGGGATGTGGCGATCGCCTACAGGCGGCAAACACCCGCATGGATGCGGTCGTGCAGCAAGGAAAGTGCGCCCGCCGCCAAGGCATGACCAGCAAGCAGCGGCTTGCCGCGTCAGCCGGGCCAGCGCTGGCAAGGGCCAGCGGTCGGTGGCGGCGATTTGCCGACCTCAGGCGGCCTGCATTCGACCCCGATTGCGATCCTCGAGAATGGGCCGCACGAGCCGATGGAACCTCTCGGCTTCGGCATCGTGGAAATATCCCGACAGACAGAAGGAGTGACAGCCAATGTTAATGTAGCGCTGTAGCACGCCGGCGCATTGCTCGGGGTTGCCGACGATGCAGATGCCGGCGCCAGGGCGCGCTTTGGTAAGACCCGTCCACAGATTCGGTGCGATCAGATCGCCCATGGTACGGGCCAGCTCTTGTATGCGTTGATTGGCGACCGACTGCGCGTAGTATGTCCTGATGTACTGCGTGCGCTCGGCCGTCACGTTGCGAACCAAGCCTTCGGCCGCCTCCCAAGCGTCCTTCTCGTTCTCGCGGCACACGATCTGCAGTCGCATGCCGAAGCCCAAATCCTGCTCGCGACCGTAGTCGGCCGCCATCTCCCGCAGCATCTTCATGTTGGCCATGATCTGATCGGTCGTGTCACCCCAGAACAAATGCACGTCGGAATGCTTGGCCGACAATTCGGCCGCCTGCCCCGAGCCGCCACCCAGATAGAATTTGGGATAGGGCTTCTGATAGGGCTTAGGCACCAGTTCGGCGTTGTTCAGGCTGTAGTATTTTCCGTTCCAGTTGGTCGGCGCAGTCTGCGTCCACAGCGCCTTCAGGATCGACACTTCTTCATCCATGATCTCGTAGCGCTGCTCTTTGCTAAAGCGCACGCCCTCGGCTTCGGTTTCGGTCTCGCTCTGACCGGCGATGAGGTTGATGGAAATGCGACCCTCGCTCAGCTGATCGAAGGTGGCAATCATTTTGGCGAGCAGCACAGGATTGATGTAGCTCGGTCGCGCGGCGATAAGCATGCGCATCTTCGTGGTCCTGCGCGTCATCATTGCGCCCGTCATCCATGCGTCCCAACATTGATGCCCGACCGGGACCAGCATGTATTCGAAGCCAGCCCCCTCGGCCGTGACAGCCACTCGATCGAACATTTCCAGGCCGGCCGCGATCTTCAGGGGCTCACCATAATCGTCCGTATCGCCGCGCGTTGGAATGAACCAGCCAAATTCAAGATTTCGCATGATGGGTCTGACCTTTGCTGAGGACAGAGCTGCAGGATGATTCGCGGCCGCGTGACGCGTTCCCCTGCCCGAACGATCGCGCGGCGGTCAATCAGACTAACACCGAGCTTCCCACCTGCGAAGGCGATGCCCGCAATGGCAGTGCAAGGGCTGGGTTTGCCTGCTAATCGCGCGCAGGAACGGCGAGGGCATGTGGTGGAAGCAAGCCTCGAAGCGTATGCATCGAACCCGGCCGCACCGCCGGGGTAGTACGATACGACATTTCGTGCTCTGGCTGACGGCACGCTGAGCAAGCGTTTTTTCCCGGCAAAAATGACGCCAAGCAGCAGATGTTGTCTTTCCCCCTGCCGAGGGCAATGCGTCGCCGGCGCTGCGGTGATGCACAGGAACTGATCGTGGTGTCGCGATCAGGCGCTGGTCGCATGCGCGCTTGCGGCCCGATACCAATCGAGAATTTCTTCGCCGGTCCACAGTAGCGCATCCGGGCAGCTGCGAACGTGCTCAATCACTTTGCGGAAATATTTGAGGCGGTGTGGAGCGCCCATGATGTAGGGGTGGATGACCACAGCCATCACCCGCGCCGAGTCTCTGGCATCGTGGCGCAGCTGCTCGAACTGATCAATGGCCCGGTCGGCATATTCGGAGGCCTTGTGATGCTGAATCAGCATCATTGCCACGTCGTTGCATTCCTGCGTGTAGGGCACGCTGACAATGGGCCCCGACCGAGTGTTGAGCAACAGCGGTTGATCATCCAGTACCCAGTCGCAAACGTATTCATAGCCGGCCTCTACCAGCAGATCCGGGGTCTCCCAGGTTTCGGTCAGACCGGGCCCCAACCAGCCGCGCGGACGCCGGCCAGTATATTTGGCAATCGCCTCGGTAGTGCGGGCGATGTCACCGGCTTCATCTTCCACCGTCTGCATGTTCTGCTGCGTGAAGCCATGACCCATAAATTCCCAGTTGCGATCGCGAGCGGCGCTGGCGATCGCCGCGTAGGCGGCAATGGCACAACCATTGACGGCAAGGGTGGCCGGGACGCGAAACTCGTCGAAGACCTCGAGCAGGCGCCAGAATCCGACCCGGTTGCCGTACTCGTGCCAAGCCCAGTTGGCGATGTCGGGCATCGGCGAACCGCCAGCGGGCGGAGTAATGACGGTGCGCGGCATTGGTTGGCAAATGTCCCATTCTTCCACGTTGACGACCACCCAAACGGCGAGGCGCTTGCCTTGAGGCAACGCGAGGCGTGGGCGCTGTGAAATGGGCGAGAAAAGCAAGCGTTGGCTGGGAAGCATCGGACGTCAACCTCGGTGAAGCCCCATCATCAATGGCAGACCTCGGCATCGCCTTCGGCCAAGCCCGCGGCAAACGATGCGAGGCTAGCAAAGTACGGTTTTGTTGCAAACTCGCGTACGACCGGCAATCGCCTTCGATCGTGCCATGTTGCACGTAGAGGTCGGTGCAAGGCGCCTGCTTCGCCTTCGGCCGCTGCTCGGCCGAGCGGCGGTTCGAGTTTCATGACCGCAACTGAAGCACCCCCTGGGCAGGTCAGGCTCGATGCTGAATATCCTCAACCCCGCTTGCAGGCCATGCAAAGCTGCAGCGGTCGCGACCGATCGCCACTCCGCCGCCACCCTGCTTGCGCTGGCTCCCATGAAGCTTTCGGCAGCTAGAGGCATCACCAGCCAACCACCGCGACGGCTGAGTTGGGTGCAGCTGCCGCAGGGCCGCCGGCAATGCGACGATGCAAAGGCGGAGTTTTTGTCGCAATGGCGAGCCATAAAAGCCGGCTCGGCCGAACCGCCAACGGCGCTTTGTCACCTTCCATACCGAATATCGATCCGTACTGCGCTAAT
>Ga0126382_10000845_pt1 | contig 12149 bp, 13 predicted proteins | sample PanSoiMetPlot_30_FD_92548 | JGI IMG/M metagenome (GOLD analysis project Ga0126382, IMG submission 92548) | Tropical forest soil microbial communities from Panama - MetaG Plot_30 | ecosystem: Environmental > Terrestrial > Soil > Tropical forest > Bulk soil | place: Panama | collected 2016-02-17 | reverse complement strand
GCGGAGCGCGGGCACACCGTGATCCGGGTCGTCGCGGCGACGGCGGCCGAGCCGCACCCGGCGACCGGGCCCGACCCGGCTATCGGACCCCACCCGGCGACCGGAACGAACCCGGCGACCGGAACGAACCCGCCGGCCGCGCAGCGCCGGGCGCCGGGGCCGCGCCGCGCGCGGGCGGCCAAGACCAGGCCCGGCGTGATCGTGCCGGTGGCGGCCGAGCCCGCGAGCCTGGCCTTCCTGTCCGATGGCTGCGCCGACGGCGTCATAGCGGAGGACGGCGCGCTGTCACGGCAGCTGATGACGGAGGACCTCGCGGCCGAGATCATGCGCGTGCTGCGGCCGGGCGGGTACCTGCTGGCGTCCGTGGATTCCCTCGTGCTCGGGATGGCGATGCTCGCCGAGCAGCATCGGTGGGCACACCTCACCGATCTCTCCCGGGCCGAGGTGGTGCTCATCCCCTGGCACGACGGCACGATCACCCGCTGCTTCGGCGTGAGCCAGTTCACCGAGCTGCTGACCGAAGCCGGCCTGGAGGTCAGCTGGGTCAGGCCCCGCACCGTGCTGTCCCCCTCGATGGTGGATCGCGTGCTGCGCCAGGATCCGACGGCGATCGCGCGCCTAGTGCGGGCCGAACTCGCCGCCGGGCAGGACCGGGCGGGCGGAATCCTGCCGGCCGAATCGTTCGGGATCAGCCTGGTGGCCGCCGCCCGCAAACCTGGCCCGGCGTAACGGCGCTAGCGGCCGCGGTCCCGTTTGGCCTGGCATTTGACGCAGCGCGCGGCCTCGGGCCTGGCGTCAAGCCGTCCTTCGGGAATGGGTGATCCGCAGTCGGCGCACGTGCCGTAGGTGCCGCGCTCGATCCGCTGCAGTGCATCCCGTACCGCGCTGAGCTGCACCTTGGCGGCCGCCAGCACCGCCTGCGTCCGGTCGTTCTCCGACAGGTTGGTCCCGGCGTCCGCCGGATCTTGCGGGGAGTCCATCCCGATCCGCTCCGCCGGCTGTTCCCCTTGCAGCACCAAGATGGACTTGTCCAGTTCGCCGCGCATTTCTTCGAGGCGCTTACGCGCGGTGGCAGTGTCCACAGGTCCTCCTTCGATCCGCAAGAGGCGAGCAGAGCAGGGTTCTCAAGGGGCCCTCTCGCCAGCGGGTGACTCAGAAAAGTGTGAGCGGGGCTGCGGCGAGATGGCGGTCCGGATCCCCGTTCCCGGATGGCCGGATGGCCGTGGCCCGCCCGCCCGGCGGGCCGATCGCACCGTGCCCGGTGCCGTCGTTCACGTCAGTCATGGCCGGTCCCGGCCGAGTCGGTGGTCAGGGGCTCGATCAGGGCAGCACCGTTGTTGCGCACGGAGTTGACGGCCATCGACACCGGGTAGGTCTCCAGCCCATTGGACATCGCGGGCGCCAGCAGGGCGAGCAGGTCGGCCTTGTTGGAGTTGCCGGGATCGAGCCAGTCGTTCCACCGCGCGGGCTCGATCACCATCGGCATCCGGTCGTGGATCTGGCCGACGTTGTCTTCGGCCCGGGTGGTGATGATGGTGGACGTCCACAGCCACGCGCGCGGATGGTCGTCTGGGTAGGAGCGGTCCCGCCAGATCTCATAGAGCCCGGCGAACGCGAGCACACCGCCGTCGGCCGGGTGGATGAAGTACGGCTGCTTGCGCGTCTTCCCGTTCTCGGCGACCTGCTGCCACTCGTAGAAGCCGTCGGCAGGCAGCAGGCACCGGCGCCGCGTGAAGGCCTGCCGGAACGAAGGCTTAGAGTCCACCGTCTCGGCACGCGCGTTGATCATGCGGCTCCCGATCGAGACGTCCTTCGCCCACGACGGCACCAGGCCCCAGCGGACCACCCGCAGTTCCCGCGCCACGTCCTGCGGGCCGGAGTCCCCGTTGCCGCGGCTGCCGCGGGTGAGCACCGCGTAGACCGGCTTGGTCGGGGCGACGTTGTAGTCCGGCTCCAGCGACTCGCTGACGCGGTCACGCTCGATGCGGAACTCGGCGAGGAGTTCCTCGCGCTTACGCGCTGATGCGTACCGGCCGCACATGTCATCACCTTGTCGTCACGTCCGAGACGTGAGAAGTACAGAAGAATGGGCTTTTCATAGCCACGATATGTGTACGCCAAACCTCGGCCGACCGCTCGGCGGCCGCGCTGCCTGCTTGAGTGCCTCTTCCCCGCAGGCGGCGATTCACTCCGCTTGAAGCGGCGGTTCGCTGTCGCTTTGGCGCCGCGGCACGCGCGCGGCGCGCCCGGTCAGGGGCTGGAGATCCAGGTGAGATGGCCTAGGCTCGCAGCATGAACTCACGCCAGCCACCGGGCCGCCGCGGCCCGCGCTGGCGTGCTCCGACCGCGGCCGGCCCGGTGCGGGCGAGCCTGGCGGTGCCGGGTTCGAAATCCATGACCAACCGCGCACTGGTCCTCGCCGCGCTAGCCGACGGGCCGGGCGCCATCACCGGCCCCCTGCGCGCCAGGGACACGCTCCTGATGGCCCGGGCGCTGACGGCCCTGGGCACAGGCATCGACACCAGCTCCGAGCCGGGGACCTGGCGGGTGACACCCGATCGGCCGGCCGGCGACACCCGTGTGGACGTGGGTAACGCCGGCACGGTGATGCGCTTCGTGCCGCCGGTCGCCGCCCTGGCGGCCACCACCACCGAGTTCTATGGGGACGCCCGCGCCACCGAGCGTCCTGTCGCGCCCATCCTGACGGCCCTGCGTGAGCTCGGCGCGGTCATCGACGACGGCGGCCGCGGCGCCATCCCGTTCGCCGTGCGCGGGACCGGATCGCTGGCCGGAGGCGCGGTCACCCTCGACGCATCGGCCTCGTCGCAGTTCGTCTCCGGCCTGCTCCTCGCCGCCCCCCGCTTCGACAAGGGCGTGGAGGTCCGTCACCGCGGCGGCCGGGTCCCCTCGGCCCCCCACATCGCCATGACCGTCCAGATGCTGCGCGGCGCCGGGGCCGAGGTGGAGACCGCCAGCAAGCGGCACAACGAGCCTGGCGGAGCGGACGCGGTGGACACGTGGCGGGTTCATCCGGGGCCGGTCCGGCCCGGAACGCTCGCCGTCGAGCCCGACGTCGTCAACGCCGCCCCGTTCCTCGCCGCCGCGCTGGTCACCGGTGGCACGGTGACCATACGCGACTGGCCGCGGCAGACCACCCAGCCCGCTGGCCACCTCCTGGACCTCCTCACCCGGATGGGCGGCCGGTGCGAGACCATGCCCGGCGGGCTGGCCGTCAGCGGCACCGGCGCGATCCATGGCATCGCCGCCGATCTCGGCGACGTGCCCGAGATGACGTCCGTGCTGGCCGCGCTCGCCGCGCTGGCGGGCTCGCCGTCGCGGCTCACCGGCGTCGGGCACATCCGGCGGCAGGAGACGGACCGGCTTGCCGCGCTGGCCGCCGAGATCAACGGGCTCGGAGGCGACGCCACCGAGGTCCAGGACGGCTTGGCGATCCGGCCCCGCCCGCTCCACGGCGGGGTGTTCGCCAGCCATGACGACCACCGGCTGGTGATGGCGGCGGCCGTGCTCGGGCTGGCCGTCCCCGGCGTCGAGGTGGAGAACCCGGCCACCGTCGGCAAGACCTTCCCTGAGTTCACGGGGGCGTGGCTGGCGATGCTGGAAGGCGCGCCCTGACCAGCCGGGCCGGCCGGGCCAGCCACGCCGGGCTTGACGAGGACGATGTCCGGGTGCGCCCGGGGCGCGGCTCCCGGCCCCGTACCCGGCGCCGGCCCGCGCACGAGAGCGCGGTCGAGGGATTCGTGGCCGCCGTCGAGCGGGGCAGGTACGGCATCGTGATCGACGGGCACAGGGTCACCGCGATGCGGGCGCGCGAGCTGGGCCGGCGCGGCGTGGTGGTCGGCGACACGGTCGCGCTGGCCGGCGACGTGTCCGGCGCCCCGGGCACGCTGGCCCGGGTGGTGCGGGTGGAACCGAGGAGCACCGTGCTGCGGCGCTCCGCCGACGACTCCGACCCGGTGGAGCGGGTCATCGTCGCCAACGCCAGCCAGCTGATCATCGTCACCGCCCTGGCCGACCCACCACCCCGGCCCCGGCTCATCGACCGTTTCCTTGTCGCCGCGTACGACGCAGGGCTGGCGCCGCTGCTGTGCCTCACCAAGGCCGACTTGGCCCCGCCCGATGAGCTGCTGGCCGCCTACGGCCCGCTGGGCATCCCGCACGTGGTGATCGGGCGGCCGCTGACCGGGCAGGTACTCGCGCCGCTGCGCGAGCACCTGGCCGGCCGGATCAGCGTCCTGGTCGGTCACTCGGGGGTCGGGAAGTCCACATTGGTCAACGCCTTGATTCCGGACGCGGACCGGGTGGTCGGCGAGGTCAGCCCGGTGACGGGCCGTGGGCGGCACACCTCGTCCTCGGTGGTGGCACTCCCGCTTCCCGGTGACGGGTGGATCATCGACACGCCCGGGCTGCGCGGCTTCGGGCTGGGCCATGTGGCACCGGACCGGGTGGTGCGCGCCTTCGCCGACCTGGCCGGTGGCGTGGCCGCGTGCCCGCCTGGCTGCACCCACCTGGAGCCCGACTGCGCCCTGGACAACTGGGTGCGGGATCAGGGCAGCGATCCGCGCTTGGTGGCCCGGCTCGACTCGCTGCGCCGTCTGCTGCGCAGCCGGGAGGGCGCCGAGCCGGTGGCGCCGGAGACCGGCGAGCCCGCCGGCGATTACCAGGCATGAGCCCGGGCGTTGGCGTCCAGGACCGTTCGGTCCCGGCGGAACCGGGTCCCGGAACGCCGCCGGCCGACGCCGCGGGCTGTTTCCGGCCGTGCCTCGTCGCGGCCGGCGGCCGGTAAGCGGTACCGTTTCGCGCCATGGCGGGCTATGACGACGACCTGCGTTTCGCCCACGTCCTTGCCGACGCGGCAGACGACATCACCAGTCGCCGATTCCGCGCGCTCGACTTGCGGGTTGAGGCCAAACCAGACCTGACGCCGGTGACCGACGCCGACCGCGCGGCCGAGGAGTCGCTGCGCAACGTGCTGCGGCGGGCGCGGCCGAGGGACGCTGTGCTGGGTGAGGAGTTCGGCCGGGTCGGTTCCGGCCCGCGCTGCTGGGTGATCGACCCGATCGACGCGACCAAGAACTTCGTCCGCGGGGTTCCGGTCTGGGCCACCCTCATCGGGCTGATGGATGGCCACGAGGTCATGGTGGGCGTGGTATCCGCGCCCGCGCTCGGCCGCCGCTGGTGGGCAGCCAGGGACGGGGGCGCCTGGACCGGCCGGAGCCTCACCAAGGCGAGCCGCTGCCGTGTCTCTGCGGTCAGCAGGCTGGGGGACGCGTCATTTTCCTACTCCAGCCTGTCCGGCTGGGAGGAACGGGGAAGGCTGCCCGGGTTCCTCGACCTCACCCGCCGGGTCTGGCGCAGCCGGGCCTACGGCGATTTCTGGTCGCACGTGCTCGTCGCCGAGGGGGCTGTGGAGATCTCCGCGGAGCCCGCGGTATCGCTGTGGGACCTCGCCGCGCTCCAGGTGATCGTGGAGGAGGCCGGCGGCACGTTCACCGACCTGTCCGGCGAGGCGACCCCGGAGGGCGGCAGTGCGGTGGCCACCAACGGGCTGCTGCACGCCGAGGTGCTCAGCCTGCTGGCCGTCTCCGGATGAGCTCTTGACGGGAGCCTTGCCCTCGCGGCCGGCATCCCCGATGCTGGTATAGGTCACAAGGTCACAAGGGCACAAGCGCGCAGCCGCCAAGGGCGCCCGGCGACGCGCAGGTGTGTTCCTGGCCACCCCGCCGCACGTCCCCAGGAGTGATGCCCAATGAAGGTACGGGACGGTATGACCACGCTGGTCCTGACGATCGGGCCCGCACATACGCTGCGTGAGGCCGCCCGCCTGATGTCATCCCGCCGCGTGGGCGCGGCCGTGGTCATCGACCCTGAACATTCCGGCGTGGGCATCCTGACCGAGCGCGACATCCTCGACTCCCTCGCCGCGGGGCAGGACCCCAACATCGAGCTGGCCGCCGCGCACCGGACACTCGACGTGGTGTACGCATCGCCCGATTGGACGCTGCAGCAGGCCGCGTCGAGCATGGTCCGGGGAGGGTTCCGCCACCTCGTGGTGGTCGAGGGCCAGGACGTGACCGGGTTGCTGTCCATGCGTGACATCGTGCGCTGCTGGGCCGAGGCAGGCACCAACGAGCAGGGTGAGCCCACCGCGGCAAGGACCTGACCTCGCCCTGGCGGGGGGCGGCCGGTTAGGGCTTGCGGCGGCGCGGCCGGTAAGGCTTGCGGCGGCGCGGCCGGTTAGGGCTTGCGGCGGCGCGGCCGGTGCGCGAAAGTGAGGCGCCATGCGGCTCACTGGCGCGGTCGCGCTCGTCACCGGGGGGTCGTCCGGCATCGGTGCGGCGACGGCCCGCGCGCTTGCCGCGGCCGGGGCCCGGCTGCTGATAGCCGGGCGCGACCCGGGACGGCTGCGGGCCATCGCCGACCAGACCGGCGGCATCGCCCTGGTAGGCGATCTCGCTGCGACCGACGGGCCCGCCGAGCTCGCCGCCGCCGCCGAGGCCGCGGCCGCCACGCTGCCCACGCCCCCGGGAGCCGGCGACGCCACCGCCGGGATCGACATCCTGGTCAACAACGCGGGAGTGGGCTGGGCGGGCCCGATCGGGGAGATCACCGCGGAGAAGATCGCCGAGCTCGTGGCCGTCAACCTGACCGCGCCGATGCAGCTGACCAGGCTGCTGGCGCCCGGCATGATCGCGCGGGGCCGGGGCCGGGTGGTCTTCGTCTCCTCCATCGCCGGGGCAACCGGCGTGCGCGGTGAGGCGGTCTACTCGGCCACCAAGGCAGGCCTGGTCTCGTTCGCTGAGAGCCTCGCCTACGAGCTGGATGGCCACGACGTCCGGGTGTCGGTGATCGTCCCGGGCGTGATCGACACCCCGTTCTTCGACCGGCGCGGTCGCCCGTACGGCCGGAAGAGGCCGGGACCGCAGCCTCCCGAGCGGGTCGCCCGCGCGATCGTGTCCGGCCTGGAACGCGACCGCGACGTGTCCTACGTTCCGCGGTGGATGCGGCTGCCCGCGTGGCTGCACGGCGCCGCGCCTGGGACGTTCCGTGCGCTCGCCACCAGGTTCGGCGACCCGGGCTGAGATGGGGGACTCCCCGCGTGGCTCACCCGCTGGCCCGCACCGGCACCCGCCAACGCACCGCCAGCCGGGAGGGCACCCCGCAAGGCGCGACGCCAGCCGCCCGGGCATCCACAGGCGCACCGCTAGCCGCCGGGCATCCACAGGCGCACCGCTAGCCGCCGGACATCCGCAGGCGCAGCGCTAGCCCGTGCGCCCTTCTCCGTCGTGTGCGATAACGCGGGCTTCGAGGTTGTCGACGAACTGCTGCAGCAGCTTCCCGGTGATGTCGGCCATGACGCCCCGGCCGAACTGGGCTACCCGCCCGCTGACCGTCAGATCGGTGTGGACCGCCACCCTGGTACCGGCCGCCTGCTCGGTCATGACGGCGGTGACCGTCGCCGAGGCGTTCCCCTGCCCCCGGGTGTCCCGCCCGGCGGCCTTCAGCACCAGCCTGCGGGCCGCCTCGTCCTTCTCCGCGAACGAAGCGGTGCCCTTGTACTGGGAGGTGACCGGTCCCACCTTCACCTTGACCTGTCCGTGGTAGGTATCCCCGACCACGCCGGTCGACTGGGCGCCTGGCGTGCAGGGAGCAATCCGCTCGACATCGGTGAGCACCGCCCACGCGCGGTCAACGGGTGTGTCCACCGTGAACTCGTGAGTCAGTTCCATGCGACAACCTCCGAAAGCCTCGGCGCGCCCCGTCCGGGGCCACGCGCTGCGCTACCCAGCGCGAACAGAACCTAACGGCCCCGCCCGGCCTGCCGGGACGGCGGCGCGGCTCGCGGCGGCCGATCCGGCGCAGCGACCGCGCGCTTGCCGGGCGGCCCCCGGGCCCGCCACCCGGCGAAGCAGGCAAGGGGTAAATTACAGCAACTGCCATCACTTCCGGCGCAGATGCGCCTCCCAGCGTGATCTCCTGCCGTATCTACGTTAGAGTCTGCTGGTGCCGGTATTTCGGATCAAGGAAGCGGCCGACCTGATCGGGGTGAGTGACGACACCCTGCGCCGCTGGGCCGATGGAGGCCGGATCGAGACGACCACCGACGCCTGCGGGCGGCTGGCCGTGGACGGGGCGGAGCTGGCCCGCCTGGCCTGTCAGGTGGCGGGGGCGGCCGATGACGTCAACGGCAGGGCGGTGGTCGGGCATTCGGTGCGCAACAGATTCGGCGGCCTGGTCAGCCGGGTGGTACGCGGCACGGTGATGGCCCAGGTAGAGATCCAGTCCGGCCCGCACAGATTCGTGTCGCTGCTGAGCCGCGAGGCCGCCGACGAGCTCGGCCTGGAGCCGGGGGTGCGCGCGGTCGCCGCGATCAAGGCGACAAACGTTTCCATTGAGGTCCCCAGCAACCGCTGATCTCGCCATGGCGAGAACCAACCGAGGAGTTCATAGTGCGCCGTTTCACTGTCATCGCCGCTGCCCTGATAGCGGTGGCCGCAGCTGGCTGTTCCAGCAACGGCACGTCCGGCTCGGCATCAAGCCCGAGCCCCGCGTCATCGACGGGGACGATCACGGTGTTCGCGGCGGCGTCGCTGACCGAGAGCTTCACCCAGCTCGGCAAGCAGTTCCAGGCCGCGCACCCCGGCGACACGGTGAAGTTCAGCTTCGGGCCAAGCTCGGGGCTGGCCGAGCAGATCACCAGCGGCGCGCCGGCGGATGTGTTCGCCTCGGCGGCGCCGGGGAACATGGACGACGTGGTGTCCGCGGGGGACGCCGCCAGCCCGCAGAACTTCGCGAAGAACACCATGGAGGTCGCCACCCCCCCGGATAACCCCGGGAAGGTCGAATCCGTCAAGGATCTGGCGGATGATTCGGTGAAGGTGGCGCTGTGCCAGCCGCAGGTGCCGTGCGGGGAGGTCGCGGCAGAGGTGTTCAAGAACGCCGGGATCACGGTCAAGCCGGTCACGCTGCAGCCGGATGTGAAGTCGGTGCTGACCCAGGTCGAGACCGGCAACGTCGATGCGGGCATGGTGTATGTGACCGACGTGAAGGCGGCCGGCTCCAAGGTCCATGGCGTCACGATCCCCACCGCCGACAACGCCTCCACGCTGTACCCGATCGCTACCATCACCAGCAGCAAGCACAAGTCCATCGCGCAGGCCTTCATGAACTACGTGCTCTCGCCCGCGGGCCAGCAGGTGCTCGCGGCCGCGGGGTTCCAGAAGCCCTGACCTGGCATCCGGAGCCGCCATGGTGACCCTTACCTCGCCGTCGCGCCTGACAGCCAGGGAACGAGCCAGGCGGGCCGCGCGGGGCGGTGCCTCGCGATCGGTGCCGGCGCCGTTGCTGGCGCCGGCACTGATCGCGGTCGGGTTCCTGGTGCTGCCCCTGGCCGGTCTGCTGATCCGCACCCCCTGGAGTCATCTCTGGGCGGCTCTGAGCGGGTCCGATGCCACCCAGGCCCTCGTTCTTTCGCTGTGGACCGCGACCGCGACCACGGCGATCTCCCTGGCCATCGGCGTGCCGCTGGCGTGGGTCCTGGCCCGGAGCAGCTTCCCTGGGCAGCGGCTCCTCCGTGCGCTGGTGACCCTCCCGCTGGTGCTCCCGCCGGTGGTCGGCGGGGTCGCGCTGCTGCTGGCGTTCGGGCGGACCGGGTTCGTGGGCCGCTACCTCGACTCCTGGTTCGGGCTCACGATCCCGTTCACCCCCCTCGCTGTAGTCATGGCCGAGACCTTCGTTGCCATGCCGTTCCTGATCATCACCGTCGAGGGGGCCCTGCGGTCCGCGGATCAGGGCTTTGAGGAAGCGGCGGCCACGCTGGGCGCCAAACGGATGACCGTGTTCCGGCGCGTCACCGTGCCCATGGTCGCTCCCTCCCTGGGGGCGGGCGCGGTGCTGTGCTGGGCGCGGGCGCTGGGCGAGTTCGGCGCGACGATCACATTCGCCGGCAGCTTCCCCGGCCAGACCGAGACGATGCCCATCGCCGTGTACTACGCGCTCGAGACCGACCCGGACGCGGCGATCGCGCTCAGCCTGGTGCTGCTGCTGGTTTCGGTGATCGTGCTGGTTTCCCTCCGCGACCGCTGGCTGCGGGGCGGCTCGGTGTCATGAGGCACAGGGGCAGCGACGGCCTGGTCGTCGATGCCGAGGTCAGGCGGGGCGGTTTCGTGCTCGCGGTCAGCCTGACCGCGGCACCCGGTCAGGTCCTCGGTGTGCTGGGGCCGAACGGGTCCGGGAAATCCACCCTGCTCAGCGCGGCGGCGGGGCTGACGCCGGTTTCCGCCGGGCGCATCACGCTCGCCGGGCAGGTCATGGACGACGCGGAGGAGGGAGCCTTTGTCGAGGCGTCGGGGCGGCCGGTCGGCTTCGTCTTCCAGAACTACCGGCTCTTTCCGCACCTGACCGTGGCCGAGAACGTGGCGTTCTCCCCGCGTGCCCGGGGCCTGGGGAGACAGGCTGCCAGGTCGGCTGCCAGGCACTGGCTTGAAAGGCTCGGGCTGACCGATCTGGCGGGCCGCAAGCCCGACCAGCTGTCCGGCGGGCAGGCGCAGCGGGTAGCGCTGGCGCGCGCGCTCGCCGGGCAGCCGGCGCTGCTGCTGCTTGATGAGCCCCTGTCGGCTCTGGACGCCGGGACCCGCCTGGACGTGCAGGCCGAGCTCAAGCGGCACCTGGCGGACTTCACCGGGCCGTGCCTGCTGGTCACCCACGACCCGATCGAGGCGCTCGTGCTGGCCGACCAGGTCGTCGTCCTCGAAGGCGGCCGCATCGTGCAGGAGGGCACCCCGGGGCAGATTGCCCGCCAGCCGGCCACCGACTATGTCGCCAAGCTCGTGGGCCTGAACCTGTACGCGGGCCGGGCCGACGGCTCCCAGGTGGAACTCACCGCGGGCGGGGCATTCGTCATCGCCGACCGGGAAGCCCGCGGCGACGTGCTCGTCGCGGTGCGCCCCTCCGCCATGGTCGTCAGCGGCGAGCGCCCCTGGCCGAGCAGCGCCCGCAACACCTGGCCCGCGACGGTGACCGGGCTCACGATGCTGGCCGACCGGGTACGGCTCGACCTCGAAGGAAAGCCATCCGCCCTGGTGGACGTCACCCCGGCGGCGGTAGCAGAGCTTTCGCTGAGGCCGGGCAGCCAGGTGTGGCTCACAGCCAAGGCCACCGACCTCGAGGTCTACCCACACGCCGACAGCCAGCAACGCTGAGGCGCTGCCAGCTCCCGGTACCCGCCGCTAACGGACGAGGCAGGCCGGGGAACCTGCGCCCGCCGTGCCTGGCTGGCCGGTCGGCATGGCCGTGGCGGTCCCGCGGGCGCCGCCAGCCGGGAAGGCCGCCGCGAGCGCGCGGGCGATCCGGTGAGCGCGCGCGGCGTACCCCCGGGAGGTGAAGTGGATGCCGTCGGAGATGAACCAGCTGCTGCGGACCGCCGCCGCCCAGTCGTAGACCCGCATGTTCGGGTACCGGGCGCAGGCCTGAAGCAGGGCGCTGTTCCAGGCCAGCATGTTGGTCTCCGAGTAGGGCCCGGTGGCGGGCAGCGACTTGTCGTTGACCCACATGACCGGCTGGCTGCCGATCACCGACATCATCTGGGTGATTCGGGCAGCCAGGCTGACCGGAGAGCCCACGTAGACGTCCGCGGCGTCGTTCGTTCCCAGGGCGAGCACCCAGCAGCCCCGGTAGCCGCCCTGAACCAGTTGCTGGGCGACGGTGCGGGCGTTGGGCTGGTTGTCGTGGGTCTCGACGATCGACCGGGCACCGGAGATCTCCGAAATGAACCTGGTGACACCCACCTGCGCATACTGCGCGGCGATCCGCTGCCGGCGCCTGGGCAGGTAGTCGCCCGAGACGAGGCCATCGGAGGTGGAGTCGCCGATGTGCACCACCGCCCGGCACGTGGTACGGGCCGGCCCGTCGGCAGCCGGCTGCCGGTCCGCAGCCGCGGGTGGCTGGGTGCTCGCGGCCGACGGCCGCACGACACCCGCCAGGCCACAGCTTGCCAGCCCAACCACCAGGACCGCGGCCACGGCCGCGACCCTGGTTTGGCCCGTTGCCGCCCGCAGATGCCATCCGGTGGAGCGGATCTGAGCCCACCACCGGCCGATGGCGCCGCGGCGGACCGGCTCCTCGACGAACCG
>Ga0126382_10000844_pt1 | contig 12153 bp, 5 predicted proteins | sample PanSoiMetPlot_30_FD_92548 | JGI IMG/M metagenome (GOLD analysis project Ga0126382, IMG submission 92548) | Tropical forest soil microbial communities from Panama - MetaG Plot_30 | ecosystem: Environmental > Terrestrial > Soil > Tropical forest > Bulk soil | place: Panama | collected 2016-02-17 | reverse complement strand
TCAAGCTCGCCCGTCCGATCCTTGAAATCATACGCCTTTTTCGCATACTCGGAGGCCCGACCTGGCTGGCCAGACAACCCGTACATGATCGCCAATTGGCTGTAAGCGGAGGCAAAGTCGCTGTCGAGCTCCACTGCACGTTGATAAAATGGAATCGCCTCCATCGCCCTGCCACTAACCGCCAGCTCAATAGCCTGCGAAAAAGCTTTGAATGCCTCCGGGCTGGCCGTTGTGCCTTCCTGCAAAGGTCGGTCGTAACTCTGAATCGAACTCAGGCTCTCGCCCAATCGTTCGCGCAAGCGTGTCGCCGCCCGCGAGAGCGCGACCAGCACTTGCTCTTTGCTTTCGGCCTGTACCTGCTCATTCGACAGCGGCTCGCCGCTTTGGCTGCTCACGGCTTCCAGAGTAATGACGTAATTGCTCCCGAGCGGGGCAATCGAACCGGCGATGAAGGCCTTGAGGTTTTGACGTTCGCAAATCTGCTGCGCCAACTCTGCCGTCACGCGTTCGTTCGGTTGCCTCCTCATCAGCGTCAGTTCATGCCGCACCCGTGCTTCAGGAAAGAGATTCAGAAACGGCGTCTGTTGCAACTGAATCGCCAGCCCCTGCTTGAGCATCCCGTCGAAGATAGGATCGTTAGTCCTGTTCTCGAAATCAGCCAGCAGGACCGTGTCTTTTTCGGTGAGGATGGGCTGGCGATTGAAGTAAGAGTAAGCAGCTACGGCGGCAATAATCAGCGCTGCGAGAATTAGCGCAACCTCAACATTATGGCGTTTGATTTCGCCAACCAGTCTGGCGTCAAACGCTCGCTCTCTTGTCAGATTCTTCAGATCGCGCAGCAACTCTTTGACCGTTTGATACCGCTCGTCGCGATCTTTACGCAATGCGCGACTGAGGATGCGCTCCAGCTCCGGCGGCGCATTAGGCGCGCATCCGGCGAGTGGCGACGGCGCATCACGCAGGATTGCGGCAATCACGTCGTTCGACGTTCCCCCTGCAAACGGAGCGCGGCCCGCGACCATCTCGTAAAGCATCACGCCCAGACTGAAGATGTCCGTCCGCGCGTCCACTTTCTCCCCGCGCGCCTGCTCCGGCGACATATAACGCGGCGTCCCCATTACCATCCCGGCCTCGGTGCTGTTTCTGGCGAGCGTCGAAGCTTGCGTATCAATGACCGGCGGCGCAGGTTCGGTCAGCTTGGCCAGACCAAAGTCCAACACCTTCACGAGGCCGTCGCGCCGCACCATGACGTTCTCCGGCTTGATGTCGCGGTGCATGATGCCGGCCTCATGCGCAGCTGAGAGCGCCGCGGCAATCTGCGATGCAATGTCAATCGCCTCCGACGCCTCGATCCGCCCGAGGGGCGCGCGCGCAAGGCGCTGGCGCAGCGTCTCGCCTTCGACGTACTCGGTGACGATATAGTGCGTCGCTCCGTTCTCCGTCGGAGCCTCGCCGATCTCGTGAATCGTGATGATGTTCGGGTGATTGAGCGCGGAGGCTGCGCGCGCTTCCTGCGCGAACCGGCGCACTCGCCCGGTGTCATTAGTGAAGACGGCAGGCAGCAGTTTGAGCGCCACTTTGCGTTTGAGGAGCATGTCTTCGCCAAGATAGACTTCGCCCATCCCGCCCTTGCCGAGCAGCGAAAGAAGCCGGTAGTGACCGAAGTCCCGTCCAATTTCAACAGTCGCTGGGGTCTCCATATTTTTTCTACGGGATCTGCGGGTTTCGCATCCACTTATCGTTTCTGAGCGTGAAAGCAAAAAGTCGGGCTACCGCAACGCCCGAATGGCAATCGCCATTCAAATAACTCACGTGCGATAAGTGTAGTCCGTCGCCTGAGCAACCTCAAAGGAGATCAAATGTAAAGCGAAAGTTGTCTGATCCCGACCGGATCTATGACACCGTCAGCAGCCAGAAAAAACTCTCGACAAAATGCAATAAAGCTGGATCCAAAGCCGAAAGCAAAGCATCTAAGGTTTCTGATGAATTACGAGACCTGCATAGGGGAAACCTACAAGATTGAGGATGACAATCTTGTGTTGATCTCAGGTGGAGGAGCGGCAAAGGGACCGAGATGGCATATTTTGAAACAGTCGCGCGAAAATCATCAATGGGAAACTTGAGGCGAGGGACGTTATCCGGCTCGAACCCGGCCAACAACTCTCACACATAATATCGTCCCGGGCGAGGTTCATTCCGATCAAGGATATTCGAGGCGTTTCTATGCATAGAGGCTTCGGGCGACGTCGAACTAGTGATCCGGACGGACCCAAAGTTTGACTTAGTGGTGTCAGGAGGAGACTCACCAAATTACACTGTCTTGTCCAGCAGAAACAGTCAGGCGTCTACGGCCTGGGTGCGCCGTCGAGCAGACAGATCTTCGCCCGCTCCATTTCATAAGAATCGATGAGCCGTGGCCCGCCACAGCGGATCGGCTTCAGCAGAAAACAACGGAGTTAGTCGATGAACATCGCAAGGAAATTTAGAACTCGCAGTTTTGTGATTTTGAGCGTACTTCTAATAGGTTTTTTACGTCCGTTGAAGGGACACACTCTGATCTGGCGTTGATGCAGTCCAAGCGCCCGCAGGAGCCTTCAACCAGGATATTGAGGGCCGAGGACTTCGCTGACCCTCGATTGGAGCGAGGCTCGGGTCTCGAACCCGTTGAATTCGTTGTTGAGATAAATCCTCGATTAACTCCCTATTTGTTTCGACTGATTCCCAGCAGTGATTCACGATGGTCTGAAAAGCCTCGTTTCGTTGGTAAGTTTGAGATCTCCAGGATCGGCGACAAGCATCTACTTCAGACGATAGACCTCATTGCGGTGGCAGATGTGTCGGATTTCACCAGGACCTTCTGCGCCGAGGACTTTAACTTCGACGGATATCTCGACTTTAAGGTTCTCTCCGACCATGGAGCAAAGTGGGGCAGCTATCAATACTGGGTGTTCGATCCAACTTCGGGAAAATTCATCACCAGTGAACTTACCGAGCAACTGGGTGAGATCAAGGCAAATACATACGTTTGGAACGCGGAGTCTAGAACATTGCAAGTAGGATTTCTCAACTTAGACCAGGCGCGTATAGGCGAGACCTATCGAATAGAGGACACAGGTCTGACGCTTATAGGGATCGAGGACCGGCTGAAGGATTGTGAAGGCAACTTTCGGAAGGTCAAGTACAAAATCATCGACGGAAAGCGAGATGGAAAGGACACGCTTCCGCTCGAACCTTGCCAGCGCATTTGGGAGGATATCGTAGATGGTGAGAGCCACAACTATGAGATGCGACTCGAAGCGGGCCAGCATTTGCGCGTAGAAGTATATGGTGACCTCGATCTGGTGCTGGCGCTTTCCGGGCCCGATGGTAAGTTGCTGCTTGTCGTCGAGGATCTCAACGAAAGCGACGAGCACGGAATTTCATGGACGCCTGAAGTTACGGGAACTTATCGCTTAGAGGTGAGACCGCTGAAAAAGAAGCCAGTTGCCGGGAGGTATGATATATCGATGCAGCAGCTCCGTCCTATCGCGCGATAAACCCAGTCATCAGGATCGGCGGCCTGTTGCACCAGTTCAGTTTGGTTTACCTTGAAACACGCTTCTGATTAGCACCGAGGAGATTTAGTTGGCAAAGTGCTTGTTGAACTATTTGTAGATCACCGTGCCGCAAACTCGCCACAGCGACATGTGTTGTTCGTAATATCGCTATCGGCGATGCTGAAGGACAATCCTGTGGAGAGAATCTGGATTGAAGCTGTCGCCGCGCGCGTGCAGCGATTCACCAGTACGTTGACATTCCGGTCAGGTCGCTTAGAAACGGGTCCAGTGTCTTGCAAAATCACCTTGCAACCGTAGGGATCGTTTGTAACCTTACCAACTCCGGTCAAGGTAATGTCTTTTCCGCAATTTTCGAGTAAGTATTCGCCCGTGTTTGAGTTGAACTCGAGCAGGTTGCCGTTGCTCTCGTCTTGAATGCAAACATCAAAAGTCGCCCAGTTGTAGCGAGCAAGAGCTAACTCAATGATTGCAGAACCTTCGCCGAGGGCCTTGCTTGCACTCCCGGCAGCCACAATCTTGCCGTCTCGCTGGAGAGCCAGTGAGTTACATACATCGCCATCGTTATCATCGCCGAAGAAATCAGTCGCTACTTTCCCTCCGTTTCCAAATGTTGTATCGAGGCTCCCGTCTCGGTTGTATCGCGCGATGGAAAAGTCCTGACTGAACACGGGCCCAGGGTTACCGGTAGTAAAACCGGCGGCGATGATTTTGCCATCCGGTTGGAGTACAACACTACGAGCTACGTCATCGATGCCAAAGAAGTCTGTAGTAACCTTGCCACTCACCCCAAAAGTAGAATCAAGGCTGCCATTGGCGGTGAGGCGCACCAAGCCAAAGTCCACACGCGTGGTAGGATTAAAGGCTATGCCGGTGGCAACTATCTTGCCGTCCCGCTGAAGAGCTACACCATTAAAGCGCGAAAAGAACTGGGCACCGCTAACACCAATTACTACTTGGCCGCCTGTCCCGAAGGTCGCATCAGCACTTCCGTCGCTGTTATAACGCGCGACTCCAGCGCGATTGAAAAACCTGTTATCAACAATGACTGTAACCTCCCCAACGGCGACTATTTTTCCGTCGCTTTGAATGACGACGCCGTTTGCCTGGTCAGAACTTCCATAGAAATCTGTGGCGATACGGCCCCCTGAGCCAAAGCTTTGATCGAGGCTTCCGTCATTATTGTAGCGCGAGATTGCAAAGTCATCGTTGAAAGATCCGGTTGGAGTCGTTACTCCTGCAACTACGATCTTTCCGTCGTTCTGGATGGCAAGCGCAAAAGATTCATCGATGTTGCTCGAGAAATCTGTAACGACTTTTCCGCCAATGCCGAAGGTGGAATCCAAACTTCCGTCGGGGTTGTAACGTGCGAGTGCGAAGTCTAGCTGGAAAGAAATGGGATCGGCAGCAGTGCCGGCTGCGACAATCTTGCCATCGGCCTGCAACCCGATTGAAGTAGCCGCAGCCAGGAGCCCGCCAAAAGCTGTTAGGACCCTGCCTCCAATGCCGAATGTGGTGTCGAAGGCGCCACCCGTCGTGAAGCGTGCCAGGGCGAAGCCAGATGTGTGTGAATTATCAACTCCGACGCCTGCTGTCACAATCTTACCGTCCGACTGAATCGCAACGGCATACGCTCTAGCACCGAAGCCCAAGAAATCGGTTGTCACCTTACCACCGGTGCCGAAGTCTTGATCAAGCTCACCGGCGGCGGCCGCGGCAATGACCGATGCGCTTGTTTGCTGCGGATTCCACGATGTTGATGAAGCTAGCAATGAGACGAACGCGACTAACACGGCCACCAGCTTCGGTGCTTTTGGAGTATCGGGAAACATTGAGCGAGCGATTGAGCGTTTCATAGGTCAACCTCCACGATTTGCAGGTAGTGTTGGCCAGCCACGCCGGCTTAGGAACTTCCGCCGTTTTGGCGGGCACCAAATGTTTGGTCAATTAGGTGATTTAAGGTCGATCTTACTACGCCTCCTCGGGAATAACAGTGCGTTCATGTGGGAGGAAGACATCCCAAACATGAATGCGCAAATGTGCATTATCATTTCTGCTTTACATCATCGATTTCTGGATGGCGCGACCGATGGAGGATTCGAATGTCTTTTATGCTTAGCGGAAATTTTCCACCAGCATGATGTCGGTGCTATAGCTTCCTTCAGATTGAGTGTAGAGAATCCAACGACCATCGGGCGAGAGGGCAAAACCGCCAGGAACGGGTGGATATCCTCCGATCATAGCAATTTGCTTCGTACGGCCCGTGGCAAAGTTGTAGAATTCAATCTTTGGTTGACGATTTGCGGCCGAGTTTATGAAATAGATACCCTGTCTTGTAACTGCCCAGCCGAATGCTTGAATTCCCTTGGTGAGCACTTGCTCTTCATGACCGCCACTCATGGGAATTCTCCAAATGCTCCTATTCACAAAGGAAGATAACGACTGACCATCGCTCTCAATATCATAATAAAAGAATTTTTCATCGGGAGATTCAAATCCCCAATATCCTGCCCGGCCGGTTACAGGCACAGCTTCGCCACCCTCGACCGGCACCTTCATCCATTTTTGTTCGCCGGAGCTGTTTGAAACGAAGTAAACCCATTTACCATCTCTGGACCAACTCGGTGCAGTATCATCAGAGTCTCCGTTCGTGATACGGCGCGGCCGTCCGCCCTCCGCGCTAATCAGAAAGATTTGACTGCGGCCTTCCGGTCTTGAATCGAAAACTATTTGTTTACCATCAGGTGACCAATGAGCAGATCCACTAATGGGTCCGCCTAATTGTGTAAGCTGGTTGAAATTGGTTCCATCGCTATCGCAAATCCATATCTCGTCGCTCCCGGAGCGATCAGAGCAAAACGAAATCCGGTTGCCATCGGGCGAATATTGCGGGTCCAAGTCGTTCCGGGTTGAGGCTATGAATTTCTTTGGAGGACTACCTAAACCGGTGGAGCTTGGTATCTCGATTCGCCAGATAACGGTATTGGGAGCTGTGGAATCCACTGTGTAGGCAAGGCGATCGCCTTGTCGAGAAATTGTCACGTCGCCGGCTCTCTCTCCCCCGAGCATCGTCGGCTCCACCGACGCGGTTGTGACATTGAGCATCCAGCACCTGGTATCAGCACTGCCCCCGCGCTTGGACGAAAACACAAGATGTGTTCCATCAGGCGTCCACGCCAAGCCCCAGACAGTAACATTATCGAAACTTAAACGCTTGGGATCACCACCAGACAGAGATACGACATAGAGGTCGTCTGTAACTATGCTGCGGTCCCGCAAAAATGCCACGTTTTTGCCATCTGGGGAGAATATAGGATGTCGATCGCCGCTCCAGTACTCGTCAGTTGGCGTGGTCAGCTTGCGTTTTTCGAGAGTTTCCAGCGTGAGCAAGTAAATACTGTAGGGCTCCTGAGCTGTTTCCCTATCCTGAAACGCCAACAGCTTTCCATCAGGAGACCAGTCGATGTGAGAGAACCACGCATCCGTCCATTTTGCCGCATAGACCTTCCGCACAGCTCCGCCCAACGAGGGGACAATGTAAATCCCGCCGTCCGATTCGGAAAAGCGTGAGAAGGCGATATAACTACCATCCGGCGACCAGACCGGACTCCTGTCGTCGGCGGGATGAGTGGTGAGCCTAAGCGCATTGCCTGCCTCAATCTGTTTAACATAGATGCCGCTGTTCCCTGTCTGTTTATCACCACTCCAGCTGAATGCTATCTTGCTGCCATCAGGTGAAAATGAAGGGTCTCGTTCAGAACCCGTCAGGCTAGTGAAGGGAACTACCTTCATCGGTGACAGCGCCGATTTTGACGTAGGCCGCAAGAACAAGAACCATATTCCGAAGCCGATCATAATCATCGGCACAAACAGGAACAGCGGGTTCAAGTGATTCTTTTTCGAGTGACGTCTTTCGCCTTTTTGTGCTGCCTTGTGGCGCCACCCTCGCCAAACGGTTCGAGGCGATCCGAGGGCGTCTAGGCTCGAGCACTGCTTGAGCGCATTTTGCAATTCGGCGCCATTCTGATAGCGGCGATTAGGTTCCTTCTCCAAACAGCGTTCAACCACCACGAAGACGTTCGGGGGGACCTTCGATTTCAAGGCTGACACGCCGAGCGGCTCCTCGTACATTATGGAATGCAGGGTATCGACATCCGAATCACCACGAAACGCCTTCTCACCTGTGAGCAGTTCATAGAAAACTGCTCCGAAACTAAAAATATCCGAGCGCTCATCGATCTGTTGCCCCCTGGCTTGCTCGGGTGACATGTAACTGGCGGTTCCAATCACCACTCCCGTATCCGTCTTCACCGCCATAAAGGGGCGGGATTCCGTATGGGTGTCCGACAAACTTCTCTCAGAAAGCTTTGCTAGTCCAAAGTCGAGAACCTTCACATACCCATCAGGACGCAGCATGATGTTCTCAGGTTTTATATCGCGGTGTGCGATTCCTGTCTGGTGGGCTGCTGACAGCGCACTCGCTACCTGAATGGCGACATCAATAATCTCGGTCAGCTCCAAATTCCCATCTGCGATACGCTGTCGCAGAGTCTCTCCTTCGATATATTCAGTCGCGATGAAGTGCGTGCCTTCGATTTTCTCAATATCGAAAATGGTTAGTATGTTTGGATGATTGAGGGCCGACGCTGCTCGAGCTTCCTGCTCGAAGCGCCTGACTCTGTCCTGATCTTGAGTGAAGCCAGAGGGAAGAAGCTTGAGGGCGACCTTACGCCCGAGCTTGCTGTCATAGGCCAGATAGACTTCTCCCATTCCGCCTCTGCCAAGCAACGAGAGGATCTTATACTGGCCAATGCGCTGCCCGACGGTCAAATCAGCTTGATCTTCTTTAAACAATCCCATGGCTGCTTCGAAGGGGTATGCTTCAACTAGACCATCGCTGTTATCGTGAGATGTGATTAAGGACTCAATCTCTGTTCGCAGCGCCGAATCGTCACCACACGCTTTTTCGAGGAAGGCGGCGCGGTCGGCAGGGTCGCATTTTAGTGCGGAGTGAAATAGATCATTTACTTTCTGCCAACGCTCAGGGGTCATCGTATATTACGCACGACAGACATGGGGCCTTGGGGATCTGTTTAAAACGATCGCCCATCAAAATATGAACTTAAATCCAAACTGAATCTCTCGCGCACCTCTCGTGCCATTTAGGGTACCGAAGATCGGATTGAGCGGTTTCCCAAACGTCTCGCTCCCCTCGATGTTATCAAAGCTTAGATTGGTATCGACGAACCTGAAATTCGGATGGTTGAAGGCATTAAACATCTCTGCCCTGAATTGAACGGAGTAATAATCGCGCATTCTCCAGTTCTTTACCACTGAAAAATCAAAGTTCTTAATGCCCGGCCCCCTTATGGCGCCGCGACCGAGGTTGCCGAATTTACCGGCATCAGGTAACGCAAATGCCGACGGATTGAGATATCGAGAACGATCGCCTGAGTTGTTGAGATATACGGGGACTCCTGGAACCAGGTCGGGACGCTGGCCGATATTCACAGAGCTAGGGGCAAGTCCAGCAGTGTTGGCTCCGCTTGAGACATCGATGGGAGTACCGTCCAGGAGGGAGGCGATCACATTGACCTGCCAGTCTCCGAGGATCCGGCTGGCCAAAGTGTTTAATTTCTTGAAAGATGGAAGGACGACTACTGCGTTGGCAACAAACATATGTCTTCGATCAAGGTCCGCGTCGCCTCGGTCGAGTTCGTAATTAAAAGGATCGCTTGCGCCGCCTTGGAAGGCCGCTAGCGGAACGTTTGTAATCGCATGACTCCAGGTGTAAGCGGCCTGAAAGGCCAGGCGATCAGAGAAGCGCCGATTGGCCCAAATCTGTAGCGCATGATAGCTGGAATCGCCCGTCGCCTCTCTCAGGTAGGTCGACGCTATCCCGGGCAATCGGCGATTAGAATTGATCAGATCGTTCGCAATCGGATCGTTGGCTCGGATGGCCTGAGCGACTGCAGGGCGTGCGCTCGGAATCACGTCGTTCCAATCCACGAATCGTTCGATGTGCAGCCCATGATTGCCGATGTAAGAGGCTTCGACCACAGTATTCTTCATAACTTCCCGAGAGATAGTCAGATTCCACTGCCAGCTCTCCGGAGGATGGAAGTCCTCGCTAATCGCGAAGAAAGAAGTCGAGACAGCAAGCGCACTCTTCAGCCCTGGATTAATGGTATCGAGGCTGCGGAAATTAGGACTATCGTTGAGGGAAGTGCTTCCTCCTCCAAAACCTGCATCAACGGTACGAGTCCAGGGAGGATTGCTGCCTAAGGCCAGAGTCGTCGATATTCTCGGTCGGCCGACGAATCGTCCGGCGCCGAGACGAAGGGAAGTACGGCCATCACCAAAAATATCCCACGCCAGACCGATACGTGGCTGGAAACCAGCATTGTAGTTGTTAACCAGCGCACGATTAAACCCGCGGGTATCAGCTTGAACCAGAGCACTGTTAGGATCTGTCCCGTCATACAGTCTCGGGAAAAAGTTGGTAAGCCGGTCATTAGCAGAGTAGGGCGGCGCGTATCGTGACCACCGAAGCCCGACAGTTAGCGTGACGGTTGGGCGCACCCTCCACATGTCATTGCCGTAAAACTCCAGATCATGCCATCGCTCTAAAACCCTTTCTTGATGGTCGGACTCAAAGTAGCAACCAAGCGGCAAATCTTTCACGAGCAAGTCGGCAATAGCATTGCCGGTGCGGCTGTTCGTCCCGCAAAACATGTAACGGTCACTGTTGGCAATCGTAAACTCATCCTTGATGTTATGACTGAAGAGTCCACCCGCTTTCAGGCTATGAGAACCTGCCACTTTGGAGAGATCATCCTTCCAGATGAACAGGTCTTCGTGGTTATCCCAAGGCGCTGCGTGCATTAGAGCTGCATACCCATCCGTTCCCCATAGCGTAGGAAATCCGGCGTCGCTTGGTTGTGGAAAGACCGTGGGAAACCTTTGCGTGATCTCATCATTGAGTGCGTGTCCCGCCGGGTTGGTTGTGATGAAGATATCATTGCCAGCACGCGAGAACTGAAGATCGTTCACGTACGTTGAGCCCAGGGTAGCCGTCAATTTAATGACGAAGCTCTTGCTGTCCTGCCCCCAATCCGAGCTCACGGTCGGGAATGGCGAATCCCCCCAGAAGTTGCCGGACGCGGCCTCGTGAGTCCAGCTCTCATTGATCCATCGGATCATCAGGTTCATGTTGCTCGTTATGTTCCAATCGCCACGGATCAGATCCTGTTGAGTACCGATCGGCTCGACCGGCGCTGAGATCCAGTTAAGCCCGGTTGGATCCGCCGGGTTGTTGGGATCGGGATAGATCTTTAGCAATGCGAGCCCGGCGGGGCTGAGGCGGTTTGCAGGTATTTTGTTCCCCGGAAATGAGTCACAGATGGTTGTTGCAGAATCGTTGGGATCTGGCCGACAGGTGTTTGGATCGCGCGGCAACGGATCGGTGAGGAGACCGCTGAAATCTCCCAGCTTCTCAGCGGCTGTCGGAACTCTAGCGCTGAGCGCGTAGGCGCGCCGTTCGCGCCGCCATTCTTCGGACCAGAAGAAAAATGCTCTGTTCTTCTTAATCGGTCCGTTGACGTTGAAACCGTAGTTGTTATAGTTCAGCTCTCCTTTAGGTTGACCTCCTCGATTGAGAAGAAAATCGGTGGCATTGAGCGCATCGTTGCGGAAGAACTCAAAAATGGTGCCGTGAAATTGATTGCTTCCACCTTTGGTGATGAGATTGATAATGGCTCCCTGGGCTTGGCCAAACTCCGCGCTGAAGCTATTGCGCTCGACGCGAAACTCCTGAATCGCATCAATAGACGGATAAACTAACAGCGACGCGTTTCCGCCAACGTCAAGATTATTGACGCCGTCAATGGTCCACAGATTCTGGTTCGAAGCGTTGCCGTTCACTGACATCCCTACAAGAGAGTCAATTCCAGTTCCGCTGGCATTAAAACCTTCTGACGGCGAAACACCGGGCACCATCAAGGCAAACTGCGTATAATTGCGCGCAATGAGCGGCAGTTCCGCGACTTGTTTCTCTGAAATAAGGCTGCTGATGGTCGGGCTACGCGTCTCGACGTGGGCGGCGTCCGAGTTGACATTAATCGTTTCACTCATATTCCCCAACTCGAGAGTCAGGTTGACAACAACATTTTCATTGACGTGCAACTCCACCGCGCTGTAGACCGTCTTCTTGAATCCTTGTGGAGCAGTGCTCACTGAATAGCGCCCGAAAGGCAAACTGGGGACCGAGAAGAATCCATCATCATTGGTCAAGACAGTGCGCGAAAAGCCCGTCCTTTCTTCCTCTACAAATACTTCGGCTTTAGAGACGACGGCGCGTTGAGGGTCTCGAACAGTGCCGCTGATGCTGCCGACCGTGCTTGTCTGGGCTTGCACGCCGACGAGTAAGCCCGCGCCCAACACTAGCAACGTCGCTATGAATAGACCTCGGATGGAACGAGCGAATTTCGTTTTCTTTCTATGCATATCTTTTCGAATTGCCGGCAGAGGAGCTGTCACTCAGCGGAAGTTTTCGACCATCGTGATATTACCGGTATTGCTCGGATCTACCTGCGTATAT
>Ga0126382_10000842_pt1 | contig 12192 bp, 10 predicted proteins | sample PanSoiMetPlot_30_FD_92548 | JGI IMG/M metagenome (GOLD analysis project Ga0126382, IMG submission 92548) | Tropical forest soil microbial communities from Panama - MetaG Plot_30 | ecosystem: Environmental > Terrestrial > Soil > Tropical forest > Bulk soil | place: Panama | collected 2016-02-17 | reverse complement strand
GGTCCGCCTTTGCGCACCTCCTGCACGCCGTAGACCGCCTCAGCGCCGCTCGATCGCAGCGTGTCGTAGAACGCGATCAGCCAGTCAGGATCTTCCTCGAGATCGCAGTCGATCAGGAAGACGAGCGCACCGTGCGCGTGGGCCAGTCCGGTCATCAGTGCCCGGTGATGACCGAAGTTGCGCGACAGGTCGAGCACGCGCACGTGCGGGTCGCGCCGACCCAGCTCGATGGCGGCGGTCAGCGAGTCGTCCGGGGAGCCGTCGTTGACCAGCAGGATCTCATATGACGTGCCGACAAGTCTGGTCGCCGCGGCCGTGCAGCGGGTATAGAAAACGTCCAGGAACCCTGCCGATCGGTACATCGACGTCACAATCGACAGCGACAGCGCTGGCCGCGAGCTCATGCCGATACGCGGGCCTGGCACACGTCCCTCATGTATTCCAACGCGCGCGGGCCGGTGCAGAAGATCAAGTCGAGCACCGACACCGCGTGCTCGAACGGTCCATGGAGCTGTGGGTACTCGGGATACCCATCGTAGTCGGCGAACAGGACGCTGATGCCCGATTCGTTGAATGCATGCTCATCGAGATAGCCGCGCGCGCTCGGGCCGGACAGATACTCGGTGGCGCCGCTCTTCACGCACAGGTCGACCAGTCGTTCGTTGCGTCCCGCGCGCGGATGATATGCTTCCGACCACGTAATCGGTGTCGTGATGCCGAGTGCCGCGCAGGCCGCGGCTATGAAGGCGTGGTTGACGTCGCTGAGTCGCGATGAGAGTGTCGACTCGTACAGTGTTTCGAACGCAGGTCCGTACGTCTTGAAGTGGGGTGCCCGGGCGTAGGCGGTTCGAATCGTCTGCCAGTGAGTGCGCGCCCACGATGGATCCGCGATCGTGGTGTCGAGGATCCGCTGCTCGTAGCGGCCCTTCGTGTGCACGGGAATCGACAGCCACAGCAGGCCGGCGTTCGTCTTGATTCGGTTGCGGCTTCGCCAGTCCCTCTTCGTGAATTGCACATCGTCCAGCAAGATGAACTCGTCGGCGGCTCTGATGAGATCGAAGTAGCCTTTCCAGGGGATGTAGCTGGATTGAACGATCGCGACGCGCTTCTGAGCCATGCTACGAAAACTGGTCAATATCAACGCTCTATATGTCCAAGGCGCTCCCAATCCCTCTGCCAAGCCCCGACCGGGAGGCCACGGGCCATCAGGCCTGTGGCCCGAGCCTCCAGCATAGCCATTGAACTGTGAGCCGGCCGAGTGTAACACGCGGTTCTTCGTCGCCTTGCGTCGTGTGCGGTGGTACCGCGTGGAGCGCATTGCCCGATCCAGGCCCCCGCTCGATGGCCAGCGACTTCCGCATTGTCGACCAACCGTTGGCCCGCAGCGTCTGCGACGGGTGCGGGCTCGCTCGTCGTCTGCCGTCGCTCGAGGCGGAGTCGTTCTATGAGTCGGGGTACGAGCTCTATGCGCATGCGCCCGGTGGGACGCGCGAACACGAGAGACAGATGGCGTACGCCGAGTGGATTGGTCGGGCCGTGCCGGCTGCCCCACGTCGCGTGCTCGACATCGGCTGCGGCAATGGATCACTGTTGCGGGCGCTGAAGACCTGCTGGCCGGATGCCCTCATGTTCGGGTGCGATCCCTCTGCCGAGGCGGTCGCGCATGGCCGCGGAGATGGGGTGGAGTTGTGGCACGGCACTGGCGACGATCTCCCGGCGGACGTCGCCGCCGACGTCGTGGTGACGATCAACGTCATCGAGCACACACCCGATCCGCTCCGATTTCTCCACAGTGCGCACCGGCGGGTGTCGCCGGACGGAACGCTGATCGTCGTGTGTCCCGACGGTGGCGAGCCGGGATTCGAGCTGCTGTTCGTCGATCATCTGTTTTCGTTTGCGAGGCCTCATCTCGAGTCGTTGGTGCGTCGTGCGGGAATGACGGTTGCTGCGAGTGCTCCGGCTCCGCCTTCGCTTGGGCTATTCCAGATGGTCGTCGGCCGCCGCTCTGACACGTCCGAACCGGCACGGGTCGACGTGAGAGTCGATGGCTCACGGCGTGAGCTGTACCTGCAGCGGTGGCGCGAGATCGACGAGCGCCTCGCCGCGCGGCTGCGGCCGCCGGTGGTCTGCTTCGGTGCGAGCGAGGCCGCGGGTCTCCTGCGTGCCTACGCTCCGCATTCGTGGGCCCTCGTGACCGCATGCACGGCAGACGGAGCCGCCGCCGGAACCTTCGGCGATACTCCGATCGTGCCGCTCGAAGACGTGTTGCCCCAGACCACTCTCTTGCTTGGAGTCCGGCCGAGCGACCAGCCGCGATTGGCCGATCGCCTCGCCGCCCGCTTTCATCACGTCGTTGCATGGTACGATCTCGTCGATGTCGAGCACGGCTGACAGTGGAGCCGCACCGTCCTACGGCGTGGTCGAACGCGGCAACGCGCGAGGCGCGGTCGCCCAGTGGGCCGAGCGCGTGCGACTGGCGGGCTACGTTGTCGTGCCGAGTGGGTTCTCGGCGGCGGAGATCGCGGATGTCAGTACTCGATTGGATCGCGTCATGGCGCGGCAGATCGAGGAATTCGGTGCCGATCGCCTCGCGACGATCGGCGACGCGCTCACGGCACGGTGTCCGCTCGCCTACGACGAGGCGTTCGTGGCAGTGGCCTCCCATCCCGACGTACTGGCCCTCGCGCGCGAGCTGCTCGGCGAGTACATCGTGCTGATGCAGCAGAACGGCGTCATCAATCCGGCGGGACAGCAACACACGCAGCTGTCCTATCACCGGGACCTTCCGTATCAGCACTTCACCTCGAGCCGTCCGCTTGCGGTGAGCGCGCTGTTCTGCATCGATCCATTCCAGCCTGAGACCGGGGCGACCACGGTGATTCCGGGGTCGCATCGCATGGAGGCGTTTCCCTCGGAGCAGGTGGCCGCTTCACTCGACACCTCCGTCACCGCGGAACCGGGTTCGTTCATCGTGTTCGACTCGATGCTGTTTCATCGCGCGGGTCTCAATCGATCGGATCGTCCTCGCCGCGCCGTCAACCAGGTCTATTCCGTGCCGATCATCGCGCAGCAGATCTCGCTGGTCGACGCGGTGCCGCCCCAGTACGCATCCGATCCGGCTCTGGCGCGGCTGTTCGGCTTCGACGTGTCGCCGGCGCGCTCGGTGACCGCCTGGCGCGAGCGACGCCTCGCGCGCACAGGGCGGCACGACGGATGATGACGCTGCCGCGCCCGCGCACTGTTGTCATCGGTGCGCTCTCGTTTCTCATCGCGGTGTTTTCGTGGCTCCTCCGGTTCAACGATCCCGGCGGTTCGTTTGCCGGTCTGACCGACGATCATTTCTTCTATCTCGTGCGCGGCTGGCAGATTCTGTTCGGCGACCTGCCGGTGCGCGACTTCGTCGATCACGGTGCACCGCTGGTCTACTACATCGGTGCAGCCGTGCAAGCGCTGTTCGGCCGCGGAACGTTATCGGAGCTGGCGTTTTGCGCGACCGCATTGGCCGTGGGCGCAGGGGCCACGTTCTGGCTCTCGACCGTGGCCTCGGGGTCGATCCTCGCCGGCCTTGCCGGCGTGCTGATACACGTGTGGTTGGTCCCGCGCTTCTACAACTACCCGAAGATCCTGGTGTACGCGGCCGCGATCCCCTTGTTGTGGTGGTTTGCCGACCGGCCGACCGCGCGCTCGCGTTCGTGGCTCGCCGTCGTGACCGTCATCGGCTTTCTGTTCCGCCACGATCACGGTGTGTTCGTCGCAGTGGCCATGACAGTAATGCTGCTGTTCATGGCCGACGTGCCGTGGAAGGAGCGGCTGCGCCATTTCGCACTCTACGCCGCACTCGTGACTGTACTCCTGCTTCCGTACTTCGCCTTCATCCAGTGGAACGGCGGCGTGGTGTCGTACTTCCGCCAGGCCTCGGCGTGGGCGGATCATGATCGCGGGCGCGCGCCAGTGGTCTGGCCTGGGCTGTTCGAGAACCCCGACGGGGTTTCCGAGCAGGCACAACACGGATCGACAATCGGACGCGCCGTGGCCGTGCTCCGTGACAACCGCGTCGCGTGGATGTATTACTTCGAACTTCTGCTCCCGCTCTTCGCGATCGCCGTGCTGTCGGTGTCTCGCGACGGCTTCCGCCCGACGTGGCCGCGCGCGCGTGCCAAGCTCGGAATGGTGGCCGTCTTGACGCTGGTGCTGGATGCCGGCTTTCTGCGTAGCCCTCTCGAGGCACGGCTCGCGGATACGTCGGTACCGCTCGTCATCCTCGTGGCGTGGCTCCTGGTCGCGGTGCCGTGTATGTTCGTGCAGACGAGTTCATGGCGCGACGCAGTGCGGCCGTTTCGGCGGCCCGTTGGCGTCGCCAGTGCGGCCGTCGTCGCCGCTGTTGCCGTGCTGCTGACTGTCTTCATCAGTCACGATCTGCCCAGGCTTCTCGATAAAGCCGCGATGCTCGACCGCTGGGGCAAGTCGTTCGAGCGTGCATCGATCATCACGGAGCGGCTGCGGGAGGATTGGAGTCTTTCGTCGTGGGCGGCACGCGCCGACCGTCCCGATCTGATCACGCTGTCGCTCTACGTGAACGCATGCACGTCACCGAGCGATCGCGTTCTCGTGCAGGCGTACATGCCTCAAGTGCTTGCGATCGCGCGGCGGGCCTTTGCCGGAGGCCACGCCGATCTCAGGCCCGGCTTCTTCGAGACCGAGGAGGCCCAGCGCCTCACGCTCTCGCGGTTGCAGCGGCAGTCCGTGCCGATGATCCTCCTCGATACCGACGAGTCGCTGCGCAATTTCGGCAAATCGTTTCCGATCGTCATGGAGTACATCGACCAACACTACCGTCTTGCGGCGACGCACGTGTTCGATGGCCGTTTCGGCATCAGTCTGTTCGTGCGCCGCGACCGCGAGCCCGATCGCACGTGGCAGCCGCTTGGCTGGCCGTGCTACGGGTCTGGAGCGCAGGTCCGTCCGAATGTCGAGGCGCGGCGCGATGGCTGAGCGCGGCCTCCTCGGCCGGGTGCGCGCGGCGATTGTCGCGTGGAGACGTCCGCTCGACAGCGAACTGCGTGTCGTGCAGCAGGAAGTGCGTGAACTGCGCCGAGAGACGCAGGCCCGCCTGCTGCAGTACAACCACCTGCTCGCGCGGCTGTCGCGCGCCGCCGGGGATCACGGTCCCGAGCGGAAGCTCTCGGGCCGCACCCTTCCCATCGACGCAGGCGAACACGAGCCGCCGACGTGGGACGCGATCGGCGACGGGGAACCGTTTCCCGATCCCGATGGACGCGAGTGGCTCGAACTGCAGGCGTGCCCGGTGTGCGGTGGAACCGAGCGCACGCTCGTCAATCCCTGGAACAAGCTGATTCTGATCGCGACCGCTCCGGATCAGACGTCGGCCCGGTATGACTACAGCGTCTGCCACTGCTGCGGTGTCCTGTTTGCGACACGCCGCCCCACTGGAAGCCGGTATCACTTCCTGCTCGCGCATTTTGGCGAGGTGGTCGCCAAGCGCGGGTCTCGCGGCACCGGTCAGATCACGAATCGGTTGCTCAACCCGTACCCCCTGACCGACGCTGACCGCGAGGAGCTGCGGCGGCTCGCTGCCCACGGGGTGTTCGTGTCGGATCACCTCGGGTTGACCGGAAAGCAGTATCTCGCGCCGCTGTTGCGCGACCGCCTCGAGAACGCCATTCACACCGACATCATCGGTTCCCTGATCGAGCCTCGTGGCGCGCGCGTCGTCGAAGTGCGATCGCGTGCGGGCACGATTCTCGATGGGCTGCGCCGTGCGTGGGGAGCCGATGTGTATGCGATGCCGATCTGGGAGAGCCAGCAGTTCCTGTTGCGCGAGCTCTTCAAGATCACGACGTCGCCGCTCATCGACTTCGAGCGGTTTCAGATCCCCTTCGAGGGCGCGTTCGATCTGATCGTCTGCAACCACATGTTCACCCACGCAGTGGCGCCGCGGGAGTTCTTCGCCGAGCTGCGTCGTAAGCTGAAGCCGGGCGGTCACATCTACCTGTACCACGAGCCCGACGATGCGGAGTTCCTGGCGGGCAATCAGTCGATGTTTGCCACGTTGAACGCGCTCCATATGCAGGCCTTCGATCAGGCGTCACTGGTGCGTGCGCTCGCCGCCAACGGTTTCGAGACTGTGTTCATCAAGGGGCGCAACCTGCACCATCTCGTGCTGGCGCGCATGACGTCACCCGCTCCGGCCATGGTCGCGATGACGGATCGTGAACGGCGGGGACGCGTCGACGCATACTCGCAAGCGTTCGATCGCGCGGTGCTCGGCGTCGACGAGCACCTGCGGGCGCGGGTCGCCGGAGCGTGGGCCGCAGCGGTGGAGCGCGCGGTCGCTGCCGGCGTGGCGGATTACGACGACAAGGGCCGGCTCAGGCTCGTGTCGCGTGCTGACGATCGGTGATGACGCAGAAGACGGAGCGGGAGAAAGCCCAGAAGAGCATTGCGGAAAACCGCAAGGCGCTGCACGACTATCACGTGCTCGATACCTGGGAGGCGGGCGTCGCGCTGCTGGGTACCGAGGTCAAGTCGATTCGCGAGGGCGGCGTCAACCTGCGCGACAGCTTCGCCCGGATCGAGAAGGGCGAGGTCTGGCTGATGAACGTGCACATCAGCCCTTACAGCCACACCGATTACGTCCACCATGACGAGCGACGTCAGCGCAAGCTGCTCCTGCACCGCCACGAAATCCTGAAGCTGACCGGACGCGTTGCGGAGAAGGGCCTCACGCTGGTTCCGCTGCGCATGTATCTCAAGAACGGTCGCGTGAAGGTCCTGCTCGCCCTCGCCAAAGGCAAGCAGGCGCACGACAAGCGCGAGACCATCCGTCAGCGTGAGGTCGAGCGCGAAACACGTGCAGCCGTGAAAGAACGCCGCCGCTCCTGATGGTCCTTGGTCCTTCGTGCTTGGTTCTTGGTCCGTCCTCTAGTCCAGGGTCCTTGGTCCATGGAGCGGCCGGTGCCACGTTCGCGGAACCGCAGCGGATCCACGCGCAAAAGACTCTCGTGGACCAGGGACTACGGACCGCGGACCAAGGACGGACTCAGGCACCAAGTCCTAAGGACGAAGGACGGCAGCTACACGGAAACGAAACTGCTCTAGCGGGGCTGCGCGCCGGCGTCCACGAGGATCTGAACGATCTCGTCGTCCCGCGAGGCTCGTGCCGCTTCGACCGGCGTCATCCGGCTCTCGTCATGGTGGATGAATCCAGGTCTGATCTGGTAGGTCGCGTTCGGGTCGGATCCATCCGCCAGCAGACGCGACACTTCGCCCGCGTCGCGTAGTGCCGCAGCCTCCGCGAGGTTCAACGGCTCCGACAACCAGAACGGGTTGAGGTCCCACAGCGCCAGAATCAGAAACGCCACGCGTCCGACGGCGAGCGCCGCGATTGGCAGCGTGGTGATGATCATCAACCTCCGACTCACGTCATTCTCCCCATAACCGCTCCATCCAGGGTGGCTCGAACCGCGGGTTGGGAACGCGCATCGAGAGGGCATCGTTCCGAAGGTGCTCGATCAGCTGCTGGCTGTCCTCATTGGAGGGCCATCGGCCTGAACGATTCAACAGACCCGGCTGGCGGGCCCAGTCGTTTCGAGTCTTGAACGCGTACGTTCGTGCGACGTAATGAATACCGAGGCTTCTCACGCTCCACGCTGTGCCGGTGACGAGCAGTACCGCTGCCACGAGCGTGGCAATCGCGCCAGTGGGCGGAACGCGCGCGAGCAGTTGGCGGACGGCAACAAACGCCGCCAAGGCGTAGAACACTCCTGCCACGCTCATGATCTCGTCCTGGACGTACGCGAACGAGAGCACGCTGTTGGCGACCAACACAGCGATGAACACCAACAGCACGCGATCGCTGCGGTCCACCGTGCCGTAGTGGCGCAGGATGCGAACGCCTGCGATGGCAATCAGCACAGTGGTCACGATCGAGCTGGCGACAGCGATCGCCTCGCGTGGTGACACGGTTCCATCGAGCCACGAACGAACCGCGACGAACACACCGGCTTGAGGCTCGGAGAAGATCACCGACATCACCGACGCGACGACGTTGTATGCGTAGAAGAGGACGAGCCGATCGCCGAAGCGGTCCTGCAGTTGCGATCGCTCGAGGACCGAGAAGAGGAATCCCGAGCCGCGTTCCCCGACTGCGGGCGCACCGACAGACAGGCTGACGAAGCGCGCATAGACGTAGATGCCAAGGCACACCGTCATGAGCGTGACGCCTCGAAGCGAGATCCCGCGGAGGCCCACGACCCAGCATGCGACAGCCGTCACCCAGACCAGCACCCCCGATTCGAGCGTCAGGGTCGCCGCCGCGAACACGATCAGCGCGAGAATGTCGACCGCGAGCCGGGGCCGGGCCTGCGCAAGGTTCAGGGCAATGAGCACGAATACGACGATCTCGAGGAAGTGGCTGATCGGAAAGGCTTCCTCGATGGTCGCCCGAAACGTGTGCAGCCCGGTCAGCACGACGAGGGCGAAGCTCGCTGCACACAGGTCCCTCGTACTCCGAACGCGCAGGGCGCGTGCGAAGAGGAACAGGCAACAGCACATCAGCGCCGCGTGAAAGCCGCGATAGGTGAGCCAGTAGTGGCCGCCTGCGGCGTCGAACAGCATCTTGATCTGAGCGATCCGGAATGGACGCAAATAGGCCGGGGTGTATACGGCGGGCACGAACGAGGCGACCGCCGACGTAGAGCGTTGCGCCCTGACGATCTCTTCCAATGAGTCGGAGACCTCGACGGGCATGCGCATCAGGTCGTACGCGATCGAGGCGGCGAAGACGCCTGCCAGAAGATAGGCCCACGATCTCACGCTGAGCGGGCCGAGTCGCTCGATCGGCCGGCGGTCGGGGAGGTTCGGCTCGGCCCGATCGGCGATTGTCAAGACTTCCCACAGCGCCGCGGCGCCGCGCCCGATACTGACGCGGGTTTCCTGGTTGCCGTGCCAGACGATTCCAACCTCACGCACATCGAACCCGTGGCGGCGTGCCAGCGACAGCATCTCGACGTCAAATGCAAAGCCATCGATCGACATCTGCGGGCAAATCGCTTCGACGGCTCGGGCGCTGAGCAGCTTGAAGCCGCACTGCGTGTCGGTGATGCCGGGCACGGCGACCAGTCGGACCAGCCGGTTGAATGCACGGCCGATGAAGTGCCGTGCCCGCGGTTCGTCCACACGACGCGAGCCGGCCGCTTCGCGCGATCCGATGATCACGGCGGCGCCGGTCGCATCGCGGCAGTCGAAGAACCGCACCAGGTTGTCGGGAGGCATGGCGAGATCGGCGTCAGCGATGAACCGCCATGCCCCGCGCGCTTCGAGCAGCCCCTGTCGGACGGCCGATCCTTTGCCCTTGTGGGGGAGCGACAGCAGGCGCACGCGGGTATCCCCTGCCGCAATCGTGCTCACGATGTCGCCTGTGCGATCGGAACTTCCGTCGTCGGCGACGACGATTTCCCATGAAGGCACGAGGGTTGGCAGATACTCCCGCAACCGTTCGATGCAGGACGCAATGCGCGTCTCTTCGTTGAACGCGGGGACGACCACAGAGAGAGCAAGAGCGATCAACCGGAAGGAGTATACCGGGCGACTTGGTTGTTGACAGATCCCCTGAAATCATTGAGACTTCTCGCGTTCAATTTATGAACGCAGCGTTCATTTCGTGAACGCGGCCCCGATCCCTTGTCCCGTCTGTAAGTCACAGGCCGAAGGTCTGTGCCCCTTGGCTTCCCGGTTCGTTCGTTCCCACCTGCATGGACGTTGAATCCCGCCGCGATCTCCAGCTCCTCGAAGCGTTGGAGCAGGAGGCCACGATTACCCAGCGCACGCTGGCATCGCGGCTCGGGATGGCGCTCGGCCTCACCAATCTGTATCTGAAGCGACTGGTTCGCAAGGGATACGTGACCTGTGTCACCGTCTCGCCGAATCGGCTCGTGTACTCGTTGACGCCGCGTGGTGTGGCCCGGAAGGCGCGTCTGACCTACGAGTTCATGAAGTACTCGCTCGATTTCTACCGCGATGCGCGCCAGCATCTGCGGCGAAGCCTCAGTGTCGCCGTCGCGCAGCGGAAGAGCGTGGCGATCTTCGGGACTGGTGACGCCGCTGAACTGGTGTTCCTGCTGGTACGTGACATGGGGCTCGAGCTCACCGCCGTGTTCACGCAGGATGGCGACGCACGATTCCTCGGCCTTCCGGTCCGCGCCATCGCGGAACAGGCGTCGGTCGACTATGACGTCCTGATCGTGGCCGTCCTCGAGCGGCCGGCTGGAACGGTACGCCTGCTGCGTCAGTCTGGAGTGCCGGATCAGAAGATCCTCATGTTGCAGCCGACGGCCCCGCAGGCCTCCGAGGCGTCGAGGGCGCGCGCGTAGATGCGTCTGCTGTTTTCGGTCAACAGCTTCGGCTTTCTACGCAACTTCGAGCCTGCGCTTCGCGCCCTGGCCGCGCGAGGCCACGACATTCATCTCTTCGCCGAGCGCCGCGATCAAGTGGGCGGCATGCGCACGATCGACAACCTCGTGCGTGACTATCCAGAGCGGATCACATTTGCCTTCGCCAAGAGCCGCAAGGAGGAACTGTGGGCGCCGCTGGCGACGCAGGTGCGCTTGTGCCTGGACTACTGGCGCTACCTCGATCCGCTCTATGACGACTCGCCCAGTCTGCGGGCACGCGCCGCGCAGCAGGCGCCTCGGCTCGCTTCTGCGATTCCCGGAGTACAGTCGCGCACGTTGCGGCGCCCGCTGCAACGCCTCTTCACCGCGATCGAACGCGCGATGCCGCCAGGGTCGACGGTCGAAGGCGTCCTCCGACAGCAGAATACGGACCTGCTTCTGGTGACGCCGCTGCTGTACTTCGGCTCGCAACAGGTCGAGTACGTCCGCGCCGCAAAGGCGGCAGGCATTCCGACCGTGCTCGGCGTCGGCAGCTGGGACCATCTCACCACGAAAGGGCTCATTCACGAGATGCCCGATCGCGTGGTGGTCTGGAACGAGTTTCAGCGCCGCGAGGCGACCGAGCTGCACGGCGTTCCCCGCTCCCGCATCAGCATCACGGGGGCGCAGGCCTACGATCACTGGTTCGTGCAGCGGCCATCGAGCTCGCGCGAGGAATTCTGCGCGAAAGTCGGCGTGCCTGTTGATCGCCCCCTGCTCCTGTATCTCTGCTCCTCGCCGTTCATCACGCCGCATGAAGTGGGCTTCGTGCGGCGATGGATCGCGGCGGTGCGCGGCTCCTCCGATCCGATCGTCAGGGAGGCGGCGATTCTGATCAGACCGCATCCACAGAATGCTGCCCAGTGGACCGACGTCAATCCGCGCGAATGGGACGCGGTCGGTATCTGGCCGAGGGCCGGCGCGAATCCCGTCGACACCGAGGCGAGGGCCGACTACTACGACTCGATGTTCCACAGCGTCGCGGTGGTCGGCATCAATACGAGCGCGCTCATCGAATCGGGGATCGTCGGCCGGCCGGTGTACACAGTGCTGGCCGAGGAATTCGCGGCGCAGCAGGAAGGGACGCTCCACTTCCGTCATCTGCAGCACGCCAATGGTGGACTGCTGCACGTCGCCGCGAGCCTCGACGAGCACCTCACTCACATCACCCCTGCTGTTCACGGTCACTACGAGGCGTCGAAGTCGCGGGCCTTCGTGGAAGCGTTCGTGCGCCCCCATGGTCTGGACAAGCCTGCCGCCGACGCATTCGTCGACGTCATCGAAACGCAGGCGGCTCTGGGGCGTGGCGCAAGATCCAGTACGACCGCTGCAACCCGAGTCTGGCGATCGTTTCTGAAGCCGGTTGCCGTGATCGCGCGCGCACGCGGCGCCAGGCGGAAGGCCCGTCCTTCGGATGGGGAACCGCGATCCGGTTCCAGACGGCTCCTGTTCGTGCTCGCCTCGCCCGAGTACCTCCGCTACTACGACACGACGATGCGGCTGCTCGCCGACCGCGGGCACCAGGTGATCGTGGCGGTGAACTGGTTGCAGGAACGCAAGCAGGCGCGTCTCGATCTCATCGGCGACGATCGGATCACGGTGCTCGGTGCCATCCCCGAGCGTGGCGATCGGTGGGCGGCGCTCGCCCGTGCGGTGCGTGGCACGATGGATTTCGCACGGTATCTCCATCCCAAGTACGCCGAAGCCACCGCTCTGCGAACGCGGATGTACCGGAAGGCCC